>Ga0075113_1000001_pt1 | contig 264022 bp, 231 predicted proteins | sample AntAceMetag02UKA_FD_69788 | JGI IMG/M metagenome (GOLD analysis project Ga0075113, IMG submission 69788) | Saline lake microbial communities from Ace Lake, Antarctica - Antarctic Ace Lake Metagenome 02UKA | ecosystem: Environmental > Aquatic > Non-marine Saline and Alkaline > Saline | place...
GAGAGAGCTGTTTCTTGTGATCTAGACAATGAAAATATTAATTTATCCGTGAAATGAATCAATAATGCCTCGAAAGACCGAAAAAGACACTCTTGCAACCATATTCTCACACAGCCTCTGAAGTTGGGTGTTAGGGAGTTTGAATTGTCAAGCAATCGCTAGCACCTGAATTTATCCAGGTGAGATAATCGTCCAAAAATTAATTGAACCGTTTTAACGGTTTCCGGGGTCAATATTGAGAGAGGAAGGTTGAGAGATTTTCCTCGGCTGGTAGCTCCAGTTTTTTTCTGATCCGGTGGCGATAGATATCTACAGAGGCTGGCTGAACATTCATCACATTAGCAATGTCCTTGGATATCATCTTGAGCCTGAGCAAAGCACAGACTTTCATTTCGCTATCAGAGAGTATGGGATAGTCCTTTTTGAGTTGGGAATAGAAGCCTGTGTGGATCTCCGTGAACCATATTTCAAACTCTTCCCAGCCTTGCTTAACGGACGTACGGTCTTTCAGGAAGCGCAGAAGTTTGTTGAGGCGAGGTTTTGTCTCATCGGTTTTTAGCTTCGAAACCTCCTCCAATTCGTCTTGGAGACTATCCATAATCTGCTGCTTGTCATTCAAGTGTAAAGATTGGGTGAGGAGCTCCCGTTTCAAGTGATCAAGTTTGAGTTGGGTTTTTTCAGATTCAACCCGCTGGCGCTCCTCGATCTCAGATTTCAATTCAGCCGTACGCTCTCGGACCATGGCTTCCAACTTTGCTTGCTCCGAGATCAATTTAACTGTTTTCAATTGAATATACAGGAAGGTTGAGCTCAGCAAGCTAAGGACGAGCAGGGAATTGAACCACCAGGTTTTCCAGAAGGGGGGAGAGATGACCAGTCCTAGAGAGGCACCCTCTTTATTCCATACCCCATCGTTATTTGAACCGCGGACACGGAAAGTGTAATGACCTGCAGGTAAATTCATGTATTGGGCATAATTCTCAGTACCAGAATATATCCAGTCCTCATCGAAGCCTTCTAATTTATAAGCGTAATAATTTTTATAGCTGGCGGAGAAGTTCAAAGCGGCAAATTCAAAACGAATAACTTTGTGACGATAGTTCAGATGCAATTCTCTGGTTTGGCTAAGGGACTGTTCAAGAATTGGCTGACCATTGCTGTCATCCCCGATGGGGACATCTTCGTAATTGACAGTCAATCTGGTGAGCACAATAGGAGGGATGTAAGGATTATTCTTGATGCTATCAGGATGGAAGACGTTGTACCCATCCTGACCTCCAAAGTACATTAGTGCGTTGGATGCCTTTAAACAGGATGAAAAATAAAAACCGTTCATGACACCATCACTTGTAGTATAATTATTTACGAGACCACTATCTGGATGTGCTTTCATAATCCCATAGTTAGTGCTCAACCATAGATAATTGTGATCATCCTGGAGAATTCCGTAAACTGTCAACCTGGCTGGTTCAACTCCCAGATCCAGGGGCGAAAATTTCCTTCTCGCTGGATCCAGTTTACTCAAGCCACCGCTTCGTGTACCGACCCAAAGGTTATTTCTATCATCCTCAAAAAGTGAGAGTACGCAATCGCTGACAATTGATGATTCGTCATTAATGTCTACCTCATAGTGGGAAAATATTTCAGTCTCTCTGTCAAAGCGATTGAGACCATTATCAGCCGTGCCAACCCAAATGACTCCTGCGTGATCCTCAAACAGACAATAGGTGAAGTTACTATTAATGCTATTAGGTTCTCCAGGTTCATGCCTGAAATGTTCAAATGTCCCAGTTGGCTTGTCAAATCTGTCTAAACCCTGGCTCTCCGTGGCAATCCAAACTGATCCATCTTGAGCTACTAAAATGTCTTTTGTCGTTTTATCGCTGAAACTAGTTGGCTCTATCTCTCTATTTCGATAATGCGTCAATTTTTGCGTGGGAGTGTCCAGAGTGAAGAACCCGCATTCAAGAGTTCCCATATAGATTGTACCGGAGCTATCAGCTTTTACCCTGGAAGCATAATTTGTATTCCACCCATGATTGTAGCCATGTTCCCTTTCATAATGGGTAAAGTCCCCTGAGGATATATCCATAACACTTACCCCGCCAGGGGTGGTCGCAAACCAGATATTATTATTAATATCTTCAGCTATTGAAAAAACCATGTTAGACGGTAGGCTGTTGGTGTTGCCTTCCTCGTTTTTATGGTGGGCAAAGCGAAGAAGACCAGGATCATACCTACTAATTCCCGATGATTCAGTACCGACCCAGAGGATTCCCTGTCGATCTACATAAGTTGAGTATATCAAATTGTCTGAGAGTGAGCTAGGATCATTTTTATCGTGTCGAAAAATCAGAATTTTTTTTGTGATGGGATCAAAGCTGGCCAAACCAGCCACAGTACCGATCCAGAGTTGGCCCCTCTTGTCCCAGGTATATGACACAGGTCCACGGAGAATGATATCTTCCACCTCGGTTCCAGACGATAAAAATTCCAATTTATCTGTGCGGAGATCATAGCGGAAATTGCCTTCTCCAAACAAGCCGACAATTAGGGTACTTTTATCTGGCTCGGTAATCATACACTTCAGGTCCACGGAGGTTGATTGCCAATCCTCAAGAATCGTTTGGGTAGAATGATCTTCAAGGGACATCTTCGTTAAGGAGCCGTTTTCAGTGCCCACCCAAAGCATCCCAGCAGGAAATTCAATTATAGATGAGATTCTGTTCTGTCGAAGTGAATTTAGATTTTCAGGTTCATGAAAAAAGTTTGTATATCTGTTTTCGGATTTATCATATTTACTCAATCCATTTTCCGTACCAACCCAGAGGTCTCCCTCAGAATCTGAAAACAAAGCAGTAATGGAGTTGTCAGGTAATGAATTTGAATTGTCAGGGTCATGCTTTAGCCTTACAAATGACTCCTCTGAAGGGACATATCTGCACAAGCCTCCACTTGATGTGCCAACCCAAAGGACCCCGTCCTTGTCCTCGCACAATTCCGTCACCTTATAACCCGGAATACTTTTTTCATCTAATGGATTATAACTGAATACTTTAAAATCAACACCATCATATCGATTCAGCCCTAATCGGGTCCCAAACCACATGAACCCCTGGGAATCCTGAAGAATGGCGTAAACGGAATTCTGTGAAAGACCATCTTCAGTGCTTAAATGATCAAAATGTACAGGAAGGTCCTTAGCTATTGTTGTAGATGGGAAGAGCAGGAGAAAAATAATCGTCGTGAGTAATCGGGCTGTAAAAAGCCAGATTACTTTTATCGATGCAAACTGTTCCCCGGTCGAATGCATGAACTATTCCCCGTAAATATCACTGTAAATAATAGCTTTAAGCTAATTTGAAATAGCAATTGAGCAATGATAAACGTGGGAGAAGAATTGATGCTGACATTAATAAAGAGCTACTAATGCAGCGAGAGAAAATTATTTTAGCTCCATGATTAGTAAATTTATTACCTCGATATTTGGCACCAGTTCTGACCGCGAAACCAAGCAGCTCGAACCTATGGTGCAACAGATCAACGAACACTATGATGCCCTTTCTGACGCTAGCCATGAAAGCCTCATTGCCCAGACTGAAACCTGGAAAACGAGGATCAAAGATGAGGTCGCCTCTCTCCAGACTGAGCTAGAAGAAGCAGGCACGGATTATAAAGAGATTCAGGCGGCTGTCTACGATCTCGAACAGGAGATCATCAATGAGATCCTCCCAGCAGCCTTTGCTGCGGTAAAACGTGGTGCATCCCTCCTCATGGGTCAAACTTTGAACGTGACTGGTCAGGAAATGACCTGGGATATGATCCCTTATGATGTCCAGCTCATGGGTGCCATTGTCCTGCATCAGGGCAAAATTTCTGAGATGAAAACCGGTGAGGGTAAAACTCTGGTGGCAACCATGCCCATCTATTTGAATGCCCTTGTGGGCAAGGGTGTTCATATAATCACCGTCAATGACTATCTGGCTCAACGTGATTCACAGTGGATGGGAGCCTTGTTGAAATATATGGGTCTCTCCGTAGGGGTGATCCTCAATCAGATGGACCCTCCGACGCGCCAGGAGATGTACAATTGTGATGTCACCTATGGTATCAATAGTGAGTTTGGTTTTGACTACCTGCGAGACAATATGTCTATCAGCAAAGAGGACCAGGTTCAACGCAGTCACTACTATTCCATCGTTGATGAGGTAGATAGTGTTCTTATTGACGAGGCCAGAACCCCGCTCATTATCTCAGGTACCGTAGATTCACCTATTGCCCAGCGATATACAGATCTGAGACCGCTGGTTGATGGTCTCATGCGCAAGCAGAACCAACTCGTGAATACCATTATCAGCGATGCTGAAAAACTTCTGGAAGATCCAGAAAAAGAATACGATGCCGGAGAATTAATCCTGAAAGCGCATCGTGGAAGTCCCAAACATCGTCGATTGCAGAAACTCTTCCAGGAACAGGGTATCCAGAAACTGAGACAGAGGGTAGAGAACGACTATCTGCGCGATAAGCGCATGCCTGAAATTGATGAAGAACTATTTTTTGTTATCGAGGAAAAACAGAACAGTGTGGATCTTACTGACAAAGGTCGTGAGGTCCTTTCTCCCAACGATCCCGATCGCTTTGTCATTCCCGATCTACCCACACTATTAACTGAGTTGGATCTTGATGAGAAGATCTCGATTCAGGCCAGAAATGAGGAAAAAGAAAAATTATATGCACTCCACGGTGAACGGTCAGATACCATTCACAACCTGAGCCAGCTTTTAAAGGCCTACTCTCTTTTTGAAAAAGATGTGGATTATGTGGTTCAGGAAGGCAAGGTTATGATTGTCGATGAATTCACCGGTCGCATCATGCACGGTCGTCGTTATAGCGATGGTCTCCATCAGGCCCTGGAAGCCAAAGAAAAGGTTCAGATTGAAAAAGAATCCCAGACCCTGGCCACCATCACACTCCAGAATTATTTTCGATTGTACAAAAAGTTGGCGGGGATGACCGGTACAGCCATCACTGAAGCCGAGGAATTCTTTTCTATCTACAAATTGGGTGTTGTGGAGGTCCCGACCCATCAGCCCATTGTTCGAGCTGATGAAAATGATCAGATATATAAGACTCGTCGGGAAAAGTTCAACGCCGTCATTGAAGAGATCATCGCCTGTCACAAGTCGGGACAGCCGGTTCTCGTAGGAACGATTACAGTAGAAGTCTCTGAAACACTTTCACGCATGCTCAAGCGATTGAAAATTCCTCACAATGTCCTGAATGCCAAACAGCATGGGAGAGAGGCCGAGATCGTTGCCCGAGCAGGTCAGGCACATGCCGTGACCATTGCCACCAACATGGCTGGTCGTGGAACAGATATCAAACTTGGTCCCGGGGTAAAAGAATTGGGTGGCCTGAAGATTCTGGGCACAGAGCGTCACGAATCTCGCCGTATCGATCTCCAGTTAAGAGGTCGAGCTGGTCGCCAGGGTGATCCTGGTGCTTCCCAGTTTTATTTGAGCCTGGAAGATGACCTCATGCGTCTCTTTAGTTCTGATCGTGTGGCCGGTGTCATGGATCGATTGGGATTGCAGGAGGGTGAAGTTATTGCAGCAGGTATGGTCACCAAAGCTGTTGAACGGGCCCAGAAAAAGGTTGAGGCACGTAACTTTAGCATTCGTAAGCATTTGCTGGAATATGACAACGTGATGAATCAGCAGCGTGAGGTTGTCTATGATCGACGTCAGGCTGCCCTGGATGGGCTTGATCTTAAGGAAGAATTCCGCGAAGTAATCGAAAATTATGTAGATACTGTGGTTGAAAAATATACTGACCTGGAGCGGGATATGGAGCTTTGGGACTGGGAGGGCTTACAGGATGATCTGAGCACAACAGCTATGGTCCATCTTCCAGATACCCCTGCCACGGATCTGGATCCGGAAAAACTTCAAGAACTTGTCAAAGGCTCCCTGGGTGATGCCTATAACGAAAAGGCCGAAATAACCGGCAGTACAGATAATTTTAAACGACTCCAGCAATTTGTCTATCTCCGCGTCATCGATGAGAAATGGCGTGAGCATCTCTATGAGATGGATCAGATGAAGGAAGGTATCAATCTTAGGGCCGTAGGTCAGAAAGATCCCCTCATCGAGTACAAAAAAGAGGGTTATCAACTCTTTGTGAAGATGCTGGATTTCATCGATAAAGAAGTGTTAAAGCTATTCTTCCATGCCCGTATAGTAGATGAGCGGGAAAATCGCGTAAGAAAAGCACGTAATCTTTCATCTCAGCATGCTGAATCATCCAATATGGGATTTTTGAATGCTCTTCCCCAGACTGATGGAAATCAAGCAATGGCAGGCCCCACAGGACCACCTCCAGAAAAGCGGCAACCCATCACAGTGGGTGAAAAAGTTGGCCGGAACGATCCTTGCCCCTGTGGAAGCGGTTTGAAATACAAGAAGTGTCACGGGAAATAATTCACTTCGTCCGAATCAATTTTTGCTGCTGAAATTCATAATTTCTATAAGTGACATTTTGAGGGCCTCCAGCCTACGTACTGTCCTTCGAGAGCACGTCGACCAGTCTTCGCTTTTCAAGCTACGGCTTGGCGTGCAGTGTGCCACCTCAATGTCCAAAAACTAAGCGTGTATACCTCTGACTTTTTGTTGCTTCAGCCCGAGCGAATAATATCTTCCTGAGCTTTTTATCCGCCTCCGCAGGCAGTCTACTTAGCATGGAATCAAGCAAGTAGAGGTGCTTCGGCGCGATTGTTCCAGAAGATGTTAAGGATAATCGCGGCGTAGCTTAAACCCCGCCAACGGCAGCGGGTGGAGCGAAGACGGATTGACAGGTATTTAGGTTTGTAAGAAAACCTTAAAGGCCGCGGTGGCGGAATTGGTAGACGCGCTAGATTTAGGATCTAGTAAGCTCAGCTTGTGGAGGTTCGACCCCTCTCCGCGGTACTCGACTTCGCTCTATCTGAGCGAAGTCGACCTCGTCGAAGCTAAATAACATGAAGCGAAGACGGGTCAACACAATCATAATTAAAATTAACGAGCTTCATCGCAGCAGGCACTGGGAGTAAACATGTATTATGTTTATATTCTTGAATCCGTATCATATTCTGGGCGCTATTATACCGGCAAAACCATAGACATCCGCCGAAGATTAGAAGAGCATAACCGCCATAAAGAAGAATACGCATCTCGCTACAAACCGTGGAAGCTAAAAACATATATCGCGTTTGAGTCCGAAGACAGGGCAATCGAATTTGAAAAGTATCTGAAAACTCCATCCGGAAGGGCATTTGCCAAGAAAAGACTCTAACATCACTTTGTGATAGGGAAACGTAAACGGGTATTCCCAGATAATCCCACCTAAGTCTATAATCGACTTATATCATTATCAGATGGTGATATATATTAATGATATAAATAATCGATTTAGCGAGGAATTATCCTCGTAAAATAACCACTTATAACTATTATAAATAAAGATTTAGAAGAATTAATGAATCTCTGGCATAATATTGGTCATTATAGAGACTGTGAACAATATTAATTTTTATAAAACCGCTCACCGAATCAATGGACCGACTATCGAAAGGTCACATTTGAGAACACAAGAGGTGATTAAATCATGGAGCGAAAAATGAAAAAGCAAACAATCACATTGGCGATCATCATTCTCACGGGACTTATGGTCAATCTTTCTGCCCAGTCAAGTGTTAGTCGCGATATCCACATAGCGGCAGGCGCAAGCGGAGATAGAAATATTTCCTCCGTCAGTGGTGATATATCAATCGGACAAAAAGCTAAAATTTCTGGCTCAGTCAGAACCGTTAGTGGTGACATCGAGATTGGAGCAAAATCCAGAGTAGCGGACGTTGAAACAGTAAGTGGCGATATCTCTCTTGGAAAGGGTGCTGAAACAGGCAGTCTTGAAAGTGTCAGTGGTGATATTCATTTATACGGGAAGAATGATGTTAACGGCCATGTAGAAACCGTTAGTGGAGATGTGGCATGCAAATCAGGAACAAAAATGGCTGATGGCCTGAGCACAGTTAGTGGTGACGTTGAACTTGACGATTCGTCACTTCGTGGGGATTTGGTCACGGTTTCCGGAGACATTTCTCTCTTTAATGGTTCAGTCATTGATGGTGATATCATCATTAAACGCAAATTCAACCCAGGTCAATTCACCATGGGAAAAATGAAGGTTATCATCGATTTGAACTCCGTTGTTGAGGGATCGATCCGTGTCACAGAGCCGGATACAAATGTGATTGTAATTCTATCCAACGGAGGCAAGGTCAAAGGGGATATCATTAATGCGGAGGTAAGAAAACAATAGAAACGAGAGTGGAGTATTGTTTCCGCCTTCCGGAAAAAGGATTGAATCAATGAAATATCTGCGAATTATGGTTTTGTTTTCAGGGGCTTTTTTACCCCTCCTTTCCTGGGCTTCTGTCCAGGATCATCCTGATCGGCCGACAAGAATTGCTCCTGCCCATCAATTGAATGGCTCCAAGATCGATATTGATGGCCGCCTTGATGATGCTGCCTGGCAGGATATTCCTCGCCAGGGTGATTTTTTACAGAGGAACCCTGTGGATGGCTCAACACCAAGCCAGAAAACTGAATTTGCAGTTAGCTACAATGAAGATTATCTGTACGTGGGGATTCGCGCCTATGATAGCGATCCCTCTCAGATTACGGGTATTCTGACACGACGGGACGAATCATCACCCTCTGATTGGGTCTATATCTCAATTGATAGCTACCATGATCATCGCACTGCTTTTGAATTTGGTTTAAATGCCGCAGGTGTGAAACAGGACTTGCGTCGTTATGATGATACCAATGCAGACTTTGATTGGGAAGCTGTCTGGGATGGAGCTGTTGCCCATGATACTGAGGGTTGGACGGCTGAATTTGCTATTCCTTTCAGAGAGCTCCGCTTTAGCGGCGGCGATAAAATGGTCTGGGGTCTCAATGTGTATCGTGAATTACCCAGAAATGACAATGAACTGGCCATCTGGAACTATTGGTCGCATGAGGAAAGTGGATTTGTTTCCAATTATGGTGAACTCACCGGTTTATCAGGTATTCAGACCAAACAACCCCTTTATATCTCACCCTACATTCTCGGGCAAACCGGGACCAATGATACCCATTTCAATAAGCTGGATGAATATGAATCTTTCAACAACATTGGGGCGGATATACGCAAAAATTTTGATATTGGTCTGACATTCAGTGGCACCATCAATCCTGATTTTGGACAGGTCGAGGCTGATCCTGCCGAATTCAACCTCACAGAGTTCGAAAGCTACTTCCGTGAAAAAAGAGGCTTTTTCATCGAAGGTGGAAATATTCTAAATTTTTCCCTGGGTTTTGGTGATGGGGATCAGTCCGCCAATTCACTCTTTTATTCCAGACGTATCGGACGTAGCCCACAGGGATATCAATCCTACAAAAGTGGTGCAACCGCCATCGCTGTAGATAAACCGGAACATACTCGTATTCTGGGTGCCGGTAAATTCACTGGAAAATTAGACAACGGTCTATCTCTTGGGCTTATGGCTGCCGCCACGCCAGAGGAGAAGGCAGTTGTGACTTACGATGACGGGACGAAAACTGAGAATGTCATCGAACCAGCAACCACCTTTCTGCTAACAAGAGTTCAACAGGATTTTCGAGAAGGATTGACCACCCTCGGTGGAATATTCACTTCCACTCAAAGATCTCTCGATAACACTGGTGTGGAATGGCTGAGGGAAAAAGCCTACACAGCTGGTGTTGATTTTAACCACAATTTTAATGATAGAAGCTATCTGATCCAATCTGCTCTGGCATATTCTTATGTCTCTGGAAGTGAAGAAGCTATTCTAGGCACCCAGCTTCATCCTTCTCGATATTTTCAGCGCACAGATGCTGACCACCTATCTGTAGATTCCAGCGCAACCTCTCTTAGCGGGTATGCGGGAAAATTTATTCTCGGGAAAACTGATGGAAAATTCAATGCCTTTGGGGGCATCCTGGCGACAAGTCCTGGATTTGAGATCAATGATCTGGGATTCATGCGGTCAGTGGACAACATCAATGAATTTGTCTGGCTGAGTTACAGGAATATGGAGGCAAACGACTATTTCCAGAACTACCGCGTTAACCTGAATCAATGGGCCAACTGGACCTTCGGTGGTGAGCGGAAGAGTCTGGGGGGAAATGTCAACGCCCATGTCACCTTTCTAAATAGTTGGAGCGCCGGCGGTGGAATCAACCATAATATTGGTGGGATGACACCTTACCATTTGCGTGGCGGACCTGGAGTTCAGGGACCCAACAATTTGAGTATCTGGTCCTACCTCGACACAGATTACCGTAAAGCTCTAAGCGCCAGCCTATTCGCCAATGTCTTTAAGAATGGGGATGGTGTCCAGAGTGTCAGTTTTTCACCCGGTATTAATTGGAGACCAAAGAAAAACATTTCTTTGAGTCTGGGACCGGATTTTACCATGTTTGAGGATACTTGGGCCTGGGTCACCAGCATGGCTGATTCTGTTGGCGGCACGCACTATATTTTCTCTGGAATGGACCAGATCGCAACTTCAATCACCTTCAGAGCTGATGTCATCCTGAGCACGACGCTTTCCTTGCAGTACTATACCCAGGCTTATTTAACCGATGGTGATTATTATAATTTTATAGAGGTTGCTGATCACACTGCCAAGGATTTCAATAAACGGTTCACCCCTCTGGATGATAACGCGCTTGAATTTGCATCGTATGGAGCTCTGAATGGTGTAGATTTCGATCAGGATGGGACACTTGATTATTGGCCCACCAATGGGGTTGATTCAGATTTCACCTATCAGCAATTGACATCTAATCTTGTTCTCAGGTGGGAATACTCAACGGGTTCAGTGATGTATTTGGTATGGTCCCGCGGTGCATCATTTTATGATGCCTTTGAGTGGGGTGCCAATGGTTTGGACACTGATCCTCTCGGGGATCTAAAATCCGTGAGTGGTCTTGATGCGGATAATATCTTCCTGATCAAGATAAACAAGTTGCTCAATATATAAGTTTTCTTCACTTTCTCCATAATCGCATGTGAATGAGGGATAATTCTAGCTTATCCCTCATTCTGTTTACCAGGATTTCTTTGATTAATACGATTCAGGTATGAGAACCCCTTCGATTTCCCTTTTCGATTTCCTCAAAAATATTATCGTTATAGCCTGACCTCCCTGACATTTAAGGGAAGGCAAAAACATTATGAAATTGCTGAGACAGTATATCGGACCCCTCATTCTTTTTGTTGTCATATTAGTGGCTGGATGGTTTGGATTACGATATGTCGTATCCCAGGACAATCAGAAGCTGGTTATAAAAACGGATGTCATGGCCGAACAGCTTGGGATCAGACTTCATGACTTCATCAATACTCGCCTGAGTCGCTTGAGTATTTTCCGAGAGGAAATAGAAAATAAGATATTCACCGAATCTGAATTCAGATCAAAGGCGCTCCTGATCCAGCATGAACTCACCGGATTTCAGGCTGTTAACCTGATCGATGAGAATGGTATTATCCAGTGGGTTACCCCTCTCAGTAAAAACCTTCAAGCCTTCGGGGTAAATCTGAAAAAATCAGCTGCTCCTGCTGCCATTGAAGTTTTTAAGAGAGCCGAGCTTTATCGGACAGACAATGCAACCCCCCCCATCAAGCTTATCCAGGGCGGACTTGGGTTCGCTATCTATTTTCCCATCATTAAAAATGACAATGTGGATGGATATTTAAACGGAGTCTTTAGAATAGAGGAACTCATCACGCAGTGTTTCGGGAATTCTATAAAAGATTTCAGTTATGAAATCATTCTTTCGGGTCAAAGTGTCCATCTCAGGGGCGATCCAAGCAATTTTCGAAGCTCGAATCATATCAGCCGCTATAATTTTATTTTATATGGTCAGTCATGGGAAATGCAGATCATCTCCAAAGACTCCAGAGATAGTATGGCTGGATTCATGCAAATTCTCGCTTCCATAGTGATCACTATCTTCGCTTTTCTCATCGCGATGATAACGATGTTCCGTCAAAAATCCCGGATTGAATTGGCAGCTGCCTATAAAATTGTGGAAGACTCCGAGTTAAAGTTCAGAACAATCTTTGATAAATCTCCAGCCTCTCTACTAAGATTTAATCAGGAGGGTGCATTCACTGACTGGAATCGTGATGCTGCCGCCTTATTTGGCTTCGAATTTCCGCCGAAAACGCCAAAAGTTATTTCTGAATTCAAGGGGATGACACCGCTCATTCCAGCTATCGATGAAGCCCTACATGGCAAGAATTCAGATTATTATGGTTTTATTGAGGTCCAGGGAAAAAACATTGCTGTCGACACCCGGATCGAGACCCTTGTATCCGGTACGGACAAGATCGAGGGTGGAATCGTTTTACTCACCGATGTTACCGAACAAAATCAAGTTCTCCATGCCAAAGAAGTGATGTACGAGATCGCTAACCTCATGAGTAGTGTAAAACAGCTCCCGAAGCTGTTTGAATCCATTCATCACGCATTAAGTAGCGTCCTGGATACTCGAAACTTCTATGTTGCCCTGTATGATGAATCCACAAACGAGTTTAGATATCCCTACTACCAGGATGAGTTCGATTCAGCACCACCCATACCGGTAAAGGGAGAAAAAGGGCTCTCTGCATACATTCTCGAAAAACAGAGTACGCTTCTTCTGAACAAAGAAGAGATTTACGATCTCCACAAAAAGGGCAAGATCGATCTTATCGGGACTCCCTCTGAACAGTGGCTAGGCTCACCCCTTATTGTAGAGGGGAAGCCGATCGGGGTCATGGCTGTCCAATCCTATTCTACCGATAATTATTTTGATGAAACTGACATTGGGATGATGAATTTCGTATCTGATCAGATTGCTGTTGCGATAAAGATAAATCTTGAGGACGAAAAGCTGAGAAATTCTGAGATGATGCACAGGGCATTATCAGCAGAACTCACTGATTCCAACAATACGAAAGCCTTGTTAATCGATATCATCACCCATGATCTAAAAAATCCTGCCAGCGTTATCTCCGGCGTGGCCGATCTTCTTTCCTCCGAGCAGGAAGCTAGCGAAGAGATCAAACTCATACAGGATAGCTCCGATGCGCTTTTAAAGGTGATTGAGAATACCTCATCTCTCGCACGGGTCACCCTGGGTGAAGAGATCGAGATGAAGCTAATTAACATCAGTGATTTGGTAGAAAGAGTGGTTCGTGAGTTCGCACCGGGATTCGAAAAGAGCGGGAAACCACTTGTAAGTAAGATTGAAGCAAACCTTATGGCCGTCGCAAATCATGTTATTGCAGAAGTTTTCAGGAATTACCTGAGCAATGCCCTGAGTTATGCTCCAGAAGAAAAGGGTGTTGAATGTGGATTATATGCCACTGCAAATGGATTGAAATTTTATGTGAAGGATCAGGGCCAGAAGATTGAGAGTGAGAATAGAGAAAATATTTTTCAGAGACGTGTGCAACTTAAAAATGGCAAATCCCAAGGTCGAGGTTTGGGTCTGGCCATTGTGAAGCGAATCGCTGATGTTCATAATGCAGAAGTTGGTGTTGAATCAGGGGAGCAAGAAGGGAATACCTTTTTTATGAATTTACCCTTTTCAGATGAAGTCAGTTAATATGAGTCCCGAAAAACGCAGCTCAGTCTTAGTTGTTGAGGATGATATTGCCTCCATGCAGTACCTTCTATTATTGTTAAAGAAACTTGAATATGAGATCTATTCGGCAGAGACCGGGGAAGAAGCCCTCATCCTCATGCAGGATAAAAGCGTTGATGTCATGCTCCTGGATCTGGCGCTAGGTGCAGGGATCAGCGGAATTGAGCTTGCTGTCATCTTAAAAAAAGAGAAGAGATTCTCAGCAACCCCCATGATTGCAGTGAGCGCTTTTTCCAAAGACAAGTTTCGTAAGTTGAAATCAGCAGGATTTTCTGATTACCTCGCCAAGCCATTTACCATAAGCCAGCTAAAAGTACTTCTTTCACAGTATTAGATAGACTCATCAAGGGAAATACTCGAATAAAAAACTTTATTAAGCCCCAATAAATTCTATCATACCCTATGAAAATTTGTGAAATATTAGACCAGTCCAAAAACCCCTTTGTAAGCTTTGAAATTATCCCACCAATTCGGGGAAAATCTGCTCGTGAAATTTACAGTATCATTGATGAATTGATGGAATTTAAACCACCCTTCATTGATGTAACAAGCCATGCTGCCGATTCCTATTTCGTTGAGCATACTGATGGGTCCTTTACGCGTCATATCAAACGTAAACGTCCCGGAACAATAGGATTGTGCGCGGCAATTAAATATCGATATAAAGTTGAAGCCGTTCCTCATATCCTGTGTCAGGGTTTTTCGCGACAGGAAACTGAGGACGCCTTGATTGAGCTGAATTATTTGGGGATAGATAATCTCCTGGCCATCCGTGGAGATGATATCGAATATGAGAAAAATCATCCAGTGGGTCGTGCGATTAATGACCATGCCCTGGATCTTGTAAACCAGATAGCCAATATGAATCGCGGTAAGTATCTGGAAGATATTCTGGATGCTGATGAATCTGATTTTTGTGTTGGTGTGGCCGGCTATCCGGAAAAACATCCGATTTCGCCAAGTAAAGCAGCAGATATACGTTATCTAAAGCAAAAGGTAGACGCTGGTGCCCAATATATCGTGACGCAGATGTTTTTTAATAATGAGGATTATTTTGATTTTGTTGATCAATGTCGGGCAGCGGGAATCGATGTCCCGATTATTCCGGGTCTTAAGCTACTGACTCGAAAGAATCATTTGAATTCCATTCCTCGAGCCTTCTCTACAAATATTCCTGACGATCTGGTGAAAGCTTTCGAGGAAGCCGATAGTAATCATGAAAGAGCTGAGATTGGAATGGAGCACGGTCTAAAACAATGTGAAGATTTATTGAACAGGGGAGTTACCAATCTTCATTTCTTTGTGATGCAGGATACTCGATTCGTAAAGCAGGTTTTGCAGTCCCTCAAGCTGGTTTAAAAAATCCCCCCCCAGTGGATTTCGCCACTTGGAAAATTCTCTATACGCTCCCCAATTTGAATGATTGCTTCCCCATTTATGGTGACTCCCTGGAAGATACCGTCAAAACTACCCTCTTTGCCTCGCCAGTGAATCTTCTTACCTAACTTCCAGGCTAAACTATTCCATTCTGCGATCAAATGCTGAGGATGATCCAAGAGGTCAAGGTTCTCAAAGAATTGAGTCACAATATTGTCAAGCAAAGCACTAGAATCTGGATCGTCCCAGCCTCCCTGTAAAAGTGAAGTTGCGGATTTCCTGAGATCAGCTGGAAAATCTTGCTCTTGATGATTCAAATTAATGCCAAAGCCGATGATGGCAGAGCTGGCAGACGAGCCCATCCATTGAACTTCTGTCAGGATACCTCCACACTTTCGGGAATTTATCATAATGTCATTGGGCCACTTTAAGCTGGCTTCGATCCCGGCAAGCTGAAAAATGGAACGACGAATAACGATACCGGTATAGAGTGATAATAGCTGGAGATTGTGGGCTAATACTTTGCTTTGACCTATAAAAAGGGAGCTCCAGAGACCAGAACCTCTTTTTGAGTGCCAAAAACGACCGTGTTGACCCTTGCCGGCCGTTTGTTCTTCACTAATCAATAGTACATTTGAACCCAGAAATTCCTTCCGTCGTCGCTGCATTTCCATATTGGTTGAATCAATTGTTTCGAGCGTGATATATTTATCCAGATCTGGATGGAATATCATTGAGGACCGCATTGATCTTTTAGCTTCAATTGACGCTGTATTCACCAAAAACAGAGCGCAGTGAATTCGATATTTCCCCAATTGAAGCGTATGCGCGAACAGCAGACAGAATGTGGGGGAAAAGGTTCTGCTCAGTTGATTGAGCTGCTTTCACAAGATCGTCTAATGCCTGTTTAACGGCTGCTTGATTTCGCTCAGCTTTGACTTTTTTTAAGCGATCAACTTGCCTTAGCGAGGCTCCTTTATTCAGCTTTAATATCTCTGCAGGTATATCCGCATCGGAGGCAAATTTGTTTACTCCAACAACGGTCCGCACCTGATTTTCTATCTCTTGCTGATACTTATAGGCGCTCAAGCCGATCTCATTTTGAAAATAGCCTGCTTCAATAGCCTTAACTGCACCCCCCAATTGGTCCACTTTTTCAATATACTCGAATACCTGTGCTTCTAGATCATCCGTAAGCTTTTCAATGACTTCTGAACCTGCCAAAGGGTCAACATAATCGGTGACACCACTTTCATAGGCGATGACTTGCTGGGTTCTCAAAGCGAGTCTGACCGAATCTTCAGTGGGCAATGCCAGGGCCTCGTCACGGGCATTAGTATGTAGGGACTGCGTACCTCCTAAAACGGCTGCCAGAGCCTGGATGGTCACTCTAACCACATTGTTATCGATCTGCTGTGCTGTGAGAGTAGATCCGCCTGTCTGGGTGTGAAAACGGCACATCATCGCTTTTGGATTTGTCGCTCCAAAGCGCTCCTTCATAATCTTGGCCCATATCCGGCGTGATGCTCGAAATTTTGCTACTTCTTCCAGTAAATCATTGTGGGCATTCCAGAAAAAGGATAAGCGAGCACCAAACAAATCAATATCAAGTCCGGCCGCTATGGCTGCTTCCACATAGGCAATTCCATTTGCAAAGGTGAAGGCCAATTCCTGCGCTGCTGTTGACCCGGCTTCCCGAATGTGATAGCCTGAGATTGAAATGGTATTCCAATTGGGCATATGTTCATTACAGTAAGAGAAAATATCTGTTATGAGACGCAGTGAGGCTTGTGGGGGAAAGATATAGGTCCCCCGGGCTATGTACTCCTTCAGGACATCATTCTGAATGGTCCCTCGCAGCACATCACTTTTAACACCCTGTTTCTCGGCAACAACTTGGTACATGGCAAGTAGGATAGCCGCAGTTGAGTTAATGGTCATGGAAGTGGATACTTTGTCCAGAGGAATATCCTGGAAGAGAATTTCCATATCGGCCAGTGTATCAATGGGGACGCCAACTTTTCCTATTTCTCCCTCGGATATTGGATCATCCGAATCATAGCCTATTTGAGTCGGCAGGTCAAAGGCTACAGATAGGCCGGTCTGTCCCTGATCCAATAGATAGCGATAACGTGTATTTGAGTCTTCTGCGCTTGAAAACCCCGCGTATTGACGCATGGTCCATTTCCGTGACCGATACATCTCTTCATATATTCCTTTTGTAAAAGGATATTGCCCGGCTTTTTCCTTAGTACTGTTCATGTAGATGCCTACATCCCTCGCTGTAATTTGATCTGCTGATAAGCCTCATTGATGGCTTTGAATTTCTCATCAGCCATGGTTTGAAAATCAGGTCCCAGATGATGCACTTTATCCGGATGAAAACGGGAAGCCATGGAACGATAAGCTTTTTTTACTTCCTGATTACTGGCAGCAGGATCAATTTCCAGGATCTTATAGAAAGAGTCGTTGTCCTTTACAAAAATTGCCAGGATGGCATCTACATCCGCAGTCTTCACCTTCAAATGCTGCGCTATCTCACGGATGATCTCAATTTCAGATTTATGAACCTGGCCATCAGCTTGACTCACTCCAAATAGAACATGGATCAGTTGCAGTTTCTCAGCAGAGTTCATCTGTCTGTTAATCTGTTGAGCTACTTCATAGATGTAATAATCTTGATCCAGGAGATTTTTAAGCAGAACGACCATTTCACCTGCATTCTCGCGTCCAAAACTATTGATGAGGAATTGTTTTACATAATCCAACTCAGATTTAACAACTTTTCCATCAGCCTTCATGACTGCAGCGACAAGCACCAATAGGGCTACAGCAAAATCACCTGGTTTGGTCTGTTGACGAGTACCCTGCAATCTGGCCTGAGCACCTCCCTGTTCCCCATCGTACTGACCACCAAGCCACCAACCAATTAATCCACCGATGGGTCCTGCGAATGCCCAACCAAGTCCAGCTCCAAATATTCTACCTAGCATCTATTTCCACTTCATATTTCTTTTTTTTACTTCGTTTATCCAATTTCCATTATATGTGTTCCTTTGTCCACGGTCTGTCCCTCTTGAACACTTATCCTTAAAATTTTACCAGATAGTGGTGCCTTTATCTCGTTCTCCATTTTCATGGCTTCCATGAGGAATAGTGGCTCACCTTCGATCACCTCATCACCTTTTTGATGGAATATTTTGGTGATAAGACCGGGGATTTGCGTCTCGACGAGTCCGGCCTTGGTCTCTTCCATGGATTCCCATCCAAGTTCACGTAAATGCAGGTGAACGGCATCTAGAAGCCTTAGTGACACAGGAGTACCATTTACATTAACTCGATCTTTATTTCGTGAACAGACACCCACAACAAAGGATCTATTGTTCATGAGTACACTATACATATCCGCCTGTACTTGAACTGCTTCAAATTCTAAATGCCGATCTCCATAGTGGATCACGAGCTTTTCTCTTTCAGAATGTATTTCGATCTGCAGAGCATGGTCACCTGTGTTTATTTCATACTTCACGATTGATCCCGCCTCCATTGTGAAGTAACCCAATTTGATCGAGAGCGTCGTTCAGAACCTTGAGATTGTGAGGTATGCTTTATTTGCTCTTCATGGTTAAACACAGCCCCACCAGCAACCAGTAAAACTTCTTCACTGGTTCGAGTGAGGTCTTCATGCAGCTCAGTTTTATGTTTAGCATAAAAATGAGTGTCATAGGTTCCTTTTCGAAAGACGGGATGCCTGATCACTGAACGACAAAACTGAATAGTGGTCTCTATACCGCCGATATAAAATTCACGTAATGCTCTCTCACTTCGATTCAGGGCTGATTCACGATCTTTTGCCCAGCAGATGAGTTTGCCCAGCATGGGGTCATAGTAGGGCGTAATTTCCATCCCCTGACGGATCGCACCATCAAAACGTGTACCGGCACCATCAGGGATCTGCAGCATAACGATCTTGCCAGTGGAGGGGGTAAAATCCAGCACGGCGTCTTCGGCATAGATTCGACATTCCACAGCATGACCGGAAATACTGACCTCTTCCTGCTTGATATCCAGAGCTAAGCCTGCAGCAATCCGCAGCTGTTCCTCAACGAGATCAATACCGGTGATCATTTCAGTCACAGGATGTTCTACCTGGAGCCGGGTGTTCATTTCCAGGAAATAGAAGTTTTTATATTTATCCACCAGGAACTCAACTGTACCAGCACCGAGATAATTGCACTTTCTTGCTGTTTCAACAGCAGCAGCACCCATTTTTTCTCTCAGTTCTGCATCGATAAAGGGAGAGGGAGATTCTTCAATCACTTTCTGATAACGACGCTGAATAGAGCATTCGCGTTCATTCAGGTGAATGATATTGCCATGTTGATCAGCCAGAACCTGAAATTCAATATGATGGGGCCCTTCTAAATATTTTTCGATATATACACGATCATCCCCAAAGGCGGATTTTGATTCACGTTGAGCTTTTCCAACTGCAGAAACAAAATCATCTGCAGTTTCTACAATGCGCATCCCTTTACCACCGCCACCACCGGCCGCTTTAATGAGAACGGGGAATCCAATATCCTTTGCTACTTCCAGGGCTTTATCGGGGTCTTTGATGGGTTCTTCTGTCCCCGGTACTACAGGCACATTGGTCTGCAGCATCGCTTGACGGGCCATTGTCTTGTCACCCATGGTTTCAATGGCTTCTGCAGGTGGACCGATAAAAACGATACCAGCTTCTGCGACCTTATGAGCAAATTCAGTATTCTCAGAAAGAAATCCGTAGCCAGGATGGATGGCATCGGCTTTGGACTGGCGTGCGACGTCCAAAATCTTATCCAGCTTTAGATAGCTTTCACTTGAGGGTGCCGGACCAATTAAGTAGGCTTCATCAGCAAAAAGAACATGGGGAGCTGTTCGATCAGCTTCAGAATAGACGGCAACCGTCTCTATACCGAATTCGCGGCATGTACGCATCACCCGCAAGGCGATCTCACCCCGATTGGCTACCAATACTTTTTTAAACATCCGGAATAGTTTCCAAGTTGCATAGAACATTTTTTACCACGGATTGGCACGGATTTTCACAGATTTTCTTAATCGCTTGTGAAAGTATGAGCTGAATCCTTATAAAGAATAAATCGCTTAAGTTCATTTATTCTCTCCCACAAATTTGAAGTATGCCTACATTCATTCCACTTGCCTTTAACTTGTTTAAAATTTGCGCTTCATCTTGCTCATTATTTCTCATAATCCTTTTCAATCCTGATTTCTGCCAGTTCGATCGATTCAATCTGTGTTTAATCAGTGGCGAAATAAACATCAATCGATCCCCACCATTTTCCGGAAATCATCTTCTGAAATAACCTTGACTCCCAATGTTGAAGCTTTTTCAAGCTTTGATCCTGCCCCGGGACCAGCAACCAGATAATCTGTTTTCTTGCTGATTGAATTGGATGTAGAGCCTTCATGGGCTTCCACGATCTCGCGTGCAGAATCTCGATTAAGATGGACAAGTTTACCGGTGAATACAAATGATAGCCCGCTTAGAACACCCACTGCCTGAGCTTCAATATCCTGATGAGGATCTAATCCCTGAGATTTCAAATTTTTAATCAGTGTCAGATTGGTTTCTTCTTTAAAAAATTCCTGGACACCAAGAGCAACAATAGGTCCTACTTCAGGCGTGGCTTCCAGATCTTCGATACTGGAGGTTCCCAAGGCTTCCAATGAGCCATATTTATTTGCCAGAACTTTGCTGATATGTTCGCCCACATTTCGGATACCCATTCCGTGTAACAGTCTCCAAAGATCGGCCGATTTACTATCCTCGATGGCTTCCATGATATTTTCGGCTGATTTCTCAGCCATGCGTTCCAACTCAGCGAGTTGCTCCGATTTCAGCGTGTAGATGTCGGCGATGCTTTGGATCAGCCCAATATCCACTAATTGGGAAACCAGCTTTGTCCCAAAGCCATCAATATCCATGCAGCGCTTGGCTACAAAGTGTTCGATCCGACCCTTAATTTGTGCCGGGCAGGAAATATTTTGACAATAATGCTTCGCTTCACCTTCCAGCCTTCTCACGTGTCCACTGCATACAGGACAGGTGTCAGGAATACGGTAGGGGACAGATTTTCCTCTCTTCTCAAGGATAACCTTAACTACTTCAGGGATAACATCACCAGCCCTCTGGACAAGAACAGTATCCCCTTCTCGAATATCTTTCCGATCGATCTCATCCTGATTATGAAGGGTTGCTCGGGCCACCATCACACCGCCGATCTGAACGGGTTCAAGATTCGCCACTGGTGTTACAGCACCTGTTCGACCAAGACTAGGCTCTATATCCAAAATGCGAGTTATCTCCTGCCTAGCTTTGAATTTGCCGGCAATAGCCCAACGTGGAGATCGACTTCGTATTCCCAATTGGGTCTGATAGTCGATTCGATTCACTTTGGTGACCGTCCCATCAATGTCGTATGTCAATGTTTCACGATAAAGTTCCAAATCACTATGGAAATGAATTACCTCATCGATTCCCTGACAGAGCTGAAATCGATCATTTACAGGGAAGCCCCAATCCTGCAGTGCTTGAATAAAATCATGATGGGTGTCGACCTGGAACTCATCAATTCGACCAGCTGCATAAAGATTGACCTGCAGATTACGTTTTGCGGTGATACGCGAGTCCAGTTGGCGAAGACTTCCGGCTGCTGCATTTCTGGGGTTGGCGAATAAAGGTTTTTCAGCATCCAATTGTCGCTGATTTAAATTCTCAAAATCCTGATGAGCCATGAATACTTCTCCCCGTACTTCAAGATAGGGAGGAATCGGACGCTTGTCATTGCGAAGTTTGAGGGGGAGGGAGCGCAGGGTCTTTAAATTCTGAGTGATATTCTCTCCTACATACCCATCCCCGCGTGTTGAACCAGCAGTGAAGACACCATCCACATAGATCAATTCCACCCCCAAACCATCTAATTTTGGCTCAATGATGTATTCTACCACCTCTGTATCCAGGTCTTTGCGAATGCGCTTATCGAAATCCAGGAGTTCCTGATTGTCCATGGCATTCTCAAGCGAGAGCATGGGGATGCTGTGCGTCAGGGGTTCAAATTTTGATGCAGCAACACTCCCAACTCGCTGTGTGGGAGAGTCAGTTTGCTTTAGAGCAGGGTAGGCGACTTCGAGTTCCTGGAGCTCCCTCAGAAGTGTATCATAAGCAGCATCTGAAATGGATGGATCATCCATTATATAATAACGGTGATTGTGCTCATTCAGCGTGTGTGTTAATTCACGAATACGGGCTTCAGCGTGTTGTTGGTCCATAGCGTGAAAAGGTAATCGCTTGGCTTTGAAAAAGAAACGCTCCGAGCGCTTTTTTTCAAATATCGTTGAAACAAAAAACGCCCCCGTAAGGAGCGTTTTTATAAATTCTTATAGAGAGAAAAGCTTATTTGATTAGCGAATCCATCTGCTCGGTGATATAGTCAGAATGATCCCTGTCCTCTGGAACAGCGAGCATGCCTTCCTTAAAACGAAGCGCATTGTTATCTTTCTTCAAAGGAAGGATATAACGCACCATTTTCTTATGGGTACGAATCTTTCCGCGAACTTTATCTCCGAATGCTTGTGCCTTGGCCATTATTAGTCCTCCAGTCCTTTAGCGGGGCGAAACTAAACGCCTTGGTCGCTGATTCCAAATAATTTGTGAGCGCTTCTACTCGGATTGTGCTATTCCCTCACAACGAAGCAAACGAAAATCACGAATTGATTTTTCTGCTATTGGTAGGATTGTAGTGAGTACCGATGGTTGAGTCAGCTCAAACAAAAGTTGCCTCGTCCTTTAGGGCGGGGACAAGGAAATACTAGAATTAAAAGGGCTTTAGCCCAGATTTGGGCTGAAGACCCTTTTACTTAAGGAACCGATACCCCCGCGTTAAAACGCGAGGTAATTGTTTTTACCTACGATTTTCAAAGGAGCAAAAAGGTGAATGAAATGTATTTACCCAATAAGAATTACTTAATTAAAAACAAAAAGGGCTCGATTTACGAGCCCCGGTAATTAAAAATCTTCGCGCCTCTGCGAGAGACTCAATTCCTTATTTAAAAGCTAGAATATCTTTCTCGAATACTTTGTGGTCAGTGTAACCAACGTACTTCCGCTGAATGTTGAATTCTTTGTCTATAACGAAGGTCGTTGGAATTCCGCGGACACCGCCATAAGCCTGAACAACCTTACCATCACCATAAACGATGGGGTAATTAATATTCATTTTTTTGGCAAAGGGAACCACCGCAGCGGGACCACTCTGATCAAGGGATACTCCTATTACAACGACATCGTCCTTGTAATCGTTCTGAAGTTTAATAAAGCTGGGGATCTCCATTTTACAGGGACCACACCAGGTCGCCCAGAAATCCAGCAGAATGATTTTCCCCTTATAATCAGAAAGAGATACCTTGTTGCCTTCCATGTCTGTCAGGGTGAAATCAGGTGCCTCTTGAGCTGACACTGAACTTGTACCGATCATAACTATACCGAACACAACGAGAACTACGGCTGCTGTGCTGGCGATGATTTTATTTTTATTCATTTCAATTCCTTTACTCATTGTCTGTCTTAGAAACACTCACATCAAAAAAGTTACAAATTCCTTCTTCGAATATGGCTTTATAATCCTCCTATTCACATTATGTTTCTGCGCATAAGCTGATTATTGAAGAAGTGTCAGCTAGCTGTCAAAAACCAGAGGATGAGAAGCACAATACCTTTTATCCACGTAGGAGACTTACATGAGTGTGAAGCTGGGGGGTTTAAGTCTTTATACAACCTTCATATTATTAGCATGTACAAACAATCCGGAGTTAAAGAATACAATGATCGACAATACCAATCTTAAAGCGATAAGTGAAGTCATGGGTCTGAGTCGGAGTGCAGATAAATTTACATTTCGCGTCTATGCACCCGCAGTCCAGAAAATGGATATTGTCTTTTATGAAAGCTTTGATTCTATGTCTGGTAAATCCCACTCCATGACCAAAAAGAACAACGGTGTCTGGGAGCTCCATCTGCCAATTGAGATGACCACCAGGTATTATTGCTATTCAACACCAGGTGAGGGTCGTCAGGGAATTGCAGATCCCTATGCACGAGCTGTGGTGAGACAAAATAATTTTAGATACCCCTCAAAAACGCTCATTCTTTCCGATGAGGAATTTGACTGGGAGGGTGATGGTTTTACCCATGCTCGACTTGAAAACCTGGTGATCATGGAAGCACATCTCCGGGATATGACGGCACACACCACTTCCGGTGCGCAGCAGATCGGGACCTATAAAGGTTTCATTGAAGAGAATCAAAAGGGCGGTATCCAGCATCTTCAGGATCTGGGTGTGAATGCCATTGAATTCCTGCCCTTGCAGGAGTTCGGAAATATTGAACTGGACTTTAAAAATCCCGATTTGTCCATATGGAATGACTGGAATCCCTACGAGAATAATCATTGGGGTTATATGACCTCTTTTTTCTTCGCCCCTGAGGTCTACTACGGCTCAGATGGCGTCACTGATAGGGATGCCTGGGTTGGTCAGGATGGAAGAGCAGTTACTGAAATGAAGGAGATGGTCAAAGCTCTCCATAAACAAGGTATCTCAGTAATCATGGATGTGGTTTATAACCATGTCTCTCAATATGATGAGAATCCTTTCAAGCTCATTGACAGGGAAGCCTATTTCAGGTTGGATAAAAAGGGTGATTACATTGCCACCAGTGGCTGTGGCAATGATTTCAAAACAGAACATCCCATGTCTCAAAAAATGATCGTGGAAAGTCTGTTGTATTGGATGGAGGAGTACCATATAGATGGATTCCGGTTTGACCTGGCCACTTTGATAGACCTGGACACAGTAGATGCCATCACAGAAGCCACCAGAGCTGTTAACCCGGATGTTCTCCTCATTGCTGAACCGTGGGGTGGTGGGGGATACAATCCTGCCGAACTGGCTGACCATGGTTGGGCTTCCTGGAATGATCATTTTCGCAATAGCATTAAAGGCCGGAATCCCCGAGAAGACGATGCTGGATTTATCTTCGGAAAATTATGGGATGGCAAAAAGCTTGAGTATTATCAAAAATTAATGCGTGGCTATATCCAGTCTGAAGGAGGTCACTACAAACAACCTGTCCAGAGTGTGAACTATCTGGAAAGCCATGACGACAATACGCTGGGTGATTTTATTCGCTTAGCCACGGGTAAAGTGGGTCGGGAGGAAGTGGTGAGCCGAGAGCAGGTGGCCAAACTCTCTGCTGAAGAAATCAGAATTCATAAATTTGCAGCCCTCAATCTGCTTGTCAGTCAGGGACCTGTTATGATGGCTCAGGGGCAGAGTTGGGGACGCTCAAAAGTTATTGCCAATAGCATCGGTACAGATCCCCATGCGGGACGACTAGATCATAATTCTTATGAAAAAGATGATGAAACCAACTGGCTCAACTGGGATGAGAAAGAACTGAATCAAGAGCTGGTTGACTATTACCGGGCTCTGATTGCTATTCGATTAAAATTTCCTGAGCTAAGAAATGCGCAAATTGATTATCGAAGTTTCATTGTGAGAAAAGATAAATTGTCATTTGGCTTTCAAATGGGAGGTGATAAAAAAGTTATGGTTCTCTTAAATGCTAACCAAAAATCTACCATCACCTATGCCCTACCTGAAGGAGAGTGGACAGTACTGGCCGATGCCGCATCTGCCGATCCGGCTGGTAAGGGGATACTCTCGAAAAAGGCTAAGGTTCTACCCCAAAGTGGGATGATTCTCACCCAATAGTCAGTGAGTTTTCTCGAGTATAACTTTTTTTGTCTTCGCGCCTGCCAGGCCGAACCCTGAGGCTCTCGAAGGGGTAGGTTGGAAGGAAGTCCGAGCAGTAAAAGAGTAGATGGAATACTATCTCGGATCAGAGATTCCTCGTGAAACCTGTCCTGAACGTAGCCAAAGGGCTCAGAAAGACTCAAAGGCTAGTCATCCTGAGTAACACGAAGGATCTCAATTCAACAGTTTAATAAGGCATTAAATTAGTTGAGCTTCCATTTAACCGTTGAGTTTAACACCCTCATAAGACAACAATGATGGAGTCCCATTATGAAATCAACAACCAAATATCTCCACTTTAATGTCCCGGAACGCATGGGCTTTATCAACATCACTCGTGATGTGGAGGAAGTAGTTCGAGAAAGTGGTATCCAGGAAGGCCTCTGTTTGGTAAATGCCATGCATATCACGGCTTCTGTATTCATTAATGATGAGGAATCCGGTCTCAAAGAAGACTACAAACGCTGGCTAGAGTGGTTGGCGCCCTTCGATCCCAGTCCAGAGCGATATCACCACAATCGCACTGGAGAGGACAATGGGGATGCCCATCATAAGCGACAGATCATGGGTCGTGAGGTGACAGTTGCCGTTACCAAGGGGCATCTGGATTTTGGCACCTGGGAACAGATATTTTACGGTGAATTCGATGGACGCCGCAACAAGCGCGTTCTAGTAAAAATTATAGGGGAATAGCACCGTTATGTAGCTATGTGGCATGCTACGTAGCTACATAACTAATATATCTCCAAGGCTTCCTTAACAGCAACTGTCCAGAGCGCATACCCCGCGGCATTCATGTGCAAACCGTCATGGCCGAAGATATCTTCCTTCGGTTTTCCTGAATCGTCCAACATCACGCTAAAAACATCCACATAGTGAAGACCTTCATCTGCATCAATATGAGTGCGGATAAGCGCATTGGCTTCTGCCATCTCGTTTATGACTGCAATACGATCAATACTCGGTTTGATTGAGATAAAGTAGATAGGAATATCCATCCATTTTTCTCTTACCAGGCTTACAAAGCTAAGGTAGTCATTGTAAACACGTTCGGGTGTCTTTCCCCAGGTGATGTCATTGTCTCCCTCGTAGACAAAAATAGCAGCGGGTTGATGGGGGAACACAAGATCATTGATGTTGTAAATGAGATCTGAAAAGTGGGATCCACCAAACCCTCGGCTTATCACATCAAAATCACTGAGATCCTCAGCCAGAGTCTTCCAGCCACCAATGCTGGAACTCCCAACAAAAAGAAGGGCTCCTGGAGTGGTAGGATTCAGACTATCTGCTCGCTTAAAAGAATCAATCGCTTTTGAGTATCGCAGGGGATCTGGATCTACAACCATCTCTTTTGCAGGTTCTACCGCTGGCTCTAGCGGCTCAGGTGCAATTTCAACTTTAGGAATGCAGGAAAATACCAGAAGAACGAGTGTTAGGATGATACCGGTTTGGAAAAGGTGTTTGCGTTGTTTCATTTTGAATCGATTCCCATCGTTATTTGCTAATTATCACTAAAAAATTCTCTGACGCGTTCAAAAATCACTTCCGGTTGATCTGCATGCAGCCAATGCCCGGCATTTTTGACGGTTTTCAATTGCGCCAGTGGAAAGTATTCTAAAATATCAGGTGGGAGTGATTCTCCAAGGTAGTTTGAGTTTTCGCCACGTAAAAACAGCACGGGATCCATAAATGGTTCTGAAAGATCCAGACTGGCGGTGAGATCTTCGTAGTGATCCAGAAGGGCATCCCGATTGAACTTCCAGGAGAATGTTCCATCCACCCGGCGCATGATATTTTTGAGCAGAAATTGTCTAATTGGAGAAGAGGATACAAATTTCTCAAGCTCGATCTCAAGAGCACGTCGACTGTCATAGGCTGCTGGCACAAGATCCTGGAGAACTTTCAAGATATCCTGATGTCGGCCGACAACTTGTTCAAGCCCAATATCCAGTACAATAAGACGACTCACTTTATGTGCCTGCATAGAGCTATACAGCATTGCCACTTTACCTCCCATAGAATGTCCCAGGAGAAAAGGTTTATCTAATCGCTTTTGCTGGATGAATTCATCCAGGTCCCGGGCCATTTCTTCGTAATTCATGATGAATTCGTGGGGGGAACTGCCATGATTTCGTTGATCTAGGGCATAGACCGAAAAAAATGCACCCCAGCGACGGGCCAGTGTATGCCAGTTGTCAGATGATCCAAACAAGCCATGGAGAATGATTAGGGGTGGACCCTCACCATATTTCCTGAAGTGTAGATGCATGCGTGTTTGCTTATCTATTTTGTGTCGAGGATGGTCACGGGATCACCAAGCTCAACGCGGCCGGAGTTCAATGCCACCAGATTCATACCGAACATGACTTGGCCACCCTGTTTACGATAGGTCGCCAATGTTTTTAGGGGTTCTTTGGAGGATTTTCCGGTTTTCTGATCAATTGTCGTCACCTGGCAGCGTGCGCAGGGTTTGACCACCATAAATTCCACTCTCCCGATGCGAATATTTTTCCACTTGTCTTCAGCGAATGCTGGGAAACCATCCACCATCATGTTGGTTCGGAATCGATCCATCCCAATCGGTGAAACCAGGCGAGTGTTCAGATCGTCCAATGAAGCTTGATTTGTCAAGAGGTATGGGTAACCATCCGCAAAACTCACCTCAAATGATTTTTCGGAGGGTAAGCTGTCTTTCTGGAGTGGTCTCTGAACATTTTGATCCATATGGACCAGCTGTACCTGCGTGTCCAAACAGTTGCTAAACCATTCATCGGCAGCCTGGGAAACGCGATTACTTATGACTGTATCTTTCCATATCCGGGTTTCCAGTTTATCCCCGCCTGTCTGATCTATCTCAAAAACCAGCGGGTTAGATCCAGGATAAGTGACCTGAAGTTGATCTTTAAGAACCCTGATCTTAAACTGCCCCAAAGCGGGTGTCTTACGTTGGGAAAGGAAAGCACCAGATTCATCCACCAACATCCAGCGTCGATCGAGATGAAATCCTCTGTTTTCAACCTCGGCCTGCTTGAGATCGATACCGGCACATGATTTAATGGGATAGATTGTTATTTGTTTTAAAGAATTCACCTGAGGGTTCTATACATTAAAGTGAAAGAAGATGCAGTCGCCTTCCTGGACGATGTACTCCTTGCCTTCCAGGTTAATGAGACCTTTTTCCTTGAGAACCTTCTCAGAACCGTGAATCATAATATCATCATATTTAAAAATAGCCGCTTTGATAAAACCCTTTTCAAAATCAGTATGAATTTCTGCAGCTGCCTTAGGTGCAGTCGATCCTTTTCGAATTGTCCAGGCCCTTACTTCTTTCGGTCCAGCAGTGTAAAACGACTGAAGTTGCAGGAGATCATAGGCGCGATGGATGAGTTTGTTGAGGCCTGGTTCGGGTAAACCGTATTCGGAGCAAAACTCCAATTTTTCTTCCTCATCCAGGAGGGCGATCTCCTGCTCGAGCTTACCGCAGAGTCGTAAAACGCCGGCTTCTGTTGCTTCGGCATAATCGAAGAGTCGCTGAGTCAACTCACTGCGGGTCTCGGATAAGATCTCAACTTCGTCCACATTAGCCACATACAGAATTGGTTTCATGGTTAGGAGAAAGTACCTGGAAATTCGTTCGCGCTCAACCTTATCTAATTCCATGCTGCGAACGGGCTTGATATCATCTAAATGTGCCTGAATACGGCTTAGTAGCGCCTCATCAGCTTTCGCTTCCTTGTCTCCGGATCTGGCCAATTTTGTGACGCGATGAAGTTGTTTTTCCACTGAGTCAAGATCTTTAATGATCAATTCACTCTCAATGGTTTCCACATCTCGAATGGGATCGATATGGCCATCAACATGCGTAACATTATCGTCTTCGAAACAGCGTACCACGTGAACAATAGCGGTTACTTCGCGAATATGTCCCAAAAACTGATTCCCAAGACCCTCGCCTTTGCTGGCTCCCCGGACTAAACCGGCAATATCCACAAATTCAATGATGGCAGGAGTGGTTTTCTCCGGCTCATAGATCTTTGTGAGTGCTTTTAGCTTATCATCAGGAACTGGAACGATGCCCACATTGGGATCGATCGTGCAAAAGGGGTAATTCTCTGCCGGAATATCTGATGCAGTTAGTGCATTGAAAACAGTTGATTTACCCACGTTGGGGAGGCCAACAATACCACAGGTTAAAGCCATTGTGAATTCCTTATAATTCTTCGGCGAGGAATTAAGTCTTAAATGTCACTCTCAGCAAGTCAAATGGTTTTAGATCACTGATTTACACATATCCTCAAAGCGATCCAGATTTTCAACAGTGCCCAGAGCTATCAGCTTATCGTTAGCTTCGAACTTATAGTTTGGATCAGGGTTAAAATTTGCTTCACCTGAAATTTGCTCCACTGCAGTAATAATAATATTAAAATTTTTTCTCACTTCCAGGTCGATCATGGATTTTCCCACCGCTCTTGAATTGTTCTTAATGCTTATGGTCTCCAGAGTGAGATCCAGATTGCCACGATTCATAATCAGTTCTATGAATTCGACCACTCCAGGAGCCATTGCTTGTCTCGCGAGTTTGATGCCTGCAGCTTCAGAGGGATTAATAACTTTATCCGCACCGGCTCGGCTCATTTTAGCAATTGAGCTGGGGCTGGTCGCCCTGGTAAGGATGAACAAATTCTTTTTAAGACTCCGGGCAGAAAGGGTCAGGAAAAGATTGTCCTGATCATCTTTCAGAACCCCGATCAATGTTTTAGCACTTTCGATCCCTGCTTGAATTAGGATATCATCATGGGTGGCATCCCCTTCGATGAAGACCAGATCTTCATGCATCATCCTATCTATCTTTTCCTCATCCTTTTCGATAACGACAAATGTTGCCCCTGCTGATATGAGCTCTTTGGCTATAGATTGTCCCACACGGCCATAGCCACAGAGAATAAAATGATCATGTAATTTTTTAACTTGTTTCGCCATGCGAAACCTCCTATAGCGTTTGAGATCAACGGCTTGCTGGGCGATATGCCCAGCAATGAGGAAAAAGGTCCCAATACCAGTAAACATCACAAAAACGGTCCACAGATGACCCATATCGGACATCTCCCAGACCTCCTCGAAACCCACGGTTGCCAGTGTAATTGCAGTCATATAAAAGGCATCAAACCAACCGACATCTTCTATTACGACGTAACCCACCGTCCCCAGGAGAATTATCCCTAACATACCCAGGAGGAGATGTTCAATTCGTGTATCAAGCATGCCTAATATATAGGATATGCGCCTCTTAATGGCTACTGAAAACAAAGTTAAAAAAGATTCATCAAAATGATAAGAATCTTAGACCTTCAGCTTTCAGACCTTTGACTTATGACTTAGATTATAGGCTCATGAATACCGAAGAATTCACATTAAAAAATCTAAATAAAAGAAAAATTTAAACGGAGAGTATATGTCTAAGATTGTTGATGTTTTTGGAAGACAGATTATGGATTCCCGAGGGAATCCAACAGTAGAAGTAGATGTTTTCCTGGAAAGCGGAGCTTTTGGCCGCGCAGCTGTTCCCTCAGGAGCATCTACCGGTGAGCATGAAGCCATGGAGTTACGCGATGGGGACAAGACCAAGTATTTAGGTAAGGGTGTCTCACAGGCTGTATCAAATGTGAATGACATTCTTGCTAGCGAGGTAATGGGGATGGAGGCCGTTGAGCAAAGAGCAATCGATGAAAAAATGATTGCAGCAGATGGCACTCCCAATAAGTCCAAATATGGAGCAAATGCCATTCTAGGCATATCCCTGGCCACAGCCAAAGCGGCGGCCATGGATTTTGACCTGACCCTTTATGAATATCTGGGTGGCGATGAAGCAACACTCCTGCCTGCACCGATGATGAATATTCTCAATGGTGGCGAGCATGCTGACAATAATGTAGATTTTCAAGAGTTCATGGTATTTCCGCTAGGGGCGGAAACATTTGCCCAAGCTCTGCAAATGGGTGTGGAAACTTTCCATCAATTGAAAGCGGTGCTCAAGGCCAAAGGGATGAATACTTCTGTAGGGGATGAAGGAGGCTTTGCCCCCAATCTGCGATCAAATGAAGAAGCCGTGGAAGTGATTCTGGAAGCCATTGAAAAAACGGGTTATAAAGCCGGAAAAGACCTCTTCATCGCTCTGGATGTTGCAGCCAGTGAAATCTATGACCCTAAAACCGGCTTGTATAATTTGGCAGGTGAGGGCCGAACGCTTAACGCTGATGAGATCGTTGATTTTTATGCAGATTGGGTATCCAAATATCCCATCGTGTCCCTGGAAGATGGGATGGATGAAAATGATTGGGAAGGCTGGCAGAAACTCTATAAGGCTCTGGGTAATAAGATTCAGTTGGTGGGAGATGATCTTACCGTGACAAATCCTATTCACCTGCAGAAGGCTATTGACCTGTCAGCCATGAATAGTATCCTCATCAAGTTGAATCAAATTGGGACGTTGACTGAAACTCTTGATACGATCAACATGGCTCACGAAGCCAACATGACCTGCGTCATTTCTCACCGCTCTGGCGAGACTGAAGATACAACCATTGCCGATCTTGCTGTGGCAACAGGTGTAGGGCAGATCAAAACTGGATCTGCATCTCGCAGTGATCGTGTTGCCAAGTACAATCAGTTATTGAGGATTGAAGAAGAATTGGGTGATCTCGCCACATTCAAGGGTTTCAAAGCCCTGAATCCCAAGTAAGCATCATAGAGTATGCTTGGGATGTATACGTTGGTAAAAGAGTCTTCGCGCCTGTCAGGCCGTAGTTCGAGAACGTAGGCTGGAAGGAGTAAAACGACTGTGGCGATCTGTCTACGCTAAAGCTACGACAGATAAATCTCGGACTTGAGATTGCCCGCCTTCCCGTAAGAACACAATACGGTGGACAGGCTTCGATCGCTCTGTACTTCCTCGCAACGACATTTCTGGGAGATTGCTTGGCGGAAAAACACTAAGAGGGAAAGTTTGGCGCAAAAAAGAAATACACGAACGCGTAAAAATGTCCGTTCAGGGGGTTTATTTGAGAACAAGATAGCGTGGATCTCCGCTGCTATCATTGTTCTCATTCTGATCCAGTTATTCGTATTTCGCGATGAAGGACTCTACAGCTTGCTCAAACTAAAACAGGAGATACGGGATATGGAAACCCATATCAACCGCCTGGAAATTGAAAAAGCTGAGATGGAGAGCGAACGAGATCGCTTACTCAATGATCCTGAATATCTGGAAAGAATTGCCCGGGAGCGATTTAGAATGGCCAAACCGGGGGAAAAAGTATTTCACGTAGTCATAGATTCAAAAAAGGTGGCTAAACAACAATAGAGAATTAAACATACCTGGGAGTAGGCACATTTCAAGGATTCTTCTAATTCTGGTAGTCTTCATGGGTATGACTCAGGGGTCTGAGAAGGATTCACTAAGCTATAATTTTAGCCAGGAGAATCTATCTATAATAAATGATTTTCAGCTAAACTATGAATTTCAATTCGATCGCACCACCCTCCTCATAAATGATATTTTGCGCTATAAGGTCTTCGACCATGAAAGCAGTATTGCTAGGGGTGATCAATATTCCATCGAACATAAACTTCGTAGCGATTTACACTGGGGAAAGCGTCGTACAGGGAACATCCGACTCGAAAGCAGTCAATACCAGGATCACAGAACTGGTTTAGCCTCGAGTATAAAGAACTGGGCTCTCCTTGGTGGGGTCAAGAACAATGAGATATTTTCGCTTTTTTTCGGAGGTCGATCTGTTGAGCGATACGGGATTATTGACCAGGGTTGGACCACCCAAATGAATCTCCGAAATGCCTGGCACTCAGGACCTCAGCGTACAAGCATTTCCATTCTAGGCGAGCGTGACCAACTGGAAAATCATCTGAATCATCTTATCCACGGCCGGGCGGATTATGCCATTCGTTTTGCGGGTATCTCAACTTTTCGGTCCTCCCTCCAGTTGGAAACCCGCCAACAACAGTTCTTTACAGACTCTCTCGGTAGTTCGCAGTCGCGCAGCAATGACAATGTCGTGTGGCAGAATCGCTTCACATATAAGCTGGGCAAACATATCCAACTCTTCCATGATCTCAATTGGGGTGATCAGTCAACTGTGATCGATCAGGAAAAAATAGACGCGTCGTCGAGCATCCATCTCCCAGGGGAGGAACGCAAACGTCTCTCGTTGGTAAATGAAACAGGCCTTGTCCTTGATCGACCCAATTTTTCAAGTTTTTCAGCCTTTAAGATCGAAAATTCCCAGAATAAATATTACGTTGATTACACCCAGCAATTGTACCAATTCCGAGAAGATATTGTGTGGAATATGCCGGGATTTATCGATTCCCTCACCTGGAAGAACACGCTTTCGAGATTGGAATATGACACACCGGATACAAGCAATGATGACGATCGGGATGAGTGGCGCCTCAAAACAGAAGTAAGTCTGGTCTGGAATCCCAACCCTTACTACAGCCTGGAGTTGGGGACCAAGCTCAGCCTGTTCCATTTGATCTATCTCTTCAATACACGCAGCTCGGAGAATTATTGGAATCGCAATCTGGTGCTCTGGAGTGGATTTAAATGGCGAAGGGATGCTTGGCAGGGAGAAGGTAGAGCCCATATACGCAGCAACTATTTTGACTATGACTACGATGATCTTTTTATTGCAGCAGATCAACCCACAAGAAGTTTTGTCCATCGCTCTCTGGACTTGAGAAAACAAATTAGCTACCGGATGAATAGGCATTTCTCAATTGTCTCAAAAGTGGCTGCCCGCTGGGAAGATGAAGGCCAGTTGGATTGGGGAAATTTTGTTGAGCAGGTCGCTTCGGAGCGTGAACAGTTGGAGATCAGCAGTAAAATATTTTTCGATTATAAGGGTTGGCGGGGCTGGCTGGGCTATTTGACTCACCAGCGGGAAACTAGTTATGTCGCAGCCAATCGAGAGCCGGATCTGTGGATCGGGAAGGGTCCCCTCCTGGGCGCGAAACACACACTGGGGAATCGACTCTATCTGGAGCTGGATGCCAGATTTATCTCAGTAGAGGATCGGGGCCGGGAATATTTGCTGCCCAAGATCCTTTTCACCCTGGTCTACAATTAAAAGTCCATAAGGGTGAAATTATAGCCCCTGCTCCTTAACTCGGGTATCAAGGTATCCAGTTTATTGTAAAGCTTGTCGGTTCTATCTGCATGGGTCCCAAGGTGAATCAACAGAATAAATCCATTCAATCCATGCTCAGAACTCGATTCATAATCCAGTATTTTATCATAGAGGGTCTGGCTATCCATATAAGATGGCATGCTCGGTGTCATGTAATCTGCATGAGACCTGGTTCCCGGAGTATAATTAATGAGAGTTAAACCTAATTCTTTGGTCCAAGCTGCAATTTCAGCATTGTACCATTCGTAGGGCGGCATAAACACGGGGGCCTCTGTGATCCCAAAGCGTGCCATTTCAGTATAATTCTGTTCCAGGTCTTCGGTGAACTCCTCATGGGTAAGTAGCAGGGAGTCTCTGTTTTCCCAGGAGGCATACAGTAAATGTTTATCAGAATGAGCACCAAGATAGTGTCCATCCCGCTTCAGGCTTTTGATCAGTTTTTTATTTGCCGGATCTCGATAAAAATCACCGGTAAAGAAAAAGTGAGCAGGGACTTTGAGTTTTCTCAGGGTTTTTCGTATGCTGGATCCACCATCATTATAATCATGTCCGGTAAACACCAGATGGATCATGGGCTGCTCCACATCCCCCCGGGTAATGGCGCCATATTGATAGGTCAATTTGCTTGATTTATCAATAGCCCACATTGATGTGCTCATCACAGTAAGCAATAAAATAAGAGAAATTCTGGAAGGCATCATCATTCTAGCTCCCAATCGATATTAATCATCCACCACTTTTACTAGTTCATAAATCTTGTCGTTGATGTTTTCCAGATAGCCAGCGAGATGGGTCTGCACATCCCGAATACCCTGGTTATAGTAATAGGGACCCATATTCTCGCTAAAAAAATCCAGGAGAAATTCCGCCTCAAAACTCCCCAGTTCTTGCTCGAACTCTGTTGAGAAATACAGTTTGATCTTTTCGATCAATTCATCTTTTAGTTTCCGTGAGAAAATTTGATCCATAAGACATCCCTTGTTTTAAGCTATTGACCTGAACCAGGTCCCCTGTTAACATAGGCTACACTTTTAAAACAAACTTCAAAGTCAAAATCGGAAGAATTATGCAAGATTTTAAGAATCTGCTTTTTTTAAGGCAGTGCATTGTGGTCGCTGCAATTCTTGTTTCCCAGGTCCATGCCGCTTTTGAATATCAAAGTTATGCTTGGGCTGCTGCAGCTGCCAATATTAGAGTTGTCGGAGATCCACATCTGGACAGGTATTCACTCAATCCGTCCTTGATGAGCTCCTCTGTTCCATCACAATTCATGGTTCAATATGCACGTCCATTTAATGGTCTGTCGCTCAATTCAGGTTCCCTCCGTGCCCTACACCATGTGAGAAATATTCCTGTGTTGGAGTATGTTGAATATTTTGGTGATGATGTCTATTCAGAACTTGCTCTGGGTGCAGCCAGGGCCTGGTCTCTTGATTCAAACTTTTGTGTGGGTGCTAATCTAAGTTTATATCGATTGGCTCTCTCTGGATTTGAATCGCAAACAGCTCTCACTCTCTCTAGCAGTCTATATTTTGAATTAACCCCAGACATTCATTTTGGATCCAGCATGCAACATTTGTTGCAGGTGGGGAGGGCACTTTCGCTTCCACAGAGTTTTCAGTTTGGAATGGAATACCACAACGGATCATTCAGGATACTTTTCAGCTTTGAAAAAGAGGCGGCCCTGCCAATGGATCTCTGCTTTGGCTTGATCAGCTCCTCAAAACGAAGTTGGCAAATTGCCTGCGGTTACAGAGATCTGAGTGGCTCCCTTTCGGCTGGGTGGAGGATTAAACTTGGCCAATACGCTGCACATTATAGCTGGGTTCGACATCCTGACTTGCCCGATTCATACGGTTTTGGAATGGAGATCTATTTTTGAGCGCTCGTCTCCTTATGATTCTGTTTTTCTGTGCGAATCTTGTGGGTCAGAGCGAGAGCTATAGTCAAGATGAATCGGAAGAACCGGATGAAACTCATTTCACATATACCCTCCTAGAATACCTTTTTGATCCCCTGGATCTATACACAACAGATTCAATTGAACTCGTGAGCAGAAATTACCCCACAGAAGCTATTGAGCTCATTCAAAGCTGGCAAAGGGCTGGAAGTACAAAGAAGGGGTATCAAAATCTCCAAAAAAATTGGTCCGATGATTATCCGAATCTACCATCTATATCCTCAGCAAAAACGGGTTTGATTACCCGTCAACGCTTGCAATACAGCCCTTCTCTTGAAGGCTGGCGTATGCTTCACAAAGCCAGGGTCGACCACAAAATTGCCAATTTGACAATCATCGTAGAGCAAGACCCGGGTGAATCCAAAGTGAATGACCATTTTGCTTTATCTCTTACCAGCGAGCGCGTACCTGGATTTGACAGAATTGTTGCTGGGCATTTCAACATAGCCTGGGGGAGCGGTTTGATTCGGGATCAGAACAGGGGAAGAGTAAGCTTGAATCCCGGTAGTTTGATTTCAAAACTGAGAGTCAATGCGATTCCCCATTATTCATCCAGAGAAGACCTATACTTTCAAGGAATTGCTGGTGAATGGCAGAGAAATGGTTTGAAAGGCTCTATTTTTATCTCCAGTAGAAACCTCACGGGTCAAATGAATGAGAACCAATTTACAGAGGATGCTGATGGCATTCATCTGAGTGGAAAAAGTTACCATATTGAGCGAGTCAATGATGCCGGGCTGGCTGGAATCTATGAAATGGGGACCCTTGATATCTTTATTGCCAGTCGTTACAACTCTCTGAATGAGCAGCGATTAAAATCTGAATTTGGCATTCACTGGAACTTCGATGAATCACATAAATTTCAAGTATTTATTAATAATGATCGACAAAATGAACCACGCTCTATCCTAAACTGGTCATATTCGACTAGGAGTTTAAGCATGTCGGCTCAATATCGCCGGTTTGAGACGCTAACAGGATTGGATGATGCCCAAGTTTTACGTTTACTTGGATCAGGAAGTCAGAGTGAATCTGGTCTTTCTTTCCGCTTGCTGGTGAGAGCTAATAAATCCTTAACCCTAAGATACGCACTTGATCGAGGTGCAGCCTTTTACTTGTATTCCCTCGCTGATATGCGGCATGTGAGCCAGCATAAAGCTCAAATTATTTATCATAATGCCCAGCGTGTGTGGCAAATAGACTGGAGTCAAAAAAAGGAGGGTCCCATCTACCCCACGGACATTTGGCAAGCGAGCAATCCCTATCTTAAAATCAGTAAGCTCAACATCTCATTGAAGGAAAAGCTCACGGATAATTTTTTGTACCGACTGAATTTTAAGACTGCATCGAATGGCGAATTTCGATCAATCCTGATACAGCAGCGGGTCAATTGGCAGTCGAATCCCTGGAAAATTTCCACTGGGTTCATCAGATTTTCAATTCCTGAGGCCGCACTGAGAATTAGTGTATATGAAACTGGTCTCCTGGAGAGCTTTAATTTTTTCACTGCATTTGAGGATGGACAACGCTGGTATATATATCTTCGCTATGTGACGAACACTCAGAATAGTGTTGAGATTCAGCTCGCACAAACGAAACTTTTTTCAGGTAAAGTTGGGCAGAATCTTCCCAGTATGAACTTTCAGTTGTCCATTGTCTTATAAATGCCCGGCGACTAATTTCAACGCTAAATATGAACCGTCGACGCATAGTCCTGCTTGTTTTTCTTTTACTCGTCATCACCTCCTCACTGCAGGCACGACGAACCGAACTTATTCTCCAGAAAGCATCAGACGAACGCTACATCCCTGCCATCCCGGTATATGTCATCAGCCAATATGAATATCTCGCCGTTAAAGATGTACTGGCGGCCTATAAAACCTCTGCGTTTCTCAATCCCGATGTTCGAAAATCAGTTTTCCGCATCGGCAACCTGAAACTGAAGGTGACAGCCTATAACCGCTACATCATGGTGGAAGAAAAAACCTTCCAGATGTCTCGTCCTGTCATCCTGTTTGATGGTGAGACCTATCTCCCCATGAAGGATTTTGTAAGGATTCTTCAACAGGTTGGTCTGGTATCTGGTGTGACCCTGCTGACTGGGACTGATACAGCCGATCTCATTCAGCAGAAAACAGAGGAAAGGCCGGAGCTGTCTCCCTTTGATATTGTTTCCACGACCATTGAAGAACGTCAAAACGGAACAGTCATTCATATCCGAACTGCAAATCGTTATAACGCAAAATCAGTAAATGCCTGGATCAATCGGGAGGAATGGCTCTACGTCACCCTGCCTGCGGCAACCATCAATAAGCAGACTATCGATAATACAGTGATCCCCGCCACCGGATCTATCCGTAGCGTTACGGCTGATCAACTAGATGGAACCTCCCAATTAACTTTTCGTCTCAGAGGAACGGACAACAGTGTTGATGTCCACCACAGGGATTCACCGCCTGAAATCATCTTGCTGATCAGACGACCACACGTCATTGACCAGAGTCATTTTCTGGCTCAGGAACGCGCGAAATGGAAACTGGACAAGATCGTCCTGGATGCCGGTCATGGGGGTCATGATCCCGGTGCGAGAGCGAATGGTCTGAAAGAAAAGGATATTGTACTGGATGTGGTCAAACGTCTGGGAAAATTGATCGAAACCAGAACGGATATCGATGTAGTCTATACACGGGATAAGGATGTATTCATCCCTCTTAGAGAGCGCACCAAGATCGCCAATGAAGCAGACGGAAAGGTTTTTCTAAGTATTCATGCCAATGCCAATAAGAACAAGCGAGCTTCCGGATTTGAAACATATCTGATACGACCTGGAAAAATCGATGCTGCCGCTCAAGAAGTAGCGGAGGCGGAAAATTCAGTTATCCAGCTCGAGAAAAATACAGACAACTACACTCAGTTAACTGACGAGCAGATAATACTGGCTACCATGATGCAAAGTTCTTTTGTGCAAGAAAGCGAAACCCTGGCTGATCTGGTCCAGAGTGAATTTGACAAGAAGTTGGTTGGCCAGAATCGGGGTGTGAAACAGGCTGGCTTCAGGGTTCTCATTGGTGCAACCATGCCCAATATCCTCATTGAATTAGGTTTTATCACGAACAAAAATGATGCCCGCCGGTTAGATCAAGCAGCCTATAGACAAAAGGCGGCAGAAGCTATTTTTAACGCCCTTATGAAATATAAAACAAGACACGAAAAACTTTTATCCCCATGAGCAATTCTAAAGCAAATCAGGCAATAGGTATATTTGACTCAGGTCTCGGCGGCATATCCGTCGTTCGGGCCCTGGTCGACCTGCTGCCCCATGAACATTTGATCTATTTCGGCGATACTGCACGCGTACCCTATGGCTCTAAATCGGAAGAAACGGTAATAAGATTTTCACATCAGATATCTTCCTTTCTTGTTGAACAAGACGTCAAAATGATAGTGGTTGCCTGCAATACGGCTTCTTCTGTGGCCCTGGAGTCGCTCCAGGAAAAGTTCGATATCCCGGTGGTGGGTGTGATCGAGCCTGGTTCTAAATCTGCGGTCAAGTATGCTGTGAATAAGCGGATCGGTGTCATTGGTACTGCTTCAACCATCCGATCCGGTGCCTACCGTTCGACCATCCATGAATTGGATTCAGAGATAGAGGTGGTGGATCAACCCTGCCCACTCCTAGTTCCTCTGGTTGAAGAGGATTGGCCACAGGATGATGTCGTCGATTCTATTTTAAAAAGCTATTTAAATATTTTTCAAGCGCAAAAACCGGATTCACTCATTTTGGGATGCACCCACTATCCCTATCTCAAAAGCGCCATTCAGCGGGTCATGGGCGAAGATGTTCGCCTCGTAGACTCCGGCGAGGAAACCGCTGCAGAAGTCCTTGAAGTACTTGGTAATTTAGATTTGATAAATCCTGAAACCGGCGATCCTGGCAAACATAAATTCTATGTGTCGGATTTTCCTCAGAAATTTGAGGAAACTGCCTCGCGCTTTCTCGGGCGTCCCCTTGAGAACTTATTCAAAGTTGAGCTGGAAGTACTCGAAGCGTACAAATAGGCTTGAATCGTTTAACACGATAGAAATTTTAAGGCACTTCATAATATGAGCCATGATCCAAAGGCTATTTTTGACTATATCTTCGGCCTGACAGTGCCGGGTGTGAAGTTGGAGTTGTCACGCGTTGAACAGTTTATGAAACTGCTGGGAAAACCTTATAAAGAGTATAAGGTAATTCATATCGCCGGTACCAATGGCAAAGGCTCAACGGCAGCCATGCTAGCCTCGATTCTCACTGCCTATGGCTTTAAAACCGGTTTATTTACCTCCCCTCATTTAATAAAACCAAACGAACGGATCCGCATTGGAGACCTTCTGGTACCGGACGAGTTTATCATAGAAAAGGTAGAGAGCTGGAAACCCCATATTGATGAACTGGGTATTACTTTTTTTGAGCTACTCACTGCTTTGGGGATGGTTTACTTCAAGGAGCAGCAGGTAGAGTTTGCCGTCATCGAAACAGGACTGGGGGGTCGTCTGGACTCCACCAACGTGGTTGATCCACTGCTTAGTATCATCACTGCCATATCCATGGATCACGAGAATATTCTGGGGGATACGCTTGAAAAAATCGCCATGGAAAAAGCGGGCATCATCAAATCAAAAAGACCTCTGATCCTGGCTAGAAACGAGCACAACATTCAGCAGCTGATGGAAGAGGTTTGTCGAGAGCGTGAATCCGAACTCACTATTGTCAATGATGCTAGTAGGATTATTAGCGTTGAGCATGAATCTACGTATCAAAAAGTTTCTATTGCAGTCGCTGAAAAAATCATCCACGCAAAACTTCCCTTATTGGGGGCACATCAAGTAGAAAATTTTTCGAATGTGCTGGTTAGTCTGGATCATCTTGGATTGGACCTGGATGCTGAAAAGATTCAAAGTGGCCTGGACACCATGCAATGGCCGGGTCGGATGCAGGTCTTGAGCCAGAATCCAATGGTACTTTACGATGTGGCTCACAATCCTGGGGGTCTGGAGCGCTTAACAGAATCGTTGCGAGAAAACCAGAGAGAGGATGCGATTCTGATCGGAGCATTCAATGTTCGTAAGAATATTTCAGCCATGCTGCAGATCATGGCAGCCTGGTCTGGTCCAATTCTTTTTACGATCTTTGAGGGATATTCTGCTCTGGATGCGGGATCACTCATAAGACAGGGGGTTCGTCCCGAGTTGATTTTTCACAACCCTGGTGAGGCATACCAAAGGGCGCTGGAATTGCGAACTCATGAAAATCAGAGCATTTGTTATTTTGGGAGCCATTATCTGGCTGAATCATTATTTGAGCTCTTTCCCACGGACAAATAAATTGTTCATTATGACTATGTGCTAAAAAAAATGATCCAAATCAAATCAGAATAAAAAGTTAGAATTTTGATTGACAAGATATAGGTCGCGTTTAAATTCAAGTTGTATAAGCAATCTGAGCGTACAGTTTTTACCTCCCAGATAATAATTTTTTTCACAGCAGACATTTTATAAATAATATTAATTACAAAAGAGCAGGTTTATTACGATGAGTTATGACATTAGCCAACTTCAGGAAATGAAGTTGAAGGAATTAGGGGCGATTGCACAGGAGCTGGATGTCCCCGTAGTCTCGGGACAGAAAAAATTAAGTCTAATTGAATCCATCCTTGAGGCACAAACTGAGAGCGCCGGGATGATGTTCTCAGCCGGTGTGCTGGAAATTTTACCCGATGGATATGGGTTTTTAAGGGATGCAGATAATAATTATCTCGCAGGGCCTCACGATATCTATGTTTCACCCTCACAGATCAAACGCTTCGTACTCCGAACAGGACAAATCGTTTGGGGACAAGTTCGCCCTCCCAAGGACAATGAGCGCTATTTTGCTCTCTTAAAAGTTGAAGCCATTAATTATCAGAACCCGGAAGAAGGGCGTATCGTACCGCAGTTTGATACTCTGGTTCCCTTATATGCAGACAGTAAATTAGTTTTAGAAAGAGGGCCCAAGAGTTACTCCATGCGCGTCATGGATCTCATCAGCCCGGTTGGTAAGGGTCAACGTGGTCTCATTACTGCTCAACCAAAAACCGGTAAAACGATCATCCTGCAGGATATCGCTAACTCTATTCTGACTAATCACCCTGAGGTGACATTGATCGTATTGCTCATCGATGAACGCCCTGAGGAAGTGACTGATATGCGCCGCATGGTAGATGCTGAAGTGATCGCCTCTACTTTCGATGAACCGCCAGAGCGTCATGTTCAAGTCGCTGATATGGTGCTGAATAAAGCGAAATGTCTGGTAGAGTTCGGTCAAGATGTTGTCATCCTCCTGGATAGTTTGACCCGTTTAGCTCGAGCTCACAACGCTGTTATTCCTCACAGTGGAAAAATATTATCAGGTGGTATCGATTCGAATGCCCTGCATCGGCCCAAACGGTTCTTTGGTGCGGCCAGAAATGTTGAGCATGGGGGTAGTCTAACCATTATGGCAACAGCGCTGATCGAAACTGGTTCACGAATGGATGACGTGATTTTTGAAGAGTTCAAAGGTACCGGTAATATGGAGCTTGTCCTAGATCGCCGTTTAAGTGATCGTCGAATTTATCCTGCCATCGATATCATCCGCTCAAGTACACGAAAAGAAGAATTGCTACTTAGTAAGGCAGAACTCTCCAGGACATGGATACTAAGAAAACTCTTAAATGAGATGACTCCAGTTGAAGCCATGGAATTTCTCCTTGAGCGTATGAAGAATTCTGAAACGAATAAGGAATTTCTGCGCGCGATGAATTCCTAGGTTCGGATCAGATGTCAGGATCTTGACATCCCTGACGCGCCTTAGCTTATTAGGATCGAACTAATTATTCAGATAGATTCTCCCGTGAAAAAATAGGGTTAATTTTGACACCTTTCACTTGCTAAAAGAGGGGGTGAACGGATATATTGCGCGGCTTTTTAAGGGGAGAAGGAGAGATATGAATTTTACAAAAAGAATCAATGCGTTACAGCCTTCAGCAACGATGGCAGTAATAGAGGCGGCAGCCCAGTTAAAAGCTCAAGGAATTGATGTTATTTCATTTGGAGCAGGTGAACCAGATTTTGACACACCGCAGCATATCATTGAAGCTGCCAACAAAGCTTTATCTGAAGGTAAAACTCGTTACACACCGGGATCAGGTACTGGAACACTAAAGCAGGCGATCGCTGATAAACTAAAAAAAGACAATTCTCTAGATTACCAAGCGAATCAGATCGTTGTTTCTAATGGCGGCAAACATTCACTTTTCAATATCATGATGACCCTCTTTGAAGAAGGAGATGAAGTCATCATTCTTCGCCCCTATTGGGTGACCTATCCTGAGGTCGTAAAATTAAGTGGTGCGGAACCTGTCTATGTTGAGACGCACGAATCAGATGCTTTCCAAATTAGCAAAGAGCAACTCGCTGCTGGAGTTACAAGTAAAACCAAGGGCATGATCATAAATACCCCATCAAATCCCAGTGGAGCGGTGCTCAATCGAGAGAGTCTTCAGGCTGTGGTTGATGTGGCAAATGAACATGACCTCTGGATTATAAGCGATGAGTGTTACGAAGCATTGGTCTATGATGGGGAACATCTTAGCTTGGCCGGATTTGAAAATGCCTATGAAAGAACTGTCACAGTCCAAACCATGTCCAAGGCATTTGCCATGACAGGTTGGCGAATTGGATACTCTGCCTCAACTCCGGAGTTGGCTTCTGCGATGGGTAAATTTCAAGGTCAGGCAACTGGCTGTCCAAATTCTATTGCCCAGTATGCTTCAGAAACTGCGTTGATCGATGAGCCCGTATTTTTGGCTGACTGGCGAAATCAGTTTGTCGAGAGACGAAATTACATGGTTGAGACTTTGGACAATATGCCTGGTATGACCTGCATAATGCCCGAGGGTGCTTTTTATGCATTTCCAAAGGTTTCAGGGCTTTTTGGGAAAAGAGCAGGGGATGTCATCATAGAAAATGACATGGACCTGACAAAATATTTACTAGATGTTGCCCATATTACGGTTGTTCCCGGTACTGCTTTTGGAGCACCGGAGCATGTAAGATTGTCCTACGCAACATCGCTGGACGCTATTAAAACAGGTTTAGCCAGATTTGCTGAAGCTGTTGAAAAATTGAAATGATGAAGGGAGTTATCATAAAATGAAACCAGGAATCCATCCAAAATATGAACTAAGCAAGGTGGCTTGTGCCTGTGGAAACAGCTTCGAAACCTATACCACAGTTGGTGAACTGCATATAGAGATCTGCAACGAATGTCACCCATATTTTACCGGGAAACAAAAGTTGCTCGATACGGCTGGTCGTATTGACAAATTCCGAAAAAAATACAGTACTACACCTGCAACTAAATAATCGTCCAGCTCAGCTTAAACTGATGCCAAGACGCAAAATTCGCGTATTACTGCGGGTATTACTTACTGCCCAGCAATCAATCCTGGTTGGTGGGCAGGCTATTATCGAAGGCGTTATGATGCGCGTCCCCGGCGCGTATGCCATAGCTGTTCGAAATCCCAAGGGTGAGATCATCACCCGTCGTGAAGAATTCGTATCCCTGACAGAAAAACACTCACTCCTTAGAAAGCCGGTTTTACGCGGCATGATCGCATTGTTTGAATCCATGAAAATGGGTGTTAAAACTCTCAATGAGTCTGCCGAGATAGCTTATGAAGAGGATGCAGCTGAGGATATGAGTTTTAAGGACAAAGTGCTCTCCTTCTTGGGAACACTTCTAGCTCTGGGCATTGGATTGGGTCTATTCTTTGTAACACCTATATTCGTAACTGGCAACCTGCTCAATCTCCATGAAACTGCTTTTACTTTTAATATTGTATCGGGTGTGATACGGATAGCTTTATTTCTAAGCTATTTATGGGCCATATCCCTGATGAAGGACGTAAAGCGGCTCTTTCAATATCACGGAGCAGAGCATAAAACAGTCTATACTTTTGAAGCCGGGAAAAATCTGGACCTTGAATCAGCCAGACCCTTCCAAACCCAGCATCCTCGTTGTGGTACCAGTTTCATGTTTATTGTTCTGCTATCCTCAATCATCGTGTTTGCCCTCATTGATTCTGTGGTGAAACTATTTGTTGGAGAAATGACGCTTCAGATTCGCCTCCTTACACATCTCCCATTGATTCCTCTGGTGGCTGGTGTCTCGTATGAAGTCCTCAAGCTATCATCGAAATACCGTTACATCGCCTGGGTTCGTGCCTTGGCAGCTCCAGGAATATGGCTTCAGAATATTACTACACGGGAGCCCGATGATGATCAATTATCAGTGGCTCTTGAGTCTTTGAAATTTGCTTTTGGTGATGATCTTGAGAAGTATCAGGGCCAAACTTATGTCGCTGAGGCCATTGACTAATGTTGCTCGATAAGCAAGCAGCTCTCCAGGAAAAATTTAAAGAATTAGAAACTCAGCTATCCGATCCTGAACTCATGGCAAATAATCGCAAATATGCGAGAATTGCCAGGGAGCACAGAGATCTCTCCAACGTCCTCGAAGTTTTTGGCCGATATGAAGCTCTTCTTGAAAGCATTGAAGAGGACGAATCGATTCTCAAAGGCGATGACGATGAACTAAAGGAGATTGTCAAGGAGGAATTGGATGGATTCCTGGAAGATCGAACCGCGATGGAGGAAGAGCTTAAAGTTCTTCTGATCCCAATAGATCCTGCAGATGCTGGTTCCGCCATTCTGGAGATTAGAGCCGGAGCAGGGGGTGATGAAGCTGCATTATTTGCCTCAGATCTCATGCGCATGTATTTACGCTATGCCGAGAATAATGGCTGGAAGTACGAATTCATCACACTTAATGAGCTGGGTAGTGGTGGTACGAAAGAAGCCATCATTCAGGTCAGTGGTGAAGATGCCTACGGCAGACTTAAGTTTGAAAGCGGTGTTCATCGTGTTCAACGAATTCCACAGACCGAGTCAAGTGGTCGCATTCATACCTCAGCTGCAACAGTGGCAGTATTACCAGAAGCCGAAGAAGTGGATATTGAGATAAATACTAGCGATCTGCGGATTGATACCTTTCGCGCCAGCGGAGCAGGCGGTCAGCATGTGAATAAAACTGAATCTGCCATTCGCATCACACACATGCCCAGCGGCATGGTCGTGTCCTGTCAGGATGAATCCTCACAGCACAAGAATAAAGACAAGGCCATGAAAGTTTTACGCGCCCGTTTGCTTGCACATGAGCGTGAAAAACAGAACAGTCAAGTCGCCGCTTTACGGAAAACTTTGGTTTCAACTGGTGATCGCAGTGCCAAAATCCGGACTTATAACTATCCCCAGGGACGAGTCACAGATCATCGCATTAATTTAACACTGTATCGATTAGAAGAGATTACCAATGGCGATCTCTCCGAGCTACATGAGAAGTTAGTGGCTGCAGAGATGATGAATCGCCTGGAGTTGCTCTAAACGAAGACTTCCCTGACTAAACCAGGTATCAAATAAATAAAGTAACCAGCGAACAGGAACAGCATCTAATCAAACGTGAATTGACAAGTGAAGAGACGCCGGAATTGATCCAGGCAGCCAGAGAGGGAGACCATAGTGCGCAGGCACAATTGGTCAAGATGTACTCTGGCAGGATCTATAATCTGGGATTGCGAATGTTGAGAAACAATGAAGATGCTGAAGATATGCTTCAGGAGACCTTTATTACTGCTTTCCAGAAGATCAGCGCGTTTAAGGAAAAATCCACTTTTTATACCTGGATCTACCGCATTGGTGTGAATACTTCTCTGGGTAAATTGCGCAAGCAATCAAGGATGAAGATATCTCATTCCATTGAGGACCCCGATTTTGAAAACCTACATGGGCTGCAAATTTCGGATTGGCCAGAGTATATTGAGACCAAGGTCTCGGATGAAGAATTCAGGATCGCACTAAAGGCGGTTTTGGATGATCTGGATGAAAAATATCGTTCTGTTTTTGTCCTCCGTGATCTTGAAGGGTTATCCACAGCAAAAACGGCAGAGATCCTGGAACTCACTGAAAGTAATGTGAAAGTTAGACTCATGCGAGCCAGACTCTTTTTGAGGCAAAACATGAGTGACTTTCTGAAGCATAAAGGTTGGTTAGTAACATGAAACCAAAACATGATGTAGAACTGCAAAAGAAGATCTGCCAGGATTTTGGCGCAGATCTCGGTTCTGAGTTATGTGAGCAGGTAGGTGCATTCATGAAAGAATGTCCTGAATGCAAGGTTTACTATGATACCATGCAGCGTTCTGTAAAATTATATCGGGTGCTTGAAGACGAATGTGAAGTTCCCGCTGATGTTTCCGATCGCCTCTTCAAAGTATTAAATTTGGATAATTTGAAGAAAGACGTATAAAAATGATGGCAACGGTTGCAGCACAGTCAAAAAAAGTTATTATGTTCACGACGCCTACGTGTTCTCATTGCACAACAGCAAAGCGTTATTTGAGAGAAAAGGGCATTAATTTTAAAGAGATTGATGTGAGTAGAAATCAAAAAGCTGCTCAGGATATGTTAAGAAAAACCGGACAGCAGGGTGTACCACAATTATGGATCAACAATAGACCTGTCGTTGGGTTTGATAGAAATAAAATCAATAAACTTTTAGGTTTATAGGAGCAAAAAAATGAAAATTCAACCTTTAGATGATCGTGTGTTAGTTGTACCTGCAGGCGAGGAAGAGAAAACAGCTTCTGGAATCATTATTCCGGATACTGCCAAGGAGAAACCTCGTCGCGGAACCGTCGCAGCAGTCGGAAATGACGAAGATCTGCAGGAATTGATCAAGGAGGGTGATGTTATCCTCTATGGTAAATATGCAGGTGATGAATTGTCTTATGATGGTGTCGACTACCTAATTCTTAGTCAGGGTGACATTCTAGCAAAACTCAGCTAGGAGAAATCCACAATTGATCTAAAAAGGGAGCCTTTTGGCTCCCTTTTTTTATTTTGTTAATTTCGAAACATTAATATTGTCACTTTCCTGACTGCTGAGGCTCTAAAAATAGCTAAGTTGTGGTACTTTTCTGAAAGGAATTGATGTGCATAAAAAATTTGTAATAATCGGGGGAGATGCAGCTGGAATGAGTGCTGCTAGTAAAATCAGGCGTATGCAGCCAGATTCAGAGCTTATTGTTTTTGAAAAAGGAGAGCATATCAGCTTTGCGGCCTGCGGAATGCCCTATTGGATCAGTGGTGTCATTGACGATGGCAGTAAGCTGCAAATCCTTACTCCGGAGATCGCCCGTGAAAAAAGAGGTATCGATGTACGAACCCACCATGAGGTGACTACAATAGATACTGTGAACAATCATGTTGCTGTTAGAAATCTTGCCTCGGGTGAAGATTTTATAGAGAGCTACGACAAACTTCTTATCGCAACAGGTGCTCGGGCAGTCGTACCACCTATCCCTGGTGTTGATTCTGAAGGAGTATTCACTCTCCGTAGCCTAGCAGATGGTCACCGAATTAAAAACTATATTGCAGATCAGAAGATCAAACATGCAACGATTATTGGTGGTGGTCATATCGGCTTGGAAATGGCGGAAGCATACAGGCATCTCAATATTGACGTGACAATGCTTGTAAGGGGAGATCAGATCTCACCCTCCATTGATAAAGATATACTTGGAAAAGTTACTGAGAATGTCCTTGAGCATGGTGTTGATCTACGGCTCGAAACCAGCGTGAATGCCATTCAAAAACTAGATGATGGAATCCAGCTACAGACATCTGCTGGGAACATACAGACTGACATGGTAATCGTTTCCACAGGGGTTGCACCAAACTCAGAGCTGGCGATTGAAGCTGAAATCAAAATTGGTAAGAGTGGTGCAATTCTCATCGATGAGCATATGCAAACTAATGTGGAGAATGTTTTTGCCGCGGGTGATTGTGCCGAACATAAGCATCTCGTTTTGGATAAGTCTGTTTGGATATCCCGAGCTCCCTCTGCCAATAAGGGGGGGCGTGTAGCCGGGGAAAACATGGCCGGTGCCAGTACAAAATTTCCAGGTATTCTAGGAACAGCTGTTGCAAAAGTATTCGATTATACTATTGCTCAGACTGGATTGACTGAAAAGCAAGCCAGGCAGATTGAGAGCTTGGGCGACATCGAAGCGACCACGATTACTGGGGGAAGTCGAGCACATTATTACCCCGGTTCAACACCAATTACTGTAAAGCTTGTAGTTCAAAAGGCGAGCAAGCGACTCTTGGGTGCCCAGATGATAGGGAAGGCCGATGTAGCCAAACGTTTGGATGTTCTGGCCACTGCAATAACCGCAAAAATGACGGTGGAGGATATTGCCATGCTGGACTTAACCTATGCCCCGCCAGTTGCTCCTGTCTATGATCCCATCCACGTTGCAGCGAATGTGGCCAATAAGTAAAGACGTAACATGTTACGTCTTTTGCTAAGCTCTAATAGTGCCCAAGGGAATAAATATGATCACTAAAGAGATGTATATCGAAGATCTGGTAAAGGAATATCCGAAACTGATAGTACCTCTAAAACTTGAGGGAATTGTTTGTCTAGCCTGTGGTGAGGCTGTTTGGGGGACCCTGGAGCAGCAAGCCAATGAAAAAGGTCTAAGGAATATTGATAAAATTATTACAAGAATGAACAAGTTGCTATCTGGGGAGTCCTAATAAATTGGAGAATCAATTGAGTGTTCTCATATTGTTAGCAGCGATAAATAGTGTGATTGAATAAAGGGGTGAACAAGATGTCAGCAGTAAAAATACATCAACTAAAGGGAGCTACTTTTGCAGCCAGAGGCGCTTCAAATCATTGGGTGATGATGGATGGAAAAGAGAAGGTCGGGGGTTCTGGTGCTGCAAGTAGCCCAATGGAATTGGTCCTGTTTGCTCTAGGTGGCTGTGCGGCCATAGATATTGAAGTCATGATGAAGAAAATGAAACTCCCGGTGGAAAATTTTGAGATCGATATAAGCTCAGAACGGGCTGAAAAACACCCGAAGATTTATACGAAAATTGATATGGTTTTTCATTTTTATGGAAAAAATCTTCCTCAAAAAAAACTCGAAAGAGCGGTCTCTCTTTCGAGAAATACCTACTGCTCAGTCAGTGCTATGCTTGAAAAGACGACAAAAATTACTGCAACAGTCGAGAATCACGATACGGCATGATTCATCGCTTAATTGCATACTCCCTGATCCTGTTGGGAATCGGGGGAACTATATATATGGGTATAGAGGGTATCTACGGCGATCGCTACGACACCCCTTCAAAGAGTTATTACTCATTTAGCAGACAAATGCTCGATTCCAGTGATTATGTCATTGTTGATGTCAGAACAAGCAGGGAGGTCGAATTGACTCCGGCGCCGTGGGAAAACACGATCCATATTCCGCTGCTGGCTCTTGAAGAAAGATGTGTTGAGTTGAATCAATATAAGGACACACCCATTATGTTACTTTGTCCTTCTGGAAATCGATCGAGACAGGGTGCAAGAATATTGCGACTGGCTGGATTTGATGCCTATTATTTGAAAGATGGAATTCATCAAGGAAATGAATATAATGAATAAAAAATATCAAAAAATGTTAGCAGGAATCGGCGTTGGTTCTATCCTGGGTTTTGGCTACTATTACTTTATTGGCTGTGCTTCCGGGACGTGTGCCATCACATCGAATCCATTCATAAGTACTGCTTATGGAGCCATGCTGGGACTTGTGTTCGTCTGGCCGCAGAAAAAGACTGATGCCAAAGAACCAGAGCCAGATCAAAAGGTTGAAAATTAAAGCTTTAACAACGCTGCTCGTATTATTACCCCTCCTGCTTGTTATAATTGCTTGCGAGCGTCCTGAAGATCCCATCTTAGAGCAGGATCTGGGAAACTTTAGTTTTGTCCAATTCGACACCACATATGTAGGGAGTGAAGATTTTGTGGTCCTGCATGGGGAGATCATTAGTCTTTTAGAATCTGATCAATCAATCACAGTCACCCGGGTGGAGCGCTATAAACCTGTTGCTTGGGTAAACATGTTTTGTGTGGGACCTGCCTGCCTGCCGGATTTCATTAGCACCTTCACATTTTCGCTGGAAGCAGGTGATACAGCGGCTTTCAGTCTGGATACCTTTCACAATGGCGCGTCTGGTGAAGGTCTATGGACCATCTTTGCCGTTGATTCGACTACTATGGAAGTTGACTCGGTGAATATCAGTATGCTGGTGAACGTTGATTCCCTTTAATCTACATTCGCGGTTCAAGATGAGAGCAATTCTCAACACGATTGCTTTTGTGGTTTTGGTGAGCATGTCTTTTGGACAGGAGAAAGCCCTGCCCCATCTGAAGCTGAGAGATATGCAAAACCAGATTCATGATCTTGATAAGCTGGTGGAAGGGAAAATAACACTCATCAATTTTTGGGCGACGTATTGCGTTCCCTGTCGAAAAGAGATGAAGCATCTAAATCGGATCAGCAAGACATATGCTGGGGAGAACGTTCAGGTTATTGGCGTCTCAATTGATGACTCGAGAACCGTGGGTCGAGTAAAGACCATGGCGAAATCGCAGAGGCTTAACTATGCCATTTTGTTGGATACTGATCAAAAGCTGTACAAAAATTTTAATACGTCCTCAATGCCCTTTTCCATTCTCCTTGATTCAAGTGGACAGATCCTCTGGGAGCATACGGGTTACGTTCCTGGAGATGAGGTAAAAATGGAGTCAGCGATTCAAGAAACACTTGAGTCTGACAAAGACTGAAATTTCTTCTTGGCGATTTTTTTTCAAAAATATATTCTTCTCATTATACCCTTAGGGCTTTTCGCTGCGGGTCCCTCTTATAATCTCGGTCTGAGATCACAGATCGGGAGTGGAACCCAGATCGATAACAAATATAGCTACCTTGAGAATTTTGTATCGGGATCCATGGATCGCGGTCCCTGGCATCTGGAGATTTCCTTAGAGTATAGTGCACCCCCAGAATACGGTTATGATCGCTTGGGCTTGAATCATGCAGCAGTCCGATATACTTCAGACATTTGGATGCTCGAGCTCGGGAATCTGGCGGCCACCTTTGGCCGTGGATTGTCCCTCACTCTGTTTGAAGATGAGCGGATAGATTTCGACACAAAGATTATTGGAGCCCAAGTCGTCTCCAATATTCTGAGACAGCATTCTCTGAATTTCATAGCAGGTAGCAAACAGGAATACCGGTTTTATTCGCCAAGTTCTGACCTGAGAGAACCTGATGGTGATGCAGCATATGAACTCGGGGGCGTAGAGTTCAATATTAATTCATCCTCAGGAAAATGGACAGTGAGTCCATTCGTGATTGCCGGACGATTGCGATCAGACATTTTGTGGAGAGTATATGATCCACCCTCCAGATATGTCATTACGGATACCACTACTCAAACCATGCAAACCCTACAAACCGGATTTAATCAAACTATTCAGGGCAATGAGTGGGATATATTTCTTGAATACGGAATTACCTCCAGAGCTTATGACTACCCCTTCGTTGATGAAAGTATTAACCAGCTTAGTGATGGTTTTCGGCATGTAAAAATAAATCCTGATTTTAACAGCCAGGGTTCAGCTACTTATTTTCAGCTTAATTGGTATCCCCAGTGGTTCACTGCCATGTTGGAGTATAGGCGCTATCAAAATGGCTCCGAAAACAGAGCAGATAAGGGGCACCCACTTCGTCAGGCACGTCAACCCCTGCCCTGGCAACTGGGACCCACGGGTGTTCGTCAACACGATATCAGCATGCTTGCCAATGTGACCCACCCTGTGGACTATGGAAATGAGCTAGGTTGGAACCTGGAAATTCAGACATACATCATGGATAACCTTTCCGTCCTGGTGAATGCCACGCAGATCTCACAAGCGCGGGATAGTGAGAGTCCGGATGATAAGGCTGATTTATGGCCAGCAATCGACATAAGTAGAAATCCCTGGCAGGAAGTATATACAGAAATCGAATACACGGGTGTTAAATTCTCTCGTCGATTTATTCTCGCTTATACCCGATCCGTTCTAAGTGGTGAAAAGGCAGCGGAGATTGCAGAACATATCAGTCTGGTACCCATATATATATCCTGGTATGGCGCTAGCGATTTTGTCTTTTCTGCCCTTGCTGAGATCCAATTCTCAGAAGTAACTGGAGAGCTTTACACAGGGGAGATCCTGGATGGGCATCAATATCGAAGTGCCCATCTCGTAGCAAGTTTTGATGCCCATAGTAAGTATTCATTTTCATTGATCTGGGATGCCAGTGAGGATCCCCTTCTGAATAATGGTCATAAAGAGAGTCAGGATTGGCTAAGCGCTGAATTTTCAGTAAAACCTCTCGATGGAATGTGGCTACGCACCTCCTATGGCAAGGAAAAGGGTGGCGTTCGCTGTACGGGCGGCGTTTGTAGGGTTATTAACCCTTTTGAAGGATTCCGCATGGCTTTGGAGTGGCGCTTGTGAGAAATATCAGATCGATCTTGCTGCTGATCCTATTCTTGTTTATCTCCTGCCAGTGGAGCCTTGAAAAAGTTGATTTTGAGAGGGAAACAAATTACCGTCATATCACTCTGATTGCCGGGGATTCCCTAGATATAGAGCTAGGTGGATACGATTTACTCATCGAGGACCCAGGTGATGAATCAATCATTGAAGTACGCGAATTGGACCACTCCACTATTCGAATCATTGGGAATGCAATAGGGGAAACCCAGCTAACTATAAGCTATTCGCTCTTTCTGCTCGAGGGTCCCAAAGAGGACGCTGAGGCAATCACTTATCTTGATATTAGCGTATCTCATGGCATCCCCTTGGAGGTGTATCTGGGAGAATGGGTATCTATTGAGCTGAAAGATATGCTATCTCCAGTTCAGCTTTTGGCCATTGATTCCATTTCAACTCAAATCCTTGATGATCCCGACAATGGGGAACTGTTGGTTCAAATCTCGGATTCATCACTTGCATTGTATAGCAAAGACCCAGGTTTTATCCTCCTCCAGGTGAATGCTTTCGATAGCTTAAGCAACCTGGTAAGTCAGCTGAAGTATGAAGTGAATACGATTATTCGGACAAGGGTATTGGCTGAGATATTCACAAATGCAGGTTGTATCAACTGCCCAGTGGCTAATCACAACTTAGATCTACTCTATGAGGACTTTTCCGGGCAATTTTCCAGTATCCGATACCATGTGTTCTGGACGGATCCCAAAGAGCCCATGAATTTATATAATCCTACAGAAGTTGAGGATAGACGCCTCTTTTATGGAAATTCATATGAAGCCCCCCGACTCTTTATGAATGGTAATTTTGTACAGAATTATGAGAATTATGGAGGTCTGTCGACCACGGTTTCTCAAATTATTGATGCAGGTTCAGCGCTTCATATCTGGGAACCTTCACACACTGAAACCTCAGACAGCATCACACTTGATTTATTAATTGAGAATTTTGGAACTCCGCTAACTGATCTGATATGCTGGTCAGTGCTAACACAGGATAGTATCTTTTACGCCGGAACCAACGGTGAAACTATTCACATGCAGGTTATGCGGGATATGGTATCCACCAATATTCCAAATTTGGGTGGTGAATTAATCCTTCAGCACAAATTAAAAAGAGTTTCGAGCGTGACGAATTATAAAGGGTTGCATATTGTTACAATGCTGCAGGACTCACACTCTAAGGCAATTCTGCAGGTTTCAGATCATGCTATTACTGAACCCTTGTTTGACTAGAGCAGCGGGTTATTATAATTCATGACTGATTTCCACCCATTTGTCGTTCATTTTCCCATTGCCCTGCTATTGACTGCAGCAGGATTTGATCTTTTTAGTGCAATTCGGCCTAATTTTCAAAGCAACAAAACTGGCTATATCCTCCAGATACTAGGGGCTCTAGGTGCAATCATAGCTGCATTTAGCGGGAATTTGGCTGAGACTGCTGTGCGGAATCAGGAGCAATTGTCTTCTGCAGTGAACGAGTCCCTCTCGACTCATGTTTCCTATGGAAATGCAATGGTCTGGATTATTGTGATTCTGGTACTCTTCCGTAGCTTTGCCCTTCTCGAGAAAAAGGAATGGGCATCTAAAGGGTGGCTCTTCCCAGCCCTGGCTGTTTTGGTTGCAATACTGGTCGTTGTTACAGGGTTCCTTGGTGGAAACCTGAGTCATGATATTCTCCAATATTTCATAAACAGCTCGCAATAGAAAGGCGGAGATTCCTCCCCGCCTTTTAGTAGTTACACTTACCTCTATTTGAGGCCCGGTACTTTTTTATTTCTTTGCAAACTGTTTCCCATTCAAGGACGTTAGGAAAGCAGTGATCTTAGAACCCTCTTCTGCAGAGATCTGCTGCATGAGCTGCATGTCACCCATCATGATGATGGTCTCATCAAGACTTTCCATTCCACCGTCGTGCATATAGGGACCAGTGAGAGCAATATTTCTTAGGGCAGGAACCTTGAATATGAATTTGTCCTGCTCCAATCCTGTTACCTCAAATCGACCTTCATCTGCCAGGTTTTTGTAGGGTTTTACAAGACCATTTTTCTGGTACATATTTCCACCAAGCATGGATCCCATATGACAGGTAATACAGGCTTTATTCATGAATAATTCTAGACCTTCGACCTCAGTTTTACTTAAAGCTTTAAGATCTCCACTAAGGTAGTCATCAAATCTATCCTTTGTGATAAGTGTGCGCTCGAACGCTGCCATGGCATCTGTGATGTTTTCAAAATTGATTGAATTTTCTCCGAATGCAGCGTCGAAAAGTGGCTTGTACTCGCTAATGACTGCGATATTGGCAACAGCAGTAGCTGAATCAGGTATTGCCATCTCTGCTGGGTTTAGGATGGGTCCACCGGCCTGTTCGTTAAGATCGACCGCCCTTCCATCCCAAAACTGAACAAAATGGAAACCTGCATTGAATACTGTGGGAGAATTTCTGGGGCCGGGAATACCATTGGTGCCTTCAGAAGTCGGTTTATTGTCAACACCAGCCAGAGCAAGGTCATGGCAAGTATTACAGGACATGTCACCAGTATTGGAGAGCGCGTTCTCAAGATACAATTTTTTGCCGAGCTCGATACGCGCGGGTGTATCATTTTCTGAACCAGGCATTTTTTCAGGAGTAATAGCGAACATTGGCTTCGCTTTATCTAGCACACCCTGTTGATAGCTCAAGTCTTCTTTGATCTCTTGTTTTGCTTCTCCGCCACACTGCACTATCACCAGTACAACAAGGAGGGAGAACAGCATTATTAGCAATTTTTTCATTTGGATTTTCCCCTCGATTACGATTTTTATTACCTGCTAAAGCGCATCAAGTTATTTATGCAGGTAAAAAAAGCTTGAAATAAATATCCAAAATTCAGATTTTGTTGTCAAAGACTTTCTTTTCACTCCAATCCTCCCCATAGCGAAAACAATACGGTCAAGCAAGCACTCCTTGCAGATGCATTATTGATATTTATATTACATACCGACCAGTCGGTTTGTTGAGATATTATTGAAATAAGGTACCTGTATGACAGAGAGAAGACCCAGCTCGGAGCGAAAAATAGAAATATTGGAAGCAGCTCTCACCATATTCATCAGGAAAGGCTATTCTGAGACTCGCATGGACGATATCGTCCAGGAGATCGGATTAAGCAAGGGTGCACTCTATCACCATTTCCAGAGCAAACGCGATCTCTTTATTGCATTGATCGAACATTGGATGGATCAATTCTCCACCATTGAGAGTGATATCAAAATGAAGGGTCATCCTTCAGCAGTCATTATCAAGCGAATCGCTCGCTACACAGCCATCCTATTTAAAAGAAATCCAAATTGGTTCCTGGTTGAACCTGAGATCTGGGCTTTTGCCAACCGGGATAAAGAGATCAGGGATATGGCTAGTAAATTATATACCCGCATTCTTGCCGTTTTTGAGTCACTTCTGGAACGGGGAATGAAATTTGGTGAATTCAGAGAGGTGAATTCCAGATTGATCGCCTTAACCATCATGACCTCACTGCATGGAATGATTTGGTTTGAATTGTTCCAACCTGAGGACTTCTCCCTGGAGGAGTACGTTGATCTGAATATGGATTCCATACTGAGTGGTATTGCTGTACAGGAGAAATAAATGAAAGTAATTTTGTTCAAGAGAAGGAGAATGAAATGAATAAGGGTGGCGCATTTCTAACCACACCCTTTGGCGTTGATGAAATCTTCACCAGAGAAAAATGGAGTGATGATCAAAAAGAATTTTTTGAAGCAATTCGAACCTTTTCAGCAGAAGCAATTGCTCCCATGGCTTTAGAAATCGAAAAACTTGATGAAAAGCTGACGCGTGATTTTATGATGCAGATGGGGGAAATGGGGATGCTCGGCCTGGATGTTCCAGAGAAATACGGCGGTATGGGTCTAGATAAAACTGCCGCTGCTCTCGCTCTGGAAGCTTTCGGGGAGAGTAAAAGTTCATCGCTGATGGTAACAGTCACTGACCACACAGGAATCGGTCTATTACCCATTCTATGGTACGGAACTGATGCCCAGAGAGAAAAATACATTCCCAAAATGATGAGTGGGGAATGGATGAGTTCCTATGCTTTAACTGAACCAGGAGCCGGATCTGATGCTCTAAACGGTACCGCCTCAGCGAAGCTGAATTCAGAAGGTACCCATTATGCGCTCAATGGGGTCAAGCAGTTTATTACCAATGGTAGCTGGGCAGATATCGGAATCGTCTTTGCCAAGGTAGATGGTGATCAGATGACTGCCTTCATCCTGGACCAGGAAACCACAGGTTGGGAACGGGGACCAGAAGAACATAAATTGGGAATCAAAGGTTCCTCTACAACCACATATATCCTTAAAGATTGTATGGTACCTTTAGAAAATGTGCTTGGAGGCGTGGGCAAAGGGGCTGCAGTTGCCTTCAATGTTCTCTATATCGGTCGTTTGAAGCTTGGTGCTGTAACCATGGGTGGTGCAAAACAAACTATTCTTACGGCATTAGACTATGCCAAAGAACGGGAACAGTTTGCCCAGCCCCTGACAGCGTTTGGGATGATCCAAAGAAAATTTGCTGATATGGTTATTCGCTGCTACGAAGCAGAAACAATAACCTATCAGTCCACGGGCTCCATCGATGCAGCTGTTGAGCGCTACAAAGAAGATGATCCGGAATACTACAATCATCTCTACACGGTGATCGAAGACCATGCAATAGAGAATAGTACCAATAAGATTTTCTCCTCGGAAGCGCTGTGGATTAATGCTGATGATGGTGTCCAAATATTCGGCGGCTATGGGTTCTCTGAAGAATATCCACTGGCACGCATCCTAAGGGATGAACGCGTCAATCGCATTTTCGAGGGAACCAACGAGATCAACAAATTGATCATCTCTGGGATTACCATGAAAAAAGCCATCCTGGAAGAACTGCCCATACGCGAACAGATTCTTGAGATGGGAGACGCATGGTTACCATCTGTGGAGATCCCAGCAGATCATCCCCGCTTACAAGAAATCAAAGGTGTTGAGCTTGGTCGTGGAATTGTTCTCAAAACCCTCAATGAGCTCATTTTAAAATATGGCCAGGATTTTAAGAATACTCAATTTGAGATTGAAGCCTTCGCCAATATGGTGATCGCCCAACAGATTATTTTCAGCGTTCTCAGAAGATATTTACAGGTAGATGAGGCTTACCCAAGACGGGATGCAGTCGCTTCAGTATTGAAAGTATCTGTTCTGAGAAATCTTGAAGTGATCGTCTCAAACGCTAAAAAAATCTTAAGACATATCCTGCCTGAGGAAGATCGCAAGATCAAGTTAGGCAAGTTGGATGAGGCGCTGGCCGAATTGGACTATCATGCCGATGTTATTGAAGAACAAAAGGTAATATTCCAACTTCTGCTCAAACGCGGTTCATATCCATTGAATGATTAAGAAATTAGGAGAATAAAAATGAGTGAAAGATATAGTGTAATTGTTGATGCAGTCCGGAGTCCAATCGGTTTAAAGAATGGTAAAATGATTGGCATGCGACCCGATGATATTACTGCCCAGGTAGTCAAGGCTTTACTGGCAAGAAACCCTGCCGTAAAGGGTGAAGATGTAGAAGACCTGGTATTGGGTTGTGCTTTTCCTGAAGGAAATCAGGGAATGCTCATGGGCAGGGGTGTTGCACTTCTGGCAGGTTTACCAAATACAACCACGGGCAGTACGGTTAATCGGTTTTGTGGCTCTTCCATGGATGCTTTACATCAATTAAGCACCTCCATCATGGCTGGTGATAAGGAGATCGGAATTGCTGCTGGTGTGGAAGATATGTTTGGCGTTCCCATGGGCGGCTACAACCCTGATTTTAATCCAGAACTGTATGAAATCGATTACTACATGGGTATGGGTGAAACTGCTGAAAATTTGGCTCAGGAATTGAATATCAGCAGAGAGGACCAGGAAGAATTCGCCATTGCATCGCATAAAAAAGCCTTGGCTGCACAAGCGGCCGGCAATTTCGATAATGAGATCGTCCCCATCGAAATAGAGGGGATCCGCGTTGAGAAAGATGAAGGTCCCCGTGAACCGGATGAAGCCAAAATCAAATCCCTTTCTCCTGCATTCTTGGCGGAAGGTTCCATCACTGCTGCAACTTCAAGTCCGATAAGTGTCGGTGCTGCAGCTGTTCTCGTCATGAGCAATACCAAGGCTGAAGAATTGGGTTTGAAAGTCAGAGCAAAGATCATTTCCCGTGCCTTAGCTGGTGTAGATCCAACCCTCATGGGTTCCGGACCCCTCCCTGCGACTGAAAAAGCCCTCAGAAATGTTGGAATGACCCTGGATCAGATTGATACCATCGAGTTGAACGAGGCTTTTGGAGCTCAATCACTCTATGTCATTCGCAAGGGTGACTGGCCAACTGAGAAAATCAATCTGAATGGCGGTGCCATTGCATTGGGACACCCCCTGGGTTGTTCAGGAGCTAGAATTGTTACCACGCTTCTCAATGTGATGGAGCAAAATGACACCAAGTATGGCCTAGCAACCATGTGCATTGGAACGGGGCAGGGTATCGCCACAATTATCGAGAGGATTTAATTATGGCTTTAAAAATTGAAAAAGTGGCCGTTTTGGGAGCCGGTGTTATGGGCGCTCAGATAGCGACTCACTTATCAAACGCCGGGATTCCCAGTTATCTCTTCGATATGAATCAGGATCTGGCAGTTCAGGGTTTGGAGGGCATGAAAACACTAAAACCCAGTCCGGTATACAACCCCAAAACCCTGGAACTGATCACACCATGCAACTATGACGAGCATTTGGAAAAGATAAGTGAAGTAGATTGGGTGATCGAGGTCATCGCTGAACGCCTGGACTGGAAACAGGGTCTTTATGAAAAGATCGTTCCTCACATGAATGATACGGCCATTTTGACCAGTAACACTTCCGGTCTCGCCCTGTCTGAAATGGCTGCATCACTTCCTGAAGCTATCAAGAAACGCTTTTTTATCACCCACTTCTTTAATCCACCACGATATATGCGGCTCGTTGAGCTTGTCGGTGGACCAGAGACTGAAATGGAAGCGATGAATGATATCGCCAAGTTCCTCGAAGATGATCTGGGTAAAGGTGTGGTTTGGGCAAAGGATACCGCCAACTTCATCGCCAATAGAATTGGTGTTTATGGGATGATGCTCACCCTGAAACTAGCCAGAGAAAAACGCTTGAGTGTTCCTGATGTTGACGCATTGACTGGCACACTTATCGGGCATATGAAATCTGCAACCTTCAGGACCGCTGATGTGGTCGGTCTTGACACTCTGGTCCATGTAGCCGAAAATGCTTATGACAAGGGTGAAGCGGATGAAGAACGGGATATGTTCAAGATTCCTGATTACCTGCAATCCATGTTAGATAATGGCTGGCTGGGTCAAAAAACCAAACAGGGGTTTTATCAAAAAGTTGACAAGAAAACTATCCTGTCACTCAATCTGGACACCCTGGAATATGAGCCTTCTGTCAAAAAGAAATATGATGCCATTCGGGTCTCGAAAAATGAGACATATTTACCAGGGAAATTAAAATCCCTCGTCAGTATTGGTGATGTGGCCGGAAAATTTCTCTGGGAGCTTAATGCGGGTATCCTGATCTATTCAGCCAATCGACTACCAGAGATCTCAGATGATATTGTCAACATTGACAATGCCATGAAATGGGGTTTCGGCTGGGAATTCGGACCTTTTGAGGTCTGGGATGCTCTTGGTGTGTCAGGAACAGTTGAGCGAATGAAGGCAGACGGACGGAAAATACCGGCATGGGTAACAGCTATGCTGGGTAATGGAATCTCTTCGTTCTATGGCTTCGATGGCAAGGTCAAGACCTACTATGATCCTGCCTCTGAATCCATGCAGCCAATACCAATTCACCCATTGGCCACAGATTTTGAAGTTATCAAAAAGACGGGGGGCCTGATCAAGAAAGATTGGTCCGCCTCTCTCATTGATCTTGGTGATGGTGTCGCTGCAGTCACTATGCATTCAGTCTTACAACCAACCTTCAACCCCATTGACGGTTCAGTGATCAGTATGTTTGACCAGGCTGTAGACTGGGTTCAGGAAAATGGCTATAAAGGTCTGGTAATCGCCTCAGAGGCTACTCATTTTTCTGCCGGAGCCAACCTGGCGTTGATGCTTCGTGCTATAGATGAGAAAGACTGGGACAGCTTGGATGCAATGAGTAAGGCTATGCAAGATACACTTCAAAAAGTCCGCTTTGCTCCATTTCCAGTGGTAGCAGCACCGCATTGGATGGCTCTCGGTGGTGGCTATGAAACCATTGGTGCATGTGATCGCATCGTAGCAGCAGCAGAGTTGTATACTGGTCTTGTTGAAGTAGGTGTAGGACTCATCCCTGGTGCAGGTGGAAACTTGAGAATGATCATGAAAGCACAGGACAGGCTATCCAAGGGTCGCGCAGGCGCATTTCAGGTTGCGCAAAAAGCCTTCGAAGCCATTGGTTTTGCCAAGGTTTCCATGTCTGCCAAACATGCTGTTTCAATAGGGTATCTCACAAAAGATGATATCATAGTTGTCAATCAAGACCATCGGGTCTCACGTGCCAAGGCGGAAGTCCTATCCATGAGCGAGGGCTACCAGGCTCCAGAAATGAGAACAGATATATTTCTGCCGGGTAAAGGTGGTCGACTTGCTGTCAAAAGCAGCGTAAAGGGCTTCTTGAAATCAGGAAAAATCTCTGAACATGATGCGCTTATCGCCGAAAAATTGGCATTTGTCCTTACTGGTGGAGACAAGGGTGGAATTATGAAGCCTTTAGATGAACAATACATTCTCGATCTAGAACGAGAAGCGTTTGTTTCACTGGGTGGGGAACCTAAGACTCGTGCGCGCATTGAATACATGCTGAAACGAGGGAGACCTCTCAGAAACTAATCAGCGACCACAGGTTTTCCGTTTTCCTCCTCGGGTTGCTAAGTAAGCGAAGGCGGCGATAATTATCGCCGCCTTCTTTGTATAGATAAATCATAAAGAGTCTTTTGGCTTTCTCATAAGTATATTAATTTTTAAGATAACAATAGTCTGGATTACAAATGAATCGTGAAGACAAAGACCTTCTAAAATCCCGCATTCTCTCTGAGATCGATAGTAGCCGCGAAACCGTCATGGAATTGGAACTGCTGACTCAACCCATTGCACCTGACGATGCTATAGGTCGAATATCAAGGATGGAAGCCATAAATAATAAGAGTGTGAATGAGCACTTGCTGGCAAAAACAAAAGTCAGACTCAACAAATTAGAGTTTTCCCTAAGTCTAATAGACAAGAAGGAGTATGGGATCTGCACATCGTGCAAGGAACCCATACCCCTTGGTCGACTGATGATGCTCCCGGAGTCAGAGAAATGCGTAAACTGTGCCTGAAAGGATTCACATGAAATATTTAAATCTCTTAATAATCGTTTTAGCAGCCACAATACTGTATTCATGCATGACCGGTTCTCAAAAAGAAGTGTTAATTGATGACCAGACTTTGCTCGTGGCAAATGACGATCCATATATCTGGTTGGAGGACGTTGAAGGGGAACGTGCTTTAAACTGGGTTCGGGAACAAAATGAAATAAGCCTAAAGAAGATTAAAGCGGATCCCAGATTTGAGCAATTCCAAAGTGAAGCGCTGGCTATCTATGAGGCAAAGGATAAGATTGCCTCCGGAACGATTAGGGGAGACTTTGTTTATAATTTTTGGCGTGATGATCAATACATCCGCGGAATCTGGCGTCGATCTCCCGTCAAAGCATACCTGGACAACAAACCTAAGTGGGATATTCTCATCGATTTTGATCAACTGTCCAAAACTGAAGATGAAAATTGGGTCTACAAGGGGGCAAGTGGCCTACCTCCAAAATACGATCGTTTTTTGATTGAGTTGTCTCGCGGAGGTAAGGATGCCGTAGTTGTCAGAGAATTTAATACTGAATCAAAAGAATTCGTAACTGACGGGTTCTACGTCCCTGAGGAGAAATCTACGGTAAGCTGGATAAATGAGGATATGGTGTTTGTCGCCACCAATTTTGGTCCAGGCAGCATGACTGAAAGTGGATACGCCGCGACAGTACGGGTATGGAAACGGGGAGAAGACCTGGCTTCAAGCATTGAGCTTGCATCAGTTGAACCTGAATATGTCGGTGCATGGGGTTACACCCAATTCAATACGGATGCGACATATCAATTGATCATTAAAATGAAGACCTTCTGGTCAAATGAAATTATTCTTGTGGACAATGATCTAAATATACAGAGACTAATGCTTCCCCATGATGCCGATTTTCAAGGGATCTGGAAGGATCAGATCTTTGCTCTCTTGCGTTCTGATTGGGAGGAAACTCCAAAAGGTGCACTTGTAGCCGTGGACTTGAAAACCAATGAAAAGATGGATGTGTTCATTCCAAATACGAAAAGCGCAATTATGGATGTAAATTTTTCCTCAACGCACTTATTGTTGACTGTCCAGGAAGATGTGGTTGATAAGGTGTATCGCAGTGGGTTTGCTGATAAAGTATGGAATCTTGAGCTCTTGGGCCTGCCTGCCGGTGGAACCTTGGAGATCAAAGGAGCAGATCCCCTAAATCCTGATTTTTTCTATACTTTCAATGATTTACTAACACCTACGACCCTGGGATATTTCACCAACGCATTGAGTGAGCCAATCGTCATACGCCAATCACCAGCGCGATTCAACAGTGAAAACCTGCAGGTAAGTCAAAAATTTGCCACCAGTAAGGATGGAACCAAGGTGCCCTATTTTCTGGTTGCTCGCAGAGATATTGTGCTGGACGGAAACAACCCTACTTTGCTCTATGGCTATGGTGGTTTTGAGGTGTCTGAAAAGTCTGAGTACTGGTCAAAACTTGGAAAACTTTGGCTGGAAAAAGGGGGCGTTTTTGCGTTGGCGAATATTCGTGGTGGTGGTGAGTACGGACCTAGCTGGCATCAAGCCGCTCTGAAAACCAACCGTCACAAATCCTACGAAGATTTCATCGCCATCTCTGAACAATTGATCGAAAATGGGATAACGAGTTCGAACAGGCTTGGAATTATGGGAGGCTCAGGTGGTGGTCTTCTGGTAGGAGCCGTATTCACTATGAGACCAGATCTATTTAATGCTGTAGTATCTCAGGTTCCGCTGCTTGATATGTTGCGTTATCATAAGTTGTTGGCTGGGGCAAGCTGGATGGGCGAATATGGCGATCCTGATGATCCTGTGGAAGGAGCTTACTTGAAAAATTATTCCCCATATCACAATATTATCGCGAATAAAAAATATCCCATGCCAATGTTCACCACATCAACAAAGGACGATCGTGTTCATCCAGGGCATGCTCGTAAAATGGTAGCCAGAATGAAAGAACAGGGTCACCCCGTGATGTATTATGAGAACATTGAGGGTGGGCATGCTGCCGGGGCGAATTTGAAACAATACGCCATGATGGCAGCCATAGAATTTACCTATTTACACCAGATGTTGATGGATTGATCCTAGGACTGGGAGAGAACTAACAAATACGGGGGAGTTGCTCCCCAACTGGCATATCTACGATCCGATTGGCGCCCAAGCCAGTTGCTAAAACTACGATACCAGGGTGCCGATCAGTTACTTCACCAATAATTGCTGAGTCTTTTCCTAATGTATTTGACCGCATTGCATTTAGCATATCGTCTGCCAGCTCTGCAGGGACTACGGCTAGCAATTTTCCTTCATTAGCCACGTAGAGTGGATCGATGCCAAGGATCTCACAAGCCCCCCTCACATCTTCCCTCACCGGAATTTTATTATCATAAAGCTGGATACCGACCTTTGAAGAAGCTGCAAACTCATTCAAACTGGTTGCCAAACCCCCGCGCGTTGGATCTCGCATGGCGTGGATGTCTTTACTGACTCCAAGCATATCAGCCACAAGATGATTGAGACCTGCTGTGTCACTGCGAACTGTGGACTGAAACGAAAGGCCTTCCCTGCTGGTCATGACTGCCATTCCATGGTCAGCCAGAGTTCCCGAAAGTAAAATTTTATCACCCCGCTTCAAATTGGAAGCCGAAATGTTCACACCGTCTGGGACGAAACCAATACCGGTGGTGTTAATGAAAAGTTTATCACAACTCCCACGATTGACCACCTTGGTGTCACCAGCTACGATCTGAATACCTGCAGTCTTGGCTGCTTTTTCCATGGAGAGAACGATTCGGTGTAGTGTCTTAAAGGCTAGGCCTTCTTCCAGTATGAAGCCCACACTGAGGAATTTTGCTTGGGCGCCACTCATGGCGACATCATTGACTGTCCCATTTATGGCCAGATCACCGATATCTCCACCGGGAAAGAAAATCGGGTCCACCACAAAGGTGTCGGTACTAAAGGCTATACGTCCACCAGGATTGTCCAGAATTGCCTGATCTTCCATTTTTTCAAGTGTGGTATTGGAAAAACGGGGAAGAAAAATTTTATCGATCATTTCATTGGAGAGTTTACCACCAGCACCATGAGCAAGTTGGACAGTATCATGCGTTAAGATGGGAACAGGGCAGGAGAGGTTCTCTGGGAAATCCATTTATGATCCTATTATTTTCTACAACGAATTTGACGAAAATGACGAACTATTTTGTAATAATGCTGGATTAACTATTGCCATTGTTGTTTCCAGTAATTCTGTCAGTGTTCATCAGTGTCGATCCGTGGCTAAAAAGGTTATGAAGTAGTCAGTAACAAACTTTATTCTAATATTCTTTGATATTTGTAGTAAGCGGCACAGGCTCCCTCACTGGAGACCATGGTGGCACCAAGGGGTGTCTGAGGTGTACACTCTTTTCCAAATGCCGGGCAATCATGTGGCTTCTTTAAACCCTGTAGGATAACACCACTGATACAAATTTCTGGTTCGTCAGTTTTAATGTCTCCAACATCAAATTTAAGCTCTGCGTCATGCTTGGAATATTTCTCCCGAATTTTGAAACCACTCAAAGGGATTTCACCAATTCCTCGCCACTTACGGTCAGTTATTTCAAATACATCATGGATGAGTGCTTGAGCCGGCTGATTTCCACCCTCCTCAACAATACGGGCATAACGATTTTCTACCCTGTGGGTCCCAGCTTCGAGCTGCTTGACTGTATGTAGGATCCCATCTAGCACATCCATTGGTTCAAAACCAGTGATCACAATGGGTACTTTGTATTTCTCGGCAATGGGGGTGTATTCATTCCAGCCCATGACGGTGCAGACATGGCCAGCTGCTAGATAGCCCTGGACACGGTTAGTGGAAGATGAGAGGAGTGCTTCCATAGCTGGGGGAACAAGAACGTGACTGACCAATTCGCTAAAATTATTGAGCCCCTCTTTGGCTGCCTGGGCGACTGCCATGGCGTTTCCGGGAGCAGTTGTTTCAAAACCCACTGCAAAGAACACAACCTCTTTCTCTGGATTTTCCCTGGCGATTTTGAGACTCTCCAACGGCGAGAAAACGGTTCTCACATCACCACCTTCTGATCTGACCATAAATAGATCTTTACGACTCCCAGGAACTCGAAGCATATCTCCGAAACTGGTGAATATCACATCGGGTTGGCTGGCAATTTCAATTGCTTGATCAATGATTTCCAGTGGTGTGACACAGACAGGGCAACCAGGACCGTGGACCAATTCAATTTCCTTGGGGAGCACCTGATCAATGCCATTCCTGATGATGGAGTGGGTTTGGCCCCCGCAAATTTCCATAATTACCCAGGGTTGAGTGGTGACAGCATGTATTTCACTGAGAATTTTTTTAGCAACAATAGGATCGCGGAATTCATCTAGATACTTCATATCAATTCTCCGAGTTTGGCCACGGATTTTCACGGATGAGTCTCATGAAACTATTCTGGAACTGGATATTTAGTTGCAAAGGGGTCTTCAAAATATAGCTGCTTTTATCTGTGTTTCATCAGTGGCTGAAAAACTTCATTCACTTTTAGTCCGGGCGTTCCAATTTATCAATCTCAATTCCCTCTGCATTGGCTCTATCGATGAGATCATCCCAGGCGTCAAAGGAATTTTTAGCTTCTTCCTCATTGAGAACCGAGAGCGCGAACCCAGCGTGAACAATTGTATACTGACCAACCTCAATTTCTGGAACATACTCCAGACAAGCTTTACTCACGGATCCGGCAAAATCAATATTGCCCATCTTGAGACCGCTCTCTTCGAAGACTTCTAACAACTTTCCGGGAATTGCTAAGCACATATAAGAGTTCCTGAGTTTAATGAGTTCGATTCAATAGTAAAATTTAAGTGTATCATTATTAATTAATCTTTCTTAAATAGTTTTGGAATCCTAAAATCATCTTCGAAATTTCACCACAATCTTGATAAAGTTGATCAAATGTTGTGCTGTCAATATAGCCTAAATCTAGTGCAATGTATAGATGGGACTGTAATTCAGCCGCCGATCCATGTGCAATATTTAGGAAGTTCGCAAATTCTTTCTTCGATCTTCGCCCAAATCCTTCTGATATATTAGCCATAATTGATATGCCGCATCTTCGAGTTTGATCTTTCAAGGAAAAATCTTTTCGAAAAGGCTCTGAATTTGAAATTGAGTATAGCCTAGAAACAAGTATTCGTGCTTTTTTCCATGCTTGAATTTCTTCAAACTTCTTGAGAGTACTCATAATATTCCTGTAGTTATCGTTGGATTAATCATAGTCTAACCCGATAACTCAGAAACTCAACAACTCAACAACTTCACCACCCAAAAACTCAAGAGCTCAAGAACTCAAGAACTCAAGAACTCAAGAACTTCCTCCCAATCGCTACTTGTCCGAGAGCGAGCCCGCCATCGTTTGTTGGTACTTGCGAGTGTGAATATACTCTGAAATTATTTACTTCAAGTAGGGTTATCAAGCCCTCGAATAATAAGCGATTCTGAAATACGCCACCACTTAGTACGATTTTATCAATGCTGCTCTCTTTTCGTAGAATTTCGGTTAGCTTGAGAAATGATTGAATCAAGCTCAAATGAAACCATTGACTCAGTTGTCGAATAGAAGACCCTGAGCTAATTCGCTTGACCAATTGTTCGATGATGGACCCGATCTGAATGATCTGCTGCTCATTAGTCTGCTGTAAATCAAATACAGTATAATCTTCACCCAATCCATTTTCAGCAGCCTGCATGAATTCGATGGCTGCCTGCGCCTCATATCGGATTGTTTCCCTTCCCCCGGAAAGTGCCGCGATGGCATCAAATAGACGACCGCAGCTGCTCGTCAGTGGAGAATTAATCTTATGTTCAATCATCTGAATGATAGGTCCAATATCCTTGTCCGTGAGCATTGGAATATCTGGAAGATTGTTACCGAAAGTGTGATGCAGGTAACTTAATCCGATCCTCCACGGTGCCTTAATAGCAGCCTCTCCTCCAGGCAGGGGCATGGGCTTAAAAAACGCCTTCCTCTGAAACCCTGAAAGATCGCCAATGAGGAATTCTCCTCCCCAAATTGTTCCATCTGTACCATAACCTGTGCCGTCCATGATTATAGCGATGACTGGTTCATCTAGATCATTCTCAACCATACATGAGGCCAGGTGGGCATGGTGATGTTGAACTGAAAGGATAGGTAAATCCTGATCCTTTGCCCACTTTGTGGACAGATACTCGGGATGAAGATCATGCACGATGAGTTCTGGCTGGATCTCAAAAATGCGTTTCAAATGTTCAATCGTCATTTGAAAGAATTCAAAAGCCTCAAGATTTTCCAGATCACCGATATGTTGGCTGAGAAATACCTTGTCATCCTTCGATAGCGCGATTGTATTCTTAAGCTCTCCACCCACGGCGAGTACCGATGGTCCATTGTTCTTAAGAAAAATAGGTCGTGGGGCGTAGCCCCTACTACGCCTTAATGGGCGAATAAGGCCACTCATTTCGCTCACAACCGAATCATCGCTCCTGAGATAGATATCGCGATCATGAAACAGAAAGTAATCCGCCATGGATCCCAGGCGAGATAATGCCTCTTCATTGTCGATACAAATCGGTTCTTCAGAGAAATTAGCACTGGTCATCACCAGAACATCAAGAGATGAGGCCAACAAGAGGTGGTGAAGGGGGGTATAGGGCAACATCACACCAAGTCGATCTGAGCCTGGGGCGATATTGGGTACCAATAGAGGGTTGAATGCACTTTGGGCTAATAATATAGGCGCCTGAATTGAAACTAGTGTTTCTCGTTCAGATTCATTTAGCCTAACAAAATTATCAGCAATTTCAAGATTACGGAGCATAAGAGCGAAGGGCTTTTCGTCGCGGCCTTTTGCTAGTCTCAATCTGGCAACTGCCTCCTCATTCGTCGCATCAACAGCCAGATGAAAACCTCCCAAGCCCTTGATAGCCAAGATCTTACCCTCAGCTAAGAATCGAATGGTCTCCAGAATTGGGTCTTCAATATCCTGGACTTTATTGTCAGTATCGCTAAGCCAGACCTTTGGACCACAGACAGGACAGGCATTGGGTTGAGCATGGAAGCGGCGATCCTGAGGATCCTCATATTCGGCCTTACATTCTGAACAAAGCGGAAAGTGTTTCATGGAAGTGAAGGGTCGATCATAGGGAATATTATCAATGATAGTATATCGAGGACCGCAATTGGTGCAATTAATAAAGGGATATTTATAACGTCGATTCTTTGGGTCAAAGAGTTCGGACAGACAGTCAGAACAGAGCGCCACATCCGGTGAGATCAAAGTTGATACCACGCTATCTCCAGTGGAATGGACAATGCTAAAGTCAGATTCTGGCCCCAGAGCAACTAGCTCTTCTTTTATAGAGGTAATGGTTGAAAGCGGGGGAGCTTCAGATTCAAAGCGATGGCTAAATTCATCCAATTGATTCTGCTTTCCCTGTATCTCGATATTTACACCAGCCGAGGTGTTGGATACGATACCGCTTAGATTCAGGCTGCGAGCGAGCTTATAGACATAAGGTCGAAAACCGACACCCTGAACGATACCATTGACGAGCAGGCGTTTTCTTAGCTTTTCTGAGGGTTTCGACATTTGAATAATCAAGGGCTCATTTGATCGTCTTCGCGCCTGCCAAGCCAAAGTACGTCATCCCGAGCGAAGACGGGAGCCCGGCGAAATGTTCTAGAGGGGGTAGGCTGGAAGTCGCTTGCATGGGTGGACAGGGTCGCTGCAAAGACGGATAATCTTATTTCTTAATACTTTCGCGAAGCCAGTTTAACCAGGCGTCCATGCCTTCACCGCCTGTGGCAGACAATTCAAAAAACTGGAGATGATGATTTACCTGGAGCGCATGTTTCTTGCACTTTTCCACATCAAATTGGACATAGGGCAGTAAGTCAATTTTGTTGATGATGCAAATATCTGCGGAGTCAAACATACCTGGATATTTAGCAGGTTTATCATCCCCCTCAGTAACGCTGATGACAACCACGCGCTTATCTTCACCGAGGTCGAAGAGCGCAGGACACACCAAATTGCCAACATTTTCAATAAAGAGAATGGAATCATTTTTCAATTCGAGTTCCTGATATGCTGTATGAATCATTTCAGCGTCCAGATGACACCCATTGCCAGTATTTATCTGGAGCACAGGGACACCTGTGGCAGCCACTCGATCTGCATCATTCATGGTCTGTTGGTCACCCTCAATGACAGCACAAGGCGTATCTTTCAGCTCAATGAGTGTCTTTTCAAGAAGTGTTGTTTTTCCTGAGCCAGGCGAGCTTACCAGATTAATACTAAAAACATTCTTGGCTTCGAAGTAACCCCGGTTGCGTTGGGCTAATAAACTGTTCTCACCCAAAATGTCCTGTTCCACGGCAATAGTACGACCGTGACTGTGGTCATGATCGTGATCATGGTCATGCGAATGTCCGTGGTCGTGGGTATGGGTATGACCATCTCCATGGTGATGCTGCTCCTCACCGTGTTTCCTAAAGGTAATCGATTCACCTGGAGTGCCGCATCCGCAAGTATCACACATATATAGTCCTTTCGAAAATAATCAATTGAGAAATCTCTCTCGCTGAGATCGCAGAGCCGCAGAGTGTTGAAAATTAGCTTTTCTGATCACCATGAATCTTCACTCACAATAAACTATGGGTTTAATCGTTGATCCTCAAGCTTTTCATCCTTGACGCAATAATCTCTGCGTCTTTGCGCACTTTGCGAGATGTGATCTTAACGTCCTAATCCTACTCATTTACTGTGACAGCTTTGAGACGCAGTTCACGTCCCTGTTTTATCTCTATTTCGTAGCTTTCACATGTTGGGCAGATAGCCATAAAACTATCAATTTCAAATTCTGTATTACATTTTAAACAACGAGCTTTTCCGGCGATTTCATTGATCAATAGCTGTGAATTTTCTGCAAGCGTCCCTTTGCATACAGAATCATAGCAAAATTTTAAGGAATCGATCATGACCCCAGCCAGTTTGCCCACATCTAGCTCGATAATGGAAATCGAAGGGGCGCCCTCGTTCTGGGCTTCCTTACAGGCTATATCCACGATGTTCATTGCGATGGACATTTCGTGCATGAATGAGTCGCTCCTTTTTACTGCTGATACAAGCTCAATTATAATGCCTTATACCAAGAGTTCAATCGAATAAATTGTATTAAATTCAGATAAGTTAAGTTGGCTTATTGCTCTTTTTCAATTGTACTAATACTGCACCCGTCGCAGCGATAAACATTCCAATACCTTCTTGTCCGGTGATCTTCTCATCAAGGAAGATCCAGGCCAGAATACCGATCTGGATAAGCATGGTGCCATTGATTATGCTAGACTCCATAGCTGTAAGAGACCGCATAGTATGGTTCCATAGTGTGAAGGCGAGGGCTGTATTGACCACAGCGAGCCAAAGGAGAAAGCCCCAATTTTTAGCTCCGATTGAAGGCAATCCGTTCATCCCCAGGCCAACGATCAGTAAAAGAGTCGCACCCACACCCATACTAACAAATGTTATCACTACGGGACTCATATCGCGGGTTCTATTTATGTTTCGACCTAAAATGGCGGAAACTGAATTAGCCACAACACCGATAAGCATTACCAGCAATCCCAGAGCCTGATTGTTTCCATTTGTTATGGGGAAAAAGTAAAACATAATACCTATAATAAATACAAAAGCACCCACCCGCTGCAATGGTCTAGGCTTTTCATTCAGGAAGGCTAATCCCAGAATGGCAACCAGGAGCGGCGTAAAATTCAACATAAGGCTTACGGTAATAGCAGGGAGGAGGGATAATCCCAAAAATTGTGTCCCTTGAGTTAAAGTGTAAAAGACAATACCCAGAAGAATTAGCTTTTTCCATTGCTGCGCTGATAGTGACTTGAGCTCATTCAGATATTTCTTCCTGAATACAAATGGCACAAAGCAGAGAAAGGCTAAAAAATATCGCAAACCAGCAAAAGTTATGGGGTGGATCTCATTGAGACCCCATTTGATGATGATAAATGATGTTGACCAGAGAAAGGTCACGAGCAAGGCTTGTAGAATAGGGATGGTTCGAGGAAAGCTATTCATTGTCAATTTCCTTTATCAAGGAAACTATGGACGAACATGTTATGAAAAAGAAAAATAATTGGAGAATCGAATTAATAAAGTAGTGGCAGGTCTAAGACCTGCCACTACCAGGAAATAAAAAGGGCTGTGAATAATCACAGCCCTCTGGTCGTAATTGGTAAACGAGAGGTTTACCACCCCGTTTGAAAATCTATTAGCAACCGCCCGCTGGTGCTTTTTTCTTTTTCGTACGTATAATCTTTGGCTTATCGACCTCAGTTTTGGCAGGTGCTGTCAAAGTTACTGCTCCACCACCACCCAATGCGCCACTGGCAGCTTTGCGAAAATCATATCTGGCAAATTCTTCATCGGAAGAATAAATAGAAGGTGCCTCTGGGTTCATGATGGTTTCGAACCAATAATTGAGTCCGCCCTGGAGAACATAATTGTTCTTAAAACCAAGCTGACGCAAAATCATCCAAGCCTGATGAGAGTTCATAGTGCCATTGGAGTAGAGCACATTCATTTTGACACCCTGATCCAGGATATCACGATACTCGTCACTCAAAATGACAGACAGAGGAACGTTGACAGCTCCTTCCAGGTGATATTTTTGAAACTTATCCGGCGTTCTTACATCTACAAGCTGAAGCGTCGGATCTTTGGAGATAATCCAGTGAGCGACTTCATCAGCGTTGACCATTTCAGCAGCACTTTGAACTTCCACCAACATGTCCTCTGCAGTTAATTTGTAGGGCTTGGTCGTATTTTCCGGAACCATGGCTATGACCAGACCAAATAAAAAGAATCCCAGCATTACAACATTTTTTATACTCATGATCAATACTCCTTACGTGGGAATTTTTTCTCAGCTAAGTCACCCAACCAGAACATGATTAAAGCAGCTATTATTACCAGAAAGCCGAAAAACCCGCCTGATAATCCTAACATTTCATTCAGCTTTGGTGACCCCATATCTCCTGACATATAGAAATCCTCCAGCAGAGGATAGGCTTCGGCGAAACCGAAAATACCTATAAAAATTCCAGCGAGGAACACAATGCCATCAATTTTACCAATTGCAATAGCACTGATACTAACTCCTGGACAAAATCCACCTGCAATGAAACCAACTCCCATAATGATCCCTCCAACTATGGCTGGCCAGAGATAAGTAGGGTTGATGTAAACTAATTCAAGATCAATCCATCCAAATAGACTAAAGAAAAGGAGCCCCAACATGGCTGTGACAGCTCCACCAAAAAAGACTTTTAGAACAACAGTATCATAGCCGTAAAACACGCCAGCCAGTTTGCGACTGGATGAGAATCCTGCTTGTTCAAGAATAAAGCCAAATCCAATTCCAACGACGAAGGCGATGAATAGATTCCAGTCAGCGCCGATAATTTCTTGAGGTACCAGTGGTCCCATCATAACCCCCTAGATCCAATTTTTTCTAAAAAAATATGCCAAAACAAATGCAGTTCCAAACATGGTTGCCATGGTGATAAATCCACCTAGGGAGAGTACGGACATTCCCGTCAGTGCTGCACCACTGGCACAGCCGCGCCCCAACTGCGAGCCAAATCCAAAGAAAAGGCCACCAATTAGCGCAAAAACAAGACGCCGGTTGGCAGATATCCCAGGAAAGTGCTCAATTTTCAGCTTGAGTCTCCCGGCTAAAGCCCCAGATAGGAACCCACCTACCAGGACACCCAGTATCTCGAAGACTAACCAGGATTTCATGGGACTTTTACCTTCACCGATGTATTTGCTGTAGAAGGGTGAATTAGCTGCATGTTCCGGTGCAACCGTACTGACAATACTGACAATCGTTGATTTTACAGCCCCACTTGCTCCCAATCCTCGACCTGAGAAGAAGAAAGCCATGAGTAGAACCAATCCCAATAAGACGCCTGCCAGATAGGGATTCATGTACTTTGTTTTCATTTTTAATAACCCTTATTCAATTACGATTCAAAATTTTAATACAACCAACGACTGGCTTGACCAGCGTTGACCACAATAAATCTTAGCATGAGGTTTCCAGCCACAATCAGCACGACTGGAACAATTGCCGGAATGAATTTGTGCTTCAACTCCAGAAGTTCAAGAAAGACAGGGAGGATCAATCCTAAGCCTACAACAAATACCCAAAATGGCACTGTGAAGGGTCCACCCAGGAACATTTGAGCAGCCTGGATATGAACTTGTGTTCCCGCCAGATGACCCATAAACAAATGCACGATCATGAAAAGCTCAATGCTGATTAGCATGATATCAATACGAGTAAAGAGCCGTTTCTCAACTTCTGATTTGGAGAAAAATGCAACAAGAGCCGCACTGGCTGATAATCCTGATGCGAGGAATAGTGGACCCAGAATACTGGTATTCCAGAATGGACGCGCATTAAAAGCAGACAGCAGGATACCGGTATACATACCAAGGATAACTGAAAGGAGAATCAGAACTTTTGCCAGATTTCTCTGCTGACCCTTTAACCATGCGATTGCCGCTTTGGCTTCATCAAATTTCCAATCCCATTTTGGGAAGATATCCTCCAACCAAATAGCCAACCAGGCGATTGATAGGGGAGTGATGATCATCAGTGTCCAGGCACCCCAGGACATGGGTGATTCCCAGCGAATATTTGTGAATAGCTGCCAAGCATAGAACACATGGGAGAGATCCAATAGGAGTGCAATCAAACCTATTCCAATTAATGCAGGTACTGCAAGAGGCATCCATTTCACTGCAACTGGAAGTTCATCCTGTCTGCCACGCAGGCTGAAGTAGGCTGAGAATATCAGAATGCCGGCTGAAATACCCCCCAGGAATAAATAGAGCGGGATTTCCCAACCCCAGGCATGTAATACGGGATCGATCTCCGGATTCATGCGTCCACTAGTGATAATTTCTTCAATCATAATTCCCTCTATATCAAATAGAAAACTTTAGGGTCAGTTCCGGCTTCAGGGATGAGTGATTTCCACTTCCTGGTAGCCATCGCTCTGGAGATGTTACTATTCGGATCATCCAGATCACCAAAGATCATGGCATGAGTTGGACAAACAGCGACACAGGCAGGATTCTGACCTTTTTCAACACGATGAATACAAAATGTACATTTGTCCACGTAACCTTCAGGGTGGACAAAACGAGCATCATAAGGGCAAGAGGTGATACATGCCTTACAACCGATGCACTCATTCTTTTCAACCAGTACAATTCCACCGGGTCCGTAATGACTTGCCTCTGTTGGGCAGGTACGAACACAGGGAGCATTGGCGCAGTGGTTACATCGTTCTGATCTGATCTCCAGCTGCAGTTTGGGATATGTTCCAGTTGTTTTTTCTACGATCCAGTCACGACAGTAGCCGATAGGCACATCATTTTCTGTCTGACAGGCAACCACACAATCATTACAGCCTACACATTTTATTGTGTCAACAGCCATTGCATATCTCATGAGGCCACCTCCTCTCCAGCTTCAAAACGGAAGGTAACAAAATTCCCTCTCATGCCCGTTCCACCCATAACAGGGTCTATGTGAATTTTTGTGATCAAATCTGCATCACTAGCTCCACGACCAAAGGCGCGCGATAGCTTGTTGTTTGTATGTCCAAAGCCATGCACCATGTACACGCTATCAAAACGAATACGTTCTGTGACCCGCACCTTGATCGGGGTTTTACTGACCACTCCATCCTGATTTTCGAGCCAGATATACTGATCATTTTTAAGAGCCCATTCTTTCGCAATCTTGGGATTGACCCAGACGCTATTCTCATCCATGAGATCAGTAAGATTTGGATTGTTTGCAGTGCGACTAAAGGTATGCATAGGAGCCCGACCATAAATGAGGCGATAATAGCCATAGGGTGGCTCCTCATGGGCTGTATACTTAGGCAGGGGATCGTAACCCTCATCTTCCATGGCCGTGGAATAGAGTTCGATTTTCCCCGTGTTGGTATTAAATTCAAATTCTTCAAGATTTTGCATGGGGTAGAGGTCATCCTCTTCCCGTTTATATTTTTTCACACCAATGCGTTTCATCTCTTCCAGGGAAGTACCGACCTGTTTCAATTCCCAATCCAGTTTCTCTTCGATATCTTTCCAGGCGAAATAGTGACCCAAGCCCATTTTATCAGCAATACCTTTTGCCATCCACCAGGCTGGTTTGGTATTATATTTTGCTTCAGCTGCAGGCATTCGTAAGGCAATAGTGGGCTCACGATGAGGACTCACACGAATATCATCATATCTCTCCAAATAGGTACATTCGGGGAGGATGACATCGGCGTAGCCAGTAATCTCCATGGGCATGGTATCAACAACAACCATGAGATCAAGGGCATCAATAGCCTTCAGTGTATTTGCCTGATTTGGCAGGGTGTGAATTAAATTTGTTCCATTCACTATCCAGCCTTTGAAAGAGCAGTCTCTGTTAGCAGTGGGTACTGTAGCATCACAGATGCCTGACGCCAGAGCTAGACCAGCTAGTTTATATTTGCCAGGAAAAGCATCTTTCCATGATCGGGATGGTTCTGGGAATGCGGGATGCGGAAAAGATTTAAAGGCCACCTTGGCAGGATTGTAATATCCTCCACGTCGACCCCAGGACCCCAGCAAAGCGTTTAACATGGCGACTGCGCGTAATCTCTGAGAGTCATCTCCGTACCAGGTGACGTGACGTCCAGGATGAACGATGACCCTGGGGCTGGCGTTGGCCATTTCACGGGCAGTCTCACGAATGATCTCAGGTTTAATAGTGGTGATACCATAGGCCCATTCCGGTGTCATGCTAGCCACATGTGCTTTCAGATCATCAAATCCATAGGCATATTTTTCAATATATTCTTTATCGTAAAGTCCCTCATAAATGATGACATGCATCCAGGCCAACAGTAACGCCATGTCAGTAGCTGGTTTTATGGGTAACCAAAACTTGGATTTACTTGCAACTGTGGAATAACGAGGATCTACGGTGATTATGGAGGCGCCTTTCTCAGTTGCCTGGGCGATCTCTTGCACCGGTCCATTATGCATATTTTCTCCAAAATGAGAACCGATGAGAACGAGACAGCGAGTATCACGGATATCGACCCGTTCAGGTGATTCAACCCCTTCGCCGTAAGTGGCGATAAATCCGACCTCTCTTGGTCCCCGACATTGTGCATAGGAAGGTGCCGCAATATTATTAGAGCCATAGGCTTTCAGTAAATCCCCAAAATAATGACCACCAGATCCATGGGTAAACAAAGCCACACATTCGGGACCATGTTCTTCAGCAATTTTGTTCAGTCCATCTGCGATATAGGTAAAGGCTTCATCCCAAGTAGCTTCACGAAAAACCTGTTTTCCTCTTTCTCCCGTACGGATAAGCGGAGTCTTTAAACGGTCCTCATCATTATACATACCAACACCACCAGTGCCCCTGGGGCAAAGGCGACCATTTGAATGGGGGTCGTCATCATTTCCTGTGATTTTCCAAATCTTACCTTTGTCATTTGTGTGTACCCAGCCAGCACATTTCCAAAAACAGATCTCACAATAAGTGGGTGTGCGTTTGGAATACATACCTGGATGTTCACCTGGTGCGAGGACCTCTCCTTTTGAGAAATCGAACAGGGGCGTTGCGAAAGCAAGGCTGCCTGCACCAACACCGGCAATTTTGATAAACTCGCGGCGGTTCATTTGTGGTCTCATACATTCTTCCAATGTTCTTTTAAGTAGGATTTCATATTATGACAGGTTGTTACTTCACGATATACAGGACATTCTGAACAATCTTCTTCCTTACAGAGATCTGCTTTGGTCTTCACAATCCAGCAAGGCTCCAATGCATGATCATAGGCATCACATACTGCTCTATCTTTCTCACTACAGCCTTTGATCTCCCAGCAAGGGGCCATGGACATCATTCCCTTGATTCCAGCCAGGTTAAATCCCCGTTCCTCGATCATGGTACGAATGCACTGAAGTCTTTCAATATCAACTTGAGAGTAGAGCCTTCGCTGGCTTTCGGTTCGTCCTGGCAGTATCAATCCCTCACTCTCATACATTCTGAGGGTATGTACTGAAACACCTATCAACCCAGAGGCAACCCCGATAGTATATACCGGTCGGGTTTTATCTGAGAGGCGTTCCTGTATTTTCGATACGTTCATAGCAATCCTATATTCTATAATCTAGGTTTGCTAGATTTGTGCCACTCTAAATGAGGTTTATTAATAAGTGTTATTATTAAACTTTGGTGGTATTATATAATTCCCTTCGAAGAGACCAACTATTCCGTAGTCTGTAGCTGGTTCAGTACTAATTTCACGGCGTGAAAATGACATCCCATATTATTCCCATCTTATACATCGCCCTCGTATTGATATGGGGTAGCACCTGGATTGCAATTAAGGTGAGTGTCGGTGATACACCTTTCCTAATGGCAGCTCTGCGGTTCTTTTTAGCAGGTATCATCCTCGTTCTCGTTCAGAAATTTCGCAAAAAACCAATTCTACCCAGGCGAGAGGATCGACACATCATCATCGCGCTTGGCATAGGAAATTTCTTTTTTGGCTATGGACTCACCTACTGGGGGATGCAGTTTGTGAATAGCAACATCACCTCCATCCTATGGGCAACTTTACCAGTGATGATCGCCGTGTTTGCTCACAGAATGCTAGTAAATGAGAAAATCAATGCATCTAGCATCTTTAGCTTGGTTGGATCCATTATCGGTACCCTTTTTATATTTGATATCAAGGGGGCAGACTTTGATCCACAGGTGGCAAAAGGGATGCTATTTATTCTTATATCAATCCTTGCAGCCGCTTACCCTAACGTTCTTTACAAAAGGGAAGGGAGCCACCTTGATCCTGTGGCAGCCAATGCATCTGGGATGCTAATTGGGGCAGCACTATTACTTTGTTCTGGGCTTATTTTTGAATCCTGGCAAAATGTAGAATTAAACTTACTCACGCTTGGAGCCACTGCCTACCTATCCCTTTTTGGATCCGCATTGGGGTTTACTCTGTACTTTTGGTTGGTCAATCATGTCACGATTGTAAAAATGAGTTACACTACTTTCCTTATTCCAATATTAGCTAGTTTCTGGGGTTGGGTGCTTCTGGGAGAACAGCTGGCTAGCTCAGCTCTAATTGGTGCAGTTATTATTATAGTTTCGGTCTCTGCTCCTGAACTTTTACGGACAAGGTATTTCAAATCTAATGCGAATTGATATGCAGCAACACGTTGTATTTGCTGACTTGCACAACTATATTCAAAGCCTGAATAAAATGGTGAAAGGTCTTTAAAAAACAATAACTTATGGCAAAAATAATCGCCATTGTGAATCAAAAAGGTGGGGTTGGTAAAACAACCACTTCTGTGAATCTTGCCGCAGGCCTGGCAGTCGCTGAGAAAAAGTGTTTACTCGTCGATCTCGACCCTCAGGCAAATTCCACTGCCGGTCTTGGACTTCCCGTTCGAGTCGACGGTAAAAGCATCTACCAGATGCTCCTTGGACAGGTAGCTTTGGAGGACATTTTACAGAAGAGTGAGCTACCTTTTCTGGATGTGCTTCCCTCAAGCCCATCCCTCGTTGGTGCTGAAGTCGAACTGGTTTCTGCCATTGCCAGGGAGCGAATCCTTAAAGAAGCATTGGCTGATATTGAAGATGAATATGACTTCATTATTATCGACTGTCCGCCTTCTCTGGGACTCTTGACCCTGAATGCACTCACAGCAGCCCATTCTATTCTCATACCCATTCAGTGTGAATACTACGCACTCGAGGGACTTGGTCAATTATTGAATACCGTAAGACGTGTCCAGAAAACTATCAATAAAGCTCTGGTGATTGAAGGTGTTCTCATGACCATGTACGATAGTCGTTTGAATCTGAGTAAGCAGGTAGTTGACGAAGTAAAGACTTACTTCAAGGAACGCGTTTACAAGACATATATTAACAGAAATGTCCGTTTAAGTGAATCACCCAGTCACGGAAAGCCTATCATGCTCTATGATGCGAATTCTGTGGGAGCAGCGAATTATATGAGCCTGGTTGAAGAGGTTCTGGAAAATGCCTGATAAACCAAAACGTCTTGGGCGTGGGCTAGATGCCATTCTTGATACACTAGGTAACTCTTCTGAGAGTAGCACCTCTACTACAAGCATTGACCCAAAGCAGATCCGTCCAAATCCATTTCAACCCCGTAAAGATTTTGATTCCGAAAAAGCTGTTCAGGCATTTGAAGATTTGAAAGCATCCATTAAGTCCAAGGGTTTGATTCAGCCTGTCACTGTTCGTGAAGTTGACGGCGAATTTGAGCTGATTGCCGGTGAGCGTAGACTTCGAGCGTGTCAGGAACTCGGACTGGAAACTATCCCCATTCACATTCTTGAAGTCGACAATGATGTGGATATGATGGAAATTGCGCTTATCGAGAATTTACAACGTGACAATCTGAATCCACTGGATGAAGCAGAGGCTTACTCGCTTCTGGCGGAAAAATACAAACTTTCTCATGAAGAGATCGCTGATAATATTGGGAAAAGTCGAGCTGCTATTACAAATGCCCTTCGCCTTCTCAGACTGCCGGCTGATATCAAACTTGCGCTTAAGAATCTAGTCGTGTCGGCTGGTCATGCCCGAGCACTATTGGGTTTGAATTCGGAAAAAGAAATCATCAATGCTTTTCAACAGGTTCGCCGCTACAATATGAGCGTTCGTGAAACTGAGAATTTTGTAAAAAAAATTAAGAATAAGACATCAGCACCTCCGAAAAAACCAGCCAAGACTCAAACCAAATCAGTTTTTGTGCGGAAGAGTGAGGAAACACTTATGACCATCCTAGGCACTCGCGTAAAAATAAAACCAGGCAAGAAAAAAGGGACGATTGAGCTGGAATACTTTGGGGATGATGACCTTGAGCGCTTGATTGACCTTTTTGACTCATTGAGACAATAGAATCCAGAATCTACAAATATTTACAGCGAATATGACGAATGCCATGAAAAGAAAAACTTATCATTTATCCATAAATTTGTTCATCTCCTCGTGAGAATAGACCAATAAAAAGGAAAAAGTAAAACAGGCTCACATGAAACACGAAAAATATACTATTCTTATCCTGCCTGATAATGAGGCCTCTGGTCGCTCGATTTCAGTCACTGCAAATGCATTAAATATTCTCAAGCTTTTGGCCATAATTCTGATTGTCACTATCCTGCTCTTTAGTTTCTATTTCCTACCCAGAGCTTTGGAATTTAAAGAACTTAAGCAAGAAAATGTCTTTCTGCTTGGCGAGCGCCAGCAGGTGACCAGATTATTGCAAAATGCCAAGCGCATTGATGAGATCAATCAGTTTATTGAAAGCACTCTGGGTGATCACTATGATTTTCAGGTGAATCCTAGCGATAGCATGGTTGCTTTCGAGGAGAACGGAGAACTTTCTCCCTTTGAAACAATGGGTCTACTGGAAGATCTCCCTACCTATCTGCCGATCAAGGGTTTTGTGAATGCTAGATTTCAGGTTCGTGAGGGATTATTCAGCCAGGATCATTTGGGTATTGATCTGTCCTCCATTGAAGATAGGGTGGTAAAAGCAGCTGGTCGCGGATACGTGATCTTTTCGGATTGGACCTATCGCTATGGAAACACCATTATTATCGATCACGGTAATGGGTATTTAACGGTTTACGGACACAATGAACAAAATCTGGTTTCACAAAGACAGGTCGTGGATCGGGCAGAACCCATCGCTATTATGGGAAATACCGGAATATCAGAGGGAGCCCATCTTCATTTTGAGATCTGGCACAAGGGCATCCCCATGGATCCAGCAAACTTTATTACAGAATTAAATGATGAAGCTTCTCCAAGTGGAGAGCAGAAAGAGATCAATGGCTAATCGCATTCATCGCATAGAAACCATAGTTGGACGTGGGAGTCACGTAACAGGCGACATTCATATCAATGGTAGTGCTCATATCAATGGAACCGTGGATGGTAGCATTGACGCTACAGGTTTTGTCACCGTTTCAGAATCTGGTGTTGTCAAAGGAGGCATTAAAGGAGAATATGCCATTATTGGCGGCATTGTGGGTGGAAATATTGAGGTGAAGGGGAAGGTTGCTCTTGGTAAGAAAGGGAGACTCAAAGGTGATGTGATTGCCACCCGTCTCATTATTGAAGATGGCGCAGTCTTCCAGGGTCGTAGCTCAATGATCCCGGAAGTCGCGGAAGAAGAGATTGACTTTACTTTTTCTGGTGGAGATAAATAAAATAAGCAATAAACCTTCAAGCGAGGGGAAGTACATGGCCGCAGCTTCGACCATGACTGGTTCCGTTCTGGGGCTGGGTGCAATTGGATACTTTTTAGATCAAAAATTTGAATGGCCTCAATACGGATTACTCACGGGTGCCCTGCTGGGTGTCGTTATTGGAATGTACGAACTTTACAAAAGTCTATATATAAAAAAGAATGATAAATGAGACCCTGGCAAATACTAGGTGTCTCAGCTGTCTTTCTGAATGGCCTTGTTATCGCAGCATTTATTTTCACTGCTCATTTTGATCGGATTAGTTCAGTTCTCGCCGGCGCCTTGATTCCAATACTAATAAGTACAGGTCTTTTATTTTGGGTTGACAAACAGAAGATTCAGGATGTCAATCAGCTGCAAAAAATAAACATCATTGGCTTCTTTGCGAAGGTCATATTATTGGGATTGTGGGCTGCTATCTTGTTGAATGCAGGGACTTTACATAAGATGACTTTTATTGTAATGTTACTTATAAACTTCCTTGCGTGGCATGGGGTCGAAGCTTATTATTGGCCGCTTTTTATGGCACGGCAAGGACAAGAAAATGGGGAGAATTCTTAATGGCTCAAAGCAGCCATGGAACCAGTACCAACATCGGAGATAAAATTATTGAGCACGTCGCGAATAGTGACGTCATAATTCATCTCGAATTGTTCGGTATTGATCTTTCCATTACAAAACACGTTATCATGCTCTGGATTGCAGCGGGGTTACTGATAACAACTGCAGTTTATGCCACGCGAAAGTACCGGAAGCAAGAGCGACCAATTCCATCTGGTTTTTCAAATGCTTTTGAATATGTAGTAGACTTTGTACGAACCGGAATTCTAATTCCCACAGTTGGGAAGAATCATGTCCTGAAATGGGGACCTCTTGTTATGTCCTTTTTCTTTCTCATCCTGACCATGAATTTTCTTGGGCTTATTCCGCTGTTCAATTACATAAATCATGGACACGGTGGAACAACAGCCACTGGGAATATCAATGTGACCGCTGCACTAGCTATTATCACTTTTATTACCATCATCATTGCAGGTGTTGTTGAGCATGGATTTTTCAAACACTGGAAGAATCTAGTACCAGGTGGTTTACCCAAAGCCGTGTACATCATTCTCATTCCTATAGAAATATTGAGCATGTTTGTAAGACCCTTCGCATTGACCATGCGTTTAGCCGCGAACATGACGGCTGGCCATATCGCCATGTTAGCAATCTTTGCCCCCATTTTTTTACTGCATAATGCCTATGTCGGAGTTGCTTCTGTCGCCCTCAATGTTGGTATTACATTTTTAGAAATTATCGTTAGCATTGTTCAGGCCTATGTATTCACCTTGCTTTCTTCAGTATTTATTGGACAATCAATTCATGCGGATCATTAGTTTTTTGATTACTATTACACAAGCATATAAACCCTCTAACACAAATCAACAGATCATGCTTACTCAGTTCAAGGGAAAAAGACATGTAAGTGTTGCTGAATGGTGTGTGTTGGAACCCCACAACTTTACAAAGGAGTTTTAAAATGGAAATGCAATTTGCTTATTTAGGTGCAGCACTTGGTGCAGGTATGATCGTTATTGGTGCCGGACTTGGAATTGGAAAACTGGCCGCTGCCGCTGCTGCAGGAATTGCACGTCAGCCCGAAGCCGCAGCAAGTATTACTGGTGCTGTTAACTTACCTCTCTTCCTGCTCGAAGGTGTTGCTATTATTGGTGAGGTTGTAGCACTTCTCATCGCTCTGAAATAAGAAGGCTGAAAACGCACCTTCGGAGGAACTATGGAAAACCTGTTAAGCTTTGATACCGGCCTAATGATTTGGACCTGGATTACCTTTATTATTGTATTGGTGATTCTGGCAACAAAAGCCTGGAGACCAATGATCAAAGCCCTGGAGAATCGTGAAAATTTCATTCGCGAATCTCTAGCGGAAGCTGAAGCTGCCCGTCAGGAAGCTGATAAGATAGCATTGGAATATGAGGCTATGGTTGCCAAAGCTCGTCAGGAAGCTCAGGCCATCGTTTCTGCAGGTAAGGACACTGCTGAGCGGATGAAAACTGAAATTCTCAATGAAGCTCAGGAGAAATCAGCTGGTATTCTGAAACAGGCAGAAACTCAGATCCATGCAGAGCGGGAAAAAGCTATATCCGAAATTCGGACGCAAATAGTTGATATTTCCCTGGCTGCGGCTGCGAAGATACTTTCCAAATCTATTACAGCGGATGATAATGAGCGTCTCATTGAGGATGCTCTCAAGGAATACGGTAAGAATTAATGCGTTCAAAAGCCCATAGACGGCGGTATGCCCAACTGCTTTTAAAAATTGCAGAGGATAAGGATTCACTTGAACCCGTATATCGCTCAATGCTGCATTTTTATTCCAGTTACCGTCGAGAACCTGCCCTAAAAGCATTTTTAGCTTCTACCAAAGTGAAAGCTGAGGTGAAGATTCAGCTTTTGAGTAAGGTTTATCCAGATTTACATCCCATTAATCAAGCGTTTCTCGCCCAGTTGGGAGAAGAACGTGATATGAAATTATTAGGTGAGATCATCCAGAGTCTGGAACTCGGGTTTTATCAAAGAAGTGAGCAAGTCAAGGTTCATGCTGTGAGTACGGGTGTACTTTCAGCTGCAACTATTGACCGTATTCAAAATGTAGTTAAGTCAGTCACATCCAAGAAAGCTGATTTCACATCTGAAGTGAATCAGGACATTCTTGGTGGGTTAACATTACGTGTTGGCAATACCATTCTAGATGGCTCATTGTCCAGTAAACTTTCTCGGATCAGACAAACGCTGGTCCAGTCCTAAAGGAATTCAGGAATATGACAGATATTCGAACAGACGAAATCACAAAATTACTCCAGGAAGAACTGGGAAAACTTGATCTTACCATAGATGTTGCCGAAATCGGCGAGGTTATCATGGTTGGTGATGGTATTGCCCGCGTTAGTGGTCTGGAAAATGTGATGGCCTCAGAACTTATCGAACTTCCCCATGGTGTTGTGGGTATGGCCATGAACCTCGAAGAAGAGGAGGTTGGACTTGTCCTCTTTGGTAACACAAGGCTTGTTAAAGAGGGCGATCAAGCCAAACGAACTGGTAAAGTTGTTTCTGTCGCGGTGGGTGATGCTGTCATTGGGCGAGTATTGAGTCCAATTGGCGTTCCCATGGATGGCAAAGGTGAGATTAAAGCAGGAAAGTCCTACCCGGTTGAGCGCAAAGCTCTCGGTGTATTGGCACGAAGCCCAGTGAATCAGCCTCTGCAGACTGGAATTAAAGCTATTGATAGTATGATTCCCATTGGCCGTGGTCAGCGTGAATTGATCATTGGTGATCGCCAAACGGGAAAAACTGCTGTGGCTCTGGATACCATTGTTAACCAGAAATCAACCCATGATGCTGATTCCCCTGAAGAACCGGTCTATTGTATTTATGTGGCGATCGGACAAAAGGCCTCAACCGTTGCCCGGGTGGTTGCTGAGTTGGATGCTCAGGGAGCTATGGCTTATACCACTGTGGTAGCAGCGAATGCGTCTGATCCAGCTCCACTCCAGTTCCTTGCTCCTTACACCGGTGCATCCATTGGTGAGTATTTCCGCGATAACGGCAAGCATGCCTTGATTATTTATGATGATCTCTCCAAGCATGCTGTGGCTTATCGTCAGATGTCACTCCTCCTAAGAAGACCTCCAGGTCGTGAAGCATATCCTGGAGATGTATTCTATCTTCATAGTCGTCTTCTGGAACGTTCTTCTAAATTGAATAAAGATCTTGGTGGTGGCTCCTTAACAGCCCTTCCCATCATTGAAACTCAGATGGGTGATGTGTCTGCTTATATACCAACCAATGTTATCTCAATTACAGATGGTCAGATCTTTCTCGAGACTGATCTTTTCAACAGTGGACAGCGTCCTGCTCTAAACGTGGGTATTTCCGTATCCCGGGTAGGTGGAAATGCTCAATCCAAAGCCATGAAAAAAGTTGCAGGTGGTATGCGTCTGGATCTAGCCCAGTATCGTGAATTGGCTGCTTTTGCTCAGTTCGGTTCAGATCTGGACGAGTCAACCCAGAAACAGCTTACCCGAGGTAAGATTTTGTATGAAGTATTGAAGCAAAATCAATTTGTACCCATGGCTGTTGAGAAGCAGATCGCCATCTTCTATGCAGCATCCAGAGGACATCTTGACCAGATCGCACCCACTGAAATTCGAAGATTCGAGGAAGAGTTCCTGAATTACATGGAAGCCACGAACTCAGAATTGCTTAAAAAGATCTCTACAGAGGGTGAACTCACAGCGGAGATCGATGCAAGTCTGGAAAAGCTTGTGTCTGAATTTGTTAAAGGATTTGCTGCTTAATACGGAACTATCATGGCCAATTTAAAAGTCATACGCAAACGCATAAGTACTATTGATAGTATCCGGCAGGTTACTCGTGCCATGAAGCTGGTAGCTGCGGCAAAATTACGTCGCGCTCAGATCAACATGGAGCAGGCAAGACCCTACGCCACTCGCATCAATAGTGTTCTGAAACATCTCCTTCCAGATATCGATCGTGGTACACATCGACTGCTTACCATGCGACCAGCCAAGAAAAAGGCATTCGTAGTGGTGACCTCTGATCGTGGTCTATGTGGAAGCTTTAATACAAATATTCTACGCCATGCGCACGCCATTATTGATAAAGCCGGTAAAGATCAATCAGACCTTATCTGCATAGGAAAAAAAGGATACGAGTATTTTAGTAAGCGTGGATATGATGTTGTCGAGCATTATGTTGGATTTTGGAAAGATCTGGACTTCAACCACGCTTTAAAAATGTCCGAAGCAATCACCGACCGTTATCTGAAGGGTGAATTCGATGATGTTCGCGTCATCTACAATCAATTTAAGAATGTAGCTCAACAAGAGGTTGTGGAATTTCATTATCTACCGCTGGTTCTGGAGGAGAATGATGAAAAAATTACCACAGATTATCTTTTTGAGCCAAGCAAGGACGAGGTGGTCAAATCATTGGTCCCCCGTCATTTAAATGTGCAAATGTGGCGCTTTCTCCTGGAATCCAATGCCTCTGAACAGGCTGCAAGAATGACTTCAATGGAAGCTGCGACTGAGAATGCCGGAGATCTTATTGATAGCCTCCGTCTTGAATACAACAAGGCACGTCAAGCTGCAATCACAACTGAGATTTTGGAAGTTGTTAGTGGTGCCGAAGCGTTAATGGAATAAGAGGAAAATTCGTACGATGGCAAAACAAGGAAAAGTCGTTCAGATCATGGGTGCTGTAGTTGACGTCATGTTTGAGGAGGGGCAACTCCCCGAAGTGTTAAATGCACTTAATGTTGAACGCGAAGACGGAATTCTGGTATTGGAAGTTGCTCAGCATCTCGGTGAAAATATTGTTCGTACAATTGCAATGGACTCAACAGATGGTCTGACACGAGGGACAAAGGTCATCGATGTTGGTTCACCAATTTCTGTTCCAGTCGGTCCCCTGACATTGGGTCGTATGTTTGATGTTGTTGGCAATGTCATTGATGGAAAACCTGCCCCTAAAACAGACAGGATGCCCATTCACAGGGATCCGCCGAAGCAGGAAGATCTTACTACTGCAAGTGAGATCCTGGAAACGGGGATCAAGGTTGTTGATCTCCTGGAACCCTACTCCAAGGGTGGAAAAACAGGTCTGTTTGGTGGCGCCGGTGTTGGTAAAACCGTTCTGATCCAGGAGCTAATTCGCAATATTGCCACAGAGCATGGTGGCTATTCAGTATTTTCCGGTGTTGGTGAGCGTACTCGTGAGGGAAATGATCTTTATCTGGAGATGACCGAATCAGGTGTAATCAAGAAGACCGCCATGGTATTTGGTCAGATGAACGAACCACCGGGAGCTCGTTTACGTGTTGCACTGTCAGGCTTGACAATGGCTGAATATTTCAGGGATGTTGAAGGAAAAGATGTTCTTCTATTCGTTGACAACATTTTCCGTTTTACTCAGGCTGGTTCAGAGGTATCTGCCCTTTTGGGACGTATGCCTTCTGCTGTAGGTTACCAGCCTACACTTTCTACAGAAATGGGTGATCTACAGGAACGTATTACCTCCACGAAAAAAGGTTCTGTGACCTCCGTACAGGCTATCTATGTTCCGGCTGATGATCTCACTGATCCTGCTCCGGCAACTACATTTGCTCACCTGGATGCAACCACAGTGCTTGAAAGATCAATCTCAGAGCTTGGTATCTATCCTGCTGTTGATCCACTTTCTTCTACTTCCAGAATTCTTGATCCTCGTGTCGTTGGGCAGCGTCACTATGATGTAGCCCAGGAAGTCAAAATGGTTCTCCAGAAATACAAAGATCTGCAGGATATCATCGCTATTCTTGGTATGGATGAACTGTCAGATGATGATAAAAATACTGTAAATCGTGCTCGTCGTATGCAGAAATTCTTCTCACAGCCCTTCTTCGTGGCCGAAACCTTTACTGGAACTGAAGGGAAATACGTATCGCTCGAAGATTCAATTTCCGGTTTCGAAGCTATCCTCAATGGGGATATGGATAAATATCCTGAAAATGCCTTTATGTATAAAGGAAATATTGACGAAGTTATCGCATCAGCAAAGAAAAGCGGATAATCCACCATGCCGTCACAATTCCATCTGGAAATTATAACACCCACACAAGTCTATGACGAGGGACAGGTAGACTATGTTCGTGCGCCTGGTGTTGATGGATTATTTGGGGTGATGGCTGGTCATACTCCAGCGATTATGGCCATGGAAATTGGCGAGATCAAGGTGGTTAAGGGATCACAGGAGAAATCTTATGCCTGTGCAAGAGGCTTTGCAGAGATTACCAAGGAGGGCGTTCAGCTTTTGGTGGAATCTGCAGAGCTAAAAACAAATATTGACCTGGAACGTGCACAGGAAGCGTACGAACGTGCCAAAAATGATCTTGCCAAAAGACAAGGTGAGATGTTGGATGAAGAGCAGGCTGTGCGTGCTTTAAAACGTTCCATGAATCGAATCCGGATCGCAAAAAAGTAAACTACTTGACTATTCAAATAATTTATGCCTCGGTTTCCACCGGGGCTTTTTTTTCTCTCAACGGGTCAGGACTGTAATAGAAGAAAAGATTGGAAGTGGTTTTTAATTAAAGCTTTTTCGATTCATCTCTCACATATTGTGCTGAATTAGAAATTGAAGGATAAGCATTGTTCATAGCGGTGAGAAAGAGACTCCTTATTAAGCCCTGGCAAATTGCCCTATACGTAATAGTCATGATCTTCGTGATCATTTCGGGAATTATTGAGTACCGGTCACGCTATAGAGATGTTTTACAGCTCATTCAAGATCAAGCATCGGTAACAGCTGCCGTGGTTGCGCAGAGTGCAAGTGTTCAGGCTTATCTCTCGGATGAGGTCGGTAATTCATACGTAGATCGAGCATTGGACTTGCTGCGTGTGATAAATCAGCTTGATGCATTAGGCACTTTGACTCCGCCTCAGCTGAATGACCTGATTAACGATACTGACCTCATGCAAATTGTATTTGTTAATGGGCGGGGTGAGATCGAAAATTCATATGCAAATTCTCTCTCCCAACAAAATGCTGAGACCCTGAAGAAGGCTGAGTGGGTGCTGAATGACATCGGTTCCATACTCAAGCAACGTGAGAAGACGATTATCCGTGGGCTAGACAGCAAGAAGGCTGAATCGTCCCGCTTTCTTGTAGCTATCGAAAGATCGAAAGGGGGTGTCATCGCCTGCCATCTATCACCAGCAGCTGAGGAGGACTATCAATATATCACCTCCATTGAATCGGCTTTAGAGGAAATTCTTTATGTCAAGGGACTCAGGTATCTCGAGATTGACATCGATGGAGGTGAGTCCTTTTCTGTTTCTAGAGAGGGCATAATTATGGATGGTTCCTGGACGCGTGAACCTCTGGAGGATATTCTATTCAGGGTTAGAAAGGGTGATGTGAGCCTACTTGAGGTTGTCCGACCTGTGTTCTTCAACTCAAGTATGGGTGAGGTAAGAATAGGGTTTGTAGCTGATGAATTGACCAGTCTCCGTAATCAGATTGTCAGAGAGCTTTTGCTACGAGGAACGCTTCTATCAATTCTGACAATTGTTATCCTTATATGGCTATTAACTCGACAAAATGCAGCACTCCTTGCAGAAGAGAAGAAGCGGATTGAAGCGGAGGTATACAGACTGGAAAAGCTGAATCGGATCAATGAGAAGCAGGTAGCCATGGGTGAACTGGCAGCCGGAGTGGCTCATGAGATCCGCAATCCTCTGAATGCCATAGGGCTTGTAGCTCAAAGATTAAAGCGCGAATTTAAACCTGAGGACGCAGTTGATGAATATCAGACCCTGACTGGTACCATGGTGACAGAAATAGGTAGGATCAATCGTTCGCTGCAGGAATTCCTGGAATACACCCGCCCAACTCCCCTGAAATTTTCATCGGCTAAGCTGAAAACTACATTCAATAAATTGCTGGATCTCTATCAATCTCAAGCCAATGACAAAAAGCTACTTCTTTATTTTGAGACGCCAGAAATAAAAATTGAAATTGATGAAGAATATATTCAACAGGCTCTCTCCAATATTTTGAAGAATGCCATAGAAGCCTGTTCCGAAGGTGATAGTATTAGCATGAAAGCAGACAAGATTAAAACTGGTCTCAAAATCACTATCACCGATACAGGTATGGGCATTGAGCCAGAAAATTTGAATCGTATTTTTGATCTGTATTACACGAATAAGAATATGGGGACAGGTGTGGGGCTGGCAATTACACATAAAATTATCGCCGATCATCACGGAAGCATAGAAGTAAGCAGTGATCTGGGCACAGGAACAAAATTTGAAATTAGACTACCGGCAAAACAATGATCAGTATACTTATAGTAGATGATGAACAGCTCCAGCGAGATACCTTGGCTGGGTTTCTAAAGAAATTAGGCTACACTGTCGCTACGGCTGAGTCAGCACAAACTGCCTTGGCCTACATGCATACTCATCCCGTTGATATCGTGCTAAGTGACTATAAAATGCCTTATATGACAGGTGCGGATCTCCTCCATGAGGTGAAAACGAGACATCCGGGTGTTATACTTATCCTCATTACTGCTTTTGGGACTGTGGAGATTGCCGTAGATGCGATGAAAGCTGGCGCCTGGGATTTTTTGACAAAACCCCTGGATCTTGATCTGCTTGAATCCATGCTAAAAAGTATCGTCAGTCATCTCAAGGGGAGAGAGAAAGTACCAGCTGAGTTGATTCCGGGACCCGATACGGAATTCAAGGATTTTATCGCCGAGGATCCACATATGCTACAGATCCTCGAACAAGCAAATCGGGTCGCCGGTAGCCAAACTACCATTCTAATCACAGGAGAGACAGGTGTAGGAAAGGAAGTCCTTGCAGACTATATCCATAAACGTTCACCCCGAGCTACAAAGTCCATGGTCGCTGTAAACTGTGCTGCATTGCCCAGTCATCTCATCGAAAGCGAACTTTTTGGACATGAAAAGGGCGCATTCACCGGCGCGACGAGTGAAAGGATCGGACGTTTCGAGGAAGCTCATGAGGGGACTCTTTTCCTGGATGAAATCGGTGATCTTCCCCTTGAAATGCAAACCAAGCTCCTACGTTTTTTACAAAGTGGTGAGTACCAAAGAATCGGTCAGAATAAAGTATTGAAGTCTGATGTTCGTATCATAGCAGCAACAAATGTCGATCTCGAACACGCTGTAGAGATCGGTGAATTTCGGGAAGATCTGTACTATCGCTTGAATGTAATCAACCTGCACATTCCCCCGCTGAGAAATCGAACAGTCGATATACAAATCCTGGCTTACTTCTTCCTTAGCCAATTTGCTGTGAGGGAAAACTTAAGTGATCCAAAGTTTTCTAAGGAGGCGCTCAAACTGTTGGAATCCTACTCCTTCCCTGGAAATGTTCGTGAATTAAGCAATATGATAGAGAGAGCTATTATTTTAAGCACTGGATCTGAGCTTGGTCCGGACGATTTCACGATGAAGAAAAGTATTACCGGGGGAAAGTTTGCTAGCAGCCTAAAAGATTCTGTGGTCGATATGGAAGCAGATCTGATTAAGAAAACCCTTGAGGAGGCAGGAGGCAATCAGAGTGAATGCGCCCGACGATTGGGTGTCAGCGAGAGAGTCCTGCGCTACAAGCTGCACAAATATCAATTGAAGTAGTTACAGAAAAACTCGACGAAATTGTCGAATCTACCCGGGTTTGTCGATATTTTTAGCTTACCGAACTTCATCACACCCCTAACATAAATCTCATAAACCCTGTATATACAAAGTGTTACAATCTCATGTAGATTATAACCTGTATGTTGGCATAGCTATTGGACTATGAAGGGCAGCTTTTAATGAAAAACGAATTATCTAAAGGAGATAAAAAATGAAAAAGCAGCTCTTAACAGTACTCATGACAATCACAGCGCTATCTGTGTTCGCCATATCTAATCCTGTATTTGCACAAGCCGGTGGCGAATGGGGAAATGGTCCTGGTGAATTTATTGACGAGAATGGTGATGGTTTTAATGATCTGGCACCGGATACTGATGGGGATGGCATTCCCAACAAATTTGATGAAGATTTTGTTCGACCACAAGATGGCAGTGGTGCCCGTTTTGGTGGAAAAAAGGGGAGTGATGTTGGTCCTGCTGATGGAACGGGTCAAAGAAAAGGTGCGCGTGCCAACAAGGGTCGTGGGGATTGGGGAATCAATCCTGGCACCGGAACTGGAGAATGCACGAATCCCGATGTCATCCAGGGACAGGCACAAAGACGTGGAAGAACTTCTGGATAACACTTTGAATCAAACGGGAGGAGAGAACTCCTCCCGTTTGATTGCTTATTATCACCCACGATATGAATCAAGGCACAGACACTAATGAACAGGGAAGGTCAAAAGATGAAATACTCTAAAATACTTGGCTGGCTTCTACTCATTTTATCGCTGGTCTTGAGCTCTTCCATGGCTCGCGGGCAGGAAATCTTCTATGATGTCAGCAATTCTACTGGAACGGCAGATTATCTCCTGGGAAGTCGGCTGGTTGAAAATGCTGCCTATGCAACAACAGCTCTGACCTTAAGTTCAGAATTCTCCGACAATTCAAGAGCATATATTGACCTATCTCGCTCACAGATATTTCCTCAAACTGAATACTCCTCCAGCATGGGTGAGATAGGATTGCAACTGAGATATTTGGGAATTGATGACAATCAACTGTATGCTGGTCTGTTTGCATATCTGAATCAATATGAGGAGGACTACAGCTACTATAATAGTGAAGGTTTTGGCCTCTACGGAAAATGGAAATATTACGTGAAAACTTCACAGGTGATGACTCTTGGGTATGAGCTCGAATCAAAAAAGTTTGATGAGATTGCCGAGGCTTCAAATACTATACATAATCTGTATCTGAACTACAATCAGTCTTTCAAAACAAAGTCATCTATCAATTTTCAAACTGAAATTGCCAAACAGGATTTTTGGCCACAAACAGCTTATGAAACAACCGGAAGGATTATCACGACGACTGTGATGGATATCCCAGACAATACACTTTGGACCACCGAGCTGCGTTTGAGTCAATCTCTTGGTCCAAAATCAGGGCTGACTATCTGGCTTGCAAATCAGTCCCTCTTGAATGATGAAGCTGATTCGCTCATCCTGCAAGATGGTTTGGAGAATCCATTTATTGATTATTTCAGATGGGAGGGTATATCAGCCTCTTTGAGACTTTTATACCGAGTGAATTCAAATAATAATTTAAAAATTGTTCACTCTTACGCAGAGAAAACTTTTCTCGATGTTCCGGTGTATGAATTCGATTTTCAAACCATGAACTATACTTTGATAGATGATAATCTAGTTAGCCTGGGATATGACCGTGAGGACACACGCAATCATCTCCTCCTGCAGTGGACAAGAAATTGGACCTATAACCAAAATACCTGGCTCTCAGGTTTGGAATTGGTATTGGGTCTTGGCTATACACAGAATCAATCAAATGACGCTATCTATGACTATGAAAGCATGAGTTATAGCGTTGGTTTAAACTTTAATAACTAAAAAGGAAAGAATCATGAAGCACAAAATTATTTTTCTGATGATGCTTACTGCTACGCTTACGTTCGCACAGGGTCGTCATGGAGGTGGTCGGATGACGACCTGGGATGAGAGTCTGAATCTCACGACAGAACAGATGCAGCAGATCACCCAAATGCGGGAGAGCATGCAGCCGGGAATGATGGAAGCTAGAAAAAATCTAAGTACATTAGCGCAGGAACTAAGAGATCTTAAGAATAGTGCCAATCCCGACGCAGAGAAGATCGCTGAACTGGAAGCCATGCTAGAGAATCATAAAGGTGTCATTGAATCAATGATGGTTGCACACCGTGCCGCGATCCGCACCCTGTTAACAGAGGAGCAGCAATTGATCTTTGACCAACACGAATTTGGTCCAAGAGAAGATCGTGGTCCCCGCCGCGGAACGCGTCGAAGTGGTGGTCCCAATCAAGAGGATCGCGTTCGACCGGGAAACCGTCGCTGGTAATGACACCTCACACTTGTTGACCCCGTGAGCTGAGAAGCTCACACAGAGAAATGCCCCGACGCCTGCACGACTTATTGGCCGGGGCATTTACTCATTCGTATAAGCATTCCGAATACTGCCCCTCTGATCCCCTGATGAGATTCATTCATATCAATTCTATATAAAAAATATCAATTTGATGCGATTTTAACCAAATATCCTTGTGGAGCGAATGGCAGTAAAATATTGATATTAAACAACATATGATTTTTGGCATAAGCATTGAAACCAGGTTCCCCATGATATTGAGGATGGCACCCGATTTTTAATCAAAAGCAGGGCTTTTGAAGTTCTTGTTTCCGCCAGGCGGAGAAAAAAATGATTGCTGACAAGGGGATACTTATGAAAAAATTTATCGTGTTACTTTCAATTGGCTCAATGCTTTTTGCCTATGAGGAACCATTTGATCCCAATAATTATAAGGAACGTGAAATTCGTGCTGTACGAATAGACAAGCCAATAAAAGTTGATGGGAAGCTTGAAGAGAGTCTCTACAGGGGTCCGAGTGCCTCTGATTTTATTCAGTATGAACCCTTCAATGGAACAAAAGCCTCCCAAAAGACCGATCTTTGGATCGCCTACGATAATGATGCTATTTATGTTGGTGCTCGTATGTGGGATACAGATCCTGATTCAATTGTAGGTAGAGTAGGTCGACGCGACGCATTCCTAAATGCAGATATTTTTGAAGTTATCATTGATTCATACCATGACAAGCGTACCGGATTTTCCTTTCAGATCAATCCAGCGGGATCAATCAGAGATGAAGTTTACTTTAACGATTCCTGGACAGATGATTCATGGGATGGCATTTGGGAAGGAAAAACTCAGATAGATGACAAGGGATGGACTGCAGAAATGCGCATCCCGTATTCCCAGTTAAGATTTACGGATAAGGAAGAATATACCTGGGGAATTCTTCCTACCCGCTATATCCAAAGAGCAGGGGAATGGGATTATTTCTGTTGGTTCCCGCTAAATGAAAGCGGCGCGATGAGCCGTGCAGCTGAACTCACAAACATCCGTGATATTCATCCGCCGAAAAGGCGAGAGATTCTCCCATATGTGACAAGTGGGATTGCTAATTTACCCTCTCTAGGGGAGAATGTTTTTGTGGAGGGGAACAAAAGGGATTTTGATCTGGGTGCTGACATGAAATTTGGGATTGGAGCAAATCTCACAGTTGACGCAACTATCAATCCCGATTTTGGCCAAGTTGAGGCAGATCCTTCATCCATAAATTTATCCGATCATGAGACCTATTATTCTGAAAAACGTCCCTTCTTTCTGGAAGGTCGCAGTATCTTTAATTTTGGGAATAGTGGACCGACCAACAATATGAATATCAATTTCTCCACTCCGAGTTTCTTCTACAGCAGAAGAATCGGTCGATCGCCACAGGGAAGAGTGTCCTCGCATCCTGATTCGCTTGATCGACCAGATGCTACAAGGATTCTAGGTGCAGCTAAAATTAGTGGAAAAGTTGGCGAGGATTGGTCTGTCGGAGGCTTAAGTGCTATCACCAATCGCGAGTATGCCCATTTTTATCAGAATGGTGAGATCGTTGATGAGCAGGTTGAGCCCTTCACCTCCTACAATCTCATTCGATCACAAAAAGAGATGGACGATGGTAGATATGGACTGGGTTTTATGGGGACATACACTACGAGATTTATGGATGGTATTGAGTTATTTGGAGAGATGGATGAAGCGCATTCATCAGCAACAGGACTCAATGATCAGGCAATGGGTTTTGGGGTAGACGGTTGGGCGTTTCTAGGAGAAAATAGAGATTGGGCAGTAGGGGGTTGGGGGGGATATACGAATGTTAGCGGATCAAAGGACCGGATCTTCTCGCTTCAACATAATCCCAGCCACTATTTTCAAAGACCGGATGCTGATCATGTGGAACTTGATTCCAATGCAACTTCTCTTTCGGGGTATGCCGGTCGTGTCAGTCTCAACAAAGAGAATGGGAATGTGTCTTTTAACTCTGCTATCGGATGGATATCTCCAGGTTTCGAATCCAATGATCTAGGTATCACTCGGGGAACAGATGTGATTAACAAGCACGTGGGTCTAGGATATCGATGGACTGAACGGGGCAAATATATTCATTCTGCGCGAGCGGATGTGATCTACGCAACGAACCACGATTTCGACATGGTGAAGACAAGTGACGTGGTGTTCGGCATGGCGTATATAAGGTTTGTAAATTTCTGGAGTATCAATTTCGATGGAGGCTATGCAGGAGAAGTCCTAAATAATACTGCTCTCAGAGGAGGACCCAGGGTTTTGTCAGTACCAGAAACCTTCTTTAGCGCCGGATTAAGTTCCGATTATAGAAAAGACTTGTCCTTTAACACATCGCTTTCTACGGGCAAGGAGAGTGACGGAAGTCATGAACTCGGTTTGTCTTTTGAGGTGAATGCCAAACTCGGGAGTCGGCTGAATCTATCCATTTCTCCAAATATCTATAAAGATACAGACATGACCCAATACGTCCGCCGTATTAGTGATGATGCAAATATTGCAATGTATGGCAACCGTTACGTATTTTCACAAATCGATTATACGGAAGTGGGCGCCGATATCCGTATCGACTATCCCATAACCCCAAGATTCACTCTAGAAGGGTATTTTCAGCCCTTTATGGGCATTGGAGACTACTCAGGCTTTAAAGAGTATTCTGCACCAGAGTCAAATGATTTTCTTGTCTATGGAGAAAACGCCTCCACCATCGAAGCCATGGAAGATGAGTATGGATACAAGTACTATTCAGTGGACCCAAGCGGTGGAACCGACGAAGATACCTTTACTTTCTATGACCCAAATTTTAATCAGAAGTCCTTGGTAGGTACTCTGGTTCTCCGCTGGGAATTTTCACCTGGTTCCTCTCTTTTCTTTGTTTGGACACATAATGGCTACAATGGAGATAATCCAGGTAGCTTTAAGTTAAAAAGAGATCTGGATGATTTGCTGGCTTCCGATGCAGATGATGTTTTTGCTTTGAAGTTATCATATTGGTTTGGGGGATAGCTCGCTTCTATTTAGACGGGATTTTTGAGATAGTATTGCAAAACTTGGGCTTCATCGATTTTCCTTTTTTATCCTCAGTTTTTGAGGTGCATATTGTTGCAGTTACAAAATCGAGGAAATATGTCATCCATTGCAGGGAGATTGAGGGAATTTAGGGCTGCCGTCGGCTTGACCCAGAGGGAGGTTGCTGAGCTATGCGGTCTGGGAAAGCGCACTATTATCTATTGGGAAATGGGCGATCGTGAGATCAATTGCTCAAAATTAGCACCCCTGGTTCACGAATATGATCTAGATTTTAATTGGCTCCTGATGGGCTTTGGATCAATGTTTCTAGATGCAAGACTAAGAGATACACTTGATTCAAATTTATCCGACGCGGATAGCGAGTAATCCTCCTGTTAAACAGTAAAATTAAAATAAATCTTTCATCCAAAGTACCTGATCACATGTCAGTTATTGTTGTGCCCTTGTCACGGTTTACATTCCCTCGATTTAAATATATGGAGCGATCATGCGGCTGAAAAGAACGGTAAACTGCGGACAATTATCTGCTAAAAATATAAATGAGGAAGTCATCCTGAATGGCTGGATTGCCAAGAACCGAGATCATGGTGGCGTGATCTTCCTGGATCTGCGAGATCGATATGGGAAAACGCAGGTAACCTTCAATCCTGATCTGGATAGCGAAATGGCAACCCATGCCAAGAAACTGGGTATGGAAGATGTTATCGCGGTCAGAGGGACCGTCCTGGCCAGACCAGATGGCAATGTTAACAAAATCATGTCTACTGGTGAGATTGAAGTTGTTGTATCCGAACTGGAAGTTTTAAACGAAGCGGAACCACTGCCTTTTCTGGTTTCAGATAGAGAAACTGGTAGCGAGGAGCTACGTCTTGAATATCGCTATCTGGAGTTGCGTACTAAAGAACTTCAAAATTTTATGGCAATTCGCTCCCGAACCTATCAGAGCACTCGCCGCATTCTTGCAGGTGAAGGATTCATGGAATTTGAAACACCGGTGCTCATGAAATCCACTCCGGAAGGGGCAAGAGACTATCTCGTACCCAGCCGAATTCATGCGGGTAAATTTTATGCCCTCCCTCAATCACCACAAACCTATAAACAACTCCTGATGATATCAGGTTTTGACAAATATTTCCAGATCGTTAAATGTTTCAGAGATGAAGATCTCCGTGCTGATCGCCAACCTGAATTCACCCAGATTGATATTGAGATGTCATTTGTGGATCAGGAAGATGTCCTGGGTCTTGCTACCCGCGTAGCACAGGGAATATTCAAGGACGTTCTGAATTATGAATTGCCAGAAGAATTTCCACAAATGGATTATAAAGATGCTATGGAGACCTACGGTAGCGATAAACCCGACATTCGTTTTGAGATGCCTCTTGTAGAGTTCGCCCCCTATGCGGAACGCACTGAATTTGGGGTCTTCAAAGACAATCTTAGCGCTGGTGGGCGGGTGAAAGCTCTCATCCTCAAAGATGCAGCTCAAAATTATTCCCGTAAGGTGACCGACGGACTCACAGAATGGCTGAAAACTTACTATGGCTTGAAGGGCCTGGCATTTATAAAAGTTGACCAGGGAGCCTTCAGTGCTGGCATTAGCAAATTTTTCACAGAAGAATTGCAGACTGAGATCCTGCAGGATCTCAAGCTTGACAATAATGATATAGTATTTTTTGTCTCCGACAATGAAGCCAGAACATTGCAATCTCTTGGCGCACTGAGATTGGATTTGGCAAAACGTGAAAATCTCATTCCAAAGGGCGTGATAAAGCCGCTCTTTGTTTTGAATTTTCCCTTACTTGATTGGGATGAAGACAGTCAGCGTTATATCGCCATGCATCACCCATTTACCTCGCCAAATCCGGAAGATGTTGAGTTGATGAGCTCAGATCCGGCAAACGTTCGGGCGAGAGCCTATGATCTGGTGATCAATGGCTACGAGGTAGCTGGCGGATCGATCAGAATTCATACACGGGAAATGCAAAGTCGAATGTTCGAGCTCATTGGAATGGATGAGGAAGAAGCCAACGCCAGATTCGGTTTTTTACTCAAGGCATTCAAATATGGTGCTCCTCCCCATGGTGGGATTGCCTTCGGATTCGACCGTCTCATTATGTTACTGGCCGGGACTGACAATATTCGCGATGTTATCGCATTTCCAAAAACAACCTCTGCATCTTCACTCATGGATGATGCACCATCATTAGTTGATGAAGATCAGTTGAGAGAATTGCATATTAAACTAGTAAAATAAGCACTTCGGCGGTGTCTCCGCCAGATGATTGGAGTAATCAAGCAAGGGGAACAATATGAGGCGAGCAGGGAATATTTCTGTATTGATGATATCGCTATTATTCGTGGTGGCAATGCCCGTTTACGGACAGTACTGGCAGCAATATGTCGAATATGATATGGGAATTGTACTGGATACTGACGAAAAAACCCTTACATCCACCTCAGATTTGCTCTATGTGAACAATTCTCCTGATACATTGGATCAGATCCTCATGCAGCTCTACCACAACGCATTTAATAAAGGCACAATAGCGCAGCAGGTGTGGGCTGGCTATGGAGATGCTTTCGATGTTAAAAAGGGTTGGACGGGGATAAAGATCAATGGGGCAAAGGTCGATTCTAAAGCGCTGAAATATCTCATCCGGGATGATACCATTCTGGACATTGAGCTCGTTCAAACACTTCTACCTGGAGACACACTCCATCTTTCCCTGGATTGGACCTCAATCATCCATCCCCAAATCGATCGCTCAGGATATGAAGGAAATCATTATTCGTTTGCTCAATGGTACCCAAAATTTGTTGTTTATGATGAAAATGGCTGGCACGATGATCCCTTTGGGGACTGGGGCGAATTCTACGGTGAGTTCGGAAATTACACGGTAAGAATGGATGTGCCAGCGGAGCAAATAGTTGCTTCAACAGGCGTGGTGATCACCGGTGATCCAGGCTGGTCGGAGGTGACCGTTGATACGAGTAGAAGCTGGGAAGATTGGTCAAAATCATTCAGTGTGGAAAGGGAAACATATCTGAGTGAAATGGATAGCACTATGAGACGGACAGTAACCTTTTTCGCGGAAAATGTGCATGACTTTGCCTGGCAATGTTCTCGCGATTTTGTCTATGAACATGGCGTATGGGATAGTGTAGACGTCCATTCATTATTCAACCTGGAATCAGGGGAGGAGTGGACGAAAGATGTAGTTAAACACGGTATTTCTTCTCTGGAATGGTTGTCCACTAATTTTGGGGCTTATCCCTGGCCGCAGATGAGCATTACTGAAGCCCTCTTTGGTGGTGGCATGGAATATCCTATGCTGATCATGGATGGCTCTGAAAGTGAAGGTCTCATTGTCCACGAGATAGGTCATAACTGGTTTTATGGACTATTCGCCAACGATGAACTGGATGATGCCTGGCTGGATGAAGGATTTACCTCATTTCAGACTCTGTGGTATATAGAAAACCATTATCCGGACAATGGATATTCTCTCACCCGGGAATATATCACAGAGTTCGAATCCAATCATCTTCCTAGGGTCATGTATCTGGAGAAGGACCTTAAACCGGTCAATGAATATATGCTATCAGTGAAAAATGAACCCATTGCCACGCGCAGTTTCGATTTCGATAATTCCGGATCCTATACTCGGAATGTTTATGATAAAGCCAGTATGATGCTCTATTCCCTGAAGGAGTATTTGGGAGAGGAACGATTCCTGGCAGGGATGGAGGAATATTACGATCGCTGGGCGATGAAGCATGTCAATGAGAATCGCTTTATCAATGCCATGGAAGCTGGCAGCGGGGAGGAGCTTGATTGGTTTTTTGATCAATGGTTGCACACCACAAAATATGTGGATTATAAGCTTGTTGACTACCAGACAGAGTCCCTGGCGAATAATAAGTTCAGAACAAATATTCAGGTTGAAAATCGAGGGGGGCTCTTCGTCCCGATTTCTGCGACAGTTTACGGTGAAAATGGTGAATCAAGCTCTGCTTCTCTGAGTGAGTTCAGGTATCGAAAAACAGGAGAGATCATTGTTGAATCCTCCTTTGAACCTGTCAGGATTGAGCTGGATGCAGAGAACATCTTTTTGGATGTGGATAGAAGAAATAACAGATCCTGGATGGAGTATGCCCTGCGATATAACTATAAAGATTGGGAAGAGTATCCCGATGATAAAAATCTTTTCCTGTGGAAACCCCAGTTTGGGTATAATGATGATGCCGGATTGGGATTGGGTGTAAGATTCGATCAGGTATATAGAAATCCGGGCAATAATATTTCACTGGATCTTGACCACAATTTCAGTTCCGGTAATCCTGATATATCAATGGCATTTAACCATGAGGTAAAGAACCTACCCATAAAAATCACCTCTTCGGGGTCCCTGGGGAGCTGGAGATCCTTGAGTTACGCATCTCTAAGCTATGAGTTGAACTGGGCGGCAATTTTCTGGAAAAATCCCATCCATTACCTCACACTGGAGGGGGATTACACTGATGCACGGCATATCTCCCACCCCTTTCTCGATCTGAAGGATGCGAATAGTTATGCACGCTTGAGTATGTACTACGAACTTCAACATGATCTTTGGGGCGGCTCCTATGGTTTTAGCGCAAGGTTCGGCTTCTTCCCGGTTGGGTTGGGGACTCTCAATGGCAATTTTTATCAGGAATCTTTCATGAGTTATTGGTCGGGTACTATTAAAGGGGTCGGTGTGGTAAATCGGAGCAACTTTATGGCCAATAGTAACCTGACGCCTAATCTGGTGAAGAGTCGACTAGCCTCGCGTGACTTGCGTGAGAGCTTTCTTCACCGCGGAGCCAGTAGTTTACATGGGATTGATGGAATTGAAGCGATCGGATCACATTACTTCCTGGCAGGAGGAGGTCGATTGAGAGCTTACACCGACACTTTAGATACACCAGTCAACTATATATGGAGTAATAATCTGGATCTGGACATATCCCCACAATTCTTAAAAGCCTACGACCTGTTCCTTGGAGCTTTTTTTGATGTGGGCCAGAGTTCACCCGATGTGAAGTCCTGGAGATTACTTGGCGATATAGGACTGGGTCTGCAATACAAACCAAGCTGGAAACGAACGAATTGGTTAACAACACTCATCCGACCCTTTAGTCTGAAGATAGAAATCCCCCTGGCCAGAATTGAAAATGATGACTGGGTATCAGCGTATAATAAGAATCTTTGGGTATTTAGCATTTCCAATTAAACAGTTCATCCTATTGCCCATTACATGTGTGAATCACCATTTTTATAGTAATTGTATTAGTGAATGGCAAGTGTCTATATTCAACGACTTTGTGAATGTGAAGTAATTAAATAATGGGGAGTGTGGAAAAATCGGCAGACAGATTTTATTCTTGAGTATCGCTTTGGTTTTCATCGCCTGTTCCAGCACAAACACTCCTGATTCACGTGGTGGCCCTAATACAGATATTATTAATTTTAGTGAGGAAAATGCAGATGCCAACTGGCTCTCACGCTCCGATACTGCTTCTGCATTTCAGGCTCTGCTCGCCTATGAAGAACTGATCAAAAAGGATACTGCCTCACTTGCTCTCGGGTCAAAATTATCACGGGCTTATTATTACTATGGGCAATTCCTGGCTGAGAACTCAAGCCTGAAAGACAGTATCTTCATGCTGGGCTATGATGTAAGCCAGACAATACTTATGCGAGATGCAGACTATTATAATCTTCTCTTTTCCACCGGAGACGAAAAGATGGCTGTGCGAGGACTTGATGCACAATATTTGGATATCCTTTACTGGGGCATGGCAAATTATGGTCGCTGGCTGGAGACCAAAGGACCCCTGGTAAGAATGGGGCAGAGTAATTTGGTTTGGACCACCCTCGAGCATATACACGATCTCGATTCAAATTACTACTACGGTGCTTACTACAGGTATAAAGGAGCTTTGCTTGCCAGAGATCCGGGATCTGAGGGTGATACTTTAGCTATTCGTCAAGCCTTTGAGGCCGCCATAGAAAGAGCACCTGATTACCTGGGGAATTATACTTTTATGGCAAGATACTATTGCCCTCTGGTAAAGGACAAAGAACTTTTCTATCAACTTTTAACCCTGGTGATTACTTCTGCCCTGGATGAAGCGCTACCCTATTTCCCTGAGAATCAGCATGAAAAACGACTGGCTGAACTGCTTATGATAAAAGCTGAACAGGAAAACTGGTTTAATTTATAAATCGAAGGGGGGGTCTTCCATAGCGGCGAAGGCTTTTCGGAGAATCTCCTCATCAATTTTATATATATCTTCTCTACTAAAAGATGTGGTGATACTCATATAGGCATCTGATTTGAAATATTTTCGCAACTCGCTGTCTATTGGTATGATCTGTTTGCGGGGTTGCCATTCATAAGGCTCACCCGTCTCAATATTAACAATGGCTCCCATTGCACTTGCCCAGGCTATAACGGAGAGTCGATATTTTTTCCAAAGATCATGAGCCACTTGAGATATCTGAGCCTGGACATTGGGACTCAAAAAGATAAAACGCCGGCCAAACAGTAATCCTGTGTGGAGGTATTCTGGCACATTGATAATACCATCCACTTTTAAATGTCGACCCATGAGGGTGAAGAGCGCCATTAATTCATCACCCAATCCCAATCCAGGATACTCCTGACCAGGGAGGCGGGGTTTGCGATCAGTAAATGTGGATTTTGGGTTTTGCAAGAGTAGCCACTCTACTGTCAAGACTCTCAAGGGCTTTGTGTAAAGGAAATCAACATCCTCATTTTTGGGGGTCAGGTGCTGGTAACGAGCGACAAACTCCATGATGATATGATCTCGATCCCTGCTGTAACCATTATACAGTGTGAGTATATGTCGGTAAGGATCTCTGGTATCAATTTTTACTGCTAGATGCCGAATGCCCATATGACGGGCCTGTTTATCCAGTCCAAAACGCTCAATGATGAACTTGATCCCATCCTCTGAATACTTACCCAGAAAGAGGTCCGTTGTGTTTGTGGTTGATCCTCCCAAGAATAGATCATCCCAACTCAAGTCCTGCTGGGAGAAATTGGTTGATATCTCCATGGGCGATATACTTCTGGCGATGCGCTGATATTTTCTAAATAAGCGGGTCATTGTGAATGCTGTATATTCCTAAAAATTATAGCTTAATCCAAGTGATAGATTAGAAAAATCCTCTAGCTGCTTGAAGCGATTGTCTTCTTCATCCTCACCGATGAAGTAGCTCAAGGTTGTGTCAAGGTTTAGCCCTTCTTTGATAGAGTAGGAGGAAGCAATATTAGTCATATAGCCCGTCTCGTCCAGGTTAACCATCAGCATACCGCTCAATTCAAGAGAATTATCAAATAATGTAACCGCCGATGAGAGAATGATGACCTGATCAGCGATCATGGCAAAAGGGGTCCCCATTCCAGCGGAGAAGGGCTGGGGGCCTTGGGGCAATTTACTAGCTAACAGAGCTCGGTATAGATCTAGGGCATGCATGCTTGTATCTTGAACCATCGCCTGAAGCATATTAAGATTGTCATCCTTAACCAATGTGGATTCCAATTTTTGCGTTTTATTGCTAATAAATTGTGCCATGAATTGGACCGTATTGGGGAAGGCATATTCCACCTGAATTACAGATTGTAGGTATTCAGCATCATAAGTGAATTTAGACATTGCGTAGTCAATATCCGGAGTTTTGGTGCTGAAATAGGCAAACTCGCCTCTCAAAGTCCAATTCCCAGGAAAGATTACAGCATCCAAGCCGATAACATCAGTTTTCCGGTAGGTAAGATGGCTGGTAAAGACTGGTGCGCCTCCCATCAGCAGAGGCGCTAAATCGATGTTCAGCCCAGCCGGTGAGAATGATCTATCGTTACCCTTAAAATAGGAAGCAGATAAATCTCCAATACCCATGGCGTATTGGATTCTTGCTCCGAATTCAAGTTCATCCTCGGGATAGAAATAATGAGCATCCTCTGGTACAGGAATCTGAATGGGGAAGTCGGGCTCATTAAGGGGAAAGCGATTGGCCTTAAACTTTGGAAGAGCGATCAATTCAATCTGGAAATCGCTCACATAAGTTTTTGCAGTAAAACTCATAGAGCCCAGTTTTCTATCAGTCCCGGCGAGGAACATGTAATAATAATCGTATGGACTCAAATTATCTGTGGGGTTGTTTGCATCTGCAGCTCCCCAGGCATGAATCATTTTCCCCAGTTTGACCTCACCGAAGCTGGGGTACCATAAAAGATAAGCTTCGCGAAACTGAAGCATATCTTCAGAAAATTCAGGATTCTCCCAGCGGGTCTCCAGGGCTGTAACAGTCTTTAACTCAAAATCTCCGTAGGCATAACCTACAGAGATTTTCCCGAGACGAAATGGGAGATCGATAAGGGAGCCATCACTCACCCGTAACATAGCGGAAGGAGTCAGCTCACCGGAAATGTTGAGCTGAGCAAGGATAGAAAGTGGAAAAAGTCCCAAAAATAATATGAGGGTAAACAGTTTTTTCATAGCAGAGTCCTTAGAATCCTTCAGCACATGCGTTTTCGTTATTTGGGTATTCGTTTTAAGTTCTTTTCCTGAAAGAGATCTGCTTCTACGCCAGTATCGACCTCAAGGCTGCTAAAGATTAGTCGAGTATTATGATCCTTCTGTACATTTTCCACAAAGATCTCAGTAGGAAGATCGTAGCCTTTTTGTTTGGAATATTTCATTTCCCGGCGCTTTAAGAGCTGGTCGCGTGTATCGTAAGCTTCATCAAGAACGGGTATCAGGTCGGACTTGCTGACATAAGTGACAAATCGTTTATAGGTCCGCGTAACACCTTCCTTCGGTGTGCTTTCCAGTATATGGCAATCAATCCCATCGACCTTTTTTTCACCCAAGATTTCATAAGTATACTCATCTAATTCTCTTGAGGTCATATCTTCATAGCTCATATCTGAGCCCATGAAGGAGTCAGCCTTCTTCTTTGAGGATATCCTGCGAACCTTTTTGAATGCAGGTAACCAGAGTCTCATCTCGTCATCTTTGTCAGCATGCTCAATTTTTAAGAATGCCACACCTTTATCATCTGCGGGAGAGAGAAACCAAATGATTTGTTTCCGGCTGTCATCGGCAGAGATGGATCGAATAATTGATTCTCTGGTCTTGCCCTGTTTGTTGGTCAGAGTCATGGTCATTTCCGATTTCATATCTGCCGGGGATTTTTTTTCATCCATGGCCTTGGCAATCTCATAACCTGTCTGAGCAAATATCCCCAGTGGCAATGTGATCAGGAGGCCAATCGTGAGTGTCTTTGTTGTCATTTTCATTTTCAAATCCTTCTATTGATTAAAATTTTTCATCGGGGACTGCTATGCCCTCTATACGGGCCAGACGTTTTTTATTCAGTTCTAATAATATTGCCAATAATGTTAAGGTGGCGGTGGAGGTAGAAACCATGGCAAATACCATTAATCCTCCCATGTGAATCATCGGGATAAATACCGAGAACAATAGTGCACCAAAGGCCATGTTAGAGGCTGCATCCAAAATCACTGGAAAGCCCACATCTCGCATGGTCTCACGACTCAGCTTACCATCCAAACCATGGGTATGCAAGTGGTTGCGGAACTGGCTGATATAGTGGATGGCAAAATCTACCCCAACTCCAATAATGATGGCAGATAAGAGTGCTGTTACGTGGTTCAGGTCGACACCAAATATTCCCATAAGTCCAAAATTCAATATCACGGCGGAGCTGAGGGGTACAACAGCCAGAAGTCCCCATAGCCAGTGCTTGAAAAAGTAAGCGGCTATAAGGGCTATGATGATGATTGAGGCGAAAATACTGATGAAGGAGCTGCGTATGATCAAAGCAACCAGATCTCTAAAGACAATGAGAAGACCTGTAATGGTGATGTTCAGGTCCTTGTATTCATCCTGCTGTAGAAAAGCTTCTATCTCATCAACAAGCAGGACGATTTCAGATGTGGATATTGACCGCATCATGGAGGTAGCCAAGCCCTTCTTATAGTCATAATCAACCAATGAGCTAAAATCATCGGGATCCCCAGACATGGAATACATAGTGAATAAATTGTTCACCTTATCTCGGGAATCAGGGATGGATTCAAAGGCCGGATTATCATCATTCACCATGCGATGCATTTGTTTGATGATATCGGCTATTGATATGGATAGAGTTACAGATTCGTGTTTCTCCATGAATTCCTGGATACTCTCTATCTGAGTCAACACCTCAGGGGAACGGAGATCTGCATTGATAAGCAACTGAAGATCCATGGTCCCAGTCATTTCACTATCCATAAACTCCAGGCTCTCCCTGATGGGATTATCTGGTTTAAAAAATGCTTTCATGTTCACTTCAATATTGAGTTTGAAGATTCCAGCTATTCCGATAACCACTACTACTGCACCAGTAATTAGCACAGTTTTTGGTCGCTTGATGACCTGCTCACCAAAGGCGATGACAAATCTTTCAAAATGGCTGGGATGAGAAACAGCTGATGCTTCAGGATTCCACTTCTTCAAAACGAGAATGGAGGGAAGAAAAACAGTTGATAAGATCCATGCCCACAGAATTCCTGCGGAGATTGAAAATCCATATCCAATGAGGGGTTCCAAAGGGGCAAACACCATACACAGAAATGCGGCTACTGTCGTAAGTGCAGTGAGAAATATGGGGAGAATGAGAGAATTAAGACTCGCTTCTACTGCAGCTCGAGGGTCCTTATTGGTGCGCATTTTTCTAAAAAATTTGGTAATCACATGGACGCCATAAGAATTGGCAATGGTCAACAAAATGATGGGCATAGAGGTGTTGAGGACACCGAACATAAATTTATCTGATTCCGTCAAGTAGAGCATCCACCCATTAAATCCCATCATGAAGACCATGGAGAGGATGATGGTAGCTAGGATGGTGCCTACTGCAGTTACGTTTCTCAAGCTAAATAGCAGGATGAGTAGCATGCCGATCAATCCAGCGCGCATGAGACCCAATACGTCATTGCGAATCATAACAGGTAAGGCGCCAGTTAGATAGGCCTGACCACCCCAATGAACATCGTAGTCAGCCTGATGCGTGGCGAGGATCTGTTCCATATCACTAACTAAAACATCATTCTTGGCACCTACAACGGGTCTGATGATCACGTTGAAATAGTCACCATTCTCGCCCAGATTTCTTGTTTTAATTTTGGAATTTTCATTCAGGTAGCCACGCAGAGCCTCAATCTCTTCTTCGTCAAGGTCACGGTATTCCTGCAAAGCTGAAACTTCCAAAAATCCGTCTATGCTCTCCATTTTGTCTGAAGTAGAAATACACATGATCTCATCGACTTGATTTATTTCTTCTAGCTCATGGGCAATATCCCAAAGTGTTCCCAGACTCTTGGCATTCAAAACATCAACGCCACGCTTGCCAAACCCGAGAAACATGAGGTCAGTGCTTCCAAATTCATCCTTTAACTCATTCAGTGTAACCATGGAGGGAATATCCTGGGGCAGCATTTTCATGAAATCGTCTTCAACTACAAAATGCTGGAGACCTGATCCCATGAGCAGGGTAATTAGTATAGTGATAATAATGCTGCGTTTCGGGTGATCGACGGACTGATTGATGAACCACTGTTTCATATTTTATCCTCTATGTGTTTTAGACCTTTTTGAGTCACGATCCCCCTCAAAAATATCTCTCTAAATGTTTCTATGACTTCTTTTGGGCCCAATTGATTTTTAATAAAAAATTCAGGTTGGAAAACATCATTCACGGTATTCATAAAGAGGGTAGCTGTGAGTTCAAGATCCAATTCCTGTCTAATTAAGCCCTGATCCTGCCCTTCCTGCATAATTTGAAGAAAATCCTCTCGCCGGGCTAGTCTGAAGGCTTCAATATCTCTCCAGACTGCAGGATAGCGAGCTTTCACATCATTAATCTTGGTAATTGAGACCTTGCTGATCGTTTTGGTGATTTGGGTCATCAAATTGACAAATTTATCCAATGGATCGGTATCTTTTTCTCGAATATTGCTAAAATGTGACGCAAGAGCCATCATGAAATAACGGAATATATTCTGGAGCAAAATTTCTTTTGTTGGGAAGAATTTATATATGGTCTTCTTGCTCATTGCCAGATCTTTGGCCAGGGTTTCGACGGTAAAACCCTTTACGCCCGTTTGAGCAAATAGCTCAAAACCATGTTCTAGAATAGGTTCTTTTTGAGGATGATCATTGCGATCCGATGGAAACGTTTTCTGTGTCATACGTTTCCAATGTAGTTGATAGGAAATATTCTGCAAGGGGAAATAATGGTGCTACACAAAAAATCTTGGTTTCGTCATCCCGAGCACTTCGGCTCGCTCAGTACAGGCTCCGTCGAGGGATAGGGCGTTATTCTAAGAAATATCTATACCCTTCGACTTGGGTCTGCGCTTTCAGCTACGCCCCCACAAGCCGCTCAGGGTGACGAGGATAAATATCCTCAACGATTTTATCCGTAAATAAATTTAGGTCGGGTGAGGATGAGAACCACAGGCAGAAGGGTCAAAGCGGCAATGAGACACATGAAAATGGATACTGCGATGAGCCAGCCAAAGAAATAGATGGGGATGAATGTGGAGAGCATACTCACAGCAAAACCCATAATTACTGAGAAACCATTAATAATGATACCCTGTCCGGTCGTGCTCAATGATTTAACGATTGCTTCATGATCATTCAAACCGTTGCGAATCTCGGTTCGAAATCGAAAAAGAAAGTGAATGGTGTAGTCAATACCTATACCAATCATGATAGAGCTGAGCATCGACGTTGCGGTATTGAGGTAAATATTCCAATATCCCATTAATCCGAATACCCCTGCAATGGCGAATGCCAGAGGCAATGCGCTTATGAGAGCTGCGGCTAGTGAGCGAAAGACCAGTCCCGTAACAAGAGCGGCAAGAACAACAGAGAGAATCAGGCTCCTGATCTGTCCTTTGACCATCATGGGCATGAGATTTCCCAGGAGTACAGCGTAGCCCTCGCTTTTTGGCTGATTTTTCACATTTATGTTTTCATTCAGGAAGCGGTCGAGATCCTTTTGGATGTCAACCATGCGATAGACATCCATGGTGTTCATTCGCACAACGATTTGAGATAATTGGTAATCATAGTCTACATAGGCATCCAAATAGCCATCACTTGATTCCCAGGAGTATAGCAATAAGTATTGGGACACCAATTCCCTTGAATCGGGTATACGGTAGTATTCTGGATTACCATTGTTCATGGATTGATTCATCAGTTTGATAAAATCCGTGATTGCCAGGGAATAGCCAATGCCACTCACGCTGTTCAGATAGGATTGAATCTTATCTATTTGCCTGAGTACTTCAGGTGACTTGATATCACCTTCCAACACGATTGACATCGTTGTACTGCCACCAAAATTCTCATCTATTATGGTACTCACCACTCGCACTTCTGATTCAGGACCATAATAATTGAGGGGGTTGCTATCTAATTGCACCGCAGGGATACCCATTGCTGCGATAATCATGAGTATAGCAAAGCCAATGATGACCATTTTCTTTCGTTTGAAAACAAAATTTCCAATTGCTATGAGAATTCGTGAAAGAAGTCGATTTGTAAGATTTTTACTCTGCCTATCCTTGCTTGGCTTTTTTAACAGGACCAAAACAGCCGGTATGAGGGTAATGGACAGTCCAAAGGCGAGTACCACACCAAAAGCAGTCAAAACCCCTACTTCACGGGAGGCGGGGAGTATATGTGAGAGCAGAGATAAAAATCCAATAACGGTTGTCAACGCTGCGAGAAAAATTGGTCGCATCATATGCTCAATCACACTTGCAACAATAGCTTTGCTATCTGCTTCCTCGGGCATGGAAGCACAATCCTCGAAGTAGCGCGTAATTATATGTATCCCATAGGCACTGGCGACTGCAATGAGCATAATAGGCATGATGCTGGTGATGACTGATAACATCAATCCCAGCCAAGCCATCAAGCCCAGGGTCCCCAGAATAGAAAGTATGACGACTATGAGTGGGAGAGCCATACCCCTTCGCGATCTAAAACTAAAGTATAGTAGGAATGCAATTAGCAGCATCCCGGCAGGGATAAAGGTTCGTGTATCTTTTGCAATATCTTCACTAATTTGGGTTCGGATCACGGGCATGCCACCCAACTGGAGATCGTGCCCAGCAGCCCGGAAAGGTGCGAGGACCGAGCGCAGAGATTCAACTATTTCTACTTCATCCGCATCAGTGTCAGGAAAGATCATGAAAGCCGTATATCTATGATCCTGAGAAACGAGGATTCGTCCAATCATTGGATCTAAGGAAGCCGCATTTGCCAGGGAGTCGCTTTCATGCTGAGTCTTGGGGAATTCTCGAATGAAGGCATCAACCATCATGGTCTCATCTTCGCTAAAGATGGACTCGTAATTCGTGAGGCTGATCAGATAATCTATTTGGGCCAGGTCTTCAATCGCCACAGTGACATCATCAATCAACTCCAGAGATTTTGACTCAAATATGTTATCTGTGTGATAGCTCAGCAGGATGATATCTAGTCCACCAAATTCTTCCTCCAATTCCTCCATACGGACCAATTCGGGATCATCTGAGGGAATGAGTGCTCGCAGATCAGGGTTGATATGTAGCTTGTAAATTGGTAGAGCGAGAATTGTGATGAACAGCAGATTTAGAAAGATAACAGTTTTTGGATGTTCTGTTATAAGCTGGATGTATTTTTTCATGGCGAGCAATGTATTGCACGGTCTCATACGATGAAAGCAAAAGGGGGGACATCCAGGGGATTTGAATTTTTTTTTACAGGGTTTAAAAAATGCTATGCGCGCCCTTACTCGCGTATATATTAGGCGTAACTAAGAAGTGAGACACGCTTATGAATGAAAAGCTACTTCCTGCACTTAAATCCTTCGGATTCACCGCTAACGAGGCAAAAGCATATCTAAGTCTGCTGCAGAATAATCCTGCCACGGGATACGAAGTTAGTGGTAAATCAGGCATTCCTCGCTCTGCCATCTACGAGATATTAAAACGGCTCGAAAACACGGGTATGGTAAGTTGTGTAGATACAAATCCAACCCGATATATCCCCTTACCACCCGAACACTTTTTTGATTTGCTGGAAAATAATTTTACGACCAATATGGAGACCCTAAAAGAGTCTCTCCGCAATGTGAACACAGATCTGGAAGTTGGGGATCTCTGGAATATTCGTGGCTATGATACAATGATAGACCGCGCCAAGACCATGATAAGAAACGCTAAAAATTCCGTATATGTCTCTATCTGGCGTACAGAGCTTGAAAAATTGCATTCAGATCTGAAAGATGCAGAAAAACGTGGTGTGAATATCGTAATCTTCTCTTTTTGTGAGATTCCTGTCGATGTTGGGACTATTTATTCTTACAACCTGGATACCCTGCGTTTGAAAGATGTCTGGAGCAGCAAGATACTGTTGGTCGTTGATAGAGACTCTGCCCTTCTTGGTGGGGTGGAAATGTTGCCAAGCAACAAGGTGGCGTGGACAAGAAATGCAGCTATTGTCGCCATCGCATTAAATTATATCGTCCTGGATCTTACATTATTTGGTCAGAGATTTGAGATCGAGATGAGTGATGTGATTGCGAGAATACTGGAAGGTGAGATCAAAAAACTTGATGATCTACTACATGAAAATCACGAACCAATAATTCAAATAGCAAAATGATTTATAGAGTATATGGCAATTTTAACTTGAAGAAGCTATCCCACAATTGTGTGGGATCAGCATGGAGGCATGATTTATGAGTAAAATTAAAGTCGGGCTCATGGGTTTTGGCGAAATCGGTAGGGATATCTATCGCTTAAGCTTAAGCCAGCCTGAAATGGAAGTTGTGGCAATCAGTGATATCGGTCGCGCAGACATTTTACATTATTTATTGAGACATGATGGCAGAGATCCCGTTGATGCCAAACTGGAAGGAAATTTCCTTGTGGTTGGTGATCATAAGGCTCGCATCATCCATGGTGTCGAACCCAAAGATGTCCCATGGGATGCATTTGATGTGGACATTGTCATCGATTCAACCCACAAATATCGCACCCGCGAAACCTTACAGGCTCACCTGGATTCTGGAGCCAAGAGAGTGATCCTGGGCTCACTACCACAGGATGATATCGATAACGTTATTGTTATGGGTGTGAATGATGACAAGATCAAAGCAAGTGACAAAATTGTATCTGCCGCATCGGCCACAACCAATGCTCTGGCGCTGATGCTGGATATTCTGGATAAGGCTTTTGGTGTTGAATCAGCAATGATGACAACCATTCATGCCTACACCAGTGATCAACCCCTGCGTGATACAGCTGCTGCAGACTTCCGTCGCAGTCGTTCCGCTGCCAAAAACATTATTCCTAACGTCAATATCAGTCCTTATTGGATGGAGCATATTTTACCGCGATTCAAGGGCAAGATTGAAGGCTCAGCATTGAATGTACCCGTTCCAATGGGCTCACTGCTTGACTTGACCTGCGTTCTCACCAAGGGTGATACCACCGCTGAAGAAGTGAATGATGCCATGCGTAAAGCTGCAGAAACTCTCGGTGGGTATATTGAGATCACTGAGGATCCAATCGTATCCAGTGATGTGATTGGTAACCCCCATAGTTTGCTTTTTGATACTCAGGGTAGCATGAAATCCAGCAAGCGGATGATTAAGACACTTAGCTGGTATGATAATAGTCTTGGACAAGCGGGTCGTTTGGTTGACCTGGCACTGGCCTATGGTAGGCTTGGTGTGGAAGGAGGTGCTGCATGAGAGTAGCAATCAATGGATTCGGACGAATCGGTCGTTCCGTTTTCCGGATTTTAGATAAACGTAAAGACATAAATGTAGTTGCAATAAATGATCTTTTTGAGAAAAATGCCCTGGCTTACCTTTTGAAATATGACACGGTCATGGGTGGTTTTGGTGATAGTACCGTGCACGTCGAGGATGATGTTCTTCATACAGCCAATGATACTGTGAAAATGCTCAGCGAACGCAATCCAGCAGATCTGCCCTGGAAAGAGCTTGATATTGATGTTGTGATTGAGGCTACAGGCGTGTTTAGGACCAAAGAGTCTTTGACACAGCATCTCACAGCCGGTGCTAAACGTGTCATCTTGACGGTGCCTGCAAAGGACGATGTGGATTACACAGTCGTTCTTGGTGTAAATGAAGATGGTCTAAAACCAGAGCATAAAATTGTCTCGAATGCTAGTTGCACAACCAACTGTCTGGCTCCTATGGCAAAGGTTCTTAATGATGCTTTCGGTATCGTTGAAGGTGTGATGACAACGACTCATGCCTACACAAATGATCAACGTCTGGCTGATGTGCCACATTCAGATTGGCGTCGTAGCCGTGCTGCAGCTGAGAATATTATTCCTACAACCACAGGTGCTGCTCGTGCCGTGGGTAAAGTACTCCCTGAGCTTGCAGGAAAATTAGATGGTATCGCTGCCCGAGTACCGGTTGCCGATGGTTCTGTTGTCGATTTAATCGTTGAGGTAAATCGTAACGTGACTGTTGAAGATATCAATGCTGCAGTTCTTGCAGCTAGTACCACTGATCGTCTCAAGAATGTGCTTGAATACAGTAATGAACATCTTGTTTCATCTGACATCATCGGAAATCCATACTCCTCCATATATGACGCTCCATATACGAGAGTTGTGGGAAACCGTATTGTCAAGACCTTGAACTGGTATGACAATGAATGGGGTTATTCAAACCGCGTTGTTGATCTGATCAACCTGTTCAAGGAAATGAAATAGTATTACCTTCTCAAAAGTCCGGGAGCTGATCATAATTCGATTGGTTTCCCGGACTTATTATATTTAATGGCAGTCAGCTTTAGGGTGACAGGAATATCTTTTTGATGAATAAAGTTCAGTTCATTTTCGGCATACATAATCACCAACCCGTGGGAAATTTTGATTTTGTTTTCCAGCATGCCTGTGATAGATCTTATTTACCATTTCTTCAGGTTTTGGAGAAATTTCCAAATATCAGCATGGCATTCCATTTTAGCGGCTCTCTCATCGAATGGCTGGAAATTCATCGCACTGATGTTTTGGATTTACTGAAGAAATTGGTTCAGAGAGGTAATATCGAAATTCTGGGTGCAGGATTTTATGAACCCATTCTGGCCATGATTCCAGAGAAGGATAGAATCGGACAGATCGAGAAGATGAACACCTGGGCTAAAAAAAACCTGGATTATGAGATCAAGGGTAATTGGCTTACTGAGAGAGTTTGGGAACCCCATCTTGCCCATAGTTTGAACAAAGCGAGCATTGAATACACAATTGTAGATGATTATCATTTTTTAAACAGCGGTATCGATCCCGAGAGCTTAAGCGGCTATTATTTGACCGAACAGGAGGGTGAATTGCTGGGGGTTTTCCCCATTAGCCAAAAACTGCGTTATGCCATGCCCTTTCAAGATCCTCAAGTGACTATTGACATTTTGAAGGAGCACGCAAGTGAAGATGGCGAAAATGTAATCGTTATGGCAGATGATGGCGAAAAATTTGGTATCTGGCCTGAAACTTGGAATACTGTTTACGGTGAAAAATGGCTAGAACGTTTTTTTGCTCTGCTTGAAGCTAATTCAGACTGGTTAGCAACCACAACTTTCAAAAAATATCATGCTGATCACGCCCCGGGTGGTTTGGTCTATTTACCAACCTCGTCCTACTTTGAGATGTCACAATGGACCCTCAGAACAGAATTGGGTGGACGCATGGATGAGCTGATTCATGATCTGGAAGAAAGAGGACAGGCAGAGGATGCCCGGCCCTTTATCAAGGGGGGGATGTGGCGAAATTTTTTCACCAAGTACCCAGAATCCAATTGGATGCAAAAACGTGTACAATATCTCTCCTTGAATCTCCATCAGTTAGAGTCCAAGGGTGGAATTCCCCAATCATTAGTAGACGACATTTACCGGGCACAGTGTAATTGCGGATATTGGCATGGGGTTTTTGGTGGCCTCTATCTTCCGCACCTCAGACATGCCCTGTATGAACATCTTTTGAAAGCCGAAGCATCCTTTTTGAAAGCAGGTGGAGTATTTGCTGGTCTATCGGATATTGATGCTGATGGGTACGAGGAGTACCGACTACGCTCTGATGAGATGCAACTTTTTGTTTCTTCAAAAAACGGACATATCCGTGAGATTGATTGTTTATCGGTGAATTTTAATATCACAAACTACGTTCAACGTTATTCGGAGAGCTACCACCACAAATTAGCTCTGGTCAATAATAATGAATCCAATGGAGGCTCCATCCATGATCTGGTGCTCGCTAAGGAAGAGGGGCTTCAGGACAAACTTTTCATCGATGGCTATGCCAGGCATAGTATGGTGGATCATATTTTTGATGACTCACATGACCAAAATTCGTTCTACAGAGGTCTCTTAGCTGATGAAAATGACACCAACACCGTGGAACAGGCTGAAGCCGGTGTTCTGGTAAGATCTCTTCGATCTATTGATGGCACCAAACTGCAAATAGAGAAATCCGTGGAATTGCACCACAATTCGCTTTCCATCAAGCTGAGCATACAAAATCTTGGACCCAAAAATTTTACTAACAAGTATGGGCTTGAATTCAATTTTGGTCTTCTGGGTGGTGATACTCCCGATCGATATTTCACATTGAACGGTGAGCACGCAGGTCATTTGAATACACAAGGGAATGATTCAGACGTTTCCAAGCTCTCACTGGTCGATGAGTGGGATAAATTTAAAGTAGATCTAACATTTTCAGATGCCTGTCGCTTATGGAGAGCGCCCATCGAGACAATATCCATGTCCGAGGCCGGATTTGAGCGCGTCTATCAGGCATCATCGATTTTACCCCATTGGTCATTAAATCTTGGACCAGTTGAAGTATTTACAACAGAACTCAAATTAAGTATTAATAGTTACAATAAATAGTAAGAGGACTACATGTCAGATAATCAAGCCACTGTTGCTTATTTCAGTGCTGAAATAGGAATTTCACCAAGTGTTCACACCTATAGCGGGGGACTCGGTATTTTGGCTGGGGATCATATTAAAGCCGCTGCCGACTTGGGTGTCAATATGGTCGCAGTTACCCTGATGTATAAAGAGGGATATTTTAAACAACGTATGGATGAAGATGGGAATCAGACCGAAGTTTATCCACGTTTTGAGCCAGAGCCATTTCTTGACAAGCTACCCGTGATGGTGAGTTTGCCGCTGAGAGGACATGAGGTTCACATTCGAGCATGGAAGTATTCTTTTACGGGTATCAGGGGGAATAATATTGATGTTCTGTTTTTGGATACGGATATTCCTGAGAATAGTGAGGAAGACCGAAACATCACCTTGCGTCTTTATGCCGGTGGAAAAGATCATCGAATTCTTCAGGAGGCCATCCTCGGTTTCGGAGGGATTCGGATCTTGCGTCAATTGGGTTTCAAAGATTTTTCAACTTATCATATGAATGAGGGGCATTGTTCATTTCTGACCCTGGAGTTATTAAAAGAATTTGGGGGAAGTGAGGAAGAGGTCAGAAAACGCTGCCATTTCACTACCCACACACCAGTGGCGGCTGGTCATGACCACTTCGCCAGTGATCGCGTGAAAAAACTCATCGGTGATCTTTTACCACCAGGCCTGAATTTACCATCTATGGTTCTCAATTCTCGTGTCCACATGACGGAGTTGGGTCTCCATTTTAGTCGAAGCGCCAACGGTGTTTCGGCACTACATGGAGAAGTTGCCAGGAAGCAGTTCCCTGAGTTTAATATCGGACATGTGACGAACGGTGTATTTCATAGATATTGGGTTGGGAAGATCTTCCGCGAAGTGTTTGACCGCAACCTCCCGGGATGGAGAGAGGACCCGACCAGACTATTGGATATCGATACGGTTCCTGATAAAGAAATTCTGTTCGCTCGACGAAGTCAGAAGAAATTCCTGCTATCCTATGCGAATTCTCAATCTCAACGAGCTTTATCACCGCGGATATTGACGATTGGTTTTGCCAGACGCGCCGCGGAGTACAAAAGGGCAAGGCTTATCTTCCATGACAAAGAAAGATTGATCCGCCTAGCTGCAGGTAATAATATCCAATTCGTTTTCGCAGGCAAGGCCCACCCCAGAGATGATCACGGTAAAGAGATATTAAAGGATATTGTTCTACAGGCTAGAGAATTGCGGGGTAATGTAAAGATTGTCTTTTTGGAAAATTATAATATGTGGTTAGGTAATTTGATCACTGCTGGTGTGGATGTTTGGTTGAATACACCTCTGCGACCTAATGAAGCGTCAGGCACATCAGGCATGAAAGCTACCCTGAATGGTGTACCTAATCTATCCATTATGGATGGATGGTGGGCTGAGGGCTGCAATCATGGCATAAATGGTTGGGCAATTGGAGATCCGAATAATGCTAACGACGCTGCAGATGCGGATCATTTATATCGCCTCCTGGAAGAGGAAGTAATCCCCACTTATTACAATGATCCCAAAAAGTGGATGAGCCTCGTAAGAGAATCAATCAAAACGGGTGTCCAGTTTACCGGAACAAGAATGGTGCAGGACTATTTGGATGATTATTATAAATAAACCCTTCAGGACATATGTTTAAAAAAACAGGCTGGTTCATACCCAGCCTGTTTCTTTTCATAGAAATCCTGGGCTAATGCCGTCTGTGTTTTTCGATTTTCTCCACGTACCCAAGTAGCTTTGCTCGTTGCTCATCTGTTAGACTGGAGTGGAACTCTGCATACTCAGTGAGCATAGTTTTTCTGAATTCACTCAAATCTGTCTCAAAGGTGAGGAAGTGTTCATTCAATTGATCTACATCCAGAGTTGATTGAGCAAGATTTTGCTTCAGGGGCTCGGTAAATTCGTCATGCCTTTCACTCATACTGATTTTGAATTTTTCTCCAGTCTCCAGAACCTGTCTTAGTTTGGACTGCTGTTCCATATTCAGATCCAGCTTTTTGGTACTCCGTTTCAGGACTCTGTCAATATTCAGTCCTCTGTGGTGACCCCTATGTGCCCCACAGCCGATCATGCCTACGCTTATTGCTATAATCATGGCAATCAGCCCAGTTCTTTTACTTACTTTTAATTTCTTCATCTTAAATCCTTGTTTAGTAATATTTAATATTATTGATTGTCTGTCTTCTCAGCTGCAACACTGTCTTCAGCTGATTCCCTGCATCGATGGTCCATACGTTCTCTCAAGTGCCTTTTCCAAGGCACATTGTGCGATGAGGCATGTGAACTGTGATGTCTCCCATGACCACTTGAGAACAGTATCTTGGATAAGATTAGCAGACCAAGAGCCTGGAAATAGCTTATGCTTGGACCACTGAATATGGCTGGGATCAGCCAATTCCAGAGCAGCATTGTGAGTGCTGGGAAGACTATGATTGCAGCAACAACGAAGAATGCTATTCCGAAAAATTTGCGTGCTGATGGTTTAGTCATGATGGTTTCCTTTCAAATTATACATATAGATCATTTAGTTTTTTTCGCAAAGCCAGAATTGCATATCGCTTCCGCGAAAGCAGCGTATTTATTGCTTCACCCGTCAGGTCAGAAATTTCTTTGAAGCTTAGATCCTCTATTTCGTGCCAGATGAACACCTCCCTTTGACTCCTTGGAAGGGATTCGATGGCTTTCTCCAATCGATTTTCCAAAACACTCAGTTCAAAGCTACGTTCTGGCGTGGATTCAGAATCAGGAATGATCTCCTCCAACAAACGGGTATTTTCCAAGGTACCGTCCGAGATTGAGTTGAGATCGCCCTCCAGGGTTCGTGATCGTTTTCGGTAGAAATCACTGACCTTATTTCTGGCAGTACGATACAGCCAGGCTGATGTTGACTCCAAGGATCGAATCTGGTCATAGCCGCCAATAAATTGATGAAAGACATCCTGAACAATATCTTCCGCGTCTTCATAGCGGGGGACCAGACCACGAATCGAGTCCAGAAGCCAGCCCTGAGCTTCAAGGACTATATCACCAATCAATTTGCTTCTTTTGCTCATATTAATTGGCGTGGATATGATGTTGGCATTTTGCATCTCACTCTAACAGACGCTGAGAATTCAAGAATATTGTATACTATTTTCATAAAATTGAGAGAAAATCCCTGCGATGAGAATGAATCCATCGCAAGGCTCCCCGTACAAGGAAGTAATATAGATTGCTTAAAATTCTAAAGTGATTCCACCAATTGGAAAGGTCTTGAATTGGAGGGCAATATCTTTGGTGCCATCTTCATTGTAGATATAGTCCCAGGGATTGTCCCGGTTGAAGACATTCATGATATCCCAGAAGGCCACCAGGTTCAACTTTTCAAAATAGTAGCGTTGGAGCAGCATGATATCAAAGCGATAGTAATCACCCATTCGCTGAGTGTTCCAGTCATCAGAACTCTGCGTATACCACTTCCGATAATCGTGATTGTAGGTTTTGGGTGTAAAGGGTTTACCACCGGCATAACGCAATCTGAAACTGATCTCAAATTCGTCGGAAGGTGCCATGGGCAACCCGGAAGTGGCAGAGGCAAACACCGTTTTCTTATATCTGTTATACCAGTCATAGTCCATATATCGAATCTTGTAACCACCGATCAAACTCACCACATCACGGTAATCATAATCCCAGGGATAGTAAACTGTCTTTGATTTTCGGGGATCGATACCCTCTGACACAGAATGGCTATAGCTGAAAGTGCTATACCAGTTATTTGAAAACTTCTTTTGAATAAATAATTCAATGCCCTCAGAGCGACCAGCCCCTATATTTCTGAAGTCCCCTGAGCTGTCAGCCCCATTTCGATCCACAAGGAATTCCTGCAAGGGCATGTCTTTAAATTCTTTCTGGTAATACTCCAGTGTGATTCGGGTATCCTCGAAGGGGAGATACTCCAAACCAAGGGCAATCTGATCCGCATGATAGAAGTCCAGGGCCTTGGTATCCTCACCACCAAAAATTAGCATGGCGTTGAAAGGAGCCTGGTAATAGCGACCAGCCGCCACATTCGCTTTCACATTGTGAGCGAATTGATAATTAATGTTGAGACGAGGAGACAGATTTGTCTTTTCAATATAAGCATTATATTCCAGTCGGGCGCCCAGGGTTAACTCTAATCTGGCTGTTGGATTGTACTTAACTTGCCCATAGATACCAATGCTATTGTAGATCTGTTTATAGGTAGTATCCTTCCCAGAGTATGTAGCCAATGTGTCGAAGGGCAGGATGATCGTGGTTGTATCTCCAAAGAACTGACTGTAAAAATATTCTCTTGAAATAGGCAGGGCAGGAGAGGCCGAATCTGCAGCATAACCATAGAGAATCAACTCATCACTAAAGGTCATCATATCCCAGGTATTAGGGGCGATTTTTATTTTTAAGCCCAGACTTCCTTCAAACTGCTGATTGAATTTATGAACCAGATCAGCTTTCATGATGGTTTCCTGCTCCACGGTGATTCCACTGTAGAAGGTGTCATGGTTCTCTTCGGCTGTTACGCGGAATGCATCTATGTCGATGGTGACATAATTTTGACCTATGGAGGTCATAAGATAGCCCTTCCGTGAGTACAGGTTTTTATAGGTCATACCGAGGGTATGCTGCTGACTGCCATAGTCGACGTTTTCAGCCCCCCTATTCTGCGGGCTATCCTCTCCGACAATGTTGATGGCGTCAATTCCTCCGAGATAGTTGAGGCTAAGCTTTTCTTTGGGGCTCAGGTCATAGACTAGCTTGCTTTGAAAGGTCCAATAAGTAGGAATTGCCTGGAGTCCGCTTTGCTGAATGACAAAATCCAGGAATGAGCGCTTAATGGAGAAAAGATAGGCGCTTTTCTGAGTCATGGGACCCTCAAAACTGGCTCCAAAGCCGGCCATGTCAAAACTGACCTTGGATTCATGGCTATCCCGATTGCCTTCCCGGACTGTCACGTCCATGACGGAGGAGAGTTTATCACCATATCGTGCGGGGAAGGAACCAGCAAAGAAGTCGATTCTTTCGATAAAGTCGGTGTTCACCATGGTGACAGGACCACCACCGGCCCCTTGCTGTGGGTAGTGTACTGGATACGGGACATCCAAATGGTCCATGACGAAGAGATTCTCTCCTGGCGCCCCACCACGCACAATGATCTCATTGGTCTGATCTGCACCTGAAACCACTGAGGGGAGAGATTGCATCATGCTGAGAATATCGTGGGCACCCACGGGATCGGAGCGGATCTCTTCGAAATCGACGCTTCGAACACTGGTTGCAGCATCCTTGACTTTTTCAAAGTAACCAGCTGTGACGATAATATCTGAACCAGTGAGTACTGTTGGCTCCAGAGCTATATTAACGACACCTGGGCGGTTTGCTAGCGAATGAACATTGGCCCGTGCCTGTGATTTGTAACCGATCATATGGACTCGAATGGAATAACTACCTACTGGGACGTTTCTTATTTCAAATTTACCGTTCAGGTCAGTAGCTGCACCGATGTTGGTGCCTTCCAGGATGACATTTGCCCCAGGTAGGGGATGTTTGGTATCTCGGTCTGTTATGGTCCCAGTTATGTTTCCGGAATGAGTCTGAGCCATCAGACTACAAACCAGAAGATAGAAAAAGCCAGATTTAAGTAATAATCGCTGCATGATTTTCTTCCCACCCCCTGAGATTATTATATCCCACAAGATACATTGGCCTGTTATCTTCTGAAATACTTCTTGCCTAACTATTCCGCTGATTGCAGGATACATGAAAGGGGATTGCCCATATGTTTCAAACTGATCTACTCATGGGAAAGACAATATTTATCACGGGTGGAGGCACAGGTTTAGGCAAGTCTATGGCTAAACGCTTTCTGGAACTGGGTGCCAATGTGGTCATTGCCAGCAGGAGATTGAAGACACTTCTGGCAACTGCTGCTGATCTTCAATCCGAAACAGCTGGGAGTGTCCTACCAGTAGAGCTCGATGTGCGGGATTATCGAGCTGTTGAGTATGCTCTAGATCAGGCAATTCAAAAATATGGTTCGGTAGATATTCTTCTTAACAATGCGGCTGGCAATTTTGTGAGTCCCACAGAAGCACTTAGCCCGAAAGCATTTGATGTTATTGTAGATATCGTTTTAAGAGGTTCATACAATACCACCCTGGCATTTGGAAAATATTGGATCAAGAATAAACAGCCGGCTCGAGTGCTGAATATCGTTACCACATATGCATCTACCGGCTCTGGTTATGTTGTCCCCTCAGCCATAGCCAAGTCAGGTGTTCAAACCCTGACGCGGAGCTTGGCCGTAGAATGGGCAAAATACGGTATTACGATGAATGCTATTGCTCCCGGTCCCTTTCCTACAGAGGGAGCTTGGGAGAGACTATTGCCACCTGGTCTAGAGCAGCAATTTGTTGAGCGCATCCCCTTAAAACGGGTGGGTGATCACCTGGAATTGGCCAATCTGGCCGCTTTTTTAGTCTCAGACCAATCCCAGTATATTAATGGGGAGGTCATTACCATAGACGGAGGAGAATGGCTCAAAGGTGCCGGTGAATTCAATCTTCTGGATGTCCTTTCACCCCAGGAATGGCAGGCAATGGAACAACAGGTTAGACAAGCAAACAAGAAATAGGGGCAATATTATGAAACGTCAATCAATTCTCAGTTTTATCTGGTGTGCTTTGCTACTCTTGTTCATGGGTTGTGCCACGACTTATGGTCCCAAAGCCACCATGGGTGGGTATAGTGAGATTCAAATGGATGAGAATAGCTTTGAAGTAACCTTTGAAGGCAATCAACACAATACAGCTGATGAGATCAGGACATACCTTACTTATCGCTGTTCCGAACTGACTTTGGAAAAAGGATTCTCCCATTTTCTAATTATGGAAGATCTGAGTTTTAAGGACGGGGGAGCCAAGGAGTTCGATGAAACCGATATTGTATTCGAGACCCATACATCAATGTCAGGCGGGACTAATAGCAGTGTCAGAAGTAATTTTGGAGCCCAGGAGAGTTCATCTGATCTTGTGGGTCGATTTGTCATTCGATTGCTTCATGGAGTAGATCCAAGTTTTCCTACAGCCAGCATGGATGCAAAGGCATTTATTAACGCAAATGAGGGAGCTATCAAACGCTAGCAGGCTTCAAGAAGCCACCCCTCCCGTTTTAATCAGCCATAATCTGATCCAATGAAGCTATATCAAGCTCGCGGGGATTGTTTTTAGAAAATCGGCAAATTGCTGAGAATATCCGCCTCCTCTCATTTTCTACCCATGCTTTGTGGCTATCCATTTGAATAATCAACTGCCAATTTTTGCAGGGCTTCCCCATCCAGCCTCTGGACTGTCCATTCATCCATAGGGACGGCACCAAGTGAACGGTAAAAATTCAAGGCAGCTTCGTTCCAATCCAGCACACTCCATTCAAAGCGTCCACAGTTTCGGGCAAGAGCCAGATTTGCCAGATATCCAAGAATAGCTTTTCCGAGACCTTTTCCCCGCATGTGAGGTTTCACATAGACATCCTCCAGATATAGACCAGCTTGTCCTCTAAATGTTGAATAGTTGTGAAAAAATAATGTAAAGGCTACGGGTTCATCTTCGTAATATCCCAGGAGAACTTCAGCCAGTTTTCTTTCCCCAAAGAGGGATGCCCTCAGCGCATCTTCAGTAGCGATAACTTCGTGGGGCAGTTTCTCATAGTCTGCTAATTCTGAAATAAAGGATAGGATGAGAGGAACATCGTTTTCTTTTGCTTCAAGCAACACGAATTTGTTGATGTTAGTTTTAATACTCATAATCAATACATCCGATTTCCATTTTCAGATTTTTCAGGTATTTCCTGCATGGCATCCCAATGCTCAACAATTTTTCCCTTGTTATCAAAGCGGAAGAAATCCATGGTCACATATTCCAGTCCCCCTGGCCAGATTTGGTGGGTATGAAGAGCGACAAGATCACCTTCCGCGACTGAACGTACAAACTCAATACTCTTTTCAGGATACTCCATCGCCATTCTTTCGAAATATTCGATAAATGGTTCTGTACCATTTCCAACAAGTGGATTGTGCTGAATGTATTCATCTCCGACGTAGATCTCGACTGCCCGACGAGGCTGACCCCCATAGGCCATCTTGTAATAGCTTATGGCGTTATTCCTGTTTTTTTCAATATCTAGCATAATCGCTCACCTTATTTTGGGTTCAATTCACTCACAGATCCAGCTTGAGAATATATTCCTCAACTTCATCTACAGCCTCAGGAGTGGGTATGATCCCCTCACTGCTAATTACGAAGCCACATTTCTTCAATACTTTAAGCGAAGCAATATTATGTTTTACCACATGGGCGAAGAGGGGACGTGGATTGAGGATTCTAATAAAACTTGACAGTGCCTGGGTCGCTATTCCTTTGCCCCAGTATTCTTTGCCCAGCCAATATCCCACGATGTGTCTGTCAGATTCTTTCCAGCACAGGATATGTCCAGCAGGTACACCCTGAAAGACAATGGTCTGCTTGGATATGCCTTCATTCGTCAAGACTTTGCCATGCCAGTGCTGCATGAAAGCCTTGCGATCTCGGGCTGGGAAGGCAGCCATGTCAGTGGCTTCCTTATCGATCTGATGTTCGAAAAAAACTGGAAGATCTTCTTCGATCACATCTCTCAAAACGATTTCAACACTCATAATTGATTCTATTCAAAACTAAGATATCTCAATCCAGATGGGGGATGAAACATACACTCCAGGCCAGCGCGAACCCTCTGAAGTGATCTCCAAACGCAAATATCCTGCAGCTTCAGTTGAAAATGGCAAGTGAAGCTCAAATTGACCCCATTGATCGACCTCATGATAGACAATGACTTCTTGTTTGTCGTCAAGATTCCCTGCATAAAGAGTCACATCCATCTCTTTCCCAAATTCAGATGAACTCAAACCTCGAAGCGTGATCTCCAATTTTTCATGGGAGGAAATGCTCAGCGTATCCCCTATCTCAGCTATTTGCTTTTCACTCTTAAGCAGGATTTCACCGATGGGGCCAGTGGAGAGGGCTGTTCGCTTTAATTTCATGGCATTAATGAGGTCATTCAGCCCGCTCCTCTTAGAACGCAGAAGGGTTCGTGATTGACCAAATATTTGATCATCATGGAAACCAAGTGACCAAACCGGAAGTTTTACATGCCAGTTCCGGTTAAAATTTCCATGTCCATCACTACCGCCGTACACGCCAAGTTTGTAACCACTCAGCAGCGCTTCAATCCATGAATTTCGGGAGTCCTGGAAGGAGGAGGTAGCAGGGGTTCCACAGATGATTTGCACCCCATCCAGACCAGATATTTCATGGTCCGTCTTTTCCCAATGCCCCCTATTGAGCAAGAGGCGAGCCAACCAGGGAAATTGGTAAGCCGAATGAGCTGCTACTGAAACAGTATCTGGAGATCGTTGGGCGAAGACATCTGTAGCGTTCAATTGTGAGTGAAAATTTTTCCAGTCCTCACCACTATCACCGGCACCCGGGAAATATTTGGAATCATTAAAATGCAGGAGGTGAACATTCTCGCCACGTGAATTGGAAATACTAACCTCCTCACCTGGCAAAATGGTGAGCTCGCTGTTTTGATTCATCCGGGCGATCGCTTCACGACTATTGCTCCACTTGATGAGCGCTGGATCATTTTTGAGATAATCTTCGGGCTCATCATCCAGGTCGTAGGAATGATCCGTTGCTGTGATAAAGCTCAAGCCCATCAACTCGGCAGCCTTGCGATTCACTTCTAGAGATGCGCCGAATTCCACCTGATCATTGGTCAGGGATGAGTGTAAATGAGTATCACCCTGGAGCCATCCTTCCAGGACAGGTAGGGCTTCTTTCGAGTGAGTCACTCGAAGAGGCGGCTTTGAAATGAGGGAGTAATTGTCAACCTCCATCCACCGCTCTTTGTCGTTCACAATGTACTTGAGACGAGGCATGATCTCTATTTCGCCTTCAGGAAGAATGCACTGCTTTAATTCAAATTCCAATTCCTTCTGGCGATCATTAATGAAATGATCCATCTCCCAGACATGACTGTAAATTTCCTCATCGTCATGACGGACGCTTATCTCTACCTCTTTTAGCTTTGCAGGGTAGCTATGAGCATCCTTAATAACGAGAAATACAGTGAGAACTTGCCCGGGTTCCAGACGCCACGGTGTATCAAATATCAGCTCAGGTTCTTTCTTGAAATAGCGACTAAATGGAATTTTAAATCTGAAATGCGCTTCAGCATATAGCCCAATGAGAAAGAGTGAGTTTGTAAAGTTTTCTGGTATGAGCTCAAGGTGGAAATTCATGAGCCAGTATTATGAATTCAGGAGCTAGAAGGCAAGGGTAAATATTTGAGTTGGTATTCTGAGTATCTGGTCCGGACGTATAGATGGATAAGCTGTCTTTACAAGCTTATGAAGTCCCAGGGGTTGATTTGAAACTTTCCTGACTTAATACTTGCGGATAAAAAGTTTGCCATGATTTCAGCCCTCGGTTAACTTCGCGCCACTTAAGAAGGAAAGTGGGTCATTATATATGGGTAGTACGTCAGATATTAAAAACAATTTGGTTATGGAGTTTAACGGGAATCTCTGGAAAGTTGTTGAATTTCTTCACGTTAAACCAGGCAAGGGTAATGCCTTTGTGAGAACCAAATTAAAGAAGATTCCTGGCGGTCAGGTTATTGAACAAACCTTCCGCTCTGGCGAGAAAATTGATGATGTCAAACTCCTTGCCAACGAGATGACCTTTCTTTACGCAGATGAAAATCACTTTCATCTCATGGATAGTGAGAGCTATGAGCAAATGGCTATCGATGCTGAACTCATGGAGTCTGTGAAAGATTTTTTGAAAGAGAATGACACCATCAAGGTATTGTTCCGTGATTCAACACCTGTAGATGTTGAAGTTGCACCCCATGTTGTATTGGAAATCACCGAAACTGATCCAGGTTTACGAGGCGATACGGCCACGGGAGGATCCAAACCGGCTGTTCTGGAAACGGGTCTAACTGTGACCGTTCCATTATTTCTTAATATTGGGGATAAGGTCAAGGTCGATACACGCTCGGGTGGTTATCTAGAACGCGTTCGTGAGTAGGAGAAGACTCATTTTGAATACAAAAGATATAGAACAACTCATAGAATTACTTGAGAAATCAAGTATCTCTGAAATCGTGGTTAGCAGGTGGGGAAAAAAGATCCGTGTTTCGCGCCACAGTGGCAACATGCTTGTCCAAAGTTCCGGAGTAAATACTCCGGCTAGCTTACCAGCAGTTGAACCACTTGCAGAAGTATCCTCAGCGGAAGAGGAAACCGCACTGCAGGGTGTTGCGATTAAGTCTCCTATGGTGGGTACCTTTTATCGCTCTCCTTCTCCGGAAGTTGATCCTTTTGTTAAGGTTGGAGATCAGGTGAAAAAGGGTGATACACTTTGCATCATTGAAGCCATGAAGATCATGAATGAAGTGGAAGCAGAAATCTCCGGTGTCATCCTGGATATTAAAATGGACAATGCCCAACCCGTGGAATATGGTCAAATCCTTTTCCTCATCGAGCCCTGATCTTCTCCTGATGTTTAAAAAAATTCTGATAGCAAATCGTGGTGAAATCGCCCTGAGAGTAATACGCGCATGTCGTGAGATGGGAATCAAGAGCGTTGCTGTTTTTTCTGAGTCAGACGAACTATCCCTGCATACCAAATTTGCCGACGAAGCAGTCTGCATTGGTCCAGGACCATCTGCTTTGAGTTATCTAAACACCCAGGCTATTCTTACTGCGGCAGAAATAACCAATGCGGATGCCATTCATCCCGGGTACGGATTCTTAGCTGAGAATGCGGATTTTGCTGATATGTGCAATAATCATAATATTGCCTTCATTGGTCCAGATGGTGCGATGATCAACGCCATGGGTGATAAAGCCTCTGCCAAGACCACGATGAAAAATGCCGGTGTTCCCGTGATCCCAGGGAGTGAAGGTATCCTGAGCTCTATTGATGAAGCCAAAGAAATGGCCGCCGAAATGGGCTATCCCGTGATCCTCAAAGCTACTGCAGGTGGCGGAGGACGGGGGATGCGAGTTGTCTACCGTCCTGCGGACATCGCCATGTTGTATGAAATGGCCAGATCTGAGTCGGGCACAGCGTTTGGGAATGATGGACTTTATCTTGAAAAATATATCGAGAATCCTCGCCATATTGAAGTTCAGCTTCTTGGAGATTCTTTTGGAAATGTTTATTCCCTTGGCGAACGTGAGTGCTCCATTCAGCGTCGCCATCAAAAACTGCTTGAAGAATCACCCTCGCCAGTTGTATCGGAGCAGGTACGAAAAGAGATGGGCGAAGCGGCTGTAGCGGGTGCAAAACGCGTCAATTATGTGGGTGCAGGAACCATCGAGTTTTTATTGGACAAGCACGGCAAGTTCTATTTTATGGAAATGAATACCCGTATTCAGGTTGAGCATACAATCTCTGAGGAGGTTACAGGCATAGACATTGTTAAAAAACAGATCGCCTGTCATGCTGGCGAAGAACTTCCCAAGTGGTTTAGCAATATTAAGCTTCGCGGACACGCCATTGAATGTCGCATCAATGCCGAGGACCCCGCCAAGAATTTTCAACCTTCCCCAATGTTCATCGAGAATGTCCACTTTCCGGGAGGCAGGGGTATCCGGGTTGATAGCCACATATACGGTGGCTATCAAATCCCTCCGTACTATGATTCAATGTTGGCCAAATTGATTGTCCATGCTGATACGCGTGAGGAAGCAATCGATCGAATGCTGGGTGCTTTAAAGGAATTCATCATTGAAGGACCCAAAACGACGATTCCTTTTCATATTCAATTGCTTGAGAACAGCGCGATCCGCAAAGGGAAATTTGATACACACTTTCTCGAATCTTTCACCTACGACCCTAGTCGGGAGTAGGAATCTTATGAATTTGGTAAGATCGAATAATATCCCGTTTCACGTCTAATTTCGGCGGGATTTTTGCAGTTTTATTTTGCAGATAGTTTTTTGATTAAATTTAAGTCAAGTCCAATTGAGGAGTGAGGAGTATTGAACATGAATGTACCCGCCGAACTAAAATACACCAGCGATCATGAATGGATCCGTGTGGAGGGTGACGTTATTACCATTGGCATAACTGACTACGCTCAGGGTGAATTGGGAGATGTAGTCTTTGTTGAGCTTCCCGAAGTGGGTGAAGAATTTGCCCAGGCAGATGTAGCTGCGACCATCGAAGCAGTAAAAACTGTGGCCGATGTTTTTTTACCCGTGAGTGGGAGTATCGTGGCAGCGAATGAATCTCTGGATGATGATTCAGAATTGATCAACCAGGATGCCTATGGTGCGGGGTGGATTTTAAAGGTTAAAATGAGTGATCCTTCACAATTGGATGCCCTCATGAGCGCAGAAGACTATATAGCAAGCATATCCTAGCAGGACCACCATGCACCAGTACATACCCAATTCAGACGATGAACAGCTAAAAATGCTCAATGAGGTGGGAATCGCCTCCTTTGAAGAGTTATTGGAAAGTTTGCCCAGAGCTTTGCGGTTCAATGGGGACCTGCCGCTTCCATTGGCGAAATCTGAATTGGAGCATAAGCAGGATGTTCAAAAGATTATTTCCGAGGATGGAAATACATCTACCCATATCTCTTTTTTAGGGGCGGGAAGCTATGACCACTACATTCCCCATATTGTAGACGTACTCATCAGTCGCTCCGAGTTTTATACTGCTTACACACCCTATCAAGCTGAAGTTTCTCAGGGGACTTTACAGGCCATGTATGAATACCAATCAATGATCTGTGAATTAACCGGAATGGATCTGGCTAATTCATCTATGTATGATGGTGCCAGTGCCATGGCTGAAGCTTGCTTACTGGCTTCGCGACACACACGCCGAAAAAAGATTCTCATTTCAAGAAGTGTAAATCCCATTTATGTGGATGTGGCCATAACCTATGCCCACCATCAGGGTCTTGATTTTGAATTTGTGGATATGGATAATGGTATCACCAGTTTAGATGCCCTGGGTTCAAAATTAGATGATACTACCGCAGGCGTGGTGATTCAAAATCCCAATTTTTATGGCGGTCTTGAAGATTTGGTCCAGATTAAATCAAAAATAAATGATGAAAAGATTCAGCTCATCGCCGTAGTAAATCCCATCAGTTTAAACCTTTTAGAAGCACCTGGGAATCAGGGTGTGGATATTGCGGTGGGTGAGGGCCAATCTCTAGGTAATCATATGAGCTTCGGGGGTCCCTATCTGGGTTTCATGGCGGTAAAAGAGCCGTTGATCCGGAAAGTCCCCGGTCGTATAGCTGGTGAAAGTATTGATGTTCATGGTGAACGTGCCTTTGTTATGGTTTTGCGGACACGCGAACAGGATATCCGTCGTGAACGAGCCACTTCAAATATTTGTACTAATCAGGGATTGAACGCGCTGACAGCCTGTATCTATATGTCGGCACTTGGAAAGAATGGTTTGCGAAAAGTGGCCGAGCTTTGCACTCAAAAGGCCCATTATCTGGCTGAGGCAATCGCCTCTCTGGACGGCTATGCACTTGATACACAATACTTTTTTAACGAATTTGTCATTGAAGTACCCGGCTCAGCAAAACAATTGGTAAAACAGGCCGCTGTGGCAGGGTTTTTCGCCGGTGTTTCCCTGAGTCAGTTTATAGATGGGGCTGAAAATAAGTTACTACTTGCCGTTACTGAAAAGCGCAGCAAGACAGATATGGATGCATTGGTCAACTTTCTGAAGGAGTATACAGGGTGAGTGTCTATCAGCAATTGATGGAGGCGAAGGAGAGACAGGGTGCAGGGTATCTGGTTCTCATAGATCCTGATCGTTGGACCCTTGATCAAGTTGATGGATTCGTACAACAGATCAACACATCCGGGGCTGATGCAATCATGGTTGGCAGTTCTCTTATTCTTGGCGAGGACCTTCAGAATAAAATGAAGCGGATCAAAGAGATCGCAAAATTGCCCGTCATCCTTTTCCCCGGAAATCTATCTCAATTGTCTCCACATGTAGACGCAGTTTTCTATTTGGCTGTAATAAGCGGGAGAAACCCTCAATTCCTAATCGGTGATCAGGTACAGGGAGCACCAGTAGTCCGGGAAATGGGAATTGAGCCCATATCTACCGGGTATATGCTCATTGAAAGTGGGCGAGTTACTTCAGCTGAATTTATCAGTGGATCAAAGCCCATCCCCAGGGACAAACCAGAAATCGCGGCTGTCCACGCCCTGGCAGCAGAATATCTGGGTTTTAAGTTTGTGTATCTGGAAGCAGGAAGTGGTGCAAAATACTCTGTATCGCCTGAAATGGTCTATGCCGTATCGAATTACGCCAAAGTCCCTGTCATCGTTGGTGGGGGAATCCATACACCAGAGCAAGCCGCTATTCTCGTGAAAGCCGGTGCCTCTTTCATCGTTACGGGAAATGTTCTGGAGGATGAATCAAATTCCCATCTGATGAAAAAATTTGCGAAAGCTATTCACTCCAACTGACTTCACACCTGGCTTCGTTTATAAAGCCACATACCCAACTATTTAAGTGAACGCTAGCCCCGATCCTGTCCTATATTTGACCATGGCCAAGGCAGAGAAGTATCTACAGGACTTTCTAAATTATCTGAGAATTGAGCGTAATCTAGCCAAAAACACTCAGCAGGCTTACATGGATGATCTGGCAGATTTTTGGAAATTTTTAGAAACACGGAGGATTAACTCGCCAAAGGGAGTTGATCACCGTGAACTTACGGAATACGCACGAGACCTAAATAAACGGAAGATGGCTAAAACAAGCGTAGCAAGACATTTTTCATCCCTCAGGGCCTATTACAAATTCATGATCATGGAGGGTTATCTGGAGAATGATCCCACCCAGTTCCTGGATTCTCCCAAACTTCCGTCCAGTCTACCCAAAATATTGAATGTTGAAGATATAGAGCTGCTCTTGAATGCCATCGATACCGATTCAGCTCTGGGATTACGTGATCGGGCACTCTTTGAGCTCATGTATGCCGGAGGTATGCGTGTTTCAGAGGTGTGTAATCTCACCATTGAGCAAATTCTCATTGATGATGATCTCATTCTGGTTCGGGGTAAAGGGGATAAGGAGCGAATTGTTCCGCTTGGTGGCGAAGCCAAAAAGTGGTTGATCGAATATCTTGAGCATGGACGACCCTCGTTAAAGAAGGGCTATTCCAATGAAGGTGTGATCTTTTTAAATAATCGAGGTCAAGGTCTTCAACGAAAGGGTATCTGGTTTATTCTCAAAAAACTTGCTGAGAAGGCGGGTTTAAATAAAGCAGTCAGCCCGCATACTTTCAGACACTCTTTTGCTACCCATCTGTTGGAGGGAGGGGCAGATCTGCGAATAGTGCAGGAAATGCTGGGGCATGTGGACATTTCCACCACTCAGATCTACACTCATCTGGATAGTTCATATTTAAAGGAAGTACACAGCAGTTTTCATCCACGCGCTAGAAAGAAATAGCAACAAGCAGTCTGCCAATGGATTCAGAGTTCCCGGCATCATATCCATTGAAACTCGTGCTATGCGAGCCTAGATTGAATCAATGAGTAGGGACAATACTTTCTATACTGACTGGGATTGCGATTCTCTGGGCAAACGTCATCTCCCTGATGATGAATATCGCAATGCCTTTGAGATAGACCGCGACCGAATCATCCATTCAACTGCTTTCCGAAGATTACAGAGTAAAACTCAGGTCTACGTGACGGGGCAGAGTGACCAATATCGAACTCGGCTGACTCACTCTATCGAAGTTGCTCAGATCGGGCGCTCCCTGGTTAATTACCTGAATCGCAGATCTGAATATCTGAAGCCTGATTTTGCAATCGACACAGCCCTGGTTGAAGCTGCTTGTCTGGCTCACGATCTGGGGAATCCTCCCATTGGTCACAAAGGTGAGTCAAGACTCAATGATCTTATGGATCGCTGGGGTGGTTTTGAGGGAAATGCCCAATCCCTTCGAATTCTTACTGATATTGTCCGTGGAGATCGGCGTGGGATAAGCAAGGGTGGTATGCAGCCAACCCGCGCATTGTTGGATGCAGTCCTGAAGTACAAGATCGTGGGCAAGGAGAACACCAAAAGTGGAGCCAAATTCCTCTATCCTGAGCAGCAAGAGGTTCTGAGCTGGGTACACGAAGATCCTGAATTAGATAAACTGAGTCAGGCGGGTGAACAAATCAGATCTATTGAATGCGCGATCATGGATCTGGCTGATGATATTGCCTATACTACTTCAGATCTTTTTGATGGTGTAAAGCAGAGCGTTTTAACTCCTGAACAGGTTCAGAACTATTGGGAAGAAGCTGAATACAGGGTTTCCAACGAGTTGAGATCAGCTCTGGATGATGTCCTAAAGGGGAAATTCCCCATGTCCCGATTTGTTGCCGGACTCATCGGTCGTTGGATCACCTCTGTTGATCTTATCCCCATCGCTCAGCCTTTCAAAGATACTCCAAGGTACGCTTTTAAGATATCCATGGGAAAGACTGCTACAGAGGAGTTGCAGGCGCTGCGCGGATTGAATTATAAACTGATCTACAACTCGGATTATGTCAAGCTTCCGGAATCTGCAGGAGTATTAATTCTGGAGGAGCTCTTCAGCTACTATCGTGATGCTGTCCTGGGAGATCGACCCGCCCTTGAAGAATTGGCACTACCTCGCGGCGTGGCTCAGGAAGAGGATGTCTCAGTTAAGATGCGCCATGTCTGTGATTGGATAGCAGGAATGACAGATAATTTCGCCATTCGTTTACATTCAAAGCTTATAGAGTAAGCTCCCGATAAAGTTCATCCACCTTCTCAAATAAATTGTCTAAACTTCCATTGTTATAGATGATGTGATCCGCCCGTTTGAGCTTCTCATCAATGGATAACTGCAAGTTATCCCTTCGTGCAAAATCAGCACTCTGAATTTGACTGCGAATTTCAACACGTTGCTTGCGATGCTCGCGGTCTGCTGCAACGACCAGGACTGAATCAGCAATTTGATCCACACCGGCTTCAAAGAGCAGGGGTGCATCGATTACGAAAAGTGAGTAGCCCTCTTTTTTTGCTGTCTCGATTTTGGAAAGAGTTGCTTTTCGAACCTCCGGGTGGATCGAGTCATTGAGGAATTGTTGACCCGCTATTGTGGAAAATGCACGTTCTGCCAGAATATGATTTTGGAGTTTCCCAGAGCTATCCAGAATATCTGAGCCGAAACGCTTCCTGAGTTGCTCCAAAATTGAAGATGTGTTCTGAAGAATATCTTTCGCAAGATCATCAGAGTGTGAAACGGCGGCACCAAGCGTGCTAAATCTATCACTTACTGTTGTTTTACCAGATCCGATATTACCCGTAATACCGAGTATATACATATTAGGTCAGTGCAGCTTGAACACGTTGATAGATGTCCTGTACGCTCCCCATGCCGTCAATTGGTCGGATGAGACCCTGTTTGTTGTACTGCTCCACTAGGGGCATGGTCTGTTTCTGATAAACCTTGAGTCTGTTCAGAACCGTTGCCTCTGTGTCATCAGAGCGATGGATCAATTCCGACCCATCATAGTCACAGATTCCCTCGTCTTTAGGAGGATTGAAAACAAGATTGTAGATGTGACCACATTTGGGGCAGCTTCTTCTGGCAGTTAACCGTCTTACCAGCTCTGAGTCTGGAATCTCCAGGACTAGAACATGATCCAGCTTCTGACCCTGCTCACCAAGAAGTTGATCAAGACCATCAGCCTGAGGACAGGTTCTGGGAAATCCATCCAGAATGTAGCCGGGATCCAATTCCGGTTTTTCAAATTCCTCAGCCACCATTTTAAGGATGACTTCATCTGGAACCAGATTACCGGCATTCATATAGACCTGAGCTTCCTTGCCCAATTCGGTCCCATTGTCCCGATTTGCTCTGAGGAGGTCCCCTGTTGAGAGCTGGCGAATGTGATAGTCTTTAACTATCAACTTAGCCTGGGTTCCTTTTCCGGCTCCGGGTGGTCCTAACAAAATGATACGCATACTAGTACTTCTCCAATTTGCAGTAGACTATAACAAATCTTGTGCCGAAGAGGTGAAAAATCCGATCAAAGCATAATTCCTGCAATAGTTGCTGTAAGCCAGGAGGCCAAGGCACCACCGATCATGGCTTTGAAAGCAACCTGAGACAGATCACCTCGTCGTTCAGGTGCCAGAGAACCAATTCCACCAATTTGGATACCGATGGAAGCAAAATTAGCAAAGCCACAAAGAGCATAAGAACTGATAATCATGGCCTTGTCACTTAATTGTCCTGTCATTTCCTGCAAATGGGCATAAGCGACCAGCTCGGTGAGTACGATCTTTTCACCCATGAGCTGACCCACTGAAAAAACATCAGCATAGGGAACACCCATAAGAAAGGCCAGGGGCGAGAATATCCAGCCGAGAAGTTGTTGTATACTCAGGCCAAACCATCCCAGGAAATAATTTGCTGCTGCGACAAGGGCAACGATGGCGATGAGCATGGCGCCTACATTGGCAGCCAGGCGCATTCCATCCCCTGTTCCACGAGAGATGGCTTCCATGACATTCCCACCTGATTTCTCGATTTCCATATTGAGATCACCCTGAGTCGGAGATTTTTCGACCTCGGGATAGATTATCTTTGCCAGTACCAGAGCTGCCGGAGCACTCATGACAGAGGCTGCCATAAGGTGCCCTGCGATATTGGGAATATCAGCTAGCCATTTGGCATAAATAGCCAGAACACCACCAGCCATGGTAGCAAATCCACCTGTCATAACAGCCATGAATTCACTCTTTGTCATCGTCTTAATGAAAGGACGGATAACCAAGGGAGCTTCTGTTTGACCAACAAAGATATTTGCAGAGGCGGATAGCGTTTCGGAGCCACTCGTCCTTAAGGTTTTTTGCATACCCTTAGCGATATATTTTACGACGAATTGCATCAGACCGATGTGGTAAAGAATGGCCATAAATGCGGAGAAGAAGATGATGGTGGGCAATATTTGGAAAGCAAAAAAGAATCCTAGACTCCCTTCGTTGCCTGGTCCTACTGCCAGGGCATTGAAAAGAAATTCAGCCCCACTGTCGGAGAAGGAGAGCAATCTATTGATGCCGCGATCGAAAAACTTGAACAAGGGTTGCCCAATAGGTGTCGCCAGAATGAAAAGAGCAAAGGCGATCTGTAGACCTAAACCCCAATAAACGAGGCGGAAGTTGATGGCTTTTTTATTGTTTGACATGAGGTATGCAATTCCAAGAATTGCGGCGATACCCAAAAATCCGATAAGTCTTTGCATTGTTTTATTCCTCTGGGGCTTCGTAGCAGCTGCGACAGCGTGCTTCGTAACTTTCAGCTTCACCTACCAATATCTGCTCACCCTTATTGCTTAACCTCTGGGTAAAGCCGGCAGGGTTTCCACAGACAACGCAGATAGCCAGGTTTTTGGTGACATATTCAGCATCTATGATCAGGTCCGGCATCGGTCCAAATGGTTCGGCTCGATAGTCCTTCTCCAGACCGGCGACAATCACACGCTTTTTTTGTTTGGCGAGTGTGCGACATACTTCAACAATGTTTTCATCGAAGAATTGTGCCTCATCGATGCCAACCACCTGAACGTGCTTGGCCAGAGAGAGGATTTCCAGAGACGATTTTACCCGTGTCGATTCCAGCTGCTGCTTACTGTGTGATACAATATGATCATCACTAAATCTGTTGTCGATATCCGGTTTAAAAATAGCAACATGTTGACGTGCTATTTGTGCCCGTCTGAGCCTTCTGATTAGTTCTTCAGTCTTGCCACTGAACATGGATCCGGTGATAACTTCGATCCACCCGCTGTGATGGGGCGTTAAATGCTCCATGAATTCATTGCTCTCCTAAAAATTATTAAAGATCTCAACCCGGATTTAAGTTTTCAAGTCCTGATCGCTGAAGGCATCAGGAAGTAGTGCTCCTGAACTAGTTTCAGTGGTGTCCCCGGCATCATTAACCAAGATGATGGGTATATCCCCACACAATTCCCAGATGACTTGGCGGCAAGCTCCACAAGGGCTTACCCCGTTATCACTGGCAACCACTAAACGAGTAAATTCCCGCTCACCAGCAGCAATGGCTGAAAAGAGGGCGGTTCGTTCTGCACAAATGGTCAGACTATAACTGGCATTCTCAATATTGCAGCCAGGATAAATTTTACCATGTATTGTCTCTACTGCAGCGCCAACACGGAAATTGGAATATTTTGCATAAGCACCCCTACGAGCTTTTATGGCAGTATCGATTAACTTTTGACTCATAAAGACCTACTTATTTGATATTTGTGATACACGCTGTACATAATTAGTCCGGTAATGAATCCGCCGATGTGTGCAATATAAGCCGTACCATCCCCAGGTGTCAGTAATTCAAATAAAAATTGTGAAGCTATCCAGATGCCGATGAACCAGGCTGCCCTTATTTCGATAAATAGAATGAATACCACCCAGGTGAGAATTTTCGCTTGTGGATATCTAAGCGCGTAGGCTGCCAGGACACCTGAGATGGATCCTGAAGCACCGATGAGTAAGCCCGGTCCATCCGCACCGAAATAAGGATCGAAATATACTTCTGAAATTGCAGCCCCGATTCCACAAATAAGGTAAAACAACAGAAAGAATTTTGATCCGAAGGAGCCTTCCATATTGTCTCCAAAGATATAGAGGAAGAGCAAATTGAAAATGAGGTGTCCCCAGCCACCATGGAGAAATTGATAGCTGAATAAACTTAGGAACGACTGCAATTCTAGATTGAGGAAGGCTTCCTTTGAGAAAACCAGGATATTCAAATTGTAGATATATTGCATCAGGAACACAGCGACATTTATTGCAATCAGGGCGTATGTCACCCGGGGTTTTCGCAGGGTTGGATTTATATCCTTCAGGGGGATGAACATATCAGCGAATGACAGAAAAATCGTATGTGAATTTTGTGATATTTCCGGCTCCATCGCTAACATTTAAAGCAAAGGTATGTTTCCCGGGACTCATGCTCTTGGGGATATGAAAGGACAGTTCTTTGCGCAGGGGATTATAGTCAGGGTAAAATTTCACCCCGTCCAGAGTGCTCACAAACGAAGAATCTCGATATAGGATAACTCCGCTAGCGTCATCCAGACTGAACAGCAACCTATCGCCGATCTTAAGTCTGGAGTATGAACCTTGCGCTTGGACTTCAGGACCCTGGTCATCACGGATGAGAAAGAATTCACCGTTTCTGTTTATATCGATGCGGCTTTGCTTGAGGGAGGTCTCACTTTCCAACTGTTTCCAGGTGTTTTTCCTGCCAGGTGTGTAGAGAGAGAATCTATCACTCTCCACTGGGTGCTGAAATGTGGCAAACCCATTGAAACTCGATTCGCTTGATCCAAGAGTGGATACTCGAATCCCGGTGGTCATCTTTTGAGAATAATCAGCCGTGAGGGTGTCTACCTGGAGGAATAGTGGGACAATCCCCATGTTGAAAGCCTTAAAGGATATACCAAATTCAGCGAAATTGATTTCCACGCTATCAGCTGGGTGGAGAAGTGTGAGTGGCTTGATTTCCGCTGAGGATATCACAGAAGATGCACTTAGGAGTTCGATTTTATCAGAAAGCCCTCGCGCTTCAAGTGAAAGGATATCCGATTCGGCTCTCGTAGCACTTGTTTGGAAAAGTTCAACGAGCTCTTCAATTGAATTTCCAGTGATTCTCAGGGCTATTGGATAAATGAAGGGCTCAGAAGATTCCAGGCTCAAGATATATCCAGAATCTTGTGGCACCCAGGTAGTTTCTATTTCGGGGAGGACTTGATCTGAGGGTGGGACGATCCATCTGATCTTTCCCCCAAAAGCTCCTATAGCCCGAACACCATCGGAGGCAGATGTTTTTGGCAAGATCCAGCTGGTGGAATACATTCTATAATAAGTCTGAGATATTGGCAGGAAGGTATTGTTGCCAGTGTAAAATTCATATCTCTCGTAGTTGTTGCCTGCATATTTACGCGTAATAACATACTGATCCTGCACCTCGGAAACACTCCAGAACGCGTTTGCCTCCGGCGACAATATGAACTCCTTTGAGTTGATATTCCGATGTATATCAGCAATTCTGATGTCCAGTGTTGAGACACTTTGGGGTGTGATCAAACCATCCAAATGTTCTGGAGTAAAAGGCAGTCTTGTTTGCATTCCTGCATCGAACATGGACATGAAGCGCCATTTACGTTTTCCCCTGGCCCCGGGGTAAACTGCTTCGACGGAATCAGTTAACCAGAGTGGAATTCGATCGAATCGGTAGCTGAAAATAAGGGAGTCATTTATAAAAGCAGCGGCCCGATAAATATTGTACTTATTAAAGGTCCCATTTGCCCTGTCATGAGCATTGATAGCTATTCGAACCGGTCCAGTGGTGCTGATGGGTTCATCGGCATTATCAACATCAATGATCACAGGGAATTTACTATTATTTATTCGTGTATTTGAATTCCCGGGAAGAAGCAGGATCTCATCCAGCACAGGCTTCTTCTTGTCAACGATACCCAGATAAAACAACTGAGGGTTGATCACCTGTCGGGATGTATCGCGGATCTCAAAATGAAGGTGGGGATGTTCGGTGCCACTTGTCCCTGAATAGGCAACTCGCTGTCCGGCCTTTACTGGAAAATCATCAGGACCAAACTTGAGCCTGATATTATGGCGCTCTTGAGCCTTTTGCTCAGCTTCTATCAGAGCTTCGATCTGTGGCATAAAGAGTTCGAGATGACCATAGACAGCGAGGTAACCGTCATTGAGACGTAGGAATAGTCCGCGACCATATCCGCTATATCCTACAATTACTTGCTCAATATAGCCATCCTGGATTGCATAGCAGGGAACTTCCATTTCACCCCAGGTCTTGATATCAATGCCCGCATGGAGATGTCCATCACGGTATTCGCAAAAGGTAGCAGATAGACTTTGGGAAGCCTTGATCGGCCAGCGATAGTCCTGAGAGATAAGCTGGGACGTGATAATGAGGGCGAGTAGGGTGATTCGAATCATGGTTCATAAAATCATTTCTCCAGAGAACGATGCAATGATTATTGTGAGTTTGTGAGTTTGTGAGTTTGTGAGTTTGTGAGTTTCTTCTACTTTCTACTTTCTACTTTCTACTTTCTACTTTCTACTTTCTAAATAAGCCCATTGATTCTAACATGTATTTCAATTAAATCACGGTCACGATGATATTGTCCAAATCAAAAGATAAAGCACTCGAAACTCCCTACAGTTTTCAGGATCGCTTTCGGAATATTCAGCGAATCGCCATCATTTATCCAGAAAAGACAGAATGGCTGAGAATTGCCCGCTATGCGCTCCAACGGCTATATAATCTACCAGAACAGTTTGAGTTTTTAATTCTACGGCCTGCAGGTAGTGAAATACCCTTTGTGAGCAATAATTTTGAATATGTCGATATGAATTATATTCCGACAAAACTGGATCGTGGTCCGCTTAGAAGCAGGATAGCGGAATTTAATCCCGAAATGCTCCTCCAACTGGAGCCGCAACCCGATGACAGATTGATCAAACTTCTTAAGACACTTCCTGTGGGCTTGAAAATTGGGTTTGGTCCTGAAGATTCAGGTCTCAATATTGTCTATTCGCAGAAAAAAACCGGCTTCTACGAGAAAAATATATTAAACCTGATTGCTTTGATTGAAACTAAGTAGGGGAGAGACTTAAGCGAGTCTATTGATTATGATTCCGCTGGTTTTGAGTCTCTTTGCAGGAAACGTGGTATTTAGCAATGGGAACAGCTTCTAAACGACCTTCTTCGATCAGATCCCCACAAATAATACAGACGCCATAGGTGGCATCACTGACGCGGGCGAGAGCTTCGTCAACATCGCTGAGATACTTTGCCTGGCGGTGGGCGAATAAACTGGTCTTTTCACGCTCGGCCATGTCGGTTCCAACATCAGCCATGTGATAAGAAGCAGAGGATAAATCCCCTGAGCCATCAGTGATCGTTTTATTCAGTTCATTTTTCTGATAATCAAGGTCTTCCGTAATGCGATCGCGCTCATCTAAAAGTATCTTTTCGAACTTTTTAAGAGTTGTTTTATTGTACTTTTTAACCGCCATTATTTTCCTTCTTACCTTGCTTTAAGTGTTGCAATATATCGTCTCTCCATGATTTTCCTAGTAAATTTAGTGTGCGAAAAATCACTTGGCACCCCCTATTGCGCCGACTACATTTCCGCGCTTTATGAACCGACGAAAACAAACATTTAATGTGAGGGTATAATGGAAGATATTGTATGCCCAAATTGTGGTGAAGAACTTTCAGAGGAGAAACTTGCAAAGTCTCTTATCTGCTCACACTGCGCAACAAATCTCAAGAATAAAAAGTACATGGATTTTCTCGAGTTCCTTATGGTTTCGGAAATTGTTCAGGATATCGATTTTTTTGATGAATCAGTCTATGGAGATGAATATCTCAGATTTGAAGAATCAGATTTTGATGATAAAGATCTACCTGATACGCAAGCTGCCGAAATTGACTGGGATAAGGATCCCGATCATACGGAAGAGGAATGGGGCGAGGATAATCCCAATCTTTCCAGCAAGAAACCGTGGCAATCTTAATTCTGAGTTTTAGCTAAGCTAAGGATCTCAAATGGATACGAAAAAACCAGGTGCACAACAAATTCAAATTCACGTCAATGAGAAGGTAGCTGATGGGGAGTACGCAAACCTTGCGATCATCACCCATTCTGCTGCTGAATTTGTGATGGATTTTGTTCGTGTAATGCCAGGAACACCAAAAGCCAATGTGCAATCCAGGATCATCATGACTCCTAGCCACACGAAAGCCCTATTAAAAGCTCTCGAGCAGAATATCTCTAAATACGAGGCTGAACATGGTGAAATAAAAATGCCTGATCCCATGGCCTTCCCGGGTATTAAATCCGAAACTCAGATGCCCAACTAAGCTTGAGGCACAATTCTTTAAAAAAGGGATCCAAATGGATCCCCTTTTTTTTATTCATCGCGGAAATATTTTCCAGTTTTTAAAAGTAGGGTATTCCCGACCACAGATACAGATGAAAAAGCCATGGCCATCCCGGCAAACATCGGATTAAGAAGTGTTCCCGTAAAGGGATATAAAATACCCATGGCGATTGGTATGCCACCAAGATTATAGACGAAAGCCCAAAACAGATTTTGTTTGATCTTGGAAATTGTCGCACGAGAGATACGATGGGCATAGATCAAATTTTTAAGTGAATCATTCAGGAAGATCACATCAGCAGCATTGACCGCGATGTCAGTTCCTGAGCTAAACGATAATCCAATATCTGCTATGACCAAAGCGGGTGCATCATTGATCCCATCACCTATCATGCCGACGGTCCTAGCTCCAAGCTTCAGCCTATGTATCTCATTGTGCTTGTCGGCAGGAAGCATTTCTGATTTCACCTCTTCAATTCCTACCTGGTTCGCTATATGAGCGGCAGCTTCAGACCTATCACCAGTGAGGAGAACCGAACGTATTCCTCTTCCTGCAAGACTCTCGATCACTGATCTAGCTTCAGGTTTCAATGTGTCAGTAAATGCGATTAGACCCAGCGCTGATTCTCCTTCATAGACCACAGAAACAGTGAAACCTTTTTGCTTATAATCTTTTAGAGCGCCTGCCATTGCTGGATTAAGAGTATCCCCATCATTTAGCCTACGTAGCTTAATGCGATTGTCATTGAAGTCTCCTTCAAGACCATAACCTGGAACTTCCTTCACATTGGAAACATCTACAATGGTAAGTGAACGACCCTTTGCATAGTCAAGTAATGGCTTTGCCAGGGGGTGCTCACTGTGAATATCCAAGCCTGCCGCAAGAGCAATGAAATGATTGTCATTCTCTGGATAAATATCAGCGACTCTCGGTTTTGAGATGGTAAGGGTGCCCGTTTTATCAAAAACCATTGTTTTTACCCGGCTCATTTGTTGAAAGGCATCTGCAGACTTGATCAATATGCCACCGCGGGCGGCGATGCCACTTCCCACGACCAGGGCTGTTGGGGTTGCCAGTCCCAGAGCGCAGGGACAAGCGATGATTAAAACTGAGATCAGGACATTCAAACCAAAGGTGATACCGTATCCCAGAAAAATCCATGTGCATGCACTCAGAATTGCCAGGGCAAGTACAATTGGTACAAAAACTGCAGCAATTTTGTCAACCAGCTTCTGTATCTCTGGTTTTTTTGCTTGTGCATCTTCAATCAGTTTAATTATCTGACCAAACATGGATTCTCGGCCAATCTTTTCGGCCCGGATCTCTAAAGTTGATTGGAGATTCATACTGGCACCAATGACCTTTGCACCCACATGTTTTTCCACTGGGAGTGCTTCACCGCTAATGGACGATTCATCAACACTACTTATCCCTGCAACAATGATCCCATCGACGGGAATTCTGGAATGGGGTTTCACTCTGATATGATCGCCTGTGTGAACTTCACTCAAAGCCATGACCTGCCATGAATTGTCTCGAAAGACCTCTGCTTCATTTGGCATTTGGTCCATGAGTCCGGTTAAGGCCTCGGTGGTTTTTCCCCGTGCTACCGACTCCAACCATTTACCAAATGTGATAAAGAGTAGAATGGTACCGGCTGCCTCAAAATACAGGGTTTGAAAACCTTCAATATTCCATTCAAGTAGAATGTTGGCAGTTGATATTAGTGAGTAGGTATAGGCTGCTCCTGTACCCAGAGCTACCAGGGTGTCCATGTTGGGTGCACGCATCAGCAGGTGCTTGAACCCTCGCCGATAATAGCCAGAACCACTAATCACTAAAATGGTGGCGAGAGCAAACTGAAGGCTCAGGCTTATGGGTGTTGTGAATATTGATACTTGAGCGAACATTTCAAACATTGCATAAATCAGTAGAGGAATACCGAATATAGCCTGGATCAGAAGAAGTTTTTTCCAGGAGGCTATTGATCGCTGTTGACGTTCAATAAGGGAAGAGGAGCCTTTCGGCTCAAGCTTATACCCCATTTTTGATACGGCTCGGGTGAATCTCTTGATGGGAATTGGCTCTGTACTGGTGATGTTTGCAGATTCAGTGGCAAGATTTACCGAAATTTCCTGTACGCCCGGAATGGATGCGATAGCTGATTCTACATTGGCGACACACGCTGCGCAGGTCATACCTTCAACATCAAACTGATACTGTTGGCTTGCATTTTCAGAATTGGTCAAATCATTTTCCCTGTTCTTTCCCATCTAAGATTTCTCCTCCGAATCCAATATGATTATTATTACTAACATATAAATGGATTTTTTAAGTTCATATATATGATAAATACTATCATAATAATGTTTGACGCCTTGCCTGACCACATATATTGATAGATATGAATTCCAATTATAGACGAAAATTGTACATGCTACTTGCTCTGGTCTTTTTGCTGGGTTGTAGCGATCTTGGTGATCCTGAACTGCTCCTGCCCCAAATTGAGGTGGAAACATCCACGGTAAACTTTTCAACCGTTACCATTGATGCCAGTCAAACCAGTGAGTTTTACATTGCCAATCTGGGGGAGGGGGATCTGAGCGGTGAGTTAACGCTGACGCAGGACTCAAGTGCATTTTCGCTGATACCTGCTGGTCAATTCACACTGGTTTCTGGAGACACGCTCATGATAGAGGTGGGTTTTATACCTACAAGCGAATCTAGCTACTCGGCACAGGTTCATATAATCAGCGATGATCCGAACCAGTCTGAAATTACTGTGGCGGTGAGTGGCACCGGTACATTGGTAGCAGTCCCTGCGCTCAGCCTCTCTACTTCTCAAATTAATTTTGGTTCCATCCTGAGTAATACCACGGCGCAGAAAACCTTTACCATATCGAATACAGGCACAGCTACCCTCATCGTTAGCTCTCTCACCATCGATCTATCTGATTATCAATCAGATATTTCTGTACCCCTCACCTTGGTACCAGGTGCTTCCCAATTGGTAACAGTAACTTTTCAGCCCATAACGGCTGGAACTTTTAATGCTATTGCCACAATCGTCTCGAATGGCACCTCATCCCCAGACCAAATAACTCTACTTGGATCGGCGGAAGATCCTGTGAGCTACACCGCATCCGTCCAGCCCGTCTGGAATGCCAGTTGTACTGGTTGCCACGGTAGTAGTGCTGGCTTGAATCTGAGTTCATACGCTCAAATGATGAATGGCTCAAACAGTGGGGCTGTTGTTGTCACAGGAGATGGTGCAAATAGCAAGATCATTAAAAAAATGAGAGGGGAATCAGGGAGCCGCATGCCGCTTAATGGATCTCCAATAGATGCTGGGACGATAGCTGTCATTGAAACATGGATCGACCAGGGAGCGTTAGACAATTGAAAAAATATCTCGGATTAATCATTCTGTTCTTTCTGGCAACAAATCTATTCGCTCTTCCTCGCTTTGCCATGATGGAAGAAGTGAGCTGCGGTAGCTGTCACAGCTATCAAGGCGGGGGCGCTGCTCGGTCTTTATATGGTAAGGAGTATGTAGCTGAAAGCCTGGTAATGATGGATATTGCTCTACCCTGGCAGCAGGAGGAAAGTGATTTTCCGCTCTATGTTGGTTTAGACACCCGCTATCAGATGATCTCAAAAAGTGATGAGGATCTGAGACATTTCCCCATGCAATTAGCTCTCTATGCCGGGGCTGAATTTGGTGGGTTTGTCGCTCATGCTGAAGTAAATCGAGTTCTTGAAGAATTTAGAGTCACGGGGGGTCTGAGATATGAGGGTCTACCTCTGGATACCTGGATCTCAGTGGGGAGAGAAATGCCTGCTCTGGGTTGGCGCCTCGATGACCACACTGTTTTCACTCGCGGGGGTAACCTAAACCCTCTGGGACTCACAGAAGAAGGCATGCCTTTTACACCCTATCTCGAACCGCCAAATCTGGTGGAAATTGGAGCCTCTCCACTTCCAGGTCTTGAACTTTCAGTAATGATTGGGACTCGTTTCATTGATCCGGTAGAGATGCTTGACGAAAGTGCTTTTAATGGACTCAAGGCATCATACACGCTCTCTGCCGGACTAATATCTGCGCAGGCCAATTATGGTCTCATCAGGGAAGTTGATATTTCTGTGACCTCTATTGCATGGGGACTCACTATGAATAAACTGGTGTACCTGGGCGAATATTCCACACTGGAAAATGCTGTCGATCTATCTCAATCTAACCTGGCTATACTGAATCAGTTGAGTTATCGTTTGTTCAACGGATTTGATATCATTGCCCGCTATGAGTTTTTTGATCCTGAGCAGACCTTGCTAACCGGAGCTATCACTCGAGGAAGTTTAGGGGTAGAACTGTTTCCCATCCCAGGAATTGAGATCAAATTGAGTTATCGCCAGAGTCAGCTGGAATTTCCAGATATTATCCTGGATCCTGAGGGTCAACTCCTGGGTCAAATTCACTTTTATCTGTAAGCATTCTAAACTACCATTGTAATCACAACTTCCCCTCAGATAGTCTTCGAGGAGCTTCGCAAAAGACCTAAAACGCAGAGGTGCTCAAAGTCTATTGAAGAATATGAGCAAAAATAACTTTTCTCAATAGTCAATGAGGATCAAAGCAAACTCCGAACCGCCATTTGGGCAGTGTGAATTGATCATCAGTAAGACTAAAATGATGAATAATTTATATTCAATAACAGGTCGATTTGAATTGTGGTGAGTATGTAAAAATCTTAAACTAACCACAACAAACCAAGTAGGTATAAAAGAGAAGGGGTACAGAATGAAAAGAAGAAGTTTTTTTATTGCTGCTCTAACGCTTATCCTGGGCTTTGCTACTACATCGTATGCGGATATTTACGCAACGAATGTGGAAGTAAGCGCTACTGTGATAGCTGCAGGTGCAACAAACAGTACTGTTGAAATCTCATTTCTATTGAATGAAGCTTCTGACAGTGGGGTTGATGTAAAAATTTATAGTGGAGCCACGCTAGCACGTACCATTACTCTAGCAACTGCTCCTAAAGGAACCAATTCCGTAAGCTGGGATGGAACCGATGATGCTGGAATCACAGTCGCAGATGGGGACTATACGTTTGAAGTTGTAGCCTCTGACGATGGGAATACCGCTTGGACCAAGATTAGCGATGACCTGTTGACCGTGATGTATTCTCCAAAAGGTATTTCGGTAAATCGCAATCTGGACAGCCCAAATTTTGGAACTGTTTACATTTCCAACGGTTATGCTGGTACAAGTGGAAATACCGGTGGTGTATACAATGGTGATGGCATCTATCTATTTAGTGCCGCCCAGGATAGCCTGGCGTTTTCAGATGGTGGTGTGGACTGGTCAGGTTCATCAAACACCCCGGGGAAAACATCAATTGGATCAGATGATCGCATTTATGTGACAGAATACTCTACAGATGAAATCTATGTATTTGATGGAATGGTGGATCCGGCCTCCGGTTTTCGTCTACTGGATGGTGACAACAAAGTTACCGATCAATATGTGGTGGGAAACTGGGTTACCGGTTCCGGTGCGGATCGTGCTATCTATACGGCTGATGGGCATTATATCACTGGTCAGGGAATCGTAAAATATACAATCGGTACAGAGGATACACTACTCCTTGGAAATGTTGGTGAACTCGTTGTAGAAAGACCAAATGGAGACTACTACCAGAGAGATGTTGAAGTTGACTCCCAAGGTAATATCTATTTTTGTCAAATGAGAGCTGATCCAAATCAAGCCTATCCCCTGCTAAAGTACCCTCCATACACAGGTACGACATTGACTATTGCTGACACTCTATGGGCAGTTCCTATGACCTATACTGGTGCACAGGGTATTGCACTGGATGAGGCCAACAACCGTATCGCCTGGGGCTCCTACTATTCAGGAACTGTCTACATCCATGACCTTACAACTGGGGCTCTCTTAGAGACGATTGCCACAGGACAGTCAAGGACCCAGGATCTAGCCTTCGATGCAGCAGGAAATTTGTATACCATCGATAATGGAAGTGAATACTGGCATGTCTGGTCATCTCCAGATGGCGCAAACTCCTTCACAACTCCCGGTCGCGACACCCTTCTGGTTCATGAAATGGTTCCTGACCTATTTTTCTCAGAATATGTTGAGGGAAGCAACAGCAATAAAGCACTGGAAATCTACAACCCAACCGATGCAGCCATCGACTTATCCAATTATTACGTCGTTTCATCTAGCAATGAAGCAACAGATTGGGAATATTCATATGAATTTCCTGATACTGCCAAAACCATTGCTGCCCAATCAACCTATGTGATTGTTGATGCCAGCGCTTGGGATGAGGTCAAAGTTTTTGGCAATTGGATTGCCTCTTGGCCTAGCCCCGTTGGCTACAACGGAAATGACGGTCTTGGTTTGATGAAGCGGGTTGGTACTCAATCTGTGCTTCTCGATGTTATTGGTGAAGCTAATAATCCTGATGGTTTATACTATACCGTCGCTGGTGTTGCTGATGGAATGAAGGATTATACCCTTGTTCGCAAAGAAATGACCATGGGTAATCCAGACTGGACAACATCTTCAGGTACAGATGCTGCAAGCTCTGAGTGGGCTATGTTCCCTCAGAACACCTTCATGTTCCTGGGAGCCTATCCTAACGATATCGCTGGGCCGGAAATAACTAGTATTGAAGCCGCATCTACGACACAACTTCAGTTGCGCTTTGATGAGCCAGTTGTATCAGCAGATGCGCTTGTATTAAGCAATTATTCGATAAGTGGTGGGATTGGCAATCCAACAGCAGTAAGCATGTTAAATGAATTTGTTTACCTGCTGGATATTGCCGCAATTACTCCCAACACGCCTTATACCCTCACAGTTGATGGTATCCACGATATGATTGGAAATGCAATCATGGATAATTATACCATCAAAGTGAATTACGATAGACCCAGTTTATCGTGGAGAGACCAAACCAGGAACGATTTCGTTTCTGACGTAGGAAATTGGGCACATCCCACCTATTCTGGTTCAACCTCTGGTATTCTGGGGACCTCTACATTTGCCCCCTCAGATTCTCTGGCATTTGAAGGTAGCAACTCAGGCGAAATGGTGCTTCTGGATGATCCTGCGGTAACAGGTGGTTGGTTCGTGAGATTGTGGAATCTTAGTTGGGCTGACAAAATTCAGGGTGACTCCAGGTTGTTCTTCTATCTAAGGGGTGGAAATGCTGACATGCAAATTCGTATTGTTGTCAAGGATGACGATGGATATGAAGCTGGTGCCTGGCACGATATCACTTATGCAGAGACAGACTGGCAAGTCATCTCTCTTGATCTCGCAAATGACCCTGTTACTGGTTGGATAACTGGGAATGGTTCTATCAATGCTGATGGAACCCTTCATAAGGTGTCGCTTGAGTCAATTCAGATCAAGTGCTCAGAGGATGTGAGTACCACTCTGTTTATCGATATGGTTACGGAACGCTACAGCGTAGGTGCTGGCCTTGTTAGCAATGCAGGAACTGTAATTCCTGTTGATTTCGCATTGCATAACAACTATCCAAACCCCTTCAATCCTATCACGAATATCAAGTACGATATTCCTGAGAATACGTATGTGAATCTTGCGATTTACAATATGCTTGGACATCATGTGATTGACCTGGTAAATGAAGAACAAGCACCTGGATTCTATCATTTACAGTGGAATGGTCTTAATAAGTTTGGTGCTCCTGTGAGTAGCGGACTTTATATCTACCGAATAACAACACCTGGGTTTTCAAAATCAGGGAAGATGACGTATCTGAAATAGTCATCTGTTAGCTTAGTTGTTTAAAAACTGCCTCGAGAAATCGAGGCAGTTTTTTTTCCTGTAGTATTTTCTCCCACACGTCACTGCGAGAAAAATTAGTAAAGAAACATTCTCGGATGATATGCTTGTCAAAATCAGAGATCGCTTCTCCCTCCATAAATGTCGGGATCGCGAAGACGTAAAAGGAAAGAGGGTGCTACAATTATTGAAGTGAAATACGGGGCTTAGAACTATTCTCGCTGATCTCCCCAATGATCCTTGCCTGAGGAACACCATGTTTGTGGAGATCCTCCAAAAGAGATTCGGCTGCTTCTCGTGGTGTACTTATGAGGAGACCACCAGAGGTTTGGGCATCAACCACTACCATTTCCATCACTTTTGAAACCTTATCGCCTACTCTGACACGAGGTTTATAATATTTCTGATTTGTTAGAAGTCCACCGGGGACGACCTTCTTTTCGGCCCATTCCAGGGTCCCTGGCAGGAGGGGGATCATTTCGGTAAATATGTTGGCACTCACCTGACTGGCATCCAACATTTCCAATAAATGACCAACCAGACCATATCCTGTGACATCGGTCATGGCGTGTACGCTATAATTTTCCACTACCTCGGCGGCATACTTGTTCAACTGGATCATGCTCTGGATCATCGCATCGACCTGCTCTTTGCTAGCAAGCTTGCGCTTCAAGGCTGTTGCTACAATACCAGTTCCCAAGGCCTTTGTAAGGATTAAGACATCTCCAACTTGTGCCCCTTTATTGGAAATCAGTTTGTCAGGATGTACTACCCCTGTAACTGACAGACCATATTTGAGCTCATCATCCTTAACCGAGTGTCCACCGGCCAGAACTGCACCAGCTTCCTCGATCTTGTTCAGGCCACCTCTAAGTATGTCCTTAAGGATATTCTTATCCATGGTCTCGATAGGAAAACCGACAATGTTTAATGCAGTTGTTGGACGCGCACCCATGGCGTAGATATCACTGAGGGCATTGGCGGCAGTGATTTGACCGAAGGTGTAGGGATCATCCACAATGGGGGTGAAAAAATCCAAAGACTGGACAATAGCAATATCTTCGCTGAGTTTGTACACAGCGCTATCGTCACGGTGCTTAATGCCCACTAATAGGTTTGGGTGTCCACTAATGGTCAAACCACAAAGAATATCGTCCAGGTCCCCTGGACCAATTTTCCCTGCTCAGCCAGCAGCTTTGACTTTTGCCGTCAGATTTATTTCTAAACTTTTCGTCATCACTTGAAAGTAATCCAGAGAAAGGGAGAGCCAATGGCAAATGCATGTACTTGCGGCCCGAATTTGTATTGAATTCACCATTGCCGCCGTCTATGCTTTGGGATGCAGAAAAATACCATGATTATCCTGACGGTAATAACTCTCCTCATAACCCTGGTCACCTGTCAACAGACTCATTCGCAGGCACATGCTGACATCATCTACTTTATTCTCATTGATCGGTTCATCGATGGGGATCCCAGCAATAATGCAGGAAACAATCCCTTAAGTCACACTGCTTTTGATGGGACAAACCCCGAAAGTCTCAAGTCATACCAAGGGGGGGATCTGGCGGGCATCATTCAGAGTCTGGATGATATCAAGGCCATGGGAGTCACTATGGTGTGGATCTCACCCTTCATGGATAACTCCAATACTGATTATGTGGGTTGGTGGCCCTACCATGGATACCACCCCATCGATTTCTACGCTGTCGATGAGCATTTTGGAACTCTGGATGATCTTAAGTTACTGGTCGATACTGCCCATGAAAAAGGGCTCAAAATTATCTTTGATATGCCATTCAACCAGACGGCTGCGGACCACCCCTGGATCGAGAACGATGCAAAAAACGAATGGTTTCATAGGGATGCGGATGGTAATCCCCATGAAATCACAGATTGGTTCGACCAGGAACAGATCGAGCGTGGTGAGCTGCATGGTCTGCCTGATTTGGCACAAGAGAATCCTGATGTGAGTCAATATTTGTTTGAAGTTTCCAAATACTGGATCGAGGAAACAGGTTGTGATGGGTTTCGATTGGATGCTGTCAAGCACATCCCCCTGAGTTTCTGGGAAGAATACAACCTTCGGATCAAGTCCTACGCAGGGAGCGATTTTCTCTTACTGGGTGAAGTGTTTTGGGGGGCGCCTGAGCGACTCAAGCCCTATGAGGACGCAGGTTTTGATTATCTCTTTGATCTACCTGGTTACTATGCTATTCGGAATACTTTCAATAAAGGAGGGTCCATTAAGGATTTTTCTGAGTTTTATGAAGCAACTCAGAATGAATTGGCAGGGACCCAATTTGCGACCATCATCGACAATCATGATGTCGCTAGATTCAATGTAGGCTTAGGGGAGAATGCCTGGTCAAAACAACTTCTGGCATTGGGATGGCTCATGACCTCACCTGGAATCCCAGTGATCTATTCTGGAACTGAAGTGGGGATGACCGGGTATGATGTGATGAGTTCAGAGGGGCTGCCGCAGGACTTTCTAAATCGACTTCCTTATCCACAAGAATTGTCTGATAGTGAAAAGCTCAAACGATCTCAATTTACCGCTCTGACTCAACTCAGATTGTCCAATCCTGTGCTTAGCAGTGGCTTCTTTAATGAAATATATAAAGATTGGTCGATATATGCCTATCTACGTTCGCAGGACGAGAGGCAACTGCTTCTCATATTGAACACGGCATCCACAGAAGAATTCCTAGCGGTTCCCATACCGGGAGGACTTGAACTTGATCAAGAGAATCGCTTGTATGGGGAAGGGGTGGTGAGAAAGGAAAGTGGCGACTATTATTTCCGCTTACCGCCCAATAGCCTCAATGCCTGGCGTATGGGGGGTAGCTTGAGTGCGGATATTCCTGAGCGGGTTGAATTTACCGATCGGCTATCCAACGATTACCAGACCTTTCGTATTAGCTATCATGATCCACACGCTGGAATTGAACGATTGCAAGTGGCAGGGGATTTTAACAACTGGGTAGCCCAGGATTATTCAAGTTTCCGGCGAAACGATACGCTCTTTCTTGATCTTCCCTTAAAGGCCGGCCGATACCAGTATAAGCTCGTCCTCAACGGAGATAATTGGATCGCTGATCCCAAGGCTCAGGAGTTTACCACGGATCCTTTTGGCGGAAAGAATAGCATTTTAACAGTCATTTCTGGATAATATCGTTAACCTTCTTTCCTGTTTGTCTCGTTGCAAATCTATTATTGATCAAGAGCAGGGATATGGGTCCCATTCCTGTTTGTAAATAGAGCGGGAATTATCTTGACAAGAAGGGGTGGTAAAGATATTTTCGTAAAGCGTAACTCAGAGGAGGGTTACTACTATCAAAAAAGTATTATTTTGGTCCTTTATCCTTTACGAATTTTAGGAATGAGTCAATTGTATTACTTGAAAAACGCACCAAAACTTATTCTAAAAATATTCACTTTTACCATTGTCAGCACTATTCTATTGAATTGTGCTCCCCCTACTCCAGTGCAGGAGGAGTTGAGCAAACCCATGACTGCCTTCCTCGTTCCTGAATGGAGTAAAGATGCAGTTTGGTATCAAATATTTCCTGATAGATTTCGAAATGGGGACCCTGCTAATGATCCAGATGTTGAGAGTCTGAGTCATACCTGGCCCTACGCTAATCCTGAAGGCTGGCAAATAAGCCCCTGGGATTCCGATTGGTTCAAACTTCAACCCTGGGAAGAGGCAACTGGCGAGAACTTCTGGTACAATTCTCAACTACGCCGCTATGGTGGGGATATGCAGGGAGTTTTAGACAAACTAGATTATCTCAAATCCCTGGGTGTGAATGCATTGTACTTTAATCCTCTCTTCGAATCACCCTCTCTGCATAAATATGGCTGCAGTATGTGGCATCATATCGACAATAACTTTGGACCTGATCCGGCCGGTGATGAAGCGCTCTGGGCCAAGGAAGATCCAGGCGATCCAACGACCTGGGAATGGACATCTGCTGACTCGCTATTCCTCCAGCTTATTCAAGAGGTACATAATCGGAATATGCGTATCATCATAGATGGGGTGTTCAATCATACAGGAATTCCATTTTGGGCGCTGGATGACGTGCGGGAAAAGGGACCTGAAAGCAAATATGCTGATTGGTTTTCAATCACGTCCTTTGATGATCCCGCTACGCCCGAGGATGAATTTGATTGGAAGGGGTGGTATGGTGTTAAGGACCTTCCCGAGATCGCAGAGGATGAACATGGTCCCAACGATGAGGTGAATGCCCACATTCAGGCTGTCGTGAAACGCTGGATGGACCCCAATGCTGACGGCGATCCTTCTGATGGCATAGATGGCTGGCGCCTGGATGTTGCCGAAATGGTTTCTAAGGATTTCTGGAGAAAATTTAGGGGCTGGACCCGCGAGGTGAATCCAGAGAGCTATCTGGTAGGCGAAGTCTGGTGGGAAGATTTTAATAACAATCAAATGTTCAACGCGTCCGACTGGCTTCAAGGTGATATATTTGATGCAGTCATGAATTATCGATTTGGAGATGCACTCCTGCGGGGTATGGTCGATCAAAGACTACAGGTGTCTCCAAAGCAGATGGATTCCCTCTTGGCAGTTGTTCGCGACACTTACCCTATTGACAACCAATATGGTCTCATGAGCATGTTTAATAGTCATGATACAGAGCGCCTGTCCAGTATGGTGAGCAATCCTGACAGAACCATTGATCACGGTGGGAGCTCCCGCGACCAGAGAGAGTTCTTTCTAGGCCCGCCCAATAAAGAGCAACGCGATCTACAGAGAAGTTTACTCTTGTTCCAGTTCTCTTATATAGGGGCACCTCTGGTTTATTATGGAGAAGAGGTGGGTATGTGGGGTGCAGACGATCCGGATTGTCGTAAACCCATGCTCTGGGATGATATCAGCTATGAGACAGAAGTCACCCATCCCTATGGTGAGAAATTTGGACCCTACCCTGTTCAGCGGGACGAAGTACTCTACTCTTATTACCAATCATTGATCAAGATGAGAAACACAGAGCCCGCCCTGCGTCGAGGTTCCTATAAGACGCTCGTGGCAAATGAGTCAGGTTATTTTGCATTTCAAAGGGCTGATGAACAGGATACGCTTATGGCAATGTTCAATACAGGGGATACAGATTGGATTCTGGACGACAACATCTTCGGCAGCGCTGGAGTCGAGGGTTGGTCACTAAATATTGATTCAAATAATTCGATGAATATGATACTTACACCTCATAGCGGACGGGTTTATAAACGCAAATCCAACTAATGCAGACGACATCGAACAGACTGTATTTTTGGATGGCCAGAGGCTTACTCCTGTTAATGCTAATAACTGTTTTAGGATGTAGCAAAGAAGAGCAGAGTCTCGCCTCATATGAGGGTGGTCTTATCAGTCAGTCAGAATTTCTCACCCGCTATCAGCACTATCTCGCCGTGACCGGAATGGAAGACAACCTACCGGACCGAAAGAAGATATTACGAAGTGCATTACACGAGGAATTGATCCTGCAGGACTGGCACGCACACAACCTGGATAAATCACCTCGCTCCAAAGTGATCCTGAAAAGACAGGAAGAGCAGGCAATCCTGGATAATTGGTGGCGGCTTAAATCCGTTTCCAGCGATGAACCAAGTCCAGAAGCTCTCGCTAGAATGCTTGTGGCTGAAAAGAGTCATTATCATTTGCAGGAGTTGCAGTTCCCAGATCAATTCGCAGCTGAGCAAGCCCGTACGCAGTGGACAGCAGGTGACATGAGTCGTGCTACCGACCTGGGATTCATTTCATTGGAGGATGTTCATCCCAGATTGGCAAAAATGATCACTGTATTAGAACCGGGCGAAGTAACTCCGCCAATCAGATTGGGTGAGGAAGGGTATCGCTTAATCAAGCTTCTGGAGAAAAAGGCACCACCCTTCATCAAACCAGATGAATTTGCGGCTGCGCGACCACGCCTTACACAGGAATGGCATGTTAACCGCAGCGCTTCCATCGTAGACGCCTATACAAAATCGCTGGTTCAATCCCTTCAAATCGAATTCAATGCTGAATCCTGTGCAATCCTGCTGGGCTTGATTCAACACTTGCCCAAAAATGAGGTGCAGAGTTCACTATCGGAATCTCCCAATGCTTCTCAAGAGCTCTGTCGTTCAACAGATGGTGTCTGGACTATCTCCATGATCTCTACCCATTTGGATGATACCCAGCCGGAGCATATTGAGGCAGTAAATGATATTCAGGATCTGCAGAATCTGGTGGCTGGTATTCTGGTTCGCAGGTCACTGATTGTAGAAGCCACGGACTCTGGCATCCCCGATGACCCGAAGACCATCGATGCGATTCAGGCAAGACAGGATTTGTGGAGAATCAACACGTGGCAAAAGCAGTTTGCTGATACAGTCACCATTGATGAGGGTTACCTCGCTGAGATCGAAGCAGCAGATCCACAGTCGATGCAAAGCATACCATTCAGAAAGGTGGAAGTTCTGGTCTTCGCAGATTCAAAATCAGCACTCTCCTCCTACAAGAAACTAAATAGCGGAACTTCCACCAAGACAATAGCGGGGAGAGTAAAGCCCCCTCAAGCCTTTCCTGAGGATGGACAATTAGGCTGGGTTTCGGCTGCGACGCTGGGTCAAGCTGCTGAATTGGTTTTTGAACAAAAATTAAGCTCCTGGACTAAACCATGGAGTTATAACGGCCAATCTTTTATATTCCGGAGTACTGCAGAAAAAATTGAACGGGTAAATCAGGAGCAACGTCAGCAGGAGCTCATAAGTCGGATCCGTTCGGTCGGGGCGCCCGTACAACTTGAAAAAGCACTGTCCGTGATGGAAAAGAAATACCATGCGCAAATCAATCAGGAACGAATTAAAGAACTTCCATATATTCAACCGTCAGGAACTATCAATGAGAGCTAAAAACTACCCATTATTCGCAAGGCTATTGATCTTACTGGTTTTACTGTATAGTACTCTTTCTGCTGGTGTAAGTGGAAAAATAGCAGGTAATATTAAAGATGCTTCTTCAGGTGAGCCCCTCATCGGCTGTAATGTTGTTGTTGAGGGAACCTACCTCGGAGGTGCCACAGATATTGAAGGAGCCTTCGTCATCCTTAATATTCCCCCTGGTGAATACGCATTGAAAGCGAATATGATTGGCTATGCGGCGGGTCGTATGGAAGGCATCATTGTCGCGATCGATCTTACCACTGAGATCAAATTGGAATTAAACAGTGAGCTGCTTGAGGGTGAAGAGGTCATTGTGACCTTTGAACGCCCTAAGGTTCAGAGGGACAGGACGAGTTCACAGGTTCATGTTGATGGTGGGATGATCAGTGACTTGCCCGTTGAAGAAGTCTCTGAAGTCCTGGAGCTTCAATCCGGTGTAACCAAAGATGCAGGAGGTGGATTGCATATTCGTGGTGGAAGGGCTCGCGAGGTCGTCTACTGGGTTGATGGTGTACCAATATCAGATGGGTATGATGGCTCGGCAATTGTTGAGGTGGACAAGAATGCCATTCAGGAATTACAAATGGTTTCCGGTACCTTTAATGCCGAATACGGTCAAGCCATGAGTGGTATTATCAACATGGTCACCAAAACAGGTGGCGAGAAGGTCAATGTTCATGCAGATGTATCAATGGGTGGTTGGCTGGCCACTACAGATGACACTTTTCTTGGTCTGGATGAGTATGATATTACTGATACCAAGAATATTTCTGTGTCAGTGGGTGGACCCCTACTAATCAAGAAGCTTCGCTTTTATGTTTCAGGAAGAAAGTACGTCAGTGAAGGTCACTTGAGAGGTCTGCAACTTGTTGAGCCACAACCATTAACTTTTATTGATCCTGCTACCGGGACTGAAATTTACGATATAAATTTCTCAGATTCTACCATAAGTATTTTTGACTTCATTCTTACAGAAGGGGATAGCTCCTCAAGAGCACCCGTCGTGACAATGAACAGTCAGGAAAAATTTTCCCTCAACGGAAAACTATCCTATATGCTCACCCCCAGCATAAATCTTCATATGAATTATTTAGTCTCAAATAGGGAGTACAGAGACTACGACCATTTCTATAAATGGAATCCCAAGGGTATCCTTAATCGTTTTGACGAAGGGAATTCTCTCTCCTTTACTTTGAATCACTCACTTTCAGCGAAAACCTATTATGCTCTGAAGGTTGCTCGATCAAATAGCCACTACAGACACTATCTCTATGAGGATCCTCTGGATTCCAACTATGTAAATCCTGAAGTTTTGAACATGCCAGGCTATGCCTATGCTTTGGCAGGAACCGACATGTCCCACTTTGAGCGTAATTCAGAGATGGATCTGCTAAAATTTGATTTTACGAGTCAGATACATTCAAAACATCTACTCCAGTTCGGTGCCGAATACAGAAATCACCTTTTGAACAGGGAAGATTATTCCATTGTGGCTAAAGTTGATAGCAACAACATCCAGGTCGTACCTTTTCGACCCGATACTTTATCCAGATCAACACCAAATCATAGTTATTATAGTGAAACCCCTGAAGAATTCTCAATATACATACAGGACAAACTTGAATACGACGATTTTGTAGTCAATATTGGTTTTCGTTGGGACTGGTTCCACTCGCATGGCGTGCTACCGGCTGATCCAGAAGACCCCTCCATCTATAATCCTCTTGATCCAGATCATGCCGATATGAGCTTTGAGGAACGGGAAGCGATATGGTATAGGGAAGCTGAAGCAAAGAGCTCCATATCTCCCCGTCTTGGATTGGCTTTCCCCATCACAGATCAAGGAGTAATCCACTTCTCCTATGGACACTTCTTCCAGATCCCCTCCTTTGAATACTTATATCATGATCGCGGCTACAAGGTTAGTACTTCTGATGGATATTATGGACCCTTTGGGAATCCAGATCTGAATCCCAAACGGACAATCAAATATGAATTGGGACTTCAGCAGCAACTTACTGGAAGTTTGAATGTTGATCTGACCATGTTCTATCAGGATATTCGTGATTGGGTAAGCACCGGTATCATTCAAACCACCTATTTGCCAGGTGTGAACTATGCTCACTTTACGAATAAGGATTACGCCAATAGCCGTGGTGTTACCCTTTCTCTGGAACAAGCTTTAGGTAGCTCAGGAAATTTAAATGTGCAGTACACCTATCAGGTTGCTGAAGGCTCGAACTCCAATCCCGATGCTGAATTCCTGGCATCCCAAGACAATGCCGAGCCCACCAAGGAAATGACTCCTCTGGATTGGGACCAACGTCATACAGTCAATGGTGCTCTCACTCTTGAGGTGCTTGGTGCCCGGTTGACATTGCTTGGACGTTTTGGCTCTGGATATCCATATACACCGTCGTATGGCGTGTCATCACGCACAGGTTTGACTGCCAATACTGGTCTAGCCTCCAACTCTCGCCTCAAACCAAGTACGTTTGATATGGACTTGAAAGCCAGTCGCAAGGTGACCATCGCTGGAATGGAATTTGGAGTATCACTCAATGTGAATAATCTCTTGGATTCCAGAAACGCAACTTCTGTACACTCAGATACAGGTAGCCCAACCTACTCAGGAAGACTGCAGTCCCTATTGCAGAACAGATACGGCCTGAATACAGTGGGCGAATACATTCAATACCCGACCTGGTATTATGCTCCCAGAGAGATTCTCCTGGGTGTTAATTACTCATTTTAATAGCTTGAGGATGAAAAAGTAAAGTGATGAAAAAAGTGAATCTAAATATCAGACGCTGGGGACTAAGTCTCCTCATACTTGGAACAGCCTCAATTATTATGGCACAGGATGCATCCTACACTCCTTCTGACCATCGTGGCGATCCAAAATACAGACGCAAAACAGAGATCGATGGCAACCAGATCAGAGCTTCCATCTTTAATTATGGATTTTCAGGGCGTACAGGTGGTGGCCAGCCAACCCATATACCCTATGAATGGCCCAAAAACACGAAACAGCACTACATCGCTTTGACAGGGGTGTTTTATGGTGCTGAAGTTTATAGCGAAGACTCTATAAAGACCAAGATCATGATGACGCCCAATTATCGAACAGATCCACAGACTGGTGCCAGTTGGAATCTTGAACCTATCCCAGAGTTCTTGAACGAAGATTCCAAATTGATCGCAAAAAGTACGGAACCTTCATCCTGGCCGAACTATTGGCCGGATCGTCTGGATGATCTGACTGACCCTGGTTGGGCTGGATCCTGGAACGGATATTTTGGTCGTGACCAGTTCAACGCTGATCAGGAAATATTTTATGAATGCTCTGACAATAATTATGATGGAAAAAATTACTTCCCCGATACCACTGACTATACCCGTCGTGGATTAGGTCTGTTAACTCAGGTGCGCGTTCTTGCCTGGAGTCAGATCACCATCAATGATGTGCTTTTTCACCTGCATACCATGACCAATGATGGTACGAAAGATCTGAATAAAACCGGTTTTTCATTATGGCTTGCTGATCTCGTTGGAGGGGATGGTGATTCTGATGATGACTCCCCATCCTTCGACCTCTTGAATAACGTGGCCTGGAGTACTGATGGTGATGGTGTTGGAAATTCGGCTTTTGGATCTACAAAGGTAGGTGTGGTTGCCACTGCCTTCCTGGAAACTCCGGGAAACGGAGTTGATGGTATTGACAATGATGGGGATGCTGACTTTTTCCCTGAGCTCCTGGCAGAATTCACTAACCTGGATACCTTACTTCCCCTGTTTACCCCGGGGGATTTCATCCCTCTGGTCCTGTCTGGTGGTGAAAAACTCGTTAGGATTGACGATGATTATACCCGCTATGTCCTCCAGTTCTCAGGAAATGATACGACGATCATAAGCAATGGAGTGGCGAGGACTATCTCTATAGGGGATACACTTGTTGAGAATCAGGACAACTTGATTGATGATGATCTGGATGGTCTTATTGATGAGACCAAAGATCTGCACCTTGATCGCTACACAATTGAGGGAAGAATCCCTGTGCGGCACATTAATTATCTATCATTTGAGGTAGGAGACACCATTCGACGTGGTCTGGTTGTTCCTGGTGGGAATACCCCTACCAATCAGTCCACCATCGCTCCAATGATCGATGAAACCCGTGCCGATGGCGTGGACAATGACCGTGATTGGCGAGCGTTTGCAGATGATGTTGGCCTTGATGGGCAAAACGAATCATTTGACCTCGGTGAGGGTGACGGAATTGCCACAAGTGGGCAGGGGACTGGTCTTCCTGGCGAACCCAACATTGATAAAACGGATGTATCGGAGTCTGATCAGATCGGACTCACGGCTGCCGCCTACCTGGCCAGCGCAGTAAATATTGCCGGAATGCAGGATGCCACATTATGGCGCCATTTTATGACTCCCGGTGTGTTCTTCAATCCTAGTGTTCAATTGGAAGGTGACTACAACCTGCATGTTACCAGTGGGTATTTCCCGCTGGAGACGGGGCAAACCGAATCCATAAGTATGGCGGTGAATATGGGTATCGATCAGCCTGATGCCTTGAGAAACAAAGAAGTTGCCCAGAAGACATATGACCTTGACTATAAATTTGCCACGGCGCCAAGACCACCGAACGTTTCAGCAGCCATTGGCGACGGAACTGTAACTTTGTACTGGGACGAATCCGCAGAAGCCTCCTTTGACCGCTACATGGCTGACCTGGGATCTGAAGGTTATGATTTCCAGGGATACCGAATATACCGCTCCACTGACCCCGCCTTCGAGGATGTCTTTATCATCACTGACGCAGATGGGGTTCCCACTTTTTATAAACCCATGGTTCAGTTCGATAAGGATGATGGAATCAAGGGCCTCCAGGAATTGGATATCAATGGTATTAAATTTGACCTGGGTGACGACACAGGAATAAGTCATAAATATATTGATACCAATGTCCTGAACGGACGAACCTACCATTATGCGGTAACCTCTTTTGATGCTGGTGATGTATCATTGGGTGTGGCTCCCAGTGAGTGTCCCATCTACATACAAGTTGAGTCTGACGGAGGTGTGGTTAACGGAGTGAACACCATATCTGCTACCCCGTCACCTAAACCCCTGGGATATGAGCCACCAGAGGTAGACCTGGTACACACGGAGGGTTCAAGTTCAAGCTCAGTAAACGTTGATATCGTAGATCCCTTACTCGTCCCAGATAATAACACTTATCGCATCACCTTTGAAGATACCTTATTGCCTGCTTCAAAGAGTATTTATGAGGATACACTGACCACTCAGAGCTTCACCTGGGAAAATATTACCGATATTGACAATCCAGATACTTTGATCTTGGAGTCAGACCGCTTCGAGGATGACGATGAGAATGTGATTATTGACGGAATGCGTCTCCAATTTCATATCGAACCATTTATTGAAATCAATAAGGTTCTTTCTGGTTGGAATGACTCGACAATATTTGATCCAAGTCTAAATGTGTACAATCTTGAATTTTCTGGTGTAGGGCTCAAGAAGCCAAATGACTATCAATTAGATTTTGGACCGGTAGGAACGGATACATCAACCAATTTTGATATTCTGGGTGGCTTTGTGAATTTGCCTGCAACGCCAGTCAATTTCAGTGTGTATAATCTTACTGAGGGTAAACTGCAGACTTTCGCCTTTTACAATCTTATCAATGGCGATTCCTTGGCTGTCTGGGGTGAACCTGCTGATGGCGTGATGAACAGCACAACTGCCGAATCTGATGTGGTTATCTTTATTGATGAGGTGCTTGATACATTGGGTAATGTGATCGACTACAACCCATCATGGCAATTGACTTTTAAGCATCTGGTAAGTGATAGTGCCAGACGTCATCCAACTGATGGTGATCAATTGACCCTGATCATTAAAAAGCCATTTCTTGGAGATGATGTGTATATGTTCAAAACAGCTGGAGCCTATCTGGACGATGCGCGTGCCAAGGAGGATATTAAAAAGGTGACAGTCGTCCCGAATCCTTATGTAGCAGCGGCTAGTTGGGAGCCAAGTAACCCGTTTAATAGTGGTCGTGGACCGCGAGTTATTCGATTCAATCACATTCCCAAGGATTGTAAGATAAGCATCTTCACAATAAATGGTGAGTTGGTGGATCAGTTTGAGGTCAACAACAATATGGATGAAGGAAGTGCCACATGGGACTTACTCTCATTAGACAACCTCTCCATATCATTTGGACTCTACTTATTCTATGTTGAAGACCTGGAAACAGGTGCAACTCAAACCGGCAAATTTGCAGTTATCAAATAAGGACTATGAAGATGAAAAAATATACTGCTCTTCGAATCCTTCTTATCACAGCAGTTTTTGCTGGATCACTATTAGGACAGACAGTTTCCAAAGTTGGCACATCAGCTGTCAATTTTCTAAAAATTCCTGTGGATGCCATGGCAACCGCCAGGGGAGAAGCAGTTGTGACTGGATTTAATAATCCCGCCACCTTATTCTACAATCCCTCCACCATGGCTCTGATGAGTGAACCCACTGCGCACTTCTCCTACGTGGACTGGTATGAAGGGATATCATTGAATCAAGCAGCCATGATCATCCCGATTCCTTCCATAGGTGTGTTTGGCTTAAATGTCATTAGTCTTTCTTCGGGGCAGATGGAAATCACCACTGAAAGAGATCAAGACGGTACAGGTGATTTCTTTGAAATGGGAGCCCAGCAATTTGGTCTCGCCTTTGCTCGTAGTCTTACTGATCGTTTTATGATCGGTGCCAATGCCAAGATATTGCGTGAGACCATTTATAACACGCATGCCCAGGGTTTTGCCTTGGATGTTGGGGGCCGCTATATGACTCCCTGGCCTGGTTTGGTCTTGGGTTTCTCCATCAATAATTTTGGGAGCAAGATGCAGATGGAGGGGGATGATCTGCTGACAACTGTTGATCCCGACCCCATTAATAGTGGTAACAACGATATTATTAATGCCTACTATGCAACAGATAGATTCGACCTTCCATTGCGTATGGTCATTGGAGCCGGTTGGAATGTGATCAATACTCGGATGTTGAATCTTCTGCTTGAGGTGGATGGGGTTTATCCCAGTGACAATTATGAGTGGATGAATATTGGAGCACAAGCTGGTATAATGAACAACCTGCTCTATGTCAGTGCAGGAATGAATCATATCTTTCTCCCCGAGAATGAACCTCAAGTCTCAATTGGTGGGGGCTTATCAACACGAATATTCGGGGGTGTGATCATGCAGCTTGACTATGCAGTTCAGTCCCACACTTACTTCGCATACAACGAACACTTCTCCTTATCATTGAAATACAGGTAATTGAGATTTTTCGTTTGAGAATAAATAATTGGAATAGGATCGATACCGAAAATGGGTTCGATCGACCAAGAAAGAATTTTAGAAAATTTGGACAATAGTCTTGTTTAGAATGGTCTAAAATTTCATATTGATATGTTTTTAACAAACAAAAGGAGGTAAGTGTGAAACGCTTATTTACAATGCTGATCGTGTTGAGTGTGGCCTTTACCATGGCTTGGGCTCAGAACGATCTTGACCTCACATTCGAGGACGCTACTGACGTCGCGAATTGGGGGGTTCATGGAGGTACCTCAGGCTACACGACTGTTGCGCAAAATGCTACAGCGGGTGTTGATGGAACAGGTGGCCTCGTGCTTGGTGATGGAGGCTATGGCTACTACATCAAGCGACCTATCGCAGCTACACCCGGTAAACCCTACCGCTTAGTTGTCGATGTAAAATCAGTTGGTTGGGATACACCTGGAACCTACCCGATCACCCTTGCAGTCGAAGGCCTGGAAGCATCTGAAAATTCAGTGAGTATCAATGCCTTGGCTGGCTTTACCAAGATTGTGATTGAAGGTGTAGCAGCTAATGCCAGTGGGTATATTAAGCTGCAGGGATCAAATACGACGCTGGCAAATGCTGGTGGTCTAATCGAAGTGACCCTCGATAATCTCATGTTCGATGATGATCCACCACCGCCACCCGGACCTTTCTTCTCGCAATGGATTGAAGGAAGTTCATACAACAAGGCATTGGAGATTTTCAACCCCACAGATGCAACCATTAATCTGGATGATTATGCATTTCCAAATGTCTCCAATGACCCAACAACTGTTGGAGTTCACGAGTACTGGAACGCGTTCACCGTTGGAGCAACGATTGCTCCCGGAGAGGTTTATGTCATTGCTCATCCATCAGCTGATCCAGCCATTTTGGCTGAAGCTGATCAGGAAATGTCATTCCTGAGTAATGGAGATGATGGGTTCGCTCTCGTTATGGGAATTGAGACCGACTACGAAGTGATCGATTTTGTGGGAGATTTCAATGGTGATCCTGGCTCAGGATGGGATGTAGCTGGTGTTCTTGCAGCTACAGCAGATCACACGATCTTCCGTAAAGCACACGTAATGCACGGAAATGCTGATTGGATGGCTTCGGCTGGTGTTGATAAAGAATCATCAGAATGGATTGTTGGTGATAAAGATGTGTTTGACGGATTAGGTTCCTTCCCTGAAGATTTCCGTCCAATGGTGCATTTTGAAGTCAATATGGCTCATCAGATCCTCAAAGCCAATTTTGACCCAGCTTCTGACTATGTCGATATTGCTGGTGACATGAATGGCTGGGGTCCTGCTGCAGGTGAATGGCAATTAACCGCTCATCCTGATACCAATGGTATCTGGGTTGGTGAATTTCCTATCGCCGAAGGTGAATATGGATTCAAATTCAGAATCAATAGCTCCTGGGATGCTGGCAAACACGATGGTGGTGATAACCGCAATCTGCATGTAGGCGACATGGGTGGACATTATTTTGGATATCTGGATCATTATACCCATTATCCAGTTATCTTTTTTGGTGTTGATCTAACTGATAAATTCAATAATGCTGAGTTTGATCCTGCCGTTGACAGCGTAAATGTTGCTGGTTCTTTTAACGGTTGGGGTGGCGATCCCGGTGACTTACATCCAATGATGGATGATCCTCTAAAATGGGGTGCTTTTATTGACCAGGATGGCGCATTCGCTGTAGATGATGCCCTTGAATTCAAGTTCCGTATCAATGAGAACTGGGACAATGCTGAATCACTCGATAACCGCAAACATAAAGTTGTTGCAGGTCTTCAGGAATATAAAGTATTCTGGAATAACTACGACTATAACCTGGCTGTGACTTTTGAAGTCAATATGAATGCCAAGATGGATGCCGGCGAATTCAATCCTGCGACGCAGTATGTGGATGTTGCTGGTAATTTCAATGGCTGGGGTCCAGCCGCTGGTGACTGGCAGCTGACTGATGAGGACGCTGACGGTATCTGGTCCATCACTGTGGCTGATAGCTTCACCGTTGGTCAGGAACTGGAATTTAAGTTCCGCATCGATAGTGATTGGGGTAAATCAGAATCTGATCCTAATCGCAAATATATTGTTGGTGGCGGAGCTCAAACTTTCTACGATTGGTGGAATCGCTTTGATCCCAACTTCGTTGGAGCACCTGTGACCTTCAAGGTCAATATGAATGCTCAGATCGATGCTGCTCTGTTCACAGCTGGTACTGATAATGTTCTGGTTACTGGCGTCTTTGGTGCAATTCCAATGGATGATGGTGATGCTGATGGTATCTATGAAGTAACAGCCAGTGTTCCACTTGGTTTGACTTTCTTCCGCTATCGTATTAATGCTGACTCTCCGGAAAATCTGCCATTTGACAGATCGGTTGTCCTCGATGTTCCAGATACACCAGTTGTTCTCGATGTAGTCTGGTTCAGTAATGTTACTGAGGTTAGATCCGGTTCTGGAAACATCACATTCCGTGTTGATATGACTGTTCTTCAAGGTCTTGGTTTCTATGACCGAGCCTTGGGTGATAGTCTTGAACTACGTGGTGGTGTTAACGACTGGGGCGGTAATCCCGATCGCAGCCTGATCGAAATGATCCGTCAACCCGGTACAGAGATCTATTTCTTGACCGTACCTTTCACCGGTGATGCCGGTGAGGTCTTCACCTATAAGTTCTTCTTGAATCTGCATCAAACTGCTGGCGGAGATAGTGCCCAGCATGCCGGTGAGGATTTCTTTGAATATGAACTTCCAGCTGGTGCTGGTGGTGGTGACAGATTCTTTGTATGGAATGGTTTAGATGCTGATACAGTTCTACCAGTACAGACATATCAGGACTATAGAACGGCAGGTATCATACCGCGAGGTGAAACAGTTCATGCTGTACTATACATGGATATGAGTGAAGCCATGCATTATGAAGACAACCCCTTCGATCCAGCAACAGATAGTCTCTACTTTATCTGGCAGGATTCCTGGGGTGCTGAATTGCAAGGTCTACAGGCTGGAAATCTAGCCGAAGACAAGCTCGCATATCTATACGAGACAACCTGGCAGTCAAAACAGAGAGGCAAAAACGTCTATCAAGTTACGGTACCAATTACTGGTCCGGCTCCTCATGCACTCATGTACACAACCCGTTATGTTAAGGGTGATGGTACAGAGGTTGATGAAATGGGTGCTGGTTATGGTTTTGGTCGTTTCCGTACACAGTGGCTCAAACCTGAAACAGTGGGCGGACCTATCGCTGCTGTTCAGGGTTTAGAAACTGTTAAGTTCAGCAATCTTGGAACACCTCTCGAGGTCTTCCCTGAACCGTACGCAAACCAACTTACTTTTGCCAACCCAGTTTCGACTGAAGTTGAAAATCTACCGACTAGTTTTGCGCTTTCACAGAACTATCCGAATCCCTTCAATCCAACAACTACAATCAGCTATGTAATTCCTGAAGCTGTAAATGTTGAGTTGATCGTTTTTGATATTACTGGTCGTGAAGTGACACGCTTGGTAGATAATCGCAATCACAACGCTGGACGTTATGATGTCATGTGGAATGGCCTCAACGACGCTGGCGAACGTGTTGCTAGTGGTCTGTACTTTTACAGAATCATGGCTGGCGATTTTCAGCAGACAAATAAAATGCTCATGCTAAAATAATCGTTTAATGCGATTGACGTAAGCTTAGATAGGGTGGAGAGGTTTCTCTCCACCCTATTTTTTTAGTATTGATTTTATGGCAATTTTCATTGTGAATATTTACCGTTACGCTAGCGGAAAGGAGAAACATATGACTAGTGTCTTCGCGAGTGAATGCAGTGAACGCGGCCTGCTCAGCCGAAGCACGTGTGCGCAGGCAGGCGGCGGACAGGCTTCATCCTTACACTCCTCGCAAAGACTAAGTGGATATATTTGTTCATTATTAGCACTAATATTATTCCTCACACTTCAAAAATGCTCGTTCTCGGGGCTTACTGATGATTCTTCAGTAGCCAGTGGAAGTCTTCAACAAAAGGACTTCATATTTCAAAACTTTCTCAGCTCTGTTCATGAAGCTGACTCTTCACTAAAACAAAACCGGGTTGATTCCTTTATTCAAGGGGCTGACTCCACAACAGGGTTTCCCTTTGTAGAGAATTCAACAGCCTACTTCTTTTGCCTGAACGATTCAAATCCCACCATCAATCTTGCCGGTGATCATAACGATTGGAATCCAGAGGGCCGTGAATTTACCCACCTAAGGGGTACAAATTTGCACTACAGGGCAGTTGAGTTCCCCGAGGATGCCAGAATTGATTATAAATTTGTTGTGGGCGAAGATTGGATCCTTGATCCCCTCAATCCAAAAACCTGTTTTGGGGGATTGGGAACAAATTCTGAACTATCCATGCCAGCATATGTTCAAGCCCTGGAAATACTCGACTATGAGATTCCTCTGGGCAATGTGAACTCGATTGACTTTGAGAACACCCTACAGGAGAGTAAGCAGACTCTCAGAATATACACGCCCCCTGCTTACGAGGGTGGAGATAAGAAATATCGCTCAGCCTATTTTCTCGATGGAAGTGATTTTCAAACCCTGGGTAAGGTTAAAAATATTTTAGACTACTTAATATTTAATGAGCAAATACCCCCCCTCATTGGAGTCTTTGTGGATCCAACAGACCGAGGCAAAGAACTCGCCTATGATATGGATTATATGAAAATGTTTGTTGATGAGTTGGTTCCCTTTATTGACTCCAAGTATCGTACTCTGACAGAGGCTGAAGACAGGGCTATTGTGGGTGTGAGCCTGGGCGGCCTGACTTCTCTTCTATTTACCCTGCACAACCCTGAGGTTTTCGGAAATTGTGCTGCCTATTCTCCAGCTATTCAATTCGGGGATATGATAGACCAATATGAGAAAAGTACAGTGCTGCCTGTAAAGATCTATTTGGATGCCGGAACCTATGAAGAGGTTATCTATAATGGCGCAAAAAAATTACCACCTATCCTGGAACGGAATGGATGGACCTTTGTGTGGAGAGAATGGCCTGAAGCACACTCCTGGGGTTCCTGGAGAGCACATCTGGATGAATCATTGACATATTTCTGGCCGCAGACTCAAACAGGCATTGACAATACCCATGAGTAGACGTTTCAGATATTCTTACCCAATGGAGTATGAGGGCTCAATTTTGAACGTCTTCGCGAGTGAGGAACGAACGCAGCGATCTCGAAGCTTTATTCGCCCACAAATCCGAGATTGCTTCGTCGCAAGCTCCTCGCAAAGACGAGCAGGACTTTTTGATTTTAGTGGTCAACTTCTCTTAAGAATTAGCATGACAATTCTCATGCTATGCATTGTGTTAAGTCCCGCCCTTGGAACAGAGAAAACCACTCTACATCTCTGGCACCCCATGCCAGCTCCCAGTCGGGCGGTGCTTAACGAATTGATACAGGAATACGAAGCCCAGAATCCTGGCATCAAGGTACACACGCTCTATAAGGAGAATGAAGAAGTTCGTATGGCCTACATGTCGGCCACTGGATTCACCTCAGGTGGACCTGATCTGCTATATGGACCAAGCGATTTCACAGGGGCCCTGGTCGAAATGGATATTGTCAAGCCCCTGGAAGATCTATTCACACCGGAAGAGCTGGCTGCCTTTGACCCGAAGGGTCTGACCTGGTATAACGGGCACCTGTACCAGATAGGGGATGAGCTGGGGAATCATTTAGCGCTGGTTTACAATAAGCGTCTCTTCGCCGAAGTTGGACTCGATCGTCCACCAGAAACCATGCAAGAATTGATAGAGTTTGGGAAAAAACTGACCATCGACAAGGATGGTGATGGAATTGTTGATCAATATGGCCTGGTCTGGAACTTTACAGAACCCTTCTTCTTTATGCCCTTCTATGCTTCTTATGGTGGCTGGGTAATGGATGAGGATCAAAATCCAACCCTGAACAATGAGGCTGCTATCAAGGCTTTCAATTTTGTCCGTGAAATGCGCGATGTTCACGGAATTATCCCTGCAGAATGTGACTATGATGTCGCCGATTCAAAATTTAATACAGGCAGTGCCGGTATGCTCATTAATGGAGCTTGGGCTTGGGCAAAGTACATGGAATCTCCACATGTGGATTTTGGACTGGCGGTATTACCTATCAATTCAGAGACTGGTTTATATCCAGCGCCCATGGTGGCTACCAAGGGCTACTATTTAAATCCTTATCTCGAGAATGAACGTCTCGAGCAAGTTCTCAAATTAACAAAATTTCTCACGGGTCCAGAAGCTCAGTTCAAATATGCCAGTCGTTTAGCTACAATTCCTACCCTCATTGAGGTCAGGGAAAGACCTGAAATTGCCAATAACCCTATCATCATGACTTCAATTGAACAGGTGACTCATGGCAAGGCCATGCCCATTTCACCTCAGATGAGAGCCATCTGGGATGCCATGCGACCTGCCTACCAAAATGTACTTGGTGGCAGTATGACTCCTGAAGAGGGAGCTGCCTATCAGCAGGAACTGGCTGTCCAAAAAGTCGCAGAACTCTTCGAGGGTCAGGATATCGATAAAACAGCGGTGAACGTCACTGCGATCCTGGTTTATATCGCAGGAATCATCCTGGTTCTATGGGCTCTCTACAAGCTGATTCTAACATTTATTCTGCCCCTCATTCGAGGTGTCCCTGGCGTTCAGGTTAAGGAATCCAGATTTGGTGTGCTCATGGTGGCACCGGCAGCCCTGTTCATTTTCGGCGTCGTTGTTTATCCTTTCTTCTATAATTTGGTAATATCCTTTTCAAATATGGGGCTTACGACTGTCAAGGACTGGCAAATCATTGGATTTTCTCAATACGGGAAAGTACTGGCAGATTCCCAGTTCTACTATTTCTTCATGAAAACCATTATCTGGACCTTTGTCAATGTGAGTTTTCATGTGATATTTGGTGTTTTATTGGCGCTATTGTTGAATCGCCCTCTACCTGGGAAAGGCATAATTCGAGTTCTTTTAATTCTGCCATGGGCCGTACCTAGTTACATCACTGCCCTGACCTGGAGAGGGATGTTCAATATCGATTACGGTGCAGTCAATGTCATTCTGAAGACTGTATTTGGAATGGAGCCCATCTCCTGGTTGATCGACCCCACCAACGCCTTCATTGCAGTTATCATTACCAATGTTTGGCTGGGAATTCCCTTTATGATGATCATCGCTCTGGGTGGCCTGCAATCCATACCGCAGGAATTATATGAAGCCGCATCCATCGATGGTGCCTCGCCATGGCAACAATTCAAAAAGATCACACTGCCTCTGCTGAAACCAGTGATGGTTCCTGCAATAACCCTTGGTATCGTATGGACCTTCAACAACATCAATGTTGTCTGGCTTGTGTCCAATGGAGGACAACCAGGGGATCAGACCCACATTCTTGTGAGTTTTGTCTATCGCGCGGCTTTCAATCTCTATCGATATGGGTATGCCGCTGCTTTCAGTTTTATGATCTTCTTAATGCTGGCATTTTTCTCAGTCAAATTTATGCAGAAAAATAAAGCGACGGAAACGGTCTATTAATGATAAACTCAATTCTTTCATACCTAATCTCCGAATTGAGTCTTTGCGAGGAACGATTTTCTGTGCACAGAAAAAAGGTGACGAAGCAATCTCAGACCAGAGATCGCCGCATTCATTCTGACACAAACGTCAGAATTCCTTCGCGAAGACACAAGAGCATGTACGTAGTAGGCGGATTGACATGAAAAAGACATCTGCACTCCAGTACATCATTATTTATAGTCTACTCCTGGTCGCAGTTGCCTGGTCCATCTATCCTATTCTCAGAGTCATCACCATCTCCATCAGACCAGGTGACAATCTTCTAAACGAAAGTCTTGCGCTCATTCCCGAGGATTGGACCTTTGATAATTATCGAACAATTTTCGCCGATCATCCCATGTGGACCTGGATATGGAATTCAATACTCGTGACCCTAACCGTTGTCATCACAGGGGTGTCACTGGCCTCCACGGCTGGTTATGCGCTCTCTCGATTTCGTTTTCCCGGTCGCAATGCAAGTTTACTTAGCCTTTTGGTCACACAGATGTTTCCTGCGACCATGCTACTCTTACCCTTGTTTATTATGCTCTCCAACCTGCACCTTATTAATACCTATCTGGGCTTGATCGTTATCTATTCTTCTACTGCCCTGCCATTTTGTGTATGGCAGATGAAAGGTTACTATGATACGATTCCCTATTCTCTGGAAGAGGCAGCCAGAATAGATGGTGCCAGTCGATTTATGGCATTTTATAAAATTATTTTACCTCTGGCATCCCCGGCATTGGTCATTACGGCTTTATTCTCATTCATGTCAGCCTGGACAGAATATATCGTTGCTGCTCAGGTGCTTTGGTACGAAGAAATGTTTACATTGCCTATTGGATTGAAATCTTTTCAGGCAAATATGAATACAGAGTGGGGCTTATATGCCGCCGGTGCGATGATAGTCTCCGTTCCAGCCATTGCTCTATTCCTATTTTTAACCAAGTATTTAATAGGTGGTCTCACCCTAGGGTCAGTCAAGGGTTAACATCATGTACTCAGGATTTCTAATGAAAAAAATGATATACTTCTCCCAAATTATACTTCTGATTATGTTTATCGTCAGTTGTGAGCCAATTGCCCCGCAAAAAATCTCCATGGATGGCGCGTGGAAGTTGAAATATGATTCTGATAAGATCGGACTGAGAGCAGGTTGGTTTGATGTAAATCATGATCGCAGTGACTGGAGTGATACGGCTGTACCCGGGTCGTGGGAAGATGGCGATTATGATGGTTTCGCCTGGTTAGCTACCACCATCCCCGCCCACCACTACGCATCGGGGTATAATTGGGCTTTGGTTTTTGAATCAGTAGATGACAATGCAGTCATCTGGCTTGATGGTCGTCTCTTCGGGAAGCAGATGGGCTATGGTATAAAATTCTATTTTGATATGGGTGATAAATTGCGGGATGGTAAAGCCCACGAGTTGGTACTGCGCATAGAGGATATGGGAGGTCCAGGCGGAATCAATGGATCAGTCTATCTGCAGCCCTACATTGAGGAAATTGAATTGATTAGATCAGAAGCAAGCACACAAGTAGCTCCGGTTGCTCCGGAGTGGGCACAAAACGCCAATATTTATGAGATTTTCGTGAGATCACACAGCATGGCCAGATCATTCAACGCTGTACGTGTAGATTTGAATCGAATAAAGAGATTGGGAATAGATTTGATCTGGTTGATGCCCATTCATCCTATCGGTGTTAAAAACCATAAATTTGAAGTGGGTGCCCCTTACGCTGTCCAGGATTACTACAAAATTAATCCCCGCTTTGGCTCGCTGGACGATTTTAAAGATCTGGTTCAGCAAACCCATGAGAAAGATATGAGGATCATTCTTGACATGGTTCTCAACCATACTGCCTGGGATAATCCGCTCATTGAGGAACATAAAGATTGGTATACAAGAGACGAAAAAGGTGAGATCGTGTCTCCCAACAGCGACTGGTGGGATACAGCCGATCTCAACTATGACAATCAGGAACTAAGGCAGTGGATGATCGATATGCTGGTCTGGTGGATCACTGAAACCGATGTGGATGGATTTCGATTTGATGTGGCCGAGCTCGTTCCCAATGATTTCTGGTTGGAAGCAAAAGCGGCTTGCCAGAAAGTCAAGCCAGATGTGTTTTTTCTGGCAGAAGGGGCGAAGCCTGAGCTACACCTGAGTGGCCATGATATGACCTATTCCTGGAATATCTGGAATCTGGTGACTAAAGCCGCTCGGGGCGAGGCTCATGTCAGTCAGATCAAGAAAAGTTATGAAGATGAGCAATATCAGTATCCAAAGAATGCTTTGCGGATGCGATTTACCGAAAATCACGATAAAACCAGATCACGAGCTTTAATCGGGGATGCGGAGCTCAACAAGACCGCCTGGGCGTTTATCGCCCTCATGAAGGGAAATCCACTCATCTATGCCGGACAGGAAGTGGGAGCTAAGGAAGAGGTGGATATCCATCTGGATCCGGTGATCTACTGGTCTCGGGCAGATAGAGAATTGGAGAAATCCATGGGGGAGATCCTGAACCTGAGGAAAACGTGGATCACACCAAAATCCAGCTTTGATATTATCTTAGCCAGTGATGACAAACAGGTCATCGCATACAAGCATGGACCTCTGCTCGCCTTTTTCAATTTTTCAGAGAAGGATTTTGAATTTTCAGCCGCGGGGATGGATACCATTGTGTATGGGGATCTGACATTAAATGAAGCGAGCAGTCTGATGCTGCCAGCAAAAAGTTTTGGAGTTATTAAGTGAGAACGAATTTACAATTATTATTGATAAACATTTTAGCCCTTTCAGCCTTTGGGCAGTATGATCCAAGTATTTTATATTGGGAACCAACCCAGGTCTTTAAGGGAGATACGGTAAATATCTACTACAATGTGGTAAATGGTACATTACCAAATAATGTAAATCCGGTACAATTACATCTGGGGCATAATACCTGGACGGGTGCTGTTAATCAATATACCATGACTGAATTAACAGATGGGTGGTGGGTGTATCATCATGATATTCCTCAGGATGCAGACGTTATAGATTTTGTGATGAGAAATGTTGCAGGATCAGAATGGGATAACAATGGGGGTAATGATTACCATATCCCTGTCGTAACACCAGGAATGTGGATGCCGGTATTCCCTGGCCCTAACGACACGATCCGTGTTCGAAGAGCAAATACTGTTGCAACCAATATGTGGTGGGGTGTCAATAGCTGGAGTGCACCAATTGATGACTATCAACCGGAAAATACGAGTGTTGGTCAAACCGGTCTATCCGTGGAGAGTCAAATGAATGGTCCTGACACAAACGGGGACTACTGGGTCGATATCGGTCCTTTTAATAAAGCTCAGCAGGTCGTGAGTATAGTAGATTTTGTCTTTAATTGGAATAATAGCCAAACCTGGGACAACAATAGTGGTGGGGACTATCATTTTCCCATTTCCTTTGTTCCGGGACCCAATGATCCATCAATTAGCCTGGTGAATATCGCAGAGGGGCATGCCCTGGAGAGCGAACAGCTTGTTCAGATTAGTACTGAGAACGCCTACTATGTTGAGGTACGCCTTGATGGGGCTATCAAACATGTAGCTGGTGGCGGTGCCTCTGAATTCACATTCAATACGGATGCCCTGGGCTTGGGATCGCATCAGCTTGTGGCTTTTGCAAAGCGGGATAATGACAGGGTCATGATGGATTTCAAGACCGTATATAAGACTCCGGAGATCGTTGAAGCGGCTTTTCCTGCATCGGACGAACTTGGAGCATATGATCGAGGTGATGGAACAGTCACCTTTTCTCTTCTTGCACCGGGCAAAGCATTCGTTTCTGTGGTCGGAGATTTCAATAGCTGGGATGAAACTACAGGGCTTATGAAATTTGATCCATCCCAGGATATATTCTGGTTAAATGTACCTCTCGCCGATGGTAGTCATGAGTATTTGTTCAAAATCAATGGAGATAAGGTCATCGGTGACCCCTTTGCCACAGATGTTAATTGGACCGATGAGAATGGGAATGAACACTGGCTGGCGTCCAATCAGAAATCCCTAGTACATCTTGGACAAGCAGAGTTTTCGTGGACAGATGGAGGATTTGTAAAGCCCCCTATGAAGGACCTGCTTATCTATGAAACCCTCATACGAGATTTTACTCCCTCTGGTGATCTCCCTGGATTGACTGCCAAGCTGGATTACCTGGAAGATCTTGGGATCAATGCCATTGAACTCCTCCCTCCAACTGAATTTCCAGGAGAAAGCTCCTGGGGCTACAACCCGGCGTTCTTCATGGCCTTGGAATCAAGCTATGGTACACCGGAAAATATGAAAACTTTTGTTAATGAGGCTCATAAACGCGGCATCGCCGTACTTATCGATCTCGTATTCAATCATGCTGATGGTAGTTCACCCTATGAACAGATGTATGGACAGGATTACACCAATTCGCCATACATGCATGCAGAAGCCAATGCCTGGGGATTCCCTGACTTTGATCATGGTAAAAAGGGAACTCAGGAGCTCACTTCGAGAACAGTCCGACATTGGATAAAAGAATATCATGTAGATGGGTATCGTTATGATCACACACCGGGAATAGGCTGGAGAGGAACGGCTGAGTTTGGTGTAAGTTATTTTGCAAATGAAGCCCATGTAGAAAATAATGAGACCTACCAAATTGCGGAGCATTTCTGGAGTGATATATGGCAATTGATCGATGATACCTATATCGATTCACATTGGCATGATGCCTTCCATGATCAGATGAAAGCAAACTTGAGACAGGGGCCCTTTGAGGGATCCACCTATGGTGACATGTATAAAACGGAGCGAGGTATTGACTATTCAGCTGATGGATTCAAGGATGCTGAAGCTGCCGTCAATTACCTCGAAAGCCATGATGAGCAACGCGTGATTTTTGAAGCTCAAACCAATGGCTTGACCTATGAGCAAGCGCTCAAGAAGGCTGAACTTGCTGCGGAGGTTTTGTTTACCAGCACAGGAATCCCCATGCTATATATGGGTGCTGAGCTGGGTATGGATACAGAACGCACGCTTGACCGCAATCCCGTTCGCTGGTTTTACCTTAATGATCCCAATTTGGCAAAGCTTCATCAAAAATACAAAGATCTCATTTGGTTGCGTAAACGCTATGCTGCTCTGAGATCAAATAATATTGATGTGGTATATAAATCAAACAGCAAGCGAGTGCTCATACACCATAGAACCATTGATTCTGGACCTGATCTTGTTGTAGCCCTAAATTTCAACTCTAGTGACCAGACTGTGAATCTTGAATTCCCTTCTACTGGTACCTGGCATGAATTCCTCAGCGGTGAAACACTAGAGCTGACGACGTCGATTCAAGAAGGGTATGTTATTCCAGCTTCCTCAACCCGGATTTTTGCCAATGAGAAGAATTGGGTTGATGTGAATGAGAAAAATAATTTGCCACGTGAATACGCCTTACAGAAGGCGTTCCCCAATCCATTTAACCCCTCCACGAGGATTCGATTTGACCTGCCTGAGGCCAGAGCCGTTCAGCTAAGGATCTATGATCTTCTCGGAAGAGAAGTGTGGTCAAATCTTGCAGGTAATATCCAGTATGAAGCCGGTTCCCATGAACTTATTTGGAATGGGACCAACAACACGAACAACACGCTTCCAGCAGGCGTCTATTTACTGGAACTCAAAACGAGCGAGTTTCGTCAGGTTCAAAAACTCATGCTGCTTAAATAAATCTGGGCTTGCGTATTTTGGGCGAAGAAGACCTTTCACTAGCCCAGCCCTTTAGGGCTGGGATCAATGATCATGAATTGAAAAGGATAAGGCCGTTAACGGTCTTAGAAATTATGCAGGTTAATGCCGACTCAGCCCTGATGAACTGGACCAGGTCAAGTCGAAGACTAATCCTCCTACCCCTACCCCTAATCCTATTCATATTCAGTTGTGGATCTGAGCCAAACCCAAAACTACCTCAAACAGATCTTGATCCAGGGAGTATGCGTGAGATCGCTTATACGGACAAATCAGACGCATTCTGGGTAACATCAGCAGGAAGCTATAACAACTCGCCCTGGCACGGCCTGACGGCCTCAAAACGTGCCTACTTCGAGGACCTGTTCATTTATGCCGATGACACACTCCTTCCCAGGGCAGAAGCCATCGTTTCCATTGATCCGGTCTCCCTCAAACGGGAATACCCAGATTCAGGCATTAGAGAGAGTTGGACCCTTCTCGATGGGCAAGCCACGCTACTCATTCAGCTTGAGGCGGACAAACCCACTCGCTGGCGTATCCAGCCCGCCATTTTGGGAGGAACTCAGGCAGACGATTTTGAGATAAGTAGCTCAGAACATGAGATTAACATTCATCTGAAGCGCTTAGATGGCATCCCCTCTAGCCACCCCTATATAAAAATTCGATTCTCAGAAGCCATGTCCTGGGTACAACCGGTATCACCGGGTATGCCGCTCTATTCATCCTTTCTCATACCCGCTGCGCAATATGAGGCTTTAACCCATCTGGCGATCAGTGTATCCCTTCATGACAAACCAGAAAATCTTGATGGTGACCCGACCAGGAATGAGCGAGCTCGCAGCCAGCGTGAGGAACGAATATCCAGACGATTAGACCAAACCAGAGTTCAGAGTTCCTCGAAAAATCGGGATGAGGCCATAGCCTGGGCCCATGCGTCTCTCGACGCTCTGATCATGGATCAGACAGGTAAGGGCATATATGCAGGTTTACCCTGGTTTGATGATTACTGGGGTCGAGATGTGTTCATCTCTTTCACGGGTGCTGTACTGGTGAGTGGTCAATTCGATGAGGCAAAACAGATTCTATTGTCCTTTGCCAATCTCCAGAATATAGACCCTGACGATCCAAATTACGGTCGAGTGCCCAATCGTGCCCAGCCCAATGATATCATTTATAACACAACTGATGGCACCCCCTGGTTTGTACGTTCTATCTGGGATTACTATCGATATTCCGGTGATGAAGCTTTCCTGGAAGAGATGTGGCCTTCAATCCGGCATGCGACCAGAGGTGCACTCCAGAATTGGACCGATAATTCCGGTTTACTTCGTCATGGTGACGCTGATACCTGGATGGATGCAAGGGGTCCAGATGGTGCGTGGAGTCCAAGAGGAAATAGAGCGATTGAGATTCAATTCATCTGGCGAGATCAACTGGAGATCACGCGACGAATGGCCGAACGCTTTGGAGATACTGATCTGATGGATCGGTCACAGGATGCCCTCACAGAACTAAAAAAAGGTTTAATAAAATTTCGAGCCCCCAAATCTGAATCTTTTGTTGATCATCTGAATGGTGATGATTCTCAGGATAAACAAATCAGACCCAATGTATTTCTTGTCCCACCACTGTTTGAGGAAACCTGTGACTGGGCTACCTTTAGTCTCCTTGCACCTCAGCTTGTTACCATAAATGGCGTATTCTCACTGAGTCAGGATGACCCCAATTTCCATCCCTACCACCATGTACCTGGTCTCTATGTTCAAGATGCTGCTTATCATAATGGTATCATCTGGACTTGGAACTCAGCAGCTTCCATCACTCAGGCTATTCGATTCCATCAACATCACTATGCTCAGGCTCTCTTTGACAATCTTACCGAACAAATTCTGAATAGGGGAGCGGTCGGAAGCATAGCTGAATTGACTGATGCTTGGCCCAGGGAAGGACGCCTCAAACTATCAGGAACATTCACTCAGGCTTGGAGCCTGGCAGAATATCTCAGAACCTTTTATCAGGATATCCTGGGAATTCAACCGGATCTCACGAGAAATAAAGTGAAGATTTCTCCCAGACTGCTGAAAGGGATGAATCAGATTAAATTTAGCGTCCCACTGGGCGATGATTCATGGGAGATAAACTATCGAGAGACCGCTTCAAGATTTGATATAGATATTAAGCGATCCAATGAATCAGCCATATTACTCGATCTTGATATTTTACATGGAACGGGGCTGGGTAAACTTGAAATAGCATGGAAATCCAGTGATCTACACCTGCGCTACGAAAAAAATATGGGTCAGTGGACTGTTCCGGCAGAATATCCCTACTATAAAACTTCATCCGAACCAATTGAGATCCCCATGAATAGCCTGAAATTCTCCCAATTGAACACTGGAAAGCTACTACCTGTGCTCAAGGGACCTGATCACCGCCTCCTCAAAGAGGATGAGGTCGTTTTCCAGGGGGGAACATACAAGCCACTGCTGGAGGTCATAGACCCGGCCGGAGACGATACAGGAGACAATGGAAAATATGTATATCCCAGAAATCCCCAATTTGAAACCGGATTGGCAGATATTCTTGGCTTTCAAGTCAGCAAGAGCAAAGATGACTTCAATTTCACCATGGAATTTTCAAATCTCGTAGATCCGGGCTGGCATCCAGAGTACGGATATCAACTTACCTATACTGCCATTGGTATTAGCTATGATCCTGCAACAGGAAATTCCAAACTGGGTAAGAATTCTGAGACCTCATTTAAATCGGGCTTCCGGGCAGACCAGATCATTTACATCAGCGGTGGAATACTACTGACAGATGAATTGCATTCGCCGCTAGCTGAATACCTCCCCAACGCAGCTACTGGAGCCATCGGGAACGCTGCCGCCGAATTCATCCAGTTTAGATTACCAAAGGAATTATTCAGAGGTGATCTCGAGACCGCTCAGTTCCAGATTGCCGTTGGGTGTCAAGACGACCACGGTGGAGCCGGTATGGGGGACTTCCGAGCTGTAAATGTTGAAGTCTCAGAATGGGCAGGCGGTGGGAAAACAAAATTCATGACTAGCAATGTGTATGATTGGTTAATACAGTAGGCTAATTGTTTGATTTTGGTATTCATTGCTAATAAAAAACAATTTGGAACATTTAATTAAGTCACCATATTAACTAGCTGTGAGACCTACACGTAAATATACCGCCCTTGCTGTTCTGCTGCTTATCGCTGTGATGCAGGTAATGCCCTTCGTTCCGACTCATGAGATCTGTGAGGAAGCCTGTTGTGAGAAACCTGTAAGTTGCTGTGAGTCAATGGATAGTGACGGTTGCGAAATGGCGATGACAAGCTGCAATACATCCATGTTCATACCGCTGCTTACTGCTCCTTTAATCAAAGTTGAATCCAATATTCAACTGGATATGGCTGCACTAGAACTTGCTGCAGACGAGATTATTGAGGATCAACAAGATGTTGAGCTCATTGATCTTGCTGCTGTGGACGATCTGTCACCCCCCGCATATACCCCTCTACTCATTTAGATATCTTCAATAATTAGGACAAACACAGGGATCAAAGCCTGTGTGATTTTGTGATTACAATAATTCCTATTGTGGAGATAGTATTTTGGAACTTTTTAAAAAGTCCTTTAGTCAAAATAAAATATATGGGCTGACCATCAGCATTTTGCTCCTGAGTTCATCCATTCTGGCGGATCAAATCAGGTCTGTAGAAGAATCGAACAACTGGTTAAAACTTGTTGAACATGCCCCAGTTGAATTACCTGCGCGAGTGGACAAGCTGGATGATTTGATCAGGATATCACTGAGCAATAACTCCCAACTGAAGATTGCCTATTCAGAATGGAAAATGAGACAGGAAGAGGTGGGAACGGTTGTCAAATTACCGGACCCCTCTCTCACTATGGGCTATTACCTGGAGCCGGTAGAAACAGCTGAGGGCCCCCAAAAGCTAAAACTATCCATAGGACAGACCCTCCCCTGGCTTTCAAAAACAAGGGCAAAAACCCAACAAAGAGAAGCTGTTGCGGATCAGGTTTATGAGCTCTTGAGCGATACCCATTTGCGTATCATCCAGGAAGTATCAACTCTCTGGGCGGAAGCAGCCTATTTGAAACAAGCCATTCGCTTGAACAATGAGAAGCTAAACCTAGCTCACGATTTAGAAGTGGTCCTGACAAATCGTTACAAAAGTGGGACTGTGAGTCATAAACAGTTTACGGAAGCTCAAACTCAAACCTTGGAAATTGCTGATCAAGAGGAGCATCTGAACGATAAACTCTTCCGAATTAAGGTACGCTTAGGGACACTATTGGATCTGAATGGACCTGTTCCCAGTACATTTCTTCCAGTAATGGGTATAGAATCATATTCTTCCGAGCAGAAGAACCTGATTCCGAGTCTCCACCCCCGATTAGCCCGAGTAGATAAAATGGATGAGCAGGTCAATGCAAGATTGCGATTAGCCAGGGCGGAACTCATGCCCGATATTCGACTTGGTGTAGATTATATACTCACTAATAAAAAAGTAGTGAATGGTGCTGAGATTGCTGGGAGTGGAAGCGATCCTCTCATCGCCTCAATTGGTCTCTCGCTACCACTTTGGAACTGGAGCAAGAAGAGATCTGCGATTCAGGCGAGTCAATGGCAAAGCAAGCAGATCGAAGCACTGAGAGAGAAAGAACGTCTGGAAATAGATCAGCAAAAACAATTAGCATCCTCAAGATTGCTGGAGAAAGAGCGTCGGTTTGCATTGTTAGAGGATGAGCTGATACCCAGAGCTGAGGAAATCGTCAATGTGATGGAGCAGGGATATGTTAGCCAAAAAGTGGACATAGATTCGCTCACCACAGCAAAGCAGCACGTGTTGGATTTAAAACTTGAAGCACAAGAAACCTGGAGATCTGTCCAGGGTGAGAAAATTAATTTAGCCTACTTGAGGGGCGAATAAAATGAATACAAACAATGATAAATATATTACGATAATGATGAATGTCTTCAGAAATGCCTGGCTTAAAATAGGAGGCATTCTGATTCTGGGAATAATCATCGGGGGCTTCTTATTTTCTGGAACCACCCAATCGACTCAAAATACAAACCACACTGATCATGGGGAAGGCACGATTTGGACCTGTTCCATGGACCCGCAGGTCAGGCTGGATGAACCGGGCCAATGTCCCATATGTTTTATGGATTTGATCCCACTGGAAAACACCACTGATACTATTGATCCTAATAGCCTCAGACTCTCACCATCCGCCGTTGCCTTGGCCAAGATTCAGACGACTGCCGTCAGGAGAGGGCATGCGATCAGTCAAAAACATTTATCAGGTAAAATTGATTTTGATGAAACTAGAGTTAAACATATTGCAGCCTGGTTTCCCGGTCGTCTGGAACGTCTCTACGTTGATTATACCGGAATTCGTGTAAACAAAGGCGACCATCTCCTGGAGATCTACAGCCCTGAACTGTATTCTGTACAGAGTGAACTCATACAGGCCTACACCGGAAAAATTCGTCAGAATAAATCTGAATCAATGCAGGCAATTTCTGTCTCCAACTATGGTACAGTGAAAGAAAAGGCGAAACTCCTGGGACTAAGTGATTCTCAGATCAAAGATATCGTGGGGAGGGGAAAGGCACGCTCTGTATTGCAAATCAATAGCCCTATAACCGGAATTGTGACCCATAAAAATGCAGTTGAGGGGAAGTATGTTAAAACTGGTGAAAAGATATACTCTATTGCAGATCTTTCACAAGTCTGGCTGGTTCTTGAAGCATATGAGCAGGATTTGCCCTGGATCGTATATGGACAAGAGCTCAGGTTCACCGTTACAAGTCTTCCTGGTCAAAGTTTCTCGGCTCGGATCTCCTATATCGATCCACTCGTGAATGAAGCAAAGCGGAGCATTACTGTAAGAGCTGTCCTGGATAACAGTGCGGGGCTCTTAAAACCAGGAATGCTGGCTGAAGCCGTGCTTACTGCCTCCTTAAATGCTGAAGGAAAAGTGGTCGCTAAGGATGTAAAGGGTTCCTGGGTTTGTCCAATGCATCCAGAGGAGGTGTCTGATCATCCCGGAGATTGTTCTATATGTGGGATGGATCTCGTACCCCTGGAACAGATTAGTGGAACAAGCGCAGAGCACTCGTCAGCATTGCTTATCCCTTCAACTTCAGTACTTAAAACTGGTAAACGCGCACTGGTATACATCCAAACTGTAGGAGATGAAGGCAGTATCTATATGCAAAAAGAGGTGGTTCTTGGACCACGAGTCGGCGAGGATTACATCGTCCTAAGTGGGTTGATGGAGGGCGAATATGTTGTTTCTCATGGCAGTTTTAAAATCGATAGTGCCATGCAAATAGCAGGTAAACAGAGTATGATGAGTCGACAGGGAATGGCACCTCAAGTCCAGACAGGTCACCATCATGAATGATAAACGACAAGGCTATTTAAACCGCCTGATCGGGATCCCTTTAGAGAATCGCCTGATCAGTTTGATCTTGTTTACAGGATTTATGGTCTGGGGTATTCTGACAGCTCCCTTCGATTGGAATATTCCTGGCATAGATCGCAGCCCGATTCCTGTGGATGCCATCCCTGATATTGGTGAGAATCAGCAGATTGTATTTTCAGAATGGGCCGGTCGTACGCCTCAAGATATTGAGGATCAGGTCACTTATCCTTTAACGGTAGCCCTTTTGGGAACGCCTGAGGTAAAAACGGTCCGGTCATTCTCCATGTTCGGTTTTTCAACCATCTATGTGATCTTTAAGGAGAATGTAGATTTTTATTGGTCCAGGAGTCGCATTCTGGAAAAATTAAATGCACTTCCTTCTGGAACTCTACCTGAGGGTGTGAAACCCGCACTGGGACCAGATGCAACAGCTTTGGGACAGGTCTTTTGGTATACTCTGGAAGGTCGGGATGAAGAAGGTGAGGTTACAGGCGGCTGGGATTTACACGAACTTCGCTCCATCCAGGACTATTACGTGAAATACGGATTGTCCTCAGCTGAAGGGGTCGCCGAGGTAGCCTCAGTAGGCGGTTTTGTCAAAGAATACCAGATCGATGTGAATCCACAGGCGCTGCGCCATCATGATCTCTCTTTGCTTCAAGTATTTAATGCAGTAAAAAATACCAATAATGAAGTTGGAGCCCGAACGGTGGAGATCAATCGGGTTGAGTATCTAATTCGTGGTCTCGGATTTATTAAAACACTTGAAGATCTGGAAGCTACTGTCCTAAAAGTTAAGGATAATGTTCCCATCAGGATCGCAGATGTGGCAGAGGTCAGCTTTGGGCCAGCCTTAAGGCGTGGTGCTCTGGACAAAGCTGGCGTAGAAGCAGTGGGTGGTGTCGTGGTGACTCGCTACGCTGAGAATCCCTTAGCGACGATCAAATCAGTCAAGGAGAAGATCAAGGAGATCACCCCGGGTCTTCCGAGTAAGACATTGCCAGATGGAAGAATATCCAAATTGGAGATCGTCCCTTTCTATGATCGATCAGGATTGATCTTTGAGACCCTGGGAACCTTGAATCATGCCTTACGGGACGAGATTATCGTGACCCTTATCGTTATCCTGGTCCTTTTGATGCATTTACGGGCATCAATTCTCATCAGCATGCTCATGCCTGCAACTGTGTTGCTAACATTTGTTGGAATGAAACTCTTTAATGTAGATGCCAACATTGTCGCTCTCTCGGGGATAGCCATAGCCATAGGAACCATTGTGGACATGGGTATCATCATGACTGAAAACATCCTTCGCAAGTTGGAAAATGAGGAGGATAAGGACAATATTGTCTCAAAAGTTTATGAGGCTGCCCGGGAAGTTGGACCGGCAATACTCACTGCCGTTTCTACCACAGTTATTAGTTTTCTCCCAGTATTCACCATGGAGGGCGCTGAAGGAAAGCTCTTCAAACCACTGGCATATACCAAGACTTTTGCCCTTATTTCATCCGTAGTGCTGGCGATTCTCATCTTACCCACGCTTGCCACCTATCTGTTTTCCATGAAAGTGCAGAGGAGGCAGATCAAAATAGCCTCCTTGGTAGCGCTCTTGTTTGCATCGCTATGGATCGGCTTTGAATTCAACCTAGTGGTGGGACTCATATTGGGGATTATCGCCGGAATACAATTACTAAAGCCCTGGTTCAGCAAGTACCCCTGGTTGTACCATAAAAAGACCTTGAATTACCTTCTAGTACTGGATATAGTTGTCCTCTTAGCCATCACATGGACACCGCTCGGGCAAGAGTACAGTCTGGCGAGCAACGTCATTTTTGTTGGAATTCTGGTGGGATTCATCCTTTGGGGAATTCAAAGTTTCTCCAGTCACTATCCTGCCATATTATCCTGGATGTTAGCTAATAGGCGTTTAGCTTTGACATTTCCCACAATTCTCCTTGTCTTCGGATTGAATGCCTGGTTGGGTTTCGACACTATATTCGGCTGGTCACCCGATTTTGTTAAGTCCACAAGACCCTATCAAAAACTAGTTCATACTTTTCCGGGATTTGGACGGGAATTCATGCCCGATCTGGATGAAGGTTCTTTCCTCTATATGCCGACCACCATGCCTCACGCAGGCATGGAAGAATCTCTGGATGTATTATCAACCCTGGATCGAGCCCTTTACTCAGTTCCTGAAGTAGAGATGGTCGTTGGAAAATTGGGCCGGGCAGAGACACCTCTCGATCCTGCTCCGATTTCCATGGTAGAGTCGGTCGTAACTTATAAGACAGAGTATAAGCAGAACAAGTCCGGTGATGTTCTTCGCTATAAGATGGACGAAAACGGTGAATATTTCCGCGATGCGGAAGGCTTACTAATTTTGGACCCAAAAGGAAAGCCTTATCGGCAATGGCGCGATCATATCCGTAGCAATCAGGATATTTGGGATGAATTGATCAAAGCCACTCAACTGCCGGGGACGACTTCTGCTCCCAAATTACAGCCTATTGCAGCTCGTATTGTTATGCTTCAGAGCGGTATGCGCGCACCCATGGGTATTCGGGTACAGGGCTCAGATATCGAAGAGATGGAACAATTTGGTCTTGAGTTGGAAAAATATCTCAAACAGGTGCCCTCTGTTAAAGCGAGTGCTGTTTTTGCTGATCGCATTGTGGGCAAACCATATTTAGAAATCGATATTCATCGTGATGCTATCGCCCGTTATGGATTGTCTATTAAAGATGTTCAGGATGTGATTGCCGTTGCTATTGGTGGTCGCCAGGTTGGAACCACTGTGGAGGGTCGGGAGCGCTATCCGATTCGAGTCCGTTATATGAGGGAATTCAGGGATAATGATGAGAGTTTTGAGTCCATCCTGGTTCCGACAGCAAGTGGGGCTCAAATTCCCCTGGGACAACTGGCCTCATTGAATTTCACCCGGGGTCCGCAAGTTATTAAAAGTGAGAACACCTTTCTACTATCCTATGTACTTTTTGATCGACAGGATGGTTTTGCAGAGGTTGATGTAGTCGACCAGGCACAGGCCTATTTGGACGATCTCATTGATACCAGAAAGCTGGTGGTGCCCCATGGTGTCACTTTTGATTTTACTGGATCCTATGAGAACCAGGTGAGGGCCACAAAGAGAATGAGGCTGGTTCTACCATTGGCATTAATGTCCATCTTTGTCATCCTATATCTGCAGTTTAAGCGTTCTTCAACCGCGCTCATTGTCTTTTCCGGCGTGTTTGTTGCCTGGGCCGGAGGCTTTACATTTATTTGGCTCTATGCCCAGCCCTGGTTTTTAAATTTCTCTGTAGCTGGAATAGCAGTGAGAGAGATATTTCAAATACATGAGATCAATTTGAGTATCGCTGTATGGGTAGGCTTTTTAGCGCTATTTGGAATTGCCACAGATGATGGAGTTTTGATATCAACATATTTGGACCAGCAATTTGAAAGATCAAAACCTTCTACGGTGAAGGAGATCCATGCAGCAGCGGTTTTGGCTGGAAGTAGGAGGATCAGACCAGCCATGCTGACTACGGCAACCACCTTGCTGGCCTTGATTCCCGTATTAACCTCAAGTGGGAGAGGAGCAGATGTGATGATCCCCATGGCAATCCCCTCATTTGGAGGGATGTTGTTCGCAATTATCAATACCTTTGTTGTGCCAATTTTATATGTTATAGGTGCTGAGCGCAGACTTTTAAAAAGGAAAGCGTAAGTTGACCTGGAGCATTTGCTTGATGGGCTTCAAGTTGAAAATATTTTGAGAGGAACAGTAGAAATGAAGGCAGCCTGGTTGGCGTTTGCAGCCATATTTATCGCGGAATTGGGAGATAAGACACAGTTGGCCATTCTGGCTATGACAGGCAGAGGGTATTCCGCCTGGGCTGTTTTTATCGGTTCGATGATGGCATTTGCTGTATTAACGGGAATTGCGGTCCTCATTGGTGATTGGGTGCAAACCCGTATCCCGGCTGAGATGATCAGTAAGTTTGCCGGTGGAAGTTTTGTGGTCATCGGTCTATTTATGTGGTTTGGTAAGATTTAAGCAACGATGAAAGGGAAATACGAAATGAATAAACATGACTTTATTGTTAGCAATATGAACTGCAATGGATGTGTATCTACAATTCAGCAGGCATTGGAATCGGATGAAAGAATCCAGAAAATTGATATCAAACTCTCCAAGAAGAAAGTCTCGGTTGAAGGTGACCTAAACTCCGAGGAAGCAGCAGAAATAATCCAGAATAGTGGTTTTTCTCCTGAAATTGATACCCCTGGAAAAGGGATGTTCAAAAAACTATTCTCGAGCTGATGCGAGGTATTCTGCATTTAGTAGCCCACTTTGCAGTCCCGGCCGGAATTGCGGTTGGCTTGACAAAGCGGCTGAAACCTCCAAGAAAATGGAGTTATTACTGGATCATTATGATTTCAACCATGGCTATCGATCTGGACCATCTTCTTGCTACTCCAATCTATGATCCCAATAGATGTAGCATTGGTTTTCATCCGCTACATACCACCTGGGCAATCGTTGTGTATATTATTCTGCTCTTTCCAGAAAAGACAAGGATTGTGGCACTGGGATTGGTTATTCACATCGCTCTGGATGTTATTGATTGTGCAATGATATAAAATGAATAAACATAAAGGAATCAAAGTATGAAGTATATAATCTCAACATTCATCCTGGCTGCTCTCATGATCAGCTGTAGTGGTAAAACTGAGAAACATGCAATGAAGCATGATGAAAAGATGCCAATGCAAAAAGCGGTCGCTCAGGCAGATGGTGAAAAACTGATCTACTATACCTGTCCCATGGAAACCCATAAACATATCCATAGCTCCGAACCAGGAACATGCTCTGAATGTGGTATGACTCTGGTGGAAGGCGTGGTTACAACAGCGGATAAAATGGAGTACTATGGTTGCCCCATGGAGATTCATAGTCACGTCCGCCAGGATGAGCCCGGTCGCTGTGCAGAATGCAAAATGGAATTAAAACCTATGCGCTTGAAGAAAAGCTAAATTCGAACAGCAACATGATACCTTAGTTTTAATGGATCCCCATGATTAAATCCATATGAATCCGGAGGCAAGCTAATGCAAGAAATACTTAATAATATAATAGAAAATACCTCAGGCAATCCCATGTATTTGATTTTGGGAGCCATTCTTGGATTATTCTTTATCATCATGATATTGAAAAAACTCTTTAAAGTTGCCATGATAATTTTCGTGCTGGCCCTCGTTTATATAGGATACCTCTATGTGACTGATGCTGATGCTGCGAAGAAAATAAAGGAGAATTTGGAGAAGGGGAAATCAGCCATAGAAAGTATTGATGAAGCCACTGAAGATGTCCGCGATGAGGCTACGGATAAGATCATTAATGAACTGGAAAAGAAACGCAAGGATGTAGAAAAACAAGTTAAATCAAATTAAAACTCTTTGACAGTCAATACACTTAAACTAAATAAATAACCCAACTCACATGAGTTGGGTTATTTATAAATCAGAAATATTGAAAATTGCTGGGTTCAAACTGTGCAGAAAGGTCGTTAACGGCCTTTTTAATTAATGTATTATTATTTTAATCCCCAACCCTGAAGGGCTGGGCTATTCAATCCCTTACACGAGTTTAACGGTTAATATTTCCGCCAATTCTTCTTGATAACATTTCTTGAGGTGATGTTTTTGCTGGTTGTGGATATACAGTCTAACTATTCCAAGCTGAGATTCAGAAACAGAGAAAACTCCATACCCACTCTGCCAGGCAAATTTGCCTTTTATGTAGTTATTCTTATTAATCCAGTTTGACGATTCTCCTTTTAGTCGGTTTGCCACCTCTGAAGCTGATTGTGTTGGTCGTAGTCGTATGAGTAAATGCAAATGATCCAAATCGCCGTTAACTGTATCAACGTCTATGTTGTTATTATTGCCGTATTCTTTGTAGTGAGAAATGAGTTTCTCTTTTAGATCATCTGATATAATACGTTTTCGCTTATGAGTCGACCAGACGAAGTGCATCCAAATATTGGTGTAAGTATGCATGTTGAAATATCCTTTCTAGCACAGTCCTTTAGGGCTGTGTATTTTTGTTTGGCTCAATAGTCCAACAAGGCCGTTAACGGCCTTTTTAATTAATGTATTATTTTAATCCCCATCCCTGAAGGGCTGGGCTATTCAATCACTTACACGAGTTTAACGGTTAATATTTCTCGCATCATGTGAGAGTTTTATGTCGTTTAAATCCCCCCGGGGAATAGCTGCTATTAAGCGCTTTGTATAATCTGTCTGAGGGTTCTGATAGATCATATCTGCATCACCCATCTCCTCGATCTTACCCTCATTCATGACGATCATTCGATCTGACATAAACTTGACTACCGAGAGATCATGGGAAATAAAGATATAGGTCAAACCAAATTCATCACGCAATTCATTCAGTAAGTTTAATACCTGAGCCTGGACAGAAACATCCAGGGCGGAAACAGATTCATCACAGATCACAAACTCGGGTTGGACTGCCAGTGCTCGGGCGATACAAATCCTTTGCCGTTGGCCTCCAGAAAATTCATGGGGGTAGCGGTTGTAATGCGCCGGATCCAGATTCACTCTTTCCAATAATTCCTGGACCTGCTTTCTTCTTTCAACATCATCTGTATGAAGACCATGTACCTGCATGGGCTCCAGGATGGCAGAACCGATAGTAATACGAGGATTCAGGGAAGAATAGGGGTCCTGAAAAATTATTTGAATTCGTTGATGCATTTCGCGTAGCTCATCTCCACTGATATGGGTGATATCTTTCCCATGGAAAATTATATTTCCGGCTGTGGGTTCAATGAGTCTTAGAATAGTGCGGCCGAGGGTTGTTTTTCCACACCCCGATTCGCCTACAAGACCCAAGGTTTCACCGGGATAAACATCAAAGCTTACATCATCCACAGCTTTTACATGATCTACTACTTTGCTGAAGAGTCCAGCTCTAACGGGGAAATAAGTTTTCAGATGTTCAACAGAAAGAACCGGAGTCTTGGCATAGAGAATTTCGTGACGCCTAGCTGTTTCCTCAGGCGTGATAATGAGACTATTGATTGTTTCATCTACTGTTTTCTTAATCTCCACCATTCCGCCAGTCTCATCCTCGTCCATAAAATCTGAAATGGTTGGAAGAAGTTTTAATCGATGATCAAGCGGGGGACGACAGGCCAGCAATCCTTTGGTGTAGGGGTGCTGCGGATTGGAAAAGATCTCCCATACAGACCCTTGCTCCACAACCTTGCCTTTGTACATCACAACAACATCATCTGCAATTTCAGCGATAACACCTAGATCGTGGGTGATGAAGATTATTCCCATATCGTGCGTATCTCTGAGCCTGCGCATTAGATCCAGAATGGTAGCCTGAACAGTCACGTCTAGTGCTGTTGTTGGTTCATCTGCGATTAAAATCCTAGGATTACAGGACATGGCCATGGCAATCATGACGCGTTGCTTCTGCCCCCCAGAAAGTTGATGGGGATAGGAATCGATAATACTCTCGGGTCTGGGAAGTTCTACCTCTTTAAAAAGTTCCAATGTGCGTTCCCTTGCCTCTGCCTTGGACATTTTCTGATGGAGGATCAATGCTTCCATCACCTGGTTGCCACAGGTAAAGACCGGATTCAGGGATGTCATGGGTTCCTGAAAGATCATGGCGATTTCATTCCCTCGAAATTCACGCATTTCGTTCTCAGGTACCTCGGCGAGGTCAACCAGGCCTTTTGTTCTGGAGTGGTACATTAATTTACCACCAACTATCCTGCCCGGCGGGTTGGGAATTAGACGCATAAGGGATAAGGAGGTCACTGATTTACCGGAACCGGATTCGCCTACGACACCAACTGTTCTACCTTTTTCCAGACTAAAGCTCACTTTGTCTACAGCTTTAACAGTCCCCTCATCGGTACTGAAGACGGTTTCGAGTTCCTGAATATCGGTGAGCATGTTTTCTGACATCTGGGTATCCATATCCTTTAAGTGTTGTTGAGGGTTGAATCTCATAGAACCCGCAAAGCATTAAATATAAATGGAAAGCGGGCAGGAAAAAGGATGAAGCAGAATTGAAAATACTGCTGGCACTCGCGTCTTATTCGGTGATTTTGGATAGCCTGGTTATCGGTCAGTAGTATTTACCGCTCATATAGAATTGTGACCATTGGACGAAAATCGGCTCTAATATCCAGGTACAATTTATATTGGTAAGATATGATGCGATTTTTAAAAGAGAAAGAGGTCGAAATGAAACTCCGAACAGCAGCGACTACGCTTAGCCTAATACTGACTCTGGTTGTATTAATGGCCTGTAGTCAGCAGATAATTAAACCAGCTGAGATGGCAAAGGAAAACGATGCCATTCAGCACACCAACATGGATCCAAGTGTAGCACCTGGTACTGACTTTTTCCGTTATGCCAATGGGGGTTGGATTGATGCCAATCCCATTCCAGCAGAGTTTGGTTCTTATGGATCTGGTCATGAGGTGTGGCTTAGAAATAATGATCAGGTGAAAGCGGTTGTAACTGATCCCAGTTTAGCCGAAGCAGCCCCGGGTAGTATTGAGCGGAAAATAGCTGACTTTTATAGCTCAGGTATGGATTCGGCAGCAATTGATGCTGCGGGAATAAGTTCAATGACTGCAGACCTTGCGAAAATTGAAGCCATGCAATCCAAAGCAGAACTTTCTACCATGGTAGCATACTTGCACAAAACATCTAGCAATCCTCTGTTCGCCATTTACGCAGATCAGGATGAAAAAAGTAGTGAAGAGGTGATCGCCAATTTAGCACAAGACGGCTTGGGAATGTCTGATCGCGATCAATATCTAGATGATGATGAACGCTCCGTGATGCTTCGTACAGAATATCAAAAATTCATGGCCACAATTTTCGGCTTGCTTGGAGACTCTGAAAAAGAAGTTAAGACCCATGTCGAAGCTATCATGAAAATAGAGACCAAATTAGCTGAGAACTCCATGACCCGAGTTGAGCGACGTGATCCTGAAAAAGGATACAACCCCATGAGTCTGGAAGCGCTTGATGCGCATTCAAAAGCTCTGGATTTTAAAGCATATTTTGCCGAATTGGGTGTCCCAAACCCCGGAAGATTAAATGTTCGCCAGACCGACTATTTTGCGACTCTTTCTGAGGTAATAGAATCCGTTACTCTTGATGAATGGAAGACCTATTTAAAATGGAATCTGGTTCGTGGAAAGATGGGTGGACTTCCCCAGGCCTATCGTGATGCCAACTTCGCATACTATGGGACTGCTGTCAATGGTACAGAAAAACCGCAGCCACGCTGGCGCCAGGTTTTGGGTGTCATGAACGGATCCATCGGTGAGGCCATAGGTAAGGCTTATGTTGCTAAGCATTTTCCACCAAGCTCAAAAGCACGTATGGTGGAGCTTGTTGAAAACCTGAGAATTGCGTATGGAAAACGCATCGACAATTTGGACTGGATGACTGACGGCACTAAAGAAAAGGCACATGCAAAATTAGCGACAATAAAAGTCAAGGTTGGCTATCCTGATGTATGGACCGATTACGGCAGTATGGATATCAAAGCTGGAAGTTATGCAGACAACCTTCAAGCTGCCCACAACTTTCATTTTCAGAAAGATATTGCCAAGATCGGTAAACCTGTGGATCGTGAGGAATGGTTTATGAGTCCTCAAACTGTGAATGCGTATTATAGTCCGTCTCTGAATGAGATCGTCTTTCCAGCGGGAATTCTCCAAGCTCCTTTCTTTTTCCCGGATGGGGATGAGGCTGTGAACTATGGTGCTATTGGTGTGGTCATTGGACATGAAATGACCCATGGTTTTGATGATCAAGGTCGGAAATTCGACGCCAAAGGCAATTTGGAAGACTGGTGGACCGAGGAAGATGCAGTACGATTTGAAGCGAAAACCCAACAGGTAGTAGAGCAGTTTAATCAATTCTATATCACAGATTCCGTACACGTCAACGGAGAATTAACCCTGGGTGAAAACATTGCTGATCTGGGTGGGCTTATCATTGCCTATGATGCCCTACACGAGGCTCTAAAAACTCGTCCTGAACCTGAATTAATAGCAGGATTCAATCAGGACCAGCGCTTTTATCTTTCTTATGCTCAGTTGTGGAGGGGCTCAGCCCGGGAAGCATCTCTATTACAGCAGGTGCAAACGGATCCACATTCTCCAAGACAATTTCGGGTTCTTGGACCTATTGTGAATGCTTCACCCTGGTATGATTCTTTTTCAATTTCAGCCGAAGATAAACTCTATACTGCAGAAGCTGAACGTATCGCAATCTGGTAAGATCATTTACCCTGTCCCGCTAAATAGTGGGACAGGGTAAATATTTAGATCTAAAATTTTTTATAATTTCTATTAAATTGTGAAATATCTACATAAAAAATAATCTATTTTGGGGGATAAGCATCTTAGTATTTGGGAAATGTTAAAAGCAGAACTAACTTCATTTACACAAGAAGTCAAATGACGATTTTTACTTGAGATCGCTGGGGGATTCCAAGTATGTATCACTCAAAAGAAAAACTTTCTATCAATTTCTTTTTTCAGGGAGGGTAGGGACACTATGGCTAATCGACAACATCTTATAAGCAATGAACTCAATAAAACTCACAAAACTACAGGTTTTGTTGAGAAATTCCATGCAGCTGAATGCTATGGACTCATGGGCCAATCCGGCTTGTTAAGTGATGAAAAAGTTGCACTCATACTCAATCAGGGGATGATATCGGAGCGTCGGAATAAAATGCTGGAGGCGCTCTTAAAGATCACCTATGCCAAGATTGCCTGGAAAGAAGGCAACTACGAATATGCCACTGAACTATACGATCAGGTTCTAGAGAAGGTCAGTGTATTAAATAAAGGTCCTCAACAAGAAAGCGCGCTCACTTTTTTCTATTACGAATATTCAGAATTTCTGCAGAGAATTGGGGATATTAGTGCTTCCCTTATGTATCTGGAAAAAGCACAAAATATTTCCAGATCGAACAAAATGAAGCAAATGATTGCTTATCAGTTTCTGGTAAAGTTGAGTACTGCCTCCAAAAAGACCACTCTGCGCAACTGGTTGCAAAGTATTGCTTATTTCAACAAATATAATATGACCCTTATGGAAGCCCAGGCGCACTATGATCTGGCAAAAAGACTCATCGATATGGATGAGTTGTCTGATGCTGCCAATCACCTTAACGAAGCCCACGAGCTGGCCCTTACATCAGGCTATCAGTATTTGGTTTGGGAGATTGACCTGACAAAAGGTCACCTGCTAAAACTTCAGGATCGTGAAGCTGAACTCATTGTCTACTTCGAGGGCCTGTTAAAATCTGTTGCGAGTGACTATTTCAAGTGCCGATTGCTCATTGATCTGGCAGAGTTGTATCAGGAGTTTGAAAAAACAGATCAGGCTCTGGAAACAGCCATGGAAGGCATGCAACTCTGTCAACGCTTCTCAATGAGTTCAGAATCCGCCATTGTGAGTGCCTTTATAGCAGAACTATATCATCGCGAAAAAGCTGATATGACCAAGGCTCATTTCTATTTCCAGCAGGCTTATGGTTCTGTCCTTGACCTGGCGAAGTATGGTGTTCCCATCGTAGGTCCTCGGCAAGTAATCGTTGACCAGTATGTCAGCTTCCTGGAAGAACATTTCCCCGGGGATGCAGCTGGATCCGCCAATGAAGATCTTTTCTCTTTCTCCAAAGACTTGTCATGGGTTAGGATCAAAGATCTCTTTCATTACAATCTCTTCCTTTATCATTATATGAATACGGGGGTGGGCACCAAGACACTGACTGCGCTGGATTTTCCAGCATCCTCATTTTATTCAGCTACAGAAAGACTAAGGACAAGAGGTATACCATTTCCGAACTTCAGAAAGAATGATGTTATCATTCCTGGTGAGAACTACATCGAAGGTTTACAGCAGTATTGCCGGATGCACCGAGAGAAGACCTGGGTAGAGATCAACGATCGTTTTGAAAAGGATATGTTGGCTTACCACTACAAGCTGAATAACTATAACAAAAAATCCCTGGCAAAGAATCTGGACCTGGCATACTCAGGTATTGTCAATCGCACGAAATACCTGACTGGGAAAGGGAATTGATTAAAAAAGAGCTGGTTATTACCAGCCCTTTTAATTTTACCCTAACCCGAAGGACTATCTAACACAGCGGAATCCAATTAAATAGTAACTGTGTCTTGGATCAGCGGGTATATCATGCCAAGCTTTTAGGTTGCTTGTATATGTGGACCAGCTACCCCCTCTGATCGTCCGATCCGTACCATCATATGTTTTTATCCATTCCCACGCATTCCCAATCAGATCATAAGCACCAAAGGGACTGACACCTGAGGTTTCACCAACAGGAACAGTTCCATCACTGCAGAATGAAAAATTTGCCAGATCACAAGTAGGTTCTTCATCACCCCAGGGATAGTCATTGCCAGTGTTTCCACGTGCAGCCTTCTCCCATTGGTTCTCTGTTGGTAGATCCCAGTTATAGTGTTGGGCATAAGCATAGGCTCCAAACCATGTGACAGCGACCACGGGATGATTCTCATAGCCTTCTTCGATTGTAAAATAGGACTCATTCCAATCTATTCGACTATCCATTTGATTAAAATCATAATAGAGATAATCATCTGTCGGCCAGGTTCCATCATTTGTAAATGGGCCGTTAACTGAATCAATGGTTACAATGATACTTCGTGTTGCCCAGACTTCCTCAAGGAAGGATACAAATTGAGCATTAGTGACCTCAAATTTCATGATCTCAAAATCTGTTAGTAGGTCAGATGTTACGACATCTGTCTCACCAAAAGTGTAATCTCCTCCGGTAACAGTGACCCACTCCATCCCGAGATAGCTGATTTCTGCGCTAACTACCGAACTGTACTCAGATTGATCACTTCCATCAAAGGCAGCGATGCGGTACTCATGCTCTGTATTATATGCGAGATAATTGTCAGAGTACGTTGTTGTATTTGGTCCTATTTCGGCAATCTGGCTGAAACCTGAACCGGAATTTCGTTCAATCCTAAATCCATCCTCAAAAATACAGTTGTCATCCCATGTAAGGAGGACAGAATTATTGCTTACTGTTGCCGCGAGATTTGTTGGTGCAAAAATAAGCGGTGATGCGATGGTTTCTTCAGAGGTGTAGTCGGATTGACTTCCAGAAGTGAAAGCTGCCACCCGGTAGGTGTACTCGGCGCCTTCTATAAGATCATTGTCGGTATATGTCTCAACATTGGCTCCCAGTTCTTCGATCTGAACAAAGCCGATTCCAGCATCTCGTTCTACTCGGAATCCATCCTCAAAAATACACTTGTCTTCCCAGTTGAGGATTATGGTCGTATCACCTGCAACAAGCTCCAGATCCGTAGGAGCATAGAGGAGAGGTGAGTTCACGATTACAGTTGAAGTATAATCTGAGGAAATTGAGGCAGTAAATGCCTTGACCCTATAGCGATATTCCACATCATAAACCATGTTGTGGTCTGTGTAAGCAGTTGTATCTGTTCCAACTGAACCGATTTGGCTAAAACCAGTCCCATCATCCCGTTCAATATTAAATCCTGTTTCGAAATAACTATTGTCCGTCCAGCGTAGGACGATGGATGTATCGGATGGTGTAGCAGTAAGTCCACTCGGGGTGAAGGTTATCGGTGATAAAATTGATTTACTCGAGCTATAATTCGATTGTGCTGTCGTAGTAAAGGCAGCTACTCGATAGGAGTACGTTATTCCTTCCAGTAGGTCATTGTCGGTATAGGTCTCAATATTTACACCTAACTCGGCTATCTGAACATATCCTATCCCTGCATCTCGCTCTACTCTGAATCCATCTTCAAAAATACTCTGATCCTCCCAGATAAGCAGGATGGTGGTATCTCCAGCGACAAGTTCCAAGTTTGTGGGTGTAAATTTCAGCGGAGACGCAACAGTAGTGGTAAAGGAATAATTGGAAAAACGCGTGGCGGTAAAGGCCCTTACCCGATATCTATACTGAATACCGTACTCCATGCTCAGATCAGTATAAGCAGTGGTGTTCGTTCCTACAGTGCCGATCTGTACGAAGCCCACTCCATCATCACGTTCTATGCTGAAACCTGTTTCGAAGATACAATTGTCTGTCCAGCGCAGGGTAATTGTTGTATCAGCTGTAGTCGCTGACAGATTACTGGGAGCGAATTGAATCGGGGAGGAAATTGAAACAGTCGATGCGTAACTCGACTGACTCGTTGCCGTAAAAGCAGCTACCCGGTAACTATAGAATTCATCCTCGACGAGATCGCTATCAATGTAGGTAGTCACATCAGCCGCAAGTTCAGCGATCTGCACATATCCTACATCCGTCCTACGTTCAACTCTGAATCCACTCTCAAAACTTGCATTATCTTTCCACACCAGTGAAATGGTGGTAGCTGTAGCGGTAGCAGAAAGATTTGATGGTGCAAACTGCAATGGAGAAGTAAGGGAGAGAATGCTACTATACTTGGATTGCTTGGCACTTGTATAGGCGGCAACCTGATATCTGTAATTGAGGTCATACACCAGATTGGAATCGGTATAGCCCGTCGTATTACTCGCCAAGTCTGCGATCTCAACAAAACCCTGTCCTTCATCGCGCTCCAGCTTAAACCCACTCTCAAAAATACAATTGTCTGTCCAGCGTAAGATGACTGAAGATTCGGTAGTAGAATAAGTCAGTGCGCTTGGAGCAAACTCGATGGGAGAATAGATTCCCGTGCTAAAACTGTAGCTCGACTGACTGGTAGGGGTAAATGCCGCAACACGATAGGAGTAGTACTCGTCTTCCTCGAGATCACGGTCCGTGTAAGTCGTAGTATTCTCACCTAATTCAGCGATTTGTACATAACCCGCGCCTTCACTTCGCTCAAGCCGATAACCCGCTTCGAAGAGTGAGTTGTCATGCCAGGTAAGCGTGATTGTTGTATCGTTAGAACTGGCCGCCAAATCTGAAGGAGCATATTTCAATGGTGAATAAATGCTGGAAATGAAACTATAAGATGTCTGGTTTGTTGCTGTGTAGGCAGCGACACGATATCGGTACTGGATATCATATTCCATATCAGCGTCCGTGTAGCCGGTTGTATCCGGTCCAACCAGGGCAATCTGTTTAAAGCCAACACCATCATCCCGTTCGAGCCGAAATCCCTCCTCAAATGGCGTATTGTCATTCCAGCGCAGCTTGATTGTATTCTCTGAACTGCTGGCTGAAAGACCAGTGGGCACATAAATAGAAGGTGAGGGGGAGAGGTTATGTATACCAGTGCTCGAGAGACCAAAAGAATCAATAACTGCGACTCGATAAAAATATTGCACCAGTGGATCTATATCAGTGTCGTGATAGGTATGAGTGTTCACATCCGTGCCTTCAAAGACAACCACGAAAGAGTCTAGTAAAGTATTTGTAAATTTTTTCAATTGGTAAGCCGCAAAATCTTCATCAGTGGACTTATCCCAAGAGAGAGTGAAACCCATATCCTCGAAAACGATTTGAATAAAATCGATCACTTTGGGGTATTCGGGCGTATTATCGACTACAATTTTGACCGGTTCGCTATCTGAATAATTTTCACTTGCATCCCATGCTCGAACAGCCAGTACGTGATCCGATTGATTGTCGTAGCCATAGGTGTTCCATTCAAGAATGTAGGGGAGGGTGGAGTCTCGCCGACCAGTTGCTAAGCCATCCACAAAGAGTTCGACATGACTCATCTCTTCATCGTCTGTAGCAGTTATTTCAACAAGGGTAATACCTGAAACTGCGCTTAGAGCTACAGGAGAATCTATGGCCACTACCGGAGGTGTATTATCAAAATTTTCACAGGCAACAATGATGATTAATATCAAAATAATTGGGAGGCTTAAATATTTTCGCATCATATACCCCTTCTAGGCAGCACGAGGATTTTTAATAATAGATCCATATCAAAATATGGAAGCTTAGAAATAGCTAATAAAGGTTGACTAAATTTAGTTTTAGTCAATAACAATCAAAGCATCTTCTAATTTGGGTGAATTATGAAATATTGGATATGGCACTAAGCGAAACAACAAGCCTGATCAAGAAATCAGATCAATTTATCATAAAGAATAATGCCACGTGATGTGGGGTAAATTTTTGGGATTTCTGACGCTCATACTCAGCAGTAGATTGATCTCTTCTGAGCACTCCTCGGCAGGAGATGAGGTCAGCTAATTTGTCAAAGACGGTAGCGTGGATGATGGTATCGGATAAGTGATCCTAAGCAGTGATCGTAAAAATCAAATAGATACTATAAATCAATGCGCCGCCATTTGCTGATGCAAAAAGAGTTCCGAAAATTGTGCTGAGTCTTGTGTCTTTGTTGTTCATTTTTAAATCCTTTTCATTTGTTTTTATCATCATTACGGCTGCTTATAGTTCAATGCCTGTGCCAAACGTGGAGCATCTGGAATAAAGACATATAAATCAATTACTTATGTTATTTATAATTATTGAATAGATTCAGATATTGACTATCACTTTGATTTAATTATATATCATAATGATATATAACGGAGTGATTTATCTGGACGAAAGAAAGAGCGGGGAAGGACTCAGGAGTGGAGCATTATTACGCTTTGTGCGTACTTGCAATCCAGGATGTCCCGCGTGTGATCAATTCATCATGATCATCAGGTAGTTCGAGTCTCGAAAGTGTCTCTAGAGTATGAGATCTTAATAGATCAGTGGCCTGGGGAGAGGCTTTTTCCTGCCATTGATCCAGTGAGTAACCCGGCCATATCTTGCTATGTTGCTCATGAACTTCGCGATAGAGATTAAGTGTCTGGTCTGACATCAGGAAATTACCTGCAGGACCTACTCCCATAATGGTTTCCAAACCTATCGATTCATCATCGAGCTGGAATCCCCCTGTAAACAGACGCACTTGTCGAATCACCTCATTCGAATAAATAACAGTGGGAGGTGAAAAAACCAGAGAATCAAAGTTTCCGCCCACAAAAGGAGCCAAACCAACTTTTCCAAGCGCACTGCTCAAATGATTCATCCACAAACTACCGCTGGCTAACAGATCTGGTCCCCAGCCGGCACCACTTCCTGAGGTTCCACTGTGGGGAATTTTATAATGAGCCATCATTTCGGCACATGCCAGATTGACCAGCATGGTTTGAGGGGTATAGGCAGAGATCATGTGCTTCATCTCAAGCACTGAAGGTAGACAACCCAGAATAACTGGTGTACCAGTCTTCACCAGTTGGGCAAAGACCAGACCTGCCAGGAGCTCAGCGTGCAGCATGGCAAGTGTACCTGCAGCCGTAATGGGGGCTGTGGCACCGGACATTCCATAGCTTGAGTAGATGAGGGGGAGACCACGTTCGATACTGCTTATCATCTTTTCCGATGTCGCTTCGTTCAAAACCAGAGGTGTTATTGGATTAAAATAGGGAATGACGAAGGGCTTGGAACTCAGATCTCCCATGAGGTGCTGAAGCAGTTCCAGGGATTTTGTGAACTGAGATGTATTCGAAATGAGTATCACCAAAGGCTTCTTGGTATTGGCCAGCATCTCCAGAAGTGCCAGTAACTCACTATCCTGTAAATTTGGATCCTGAATGACCCCTGGGGTTGAGACCAGATCAAAACTTTCCAATGTGTTTCCCAATCGCGTTGCCAGAGCTACATGATCCCGATTGAAGGGTTCGATCTCATCCGTTTGAGGATTCTGATAGTGGGAATTGGTTACTCCGATGCCAAAAATGGTTTCAGAGCTATGTTTTGAACCAAGTTGAAAGGCAAGTTGACCATCCCGATTAAAAATATCTATGTCAGAAGGTGCTGAATCTAGAGCCCATTCTACCAGTTCCGGTGAAATAAAAACTCTATCAATCCCAATGGTGGCTCCCTTGGCTTTTGAAAATATTTCCCTGGCTCGGGTTGAATGCACTTTGATGCCAGTTTTTCCGAGAATACTCAAGGAGGCTACATGGACATCTTCAATCTGTTCTCTATCCATTATGGAAAGACGTGGTAATACGACACTCATTTTTTGCACTCCCAGGATGTGAATATGAACATGAGTAGGCTCACTTTATAATTGCATAAATTCACGGATATTAATTGGAATTTAAGCCGGAGCTAAGCGGATGCCACTTTATTCGGCAGCACCTCCTCTTAGCGATGGATGCCTCCATTCAACGAAATCATAGGCTTAGAATACACAAATTGTTAGATATTGTTGGAAATCACCCGAGCCAAACGAAATTGGGGGAGGAATGAAACTAATGAGGTAGGCTTAGTATGAGATTTTCAGCCGTAAGAATTACAATCCTGATGGTGATCTTTCTTATTTGCTCTTGTAGTCTATTTGACCGGGGCGTTGCCGAGCCATATACTTTTTTTAGTCGCTCCATTAAAACAATTTCCACGGTCCAGGTCTATTATCCTGATTCCTATTCTTCATCCACACCCGTCATATACCTACTCAATGGTTGGAACGCCAGTGAAGACGCCTGGGGCTCCGGGATAGATCTGGAGGAAGAAGCTGTTGATAGAGATATTATGTTCGTATCCCTCACAGCAGGTGCCAATACCTATACCAATAGTTCATCAGATGACCTGAAGCAGTATGAAGATTATGTATTGGAAGTAGTTAGCAAAGTTGAAAAGAATTATGATATCGATATCAATTATAAAAAGCGAGCTCTTTGTGGAATATCAAATGGAGGTGGGGGAGCGATCTTCATCCTGAGTAAGCACCATGACAGTTTCATAGCTTGTGGGATTCTCAGCGGATCCTACTATTCTGGTACCGAGAATTATGAAAATTTTACTGAGCGGGAGATCAGAATTGATGTCGGTACAGGGGATGGGGTTCTATCTCAGATGAGATTTTTCCACAAAAAATTGGATGAAAATGACATTGATCATGACTATTTCGAGCACTCCGGTGGGCACAATTGGTCATTTTGGGAAAAGTGGTGCCCCAAGCAGTTTGATTTTCTGGAGGATATTATCGAGGGTTAAGTTTTTCCAAAGCGAAGCCACGAACCAGAGCGAATTCGAGCAATGCCCCAGGTACCTGGTTGAATATCGGAGATTTTCCGTTTTGTTAATTCCCCAAGTAAATTTCATTCACATGGATCCATAATTCATCTTCCCAGATGTCTTGATATGGAAGACCAACACTGCTTACGAGTCGAACCCCCTTGACAAGTTCATCACTGAGAGCCGAAAGTTTCTCAGAATTGTTTGGATCATCCTCGTGAATCCGGATAGCCAATTCGACCACTCTGATGTGTCTAAGCCACACAATGGCATTTTTATCTGAATCATCAATTTTTAACGCGGCTTGAAAAATAGCCTTGGCCCTGTCCAGCCTGAGGGTTGAATAATACAATTCACCTAGCTTTTGGTAGTTACACAATTTGGTTTTATTGGATTTAATTGCAGCAACGAAAAAGGCTTCAGCAGAATCAGCCTCCCCAAGAGCAAAGTAGCATGTTCCCAAACAGGTGTAGCAGCAGTCATGATTCGGGCTATTCTTAAAAAATTCCTGCATGAAAGCAATCCCTTCGTAGCACACCTCTTGGAAATTTTCTCCATCTTTCCTTCTCTGGTCGGCAAGTTTTCCGTATTCATCGGCCAGTCGAAGTATTTTGCTCGTAGAAAGGACAGTGTCCCTCTCAATTGACTGGCGCAGCATTGACACGGCTCTCTCATGATCATCCTGATCACTGAGAATGATTCCGTACACCCCATAGTAGTTGGCATTGAGCGGATTGATGGTGATTGCACTATCAATAAGACTGGCTGCAAGTTCAAGTTCAGAATTGTTCAGGGCGATTTTCGATTCATCATAGAGCTGAGCCGCAACTTGAATGTTACTTTGAACGCGGTTTCTAGCGCATCCGGATATTAGCAAGATACTTATAGCAAATACTATACTCTGAATTTTCATTTTAATTTCCCCGCGAAAGAGCCTCAATTGGGATCAAATGTACTTTTTCAAGATATCAGGTCCAAAATTTGGATGAGGAAAATATAGTTGCAAATATAAATAATGCAACTTCATGACAATTATTATCACTAACTTAGACTTTGTTTGAATCGTGAAGGAATGACCTTCTACATTGGTCGTCAGCGGTATTTGTCCTCACATACTGGGGAAGATATGAACCTAACACGCTATCAAAATAAAAAGAAAAGGCCCAGGCAAACCAAGAGGACGTTGATACACAAGGGTTCCAAGAGTTGTCTGTCCATGGACTTGTGGGGGCGTAGTTATTGAACGAAGCCTCAAGCTGATATACGATTAACGTGGCCTGCAGTTCCCTCTATCTGACACACTAGCACGTGGGGGCTGAGCGAGTCAGATGTTTCTAGTGACTCTGATTACTTCTCTTCCACTTCTTAGTTTTCCAGCGACCAATCTGTTTGGGCCAGTCATAATCCTCTTTGTTTTTAAAGCCTTTTGTCCAGCGATAGTATTCAGGGTATTCCGTATCATTAAACTTAATTTCATTTACAAAATCTTCGCCTTCCTCCAAGCGGATCACGTTTCCGACAATGGGTCCACTCAATTCACCTTTTTTGAGGACGATGGTACCCGCCGTGTAGATCGCTCCGTTAATAACGTCTTCTTTATTATACTTTTTGCCTTCAGCTTCAACTTCGAAGAAGTTTTTCGGGTTGGTAAATACAAGGGCTGGCAGAGCATCAGCGCTATCTGCTGGAACAGGAGCATCAATATTATTCTTATCATTGAAAAAGATATATTCGCCTGTGAATACTAAAGTGTGGTTAGTTAGATTCAGTTTTTTCATTTCAAGAAAGGAACCAGTGAAGACATGGATTCCTTCTACTAAATCTCCGTCACTCTCATCTGCCTTGCCCTTGCCCTTAGATTTACCCTTACCTTTACCACCTTCCCACTTGTGGAAGCTTTCAGTATGGATTGCAACAGCATTATCCATATAATAATCCATATCTACTACTGGCAGGAAGGTGAAAAGTCGACTGCGGTTTTCAGCATCAATTTCGCTATCATAGCCATTGGTGACGATGGTTTCGTTTGAGGCAAGTGCCCGGTTAAAATGAGTATCCTGGGATAGATCCAGATCGATCTCAGTTTGTGTATTGAGAGTATCGAGTGTAACTGTTAAAACCTGTGAGGTGTCATTCCAGGAAGTACAAATACCACCTTCAGTGATATTAATCAATGAATCAACGCCAGAATTAATCCTCCAGAGAGTCTTATTAACGGTGGTTTCAACAAGATACTGAACTTTCACATTCTCAACAGTTTCCATTGAAATACTGCGACTATTATACGAGATATCCAGAACAGCAACACCTGTATAGGAAAGAACAATAAACATCATAATAACGGCAACTAACATATGGAACCTCTCTCATCCTTAAGATCAATTTCTATACACCCTTAATCCAAAGCATGTGCCAAGAGGAATGGCTATATATTAGGTATTGTTAATTAAAGGTTTACAGATTCACAATTACAAATAGGAATAGAGGATTTTGCATCTTTGTGTATAGATGGAATGCAGAATGTGCATGTTTGAAAAGATTGTCTGTGGAGACTCCACAAAGAAAATGAACTAACCCGAATGGGCGGAGTTATTGAATGAAGCCCCTCAAGCTGATCTTCCATTAGTGTAGACTGGTGATCCGCCTACGTTGCTTTTCAGCAACTTCGCAGGACAGGCCGCAGGAGGGATCGCACCGGCGCCTGTGTGACGAAGCTTCCGGGCGGAGTCGTAAGCAATTGATTAAAAGTCGATAAGCCTGAAATATTTTCTAGCCAATTTGTGACAAAACGGGACAAGTATACCGGTAACGGTATATGCGATTGGGTAGATTATACCTCAAATTCGGCTTATTTGCCGACCATGAGCTTACTATACTTATCCAATGTTTGTGATAGAAGTGACCTAGTATCCTGAACTACCTTTGAACGCCATTTCTCTGAAGAAGGATAATATCCTTCCAAATATCGGGATTTTACATCAACCTCAGTTTGAGCTGATTTGTAGCCGTACTGGACACCCTGGTTCTCGACGATCACATTATGTAGCGCCCTTATTGACCCCATGGTCGTCTTTGTGTCTAGCGTTCCAAATTCAAACGTCATAGTCAGGTAATCTTTTTCAGGAATGAGAGTACCAAGATAGGAGGCAAAGGAACCAGTGACGACATAGAAGTCATCTGAATCTCCCCAGTCGATAGAGTTGCCCTCAAAAACATTCTCGATCCTTGCCCTTTTTTTCACATCTTTAAGCGGGTCCGGAAACAGGTGAAGCGTACCGTTTGTACCATACCCTGTGTGCAGATCAATGCTGAGCACCGTTTCATATGGTTCGGCAATATCTTGAACCAGCTCTGTAACTGCAACAATAGATGGCTCCAGCTCATTCCCTCCAAAATAAACACCTTTTTCAAACTGATACTGACCCTGTAAAACAGCTTGCCTGAGAACACCCATGGATTTCTTTGCTATCTGCCCGACTGCAGCGAGATGAAAGAACAGGTTGTCAAACCCGGTAAGGTTGACCTCTTTTTCCGGATTTAAAAAGAGATTGAGCTCAGCATACCCGCTATTTTCAGAGCTATAAAGATCAGGGGTGTTTGAGCAGTTCCGGTTGAGATCAACGTTGTTTTCGGTAAATCGGCGATTGTTCATGAAACCATAAGGGTTTACCGCATGGATAAGCAAAATTCCCATGTCTTCCATATATTGGTCATCTATGAGTTCTTTAAGGAACATCTGTTGTATTGCACTGCCAGCATAACCCTCAACTCCGTGAACGGCAGAGGTCAGGATCAACAAGCGCTTGGTCTCTTTTTGAGCAGGAATATGGCACCAGTCAATGGTAAGATTGGTGTCTGTTGGACTGTCAATTCTGATTGATGAAAGATCAACTTTCTTATAACGACTCTTCACATCATCTGTTGCTCGAATAAATGCATCTCGGCACTCACTGTATGATTCCTGGAAGTAACTCAAATTAACTGGATCCAGCTCTCTGTCGATTACCTGTGGTGTATAGGCATTGAACTGATAGCTTGTAATACCAATCACAGCGACAATAATTAGTAGCACTCCGGCACCTAATATTTTCAAAACAGTTTTCATAAGAACCTCAAGGTTTGTGTTTCAAGAAATTTATCCAGCCTCTCAAAATACAAAGGGATATGCCATGGATGAATGCTTTTCATCCCGTGTGTCACTAGTCTGTAATTGGTAAAATACTATTAGGGTTTTAAGATACTAATTCAAAACGAGTAGAATTAAATTGGAATGTCCGGTATCCCAACTTTTGGTCATTATTGGCCACTTCCTCTGAAAAGTATATGAAAAGAAAAAACCCAGGCAAACCAACAGGACGTTGACACACAAGGGTTTCAAGGGAAAAAATAGCTGTGACCGCGGTAGGGATCGAACCTACGACCAATTGATTAAAAGTCAACTGCTCTACCAACTGAGCTACGCGGCCATAAAATTAAGAATTAGGAATTAAGAATTACAAATTAGGTTATTCTTAAAATCACAATTCAGCTGTCAATAATCGGCCTGTCGCGCTGAAGTCTTTAAAGACGTAGTCGGACGGCCTTGTCAATAACCCGGCTTCGCCTTCGCTTTGCCGGGGCCATCCTGACTTAGGACAGGATGAAAAAAGCGAGGCAATATAGTTTTGTCCATACCGCAGGCAAAACAAATTAACACAACAGTTTTCGGTTTTTCTTCTCAATTCATTATGAATTTGGTTGATAAATAATTCCACCTATCTTTCATGCTATGAGCAAACAACAGAATAGCCCTTGGCGTACCATAAGTACGGCAGTTTATGGTGCCCCAAACGAGGGCAAGATATATGGCGTTGCCGAAATCGATGTGACTGAAGCCTGGGAAATGATCATGCTAAACCGCAGTGAGGGTCGTCGGATCACCATGACCCACATGCTTGCCAGTGCCATCGGTAGATCACTTGGTTGGGATATTCCCGAAATGAATGCCTTCGTGAAACGCGGGAAGGTCGTTCAACGTGATCAGGTAATCGTCACCGTCGCTGTAAACATGCATGGTGGGCGTGAAATGTCCAGTATCAAAGTTTACGATGCCCACAAAAAAACAGTATTTGAGATCGCTGATGAGATTCGTGAGCGGGCCGCAAAAGCTCGTGGTGGTTCAGACAACAGCACAATGGAAAATAAAAATATGCTCTCCAGGATTCCCTGGCCCTTTAGACGTCCAGCCTTTATGCTGATCAGGTTTATCACTAATACCCTGGGAATCCAGATCAAGTCCCTGGGGCTTGGACATAATGCCTTCGGCTCTATTCTTCTTTCCAATATTGGATCCCATGGACTGGATGTTGGCCTAGGGGCATTATTCCCCGGTTCAAAATTACCGGCGGTTCTGATTATGGGAAAAGAGGAGGATAAACCCGTCGTTATCGATGGCGAAATCGTTATCAGAAAAATTCTTTCCTTGAGTGGAACATTTGATCATCGTATCGTTGATGGGTATCATGGTGGCATGCTGGGCCATCATATCAAGCGCTATATGAAGAACCCAGAACTCCTGGGAGCCATCCCGGAAGAAATGAAAATCGAAATTTCAAATACCTGATCGTGGGAGTAAATTTAGTCGATTTAACGGAGGCGTAAGCATCTCAACCGTGTTTTGGGCGGCCTCCGATGTTTTTTAGAGAATATATGGAATGAACATCCTGGTACTTTTCATGTACTCCAGGTACTTTTTACCAAAGAATTCAACATTCTCTACTTCTTCTTTTTTCACTGTTAGGATCAGAAATGTGGTGGTTACGATGGCCAAAAGAATCTCGTACCAGATGATTCTTTTGAAGACAATGCCCCAAGCCAAGAAGAGTAGGGAACTATAGAAGGGATGACGAATGTATTGGTACAACCCGGTTGTGACTAATGCGGTTGTTTTCTCAATGCCCAGAAGTGTCGGATCAGTTCGATCTTCGTCAATATTTCCCTTTTTACGAAATAATTGAATACCCTGAAATATAAGTCCTAATGAAATGATTAGCAGTGTCCAGGCGATGATTTGATTGCTGCTAAACGGATTACGGAACCAATATTTCGAATTCAAAACGAACATGATTAGAATGGTTTCCCACGCAAAAAACCGATAGAAACCATGACTATTTAAATCCCGTAATGACGAACGTGATACCCAAACAATCAAAATCGTTCCTATAACAAAAATCATTAAATTGATGGTAAACATTTGTTACTCTTTTCATCCGTGTTCGCTTTGTACCACCCCACCCGCTTTTATTTCCTAAACCTGAGTTCCAGTATTAAACTCACAAAGATCAATTGAAGGTTATTCAATACCTTGCCCAAACCAATATTGGATTCGCTTGTACTTTGACTGTAACATCCACAATTGAAATCCAGACCTCTAAACATTGAGATGATGATGGCCAGTGTGAAAACACCCAGCATCCCGCCTATGATAAGATTGGCGGCTCGTGCCCGATAATTGAAGATCAGTGCAAGACCACAAAAGAACTCCAACCAGGGCAGTATGATCGCCGTGATATGCAAGAGGGGGAGAGGTAATAATTTATAATTGGCGATTGAGACGGCAAAGAGACCTGGATTCCAGATCTTGTCCAGGCTGGCATAAACGAAGAGTACACCTAGACCAACTCGAAAGATCAGGTAGAGATAATCTTTAAATCTCTCATTGTCCCATTCCTGGAAAATACTAGTCAATCGGAGCTGCCTTGCGTTGGATAGTTGGCGGAAAGCCATTCCTGCCATCCGCCGAAGAAGAATGAGACTCGAGCGAAGCCCATCATTTTAAGACTGGAGGCCAATTCAATGGAGGCATTGCAATCTGCCCCATCGCAATAGGTGATGAGAAGTTTGTCCTGATCTAATTGCTCAAGAAAAGCCAGGGAATCCATGAAGGCGTGCACTGGTATGTTCACCGCTCCCATAATATGACCGAGGAGAAAGTCCTCCTGGCTACGGGCATCCAAAAACAGCGCCTCTCCATTCTCATGAGCCACAAATGCATCGTTCAATTCGATCATTGAAGCAGCATCACCGTTCCCTGAAGGGTCAATGCTCACGGTGGGGACTGCCGTCTGGCTTGATTCTGATTCAATCATGGTAATATTGGTTTTCACACCAATCCCATTTGGCAGGACGCTTTGGGCACCTATCCCAATCAAGGCAGAAGCCAATACAAAAATGATCATATCTTTGATTATATCTGGAAGCCGATTCATAAGCAGCAATAATACACGATGCCGTAAAACATTCCAAAAAGATTGTAAGATCATTTACCTAAAAAATCACGAAACACTTTTCGGTTTAACCTGACATTGATTCACCTAACACCTATATTCCTAGGCTATTATCCGCCTTTGCATTCAAGAATAAGCTTTGATGCGAGGGAAAGATTGTACAGAGAGTTGACAAGTTACGGCGCGATGTTATCTCGGAATTACGAAAGATACCCGCGGCGTAGTCCGCCCTTTCTTGTTGGGACGAAGCCGGGTAAAAAAAAATGAGACACAGGTTCTTTTCCATATTGAACAAATGAGCACCTGTAAGATCTCATATAGGAGGAGCTATGGCTGCTAAGCGAATAATTATTGGAGATAGTGAAATTGAGATTCCCGATCTGGGGATCAAAGCATTTATCTATCCTGTTTTACTATTGTTACTGGTCTGGATCATATTTGCCGGACCATTCTATGTTGTCGATCCAGAAGAAAATGGCGTTGTGAGGACTTTTGGTAAACTTTCACAAATCACAGAACCGGGTCTTAGATTTAAATTTCCCTGGCCTATTCAAACTGTTGATCTTGTAAATGTTGAAGAAGTCAGGCGTCTGGAATTGGGGTTTAGGACTGTGCGAGCAGGCGGGTCCTCGAATTCGGCTCAATACAAGAAAGTGCCATCTGAATCTCTCATGCTCACCGGGGATGAAAATATTGTGAGTGTGGATCTTGTTGTGCAATATAAGATCAAGGATGCCGGGAACTTTTTGTTCCGAGTTGCCGACCCATCTCGAGCCGTATCCCATGCAGCAGAGGCAGCTATTCGTCAGATTGTTGGGTCCCAACCCATTGATGAGACGCTGACAACAGGTAAAGCCATGATCGAAGCGGAAACAAAAGCTTTACTTCAGAAGACTTTAGATAGTTACCGGGCCGGCGTGCACATTGCTGAGATCAAACTTCAGGATGTAACCCCTCCACAACAGGTTGATGCCGCCTTTAAAGACGTTCAGTCTGCTAAAGAAGAAAAAGAGAAACTAGTCAATGTGGCTCTTGGATATCGCAATGAGATCATCCCAAAGGCTCGTGGTGAAGCTGCTCAGGCATTCCAGGAAGCCGAAGCCTATAAGCAGAAGCGAATTAAGGAAGCTGAAGGAGATGCATCACGCTTCTCTCAGATGCTATATGAATATCGTCAAGCCAAGGATGTGACCAAGACACGTATGTATCTTGAGACCATGGAAAAGATCCTCCCCAGAATGGATAAATACATTGTCGATGGTAAGGACGCTGGGGGTCTGGTGAATGTTCTAAGCCTTGAAAAAGTGAAAGGAGGTGCCAAATGAAAAATATAGGTAGCGTCATTATTGCTGTACTGGCACTTCTGTTCATCTATGGTGGAATCATGATCGTAGATGAAACTGAACAAATAGTTATCGTACAATTAGGTAAACCAGTGAGAAATATTACCGAACCTGGTCTCAATTTTAAGATCCCATTTATCCAGTCAGCCACTATCTTTGAGAAACGTCTTTTGGAGTACGATAGTGCGCCAAATACGATTCTTACTCAAGATAAGAAAAATCTGACGCTGGATAATTACGCCCAGTGGAGGATTTCAGATCCGCTGAAATTTATGCAGACCATGCGGACCCAGGCATTGGCCCAATCTCGATTGGATGATATTATCTATTCCAGTCTCAGGGTTCAATTGGGAACACATCTTATGCACGAGATCGTCTCCACCATGCGCGATTCTCTCATGCACAAGGTTACCCAGAACGCAACTGAAACAGCCAATGAGTACGGTATGGAAATTGTCGATGTTCGTATTAAGCGAGCGGATCTACCTCGTGAAAACGAAAAGGCTGTTTTTGATCGTATGCAAGCCGAACGTAACAGAATGGCTAAGCAATTCCGTTCCGAGGGTGAAGAGGAAGCTGTCAAGATCCGAGCTGAGACCGACAAAGATCGAGAGATTATTTTGGCGGATGCCTATAAATTAGCCCAGGTAGTTCGGGGAGATGGTGAGGCTCAGGCGATTAAAATTTACGCACAAGCTTTTCAAGAGGATCCTGATTTCTATGAGTTCGTGCGGACCATGGATGCTTACCTGGAAATATTTGATGAAAAAACCAAGCTGGTGTTGACGCCGGAATCAGATTTTCTCAGATATTTAAAAGAGCTGAAATAGTATAGGTAATATTTCAGCAAATATATCACAAGGGTGGCTGTCTTGATGGCAGACCACCCTTGTTTTACATTGAGCCCTTCCCAAAAAGGATTGCCCTCACTCAGTGCAAATCTATATTTAGCGGCTTTAGAAGAAATAAGGCTTTGAGTAGCGAAAAATGAGGTCCCGTATGAACATGTTTCCCGATATCCACGCCACTACAATTCTCGGTGTTCGTCACAATGGAAAAGTCGCCCTGGGGGGTGATGGTCAGGTGACATTTGGCGATACTATTATGAAGCATGGAGCAGTAAAAATCAGATCAATCTTTGACGGTACGGTCTTGGCCGGTTTTGCCGGATCTGCAGCAGATGCCTTCGCTCTGTTTGAGAAATTTGAAGGAAAACTGGAAGAATTCAGTGGTGATCTCGTCCGCGCTGCTGTTGAATTGGCCAAAGATTGGCGTATGGATAAAATGTTACGTAATCTGGAAGCAATGCTGGTGGTTATGGATAGCGAGCATGGTCTTATTATCTCCGGGAATGGCGATGTGGTTGAATCTGATGATGGTGTTCTCTCCATTGGTTCAGGAAGTCCTTATGCTATCGCTGCTGCTCGTGCATTCATCATGAGTGGAAAGAAATCTCCAAAGGAGATTGTTAAACTATCACTGGAAATTACAGCTGAGATCTGTATTTATACCAATACGAACATCAACATACTTGAATTGAAATAAGAAAAGAATGAATACATGAGTAAATTTTCACTCACACCCAAAGAAATCGTCCAGGAATTGGATAAATATATAATCGGTCAAGATAGCGCAAAAAAAATCGTGGCCATAGCGCTCCGCAATCGCTGGAGACGACAACAGGTTACCACAGACATAAGGGACGAGATCGTTCCCAACAATATCATCATGATCGGTTCCACAGGTGTTGGAAAGACAGAGATCGCCCGTCGCTTATCAAACCTGGTTCAGGCGCCTTTTGTAAAGGTGGAAGCTTCAAAATTCACTGAGATCGGATACGTGGGGCGGGATGTGGATTCCATGATCCGTGACCTGGTGGATAACAGCTATAATATTGTAAAAAGTGAGCACGAGATCACGGTACGGGAAAAGGCTATCGATATGGCTAATGACCGTATCATGGATCTTCTATTACCCCCATTGAAAACCACTGACAAGGATTCTGAGGATTACCTGCGTTATAAAAAAACACGGGAAAAGATGTACACACGTCTCATGGCCGGTGATTTTGAAGATCGTGAGGTCGAATTTAAGGTCCAGGAGGATTCCAGTGGACCCATGATGCAGATCTTTGGTCCCCTGGGCATGGAAGATGTGGGTATGAATCTTCAGGATATGCTGGGTAGTGCTTTACCCAAGCAGAAGAAAATGCGCCACCTGAGTGTTGCCGAAGCCCGGGTCCTTCTGATTAGTGAAGAATCCCAAAAACTCATTGATGAGGAAAAGGTTCAACACGAAGCGATACGTCGTTCTGAGCAGGATGGCATCGTTTTTATCGATGAACTTGATAAAATTGCCGGCGAGAGAGTCGGAGGTGGCCCTGACGTGTCCCGCGAGGGTGTTCAGAGGGATATACTCCCAATTGTAGAGGGAAGTACCGTAAAAACGAAATATGGAACCCTGGTAACGGATCACATTCTCTTCATTGCAGCTGGTGCTTTTCATATGTCTAAACCCTCAGATCTGATTCCAGAATTGCAAGGAAGATTCCCCATTCGTGTTGAATTGGAAAATCTGACTGAGGAGGATTTTGTTCAGATCCTCACTCAACCAAAATCAGCGCTTCTCAAACAGTATGTGGCATTGGTTGGAGCAGAAGATGTAAAGATCACTTTTAACAAGGATGCAATCGATGAGATAGCACGGGTCGCCTTTGAGGTGAATGAGAGTATTGAAAATATCGGAGCACGTCGATTACAAACTATCATGAGTAAATTGTTGGAAGACACGCTGTTTGATCTGCCCAATGAAGCCATTAAAACTATCAAGGTCACCAAATCCATGGTTGTCAAAGCTTTTAAGGATACCCTGGAGGATCAGGACCTGAGTAAATACATTTTATAGTCGAGGTAAATCAATGCACAAACTGTACTTCGAGAAAATTTGATCTGAATTATTAAACTCCGTCTATGTGGCGGAGTTTTTTCTTTTAATAAACAGGAGGCCGAATGAAAAGAGATTTTATAGCAGTCACAGACTTCAGTAAGGAAGAGATCTACGAGACCTTTCGTATTGCCAAACAATTAAAAGCAGATGTCAGAAGCGGAAAAACACATCACTATTTTGCAAATGAAACCATGTCCATGGTGTTTGCCAAACCATCCCTACGAACGCGTGTGAGTTTTGAGACTGGAATGGCCCAATTTGGGGGGCACGCTCTCTATTTAGGCCCCAATGATATCAGTATCGGTAAACGGGAATCTGTCAAGGACATCGCTAGAGTGATCTCACGTTATAATAACTGGATCATGGCTCGTCTTTTCAAACACGAGCATATGATCGAATTCGCTAAATTTGCTACTGTTCCGGTCATCAACGGTCTCACGGATTACAATCATCCCTGCCAGATCATGGCTGATATGCTTACCATTCATGAGCACAGGGGCACCGTAGAGGGTCAGAAAATTGTGTTCATAGGTGACGGCAACAATGTATGTAATTCTTTCCTGAATTTCGCCTCTGTGGTCCCTTACCATTTCGTTCTCGCCGCCCCTGAAGGGTATGATCCAGATCCTGAGACACTTGCTAAGGCTCAAGCAGCAGGCCTAAGCAAAATCGAGGTTGTTCGTGATCCTATCGAGGCAGCCAGGGATGCCGATGTTCTATATACCGATGTCTGGACCTCCATGGGTCAGGAAGAGGAACGTCAGAAACGCCTAAATGATTTCGAAGGGTTTCAGATCAACGCTCAATTGTTAAGTCACGCTAAATCTGATGCCCTGGTGATGCACTGTTTACCCGCCCATTATGGTGAAGAGATCACTGAGGACGTCCTGGATGGACCACACTCTGTCGTTTTTGATGAAGCCGAGAATCGGATGCACGCCCAGAAGGCTGTTATGGTAATGTTGGCTAATGCCAACGGAGCTAATATTAAAGTGTAAACTGTAGAAAACGTCTTCGCGAACCCAAAGGGTGTGGCGATCTCAGACTCGAGATTGCTTCGTCGTCTCCTCCTCGCAATGACAAAATTTTGAGTTCTTAAATAGAATAAAAAGAGGCTGTCAGTTGACAGCCTCTTTTTGTGAATAATGATGAATTGGATGTTATGGGGTACGAAAAGCGTTCACTGCTGTATAGGTATTGATATCACCAGCATTTTGTGAATAGGCGGAAATAAACCAGTAATATTGTGTGTTGGCAGTCAGGGCTGTTGCACTGCCTGGATAGGTGATACTCATATCTAAACCTGTCGCTGCGGCATCTGCTTCCCATAGGTCACCGGTCACCTGCGATGTCCTCACGATAATCTTATATTTTACAGCCTTATCTACATGTGTCCAGTGGAAGGTTGGCGTTGTTGAACTCGCAACGGCGGCTCCAATGGGGGAGATAAGTGTAGGTACTTCAAGGGGAGTATCAGAAACGACATTTGTGGGATCACTGGCTTTTCCACCTAGATCATAGGCGATCAGCTTGTAATAGTATGTCGTTCCTGCCACTACATTTTGATCATAGTAGTATACATCTGTCAGAGAATCAACTTCTGAATCATCATCTGGGACGAAAAGCCCGATTTCGGAACGAAATACTTTATAATGTGAGAAATCACCTTCGGTATTTGCCGCCCAGGTCAACTCAACATCCAGGGTAAAAGCTGATGGTACATTATGTGCCTCAATAGTTAAGCCAGTGGGCGTTGCGGGAGAGTAGAGGTTAACGGGTGTCAGGCTAACTGAATTTGAGAAGGCACTCTCATTGTCACTATCATCCTTGGCCGTTACTTTATAGCTATACTGAATTGTGTAGTCCAGGGCTTGATCTAAATAGCTTGTACCGGTTTGTGAGACAATCTCTGTAAAGGCACCTCCGCTACTTCTATAGATATGATAGCTGGCTACATCCTTGTCTGAGGGAGCAATCCAGGAAATGAAAATCTCTCCATCGCCAGACTGGTTTGCATCATAACTCAGATTTGATGGTGCGGCAGGAGGAGTAACATCGTCCTCCTCGGGGCTTTCGCAGCTAAATATTACGAGGAAAAAACTTATTAATACGATTAGGGGTAGCGATTTTCGTTTCATTTGGACTCTCCTTTAAATATGCGCCAATTTAAAAAAGCATAAATGGGTTTGTTACCATTCATTTACACTAGATATGTTAGTTTTATAATTAGTGATTCAGGTCAGGTGGGTTTTGAAGTGGGACTTTCCCTGTGCCATCAGGATTATCCAGAACATAATGGGGGATGGCATAGCCTGGGAGTTCCCCCTGGAGTATCGCAAACAATTCTAGTCCTTTTTGAACAGGTACTCTTAAATGGCTTGTGCCTTGGACCAGATCAGCTTGATGCAGATAGTAGGGCTTGATTTTGTTCTCGATCAGACCCATGAATAGCTCTTTCAAGATGGGCGCTGAATCATTGATCCCCTTCAAAAGAACACTCTGGTTCAAAAATGGGATACCTAAATCCACCCAGCCCCTCATGTGGGCACCTGCTATATCCGTGATCTCATTGGGATGATTAAAATGAGAGGAGATCCACACCGGTTTTCTCAATCCTGCAATAATACTTCCCAGATCTGGAGTGAGTCGATATGGATTTACCACTGGGAGCCGCGTATGTATACGGATCATGCGCAGATGATCGATCTCTGATAGTCTATCCAGAATTGATTCAATTTTTTGATCACCCAGGGTCAGCGGGTCGCCGCCCGTGAGGATGACTTCCTCTATTTCAGGGTGTTGCTCAATATACTCGAAAGCGGATTGTAGATCCTCCTCACGGGCATTGTGCGCGGTGTCGCCTACCAGGCGCTTGCGAAAACAGAATCTACAATACACCGCGCACTGGGCCGTTGGTATGAGTAGTACCCGATTTGGGTAACGATGAATGAGGGCCTTCAACGGCCGCGACCCGCGACCCGGCGCCTCATCCCCAATGGGATCTTCAACCTCCTCGGGGAGAACCGTCAACTCCTCCGCTGCAGGGACGATCTGCCTGAAGATGGGATCGCTTATATCAAACTTCTTGATCAAACTGAAATAATATGGAGTAATGCCCATTTGATATCTTGAGGTGAGTTCTTCGAATTGCTCAGGAGATGTGTTTAGTACACCTCCCGACGAACGAATCCAATTTGCCAAACCAGCAAAGTCCTTACAAGAATTGGCATGTTGCCATTTCCAGTCAGCCCATTTTGATTTATCGGAAAAAAGATTCATGACCCAGTCTAATCACCACCAGTGCCGATGGAAATGGTTTTTCGAGAAAATGCTCAAGTACTTAATATCAAGATGTGGAATAAGGTTGTGAGTAACCTTTAACGTCTTCGCGAGGGAAGTATGACCGAAGCGATCTCGGATTATTTACTTGAAATGGAGTTTGAGATTGCCACCTGCCTGCGCGTAGCCGCTTCGGCGAAGGCAGGCGTCCTTCGGACTCCATTAGACTTGCACCATGAAGAATTTCAAGAAATATTCATTGTTATGATAGAGATCCCACACATTGCATCAGAGCTGAATAAGTCTAGCGCGACTCATTGTCATGAAGACCACTTTGCGATAAAGACCCAGCTCTGGATGTGGCAAAAGCTAATTAGTTATTACATCCCGTCTGCATCGGAGATTAATAAAATGGAGACAGCTCAGACCACCGTTGCAATGCATGGAATCATATGTCTAATTTAATTGTAGGAGACATCAAATGAAACAATATGAATTTTCGTGTGGCATTGATATTTCTTCACAGGATTTTACTGTAACGATGTCCAAAAACCCAGGCAAAGTACTCTCTGGTCCTTCCATGTTCGGGAATAATTTAGCCGGGTTCGAAGAGTTTAAATTGTGGATAAAGGAACACAACCTTCCCTCAAAGCAGCTTATCCTGTGCATGGAGGCAACCGGTGTCTATGGAGAGGCTCTGTGCTATTTCCTCCACAATCTTGGCTACTCTGTTGCAGTAGAAGCTCCCTTGAAAGTGAAACGAGCTTTCCAACCAGATGGCCACAAGACGGATGCTGTTGACAGCCTTCAGATCGCAGAGTATGCTATTCGGTTTTCTGATGAGTTGAAGCTGTGGAGTCCCAGAGAGGAGATTGTGGAACAGATTAAGAGCCTGTTATCAACTCGAGAACAGCTTGTTAAACAACGAACTGCCAGCAAGAATATCCTGAAAGCACTGGAGAGGAAGGTCATCTCTTCTAAGATCGCTATGAGATCACTGCACAAGGTTATCAAGAATCTGGATAATGAGATCTTAAACCTGGAAAAGGAAATTGAGAAGCTGATTAAATCCCAACCTCCATTACAGCAAACCATGAGCGATCTCAAATCAGCTCCAGGTACTGCCATGCTATTAGCTGCTAATCTGTTGACCATCACCAATGGATTTACACACACAATGACAGCGAGACAGATCGCTTCATATCTAAAGATCTGTCCATACCGGCATGAAAGTGGTTTATCCATCTATAAATCTCCAAGATCAAAGAAATATGGACCGTCAACGATGCGAAAACTCTTACATCTGGCGGCTCGGTCAGTAGTTACCCATGACAGGAACTTCCGGAAATACTACCTGCGTAAGTTGGAAGAAGGCAAACCCAAAAAAGTGGTGCTCAATAATGTGGCAAATAAATTGTTAAAGGTGTTATGTGCAATAATCAGGGATCAAACACCCTACAATGATAACTATAAATCTATTAATCCAATTTTCCTAAATAATGCTTGATTGGGTCTTAGTTATCGCAATGACGAACTATTTGATTTTCGAATAAATCCTCTATATCCTGGTAAGATTCTTCCTGCCTACGTACTTCGATTTACTCAGCATAAACTCCGCCGCTTCGGCTCAAGGACGACGAATGAATCTGGACAACCTAGAAGTGCTTATTCTTCAATAGACTCCAGCAAGTATTGGGCAATATCCTTACTGCCGGTATTCAGTTCCTCGGCTTTTAGTCCATCGTTGATCATGGTAGCGCAAAAGGGACATGCTGTAGCAACATCCTCGGGTCGTATGGCTTTGACATCCTCGATGCGTTCCACATTGATGGTCTTATCGCCCAGCGTCTCTTCTAGCCACATCCTGCCACCGCCTGCTCCACAACAGAGGGCTTCGTTACCGCTCCGAGGAAACTCTTCCAACTCTATGCCAGGTATTGATTTGATGAGGTCTCTAGGTGACGCATAAATATCATTATGACGACCCAAATAGCAGGAATCATGATAACTAATTTTTGCATTCTTTGATCGAGTCGGTGTCAATTTTCCCTGTTTGACAAGATCATTCAGGAATTCTGTGTGATGGATGACCTCATAGTGTTTACCCAGCGCCTGATAGTCATTTTGAAGAGCATTCAGGCAATGGGGGCATTGGGTAATTATCTTTTTGACCTTGTAGTTGTCAAAGGTCTCAATATTCTGCTGTGCCAACATCTGGAAGAGATATTCGTTTCCTAAACGTCTAGCTGAATCTCCAGTGCAGGTCTCTTCAGTTCCCAGAACAGCATAGTCAACGCCAGCCATGTTAAGAAGCTTGACCATAGCCTGTGAAACTTCCTGTCCGCGCGCATCATAGGCGCCGGCACAACCAACCCAATAGAGATATTCCGCTTCACCTTTCTCCCGCATTTTGGGCACTTTAAGTTCACCTATCCATTTTTCCCGGTCCTGGCCTGACTGACCCCAGGGATTCCCATTGACCTCAAGATTTTTAAATGTAGTGACAGCTTCTTTTGGAAATTTACTTTCCATCATCACTAAATCCTGTCGAATTCTCAGGATGTCAGTCATGGGTTCATTGGCGACAGGACAGACCTCAACACAATAACCACAACTTGTACAAGCCCAAATCGCATCTTCGCTGAGCATCCAATCAGCTAATTTATCTTCGGTTTCTTTTCCTGCAGCCAGATCACTGACATGTTCCCTAATGTAATAGCGCTTATTCACCTCAAGGGCAGATGGAGATAAAGGTTTCCCCGTTATGTAGGCGGGACAAGCATCCTGACAACGGTTACACATGATACAGGCGTATGCATCTAGAATATTTTTCTGCGGCAAATGCTCAAGTAGCGATACCCCATATTGTTCCAATGTCTCATCTTCAAAATTAATGGTTTCAAATGAGGCAGGAGTCATCTCATTTGATGCGATCATATGGTTTAAGGGGCCCATAAACAGATGGGCATGCTTGGTTGTAGGGAAGTAGGGGATGAATGCCAGGATCAGACCAATGGCTAACCACCAGGCAGCATGCTCACTAAATACCAAAGTATCCATACTCACGCTGCCCCACAACATTGATAGCGCTGAGGCAGCTGGCTGGAAGGCATCACTATGAGATTGGGCTAATTCAAATGAAGCGCCCAGAAATCGGAATCCAACGTGAAAGAAAATAAAGAATGCTACCAGGGCTGAGTCTCTGTAGACTCCCCCGCGTGCTTTCTCATTGAGCAGAACTTTATCATTGATATGCAGTGCTGGGTCATCCTGAACAAAACGTCGAATCAGGAAGTAGACGACACCTGACATCACGATGACGCTAAAAACATCTACAAATAGGCGGTATAGGTTTCCGAGTAGTGAATCCGGAAGAAAATGAAAGCCAGGTACGAGCCCATAAACAATATCGATCAAGTTGACCAACATGTACAGGATGAAGCCCCAGGCTACACCAGTATGTATAATGGTTGCAAGCAGCCGGGTTTTGAACAGTGGTTGACCAAGAAAAGCCATTACACCAGCAGGGATTCGTTTGAAGACATCAATCCATTTTATTGGATTCGATCCTCTGGATATGATCTTGAACATATTGCCAAAGGTCGTACGTGTAGCTCCCAAAGATCCAAGGAGGACCAGAATGAAAATGACTTTTTCCCAACCGCTGAGCATAAGGATTACCCTCCGTAATGCCATGCTGTCTCTGAAAGACACATGGCCAACTCTTCTTCATTATTAATACCTGAATCGACAACTTGCGAGATCACAACATGATGATCCCCTTCTTCAACAATCTTTTTTACTTCACAGGCTAACCAGGCAGGGCTGGTATTTATGATGGCACCACCTAATTGATGGGCTTTTGCTGAAAAACCGCCAAATTTATCTCCATCCCATGCACCTGGTTTAAAAAATGCCCCAGCCAGATCTTTATCATCTTTCTTCACCAAACTAATGAGCAAATGACTATTTGCCTTGATTGCTTCGTATAGCCTACTGTCGTGTTTGACAGCCATTGTGACCAGCGGTGGCTCAAAACTGCTTTGCATAAACCAGGTAACAGTGGCTCCAACCGTATTGGAACCATTTCCAGATGAAACGATGGCTACATTATGATGCAGCAATCGTAGGGTGTGTTTTTTAGCGTCTAAGCTGAAACTCATATTGTGTTTTCCTTAGTTTTATCGATTGTGCAAATATTACACCGAAATCTTGTTTCGAGTAATCCTATTTATGGCGTATCAGGGTTTTATGGCTTTGGTGAGTGCCCGTTTTAAAAGCTTGGTATCTTCATCTCTGAGGGCATGTATTTGTCCCTGAAGACCCAAGCGCCAGTTTTTGGCCGGCCATTTTCTGAAATGCAGGAGTTTTTTTGAAAACGCCTCCATCATTATCCATGAATCTTTAGGTAGAATCACGCCTGCCTCAATTTCAAAACGCCAGGGATAGCTTTCATCGGGATCCTTCCCCAAATTGACCCAGACCCTATCATTTGCCTCGACTACAAAAGATTTGATCGTCACCATGGCAGCTAATTTTTGCTCTCCAGTGATGTAATAGAAGAAGACATCATCGGGTTCAATCTCCGCAGCTTTTTTACGATGCCGTCTTTTTAAGCCTTGTGAGCTATAGCCCAAACTTGCCGTGATCTCAAGATTTTGTTCAGAAGAAATTATTAACCAACCAGCCATGCCCTATTATAAAAGTACAACGCTTTTATACAATAGATAGGGTCGTAACACAGGGATTTCCGCTTCTGAAATAGGGAGATACCCAGTAGCTGTTGGTAGTTCATATTGTACTATATACCCAGATGATTCATCCGCTATCACACTACATCTCTAAGAGATGTAAAGAGAGATGAAATATCCTTCATTGGGTGACAATCATCACGGTGCCTGACAGCACCATTAGTGCGGCGGCTTCTCCCCGGGGCTGCCGTTCTATTTTCAGGATTTATGTGGGTTTGTGTCTATTGTCCAATCGTCACTTTAAGAGTGGCTGGATCATAGAAGGATCCTTCTACAAGCAGAGTGGAATTCGCAGCATGATGTCTAAGTATCTGAAAGACAAGCACTTCCTGGTCGGGTAGATTTAGACTCTTCCCTATCTCTTCAATTGAAAGACTTTCAGACGTTTCGGAAAGGAGTGCGATTATTCGATTCTTCACATCCAGGACATTGCCGGCCGCTTTTTTTCCTGCTTCCACACCCGGTTGATGATAGGCGTTTATATCCACGAAGGAGGCATAGTAGCCAACTGCTCTTTCGTACAATGCGATGAGGGCACCGATACTTCTGGGAGATAAATCCTCAACAGTGATTGCAATTGATCGACGATTCTTCTCCCTCAAAGCGGTTTGGGTTCCCTTGAGAAAGCCAAATAGATAGTCGCCACTCGTATTTTGACCATCCACAAGCATCGATTGATTCGATCGATCTTTTAATACTTCAATGAATGTAACGAAGAAATTGTCGAGGCCATCACGAAGCTGCTGAACGTAGGCATGCTGGTCGGTGGAACCCTTATTACCATATACAGCGATTCCCTGTTCCACCAGATTTCCTTCAAGATCACGTTCTTTCCCTATGGATTCCATGATCAATTGCTGTAGATAGCGACTGAACAGGAGCAAACGGTCCTTATAGGGCAGAATCACCATATCTTTGCTGCCACGACCCTCACCAATGATATACCAGCTCAGGGCAAGCTGAGCTGCTGGATTTGAATTTAGAGTTTTTGAGCGGGTCAATTCATCCATAAGCTGAGCGCCGGCGAGGAAAGCCCTGATATCTGTTCCCATGAGTGCTGCGGGTAGAAGCCCGACTGCAGACATAACTGATGTTCGACCACCAACCCAGTCCCACATAGGGAAGATAGACAACCAATCTTCCTCACGCGCTAAATTGTATAATTGACTGTTTTCTCCCGTAATGGCCACTGCCTGTTGAGGAAACTTTAATTTGTGTTTGGAGAACAGTGCTCGTGTTTCAATCATCCCATTGCGTGTCTCGGCTGTACCACCTGATTTTGAAATCACAATAACCAGTGTGGTATCCAGGGCATGAGACAGGGAGTTGAGGACACGATCAATACCATCAGGATCCGTATTATCAAGGAAATGGATATCCAGTCCGTTCTCGGAACCGATAGCTTCATTGATAAATTGTGGTCCTAGTGCAGATCCACCAATACCAATAAGCATGACCTGGGAAAATGCTTTGCCACTGGGAGCTTTGAGCTTTCCTGAAAGAATATTGCTACTAAAGGATTCAATTGAGGCAATCGTATCTTCGATTTGAGCTCGTATTTGCGGGGAAGGAGCAATTTCGGGATCACGTAGCCAATAGTGACCAACTTGGCGTTTCTCATCCGGATTGGAAATAGCCCCTTTTTCCAGCTTGTCCATGGCCAACAAGGCCTTCTCAAACGCTGGTGTCATACCCACCAGCTCAGTATTTGAAATACCTGAATTACTCAGGTCCAAGTAGAAACCCAGCTCAGCATTTGCATAAAGATTTTCGTGATAGTGATTCCAGGTGGGTGAAAATTTCATAGATCAATCCCTCAAAAGTAAGTGCCAACAAAAAGAGCAAAACCAATATATGAGGGTGAAATGGATGTTGAAGCTATTATTTAAGAAAATCCCCCCGATGCTTTTGGCTACAGAGGGGGGACAGTTGAGGAGTACTTATAGAGATGGAGAATCAGATATGTGCAAGCGTAACGGTGAAGCAAAAGTAAACTCCCACGATCAGGGCGCTTGCCATCAACGAACTGGCCAACGCGCTCAGGATTCGACTGAAGGTTGTGTGGGCTAAGTTCATCATTTTCTCCTTTCTGAATTAATCATCTTCAGGAGTCATATCACAATAGCTGTGCCAATAAATTGTAAAAGGATCTAATTCTAAATAATACAGTAAGATACATAGATATCAATAGCGTCTGTGTGACAGCAAAGATTTTAAGAATCGATATATTACCATATCATAATGATATGGGTCGCGCAGGAAGTGGATGCGTGAAGAGACTGAATAAGACCGGCATTCTGGAACTTGATCCAGGATTCTTTCTTTTTAATATGACGAATGGAGTTTATTTATGCATGTTCATGGATCATAAATGGTTCTAGAGGGGAAAATGATTAACAATTTAATAAATGATGTGGAAGCCCTGGCTAAGCCCGGGACCAGAAAAGTAGGAACTGCAGGTCATAGAGAAGCGCGAATCTACCTTGCTTCGAGAATGAGGTCCCTGGGTCTTGTCCCATATAGTGGCAAGGGTTTTGAATTGCCATATACGGTTGAATCCGCGAGCTATGTCAATCTGGCTGGAGTCCTTCCCGGTTCTGATCCAACGCTTGCCCCACTTATGCTCGTGGCCCACTATGACACCTGTGGTGATCAACCCGGGGCAGATGACAATGCTGCTGCAATTGCAATTTGGCTATCACTCATATCACTGATTAAGCATACTCCGCAAAATAGAGATATTCTCTTCCTCTTTCCGGATGCAGAAGAACCACCCAGATTTCTAACCGATCACATGGGGTCCATAAATTTTTATGAAAATCAGCGCGTAGGCGAAATTCATGCCGGAATTGTGCTTGATCTGGTGGGCCATGATGTCCCCATTTTCGGCATGGAAGATTTGATATTCATTCTTGGAGCAGAGAGTCACAGGGAACTCTCAAATATTCTATTGAATACCAGCTCTCCCCACGGCTTGAAGAATATTGCCACCCTTAATCGTTATGTGGGAGATTTAAGTGATCACCATATATTACGTGAAAGGAATAAACCCTATCTGTTTTTTACCTGTGGTCGCTGGTCACACTATCATAAAAAATCTGATCGGCCTGAATATTTAAATTATGAGAAGATGGAACGTATAACCCAATATCTATTGGCTTTAGTACAGCAAATCATCTCGCTTGATTTTACGCCAGAAGGCTTTGATTATGACTCGGTTAAGATGGAAATTGAATTGTTAAGGCGTTCTATAGGACCCTATCTGGATGCACATGCTATTCCTATGAATACCAGGGAAGATGTTCAGCAATTTGTCCTGTCTTGGATGCTTCAGAACCAGCTGTAATTTAGTCTGCCAAATATTGGCGAAAGCCGTCGGTCATCTTTTCTGTGAATGACCCATTTTCCTCACGAAATATTAATATACCTTCAGCTCTGGAATAGTCCTTTAACCAGGCAAGACCTTCCTCGGGACCCAAAACCATGACAGATGTAGCTAAAGCATCAGCTATCATACATGATTCTGCAATGATGGTGACCGCAGCTAGATTATGATTTATGGGAGATCCTGTTCGTGGATCAATAGTGTGAGAGATTCTTTTACCTTCCATTTCGCGATAATTTCGATAGTCACCACTTGAAGCTACTGCTTTGCCACCGAGTTCAATGATATGTTGCAGGTCTGTACCAGGTGAAGCCCCAAAACTGGGTCGATCGATCCCAATTTTCCAGGGTTTATCAAATCGGTTAACTCCATGGGTCATAATCTCACCACCAATCTCTACAAATAGATTTTCATAACCCAGTCCTAATAGAAAATCAGCCACATGGTCCGAAGCATCCCCCTTGGCGATGGCACTGAGATCAATACTCACACGTGGATCGGTTTTCATGATCGTGGAATCTGTGATTTCTATTTTATCACAGCCTGTTAGCTGTAACCAGGAATCTATTTCTTCGATAGTAGGGAATCTGTTTTCGCCAGGTTCAAACCCAAATCCGAAAAAATTTACGATGGGCATGACAGTTATGTCAAAAGCACCCTTTGTATTCTCGCAGAATTCCTGACCACCTCTCACAATGTGCAATAATTCTTGGGAAGCTGGAACCGCGGTAGCACTCTGATTTCGGTTAAATTGTGAGATCTCGCTCTGATCTTCATATGTGGAGACGATCTGATTGAAGTCCCGCAGAAGGCTGTCTACAGATGTGGCGATGCTGCTTCTTTGCTGCGCATTGATGGAATCACCCACAATAGTGATATGGTAGCTTGTGCCCATAGTCGCACCATTGAAAGCGAACTCGCTATACTTTGCGGTTTTAGAAGTACAACCAATGACAAAGATCATCAGAATACTCAATAACACCAATACGAGTTTCTTCATTTTCATAAATTTCTCTCTCATGATTTGCCCCCTCAAATGGTTTCCAAGTTAATAAAAAAGGTCAGGATTACCCCGACCTTTTTTAAAAGTACAAAGCTCTTATAATTTAGAATTTATCGTAGTCGATCATCTCCGGTTCAACACCGAGATTATAGAGCATGCTATCTACTGCATCGATCATCATGGGTGGGCCACACATGTAATATTCGATATCTTCAGGAGCCTCATGTTTTGCTAGATAGTTGTCCTGAACCACTTGATGAATGAATCCAACCGGTCCATCCCAATTATCCTCTTTCATTGGATCGGATAAGGCTACATGATAGCTGAAATTTGGAAATTCTTTCTCGAGAGCTTTGAACTCATCATCGTAAAACATCTCACGTTTTGACCTAGCACCATACCAGAAGGATATTTTACGCTTGGTCCGCTGTGTTTTAAGAAGATCAAATATGTGACTTCTCATGGGAGCCATACCTGCTCCACCACCCACGTATAGCATTTCCCGATCTGTCTCTTTGGCAAAGAATTCACCATAGGGACCGCTGACGGTCACCTTATCACCTGGTTTCAGGTTAAAGATATAGGATGAAGCTAATCCTGGAGGGACATCCAGACCGGGTGGCGGACTGGCGATACGAACATTGAGCATCACAATATTCCCTTCTGCAGGATGATTGGCCATAGAATAGGCACGAAAAATTGATTCATCCATTTCAGAATGATAGCGCCACATGTTAAATTTGTCCCAATCACCGCGATATTCTTCTTCAATATCAAATTCGGAGTAATCAAGTTTATGAGGTGGAATATCAATCTGAATGTATCCACCGGCTCGAAAATCCAGGTTCTCACCCTTCGGAAGTCTGACAACAAACTCCTTGATAAATGTGGCGACATTGTGATTTGAAACCACATCACATTCCCACTTCTGGATGTTGAAGATTTCATCGGGAATCTTGATCTCCATATCAGATTTCACTTTGATCTGGCAGGTCAAGCGAACGTTCTTTTTAATTTCAGCACGGGTTAAATGGGGTTTTTCAGTGGGCAAAACTTCACCACCCCCAGCTTCGACCACACAGGTACACATACCACAAGTTCCACCACCACCGCAGGCAGAAGGTAGAAAGATCTTTTCTGCAGCCAGGGTTTGTAGCAAGGTTAATCCTGCAGGTGTCAGAATGGATTTTTCTTCATCTCCATTGATCAGAATTTTCACATCACCAGTACTTACTAGCTTGGATGTCGCGTAGTTGAGAATCACCACCAGAATAAGAATAGTCCCTGTGAAGATCAGGGTACTTAGCAATATCAGACCTAAAACACTCATACTGCCCCCTACAGACTGATGCCGGAAAAACTCATGAAAGCCATTGCCATGAGTCCGGTGATTAACATTGTTATACCTAAACCGCGTAAGCCCTCAGGAATATGAGAGTAGCGAAGTTTCTCCCTGATGGCTGCCATGGCTGCAATTGCCAGAGCAAATCCAACTCCTGATCCCAGCCCAAAAACAGCTGATTCAACAAAGGTATACTCTCTTTCCACCATAAAAAGTGAAGCACCTAGAATGGCACAGTTCACAGCGATGAGGGGGAGGAAGATACCAAGTGCACTATAAAGAGCCGGGCTGTACTTATCGATGATCATTTCCACCAGCTGAACCAGAGCAGCGATCACAGCGATATAGGAAATGAATCCTAAAAAGCTTAGATCGACATCTGGAAGACCCGCCCAGGAGAGTGCTCCAGGAGCCAGGAGATAGTGGTATATGGCCCAGTTAACAGGAACTGTGATTACCTCCACAAAGATAACTGCGGCGCCAAGCCCTATGGCTGTATCCACACGTTTTGATACAGCCAGGAATGAACACATTCCCAGGAAGTAGGCCAGAAGGATATTATTGACGAATACAGATTCTACGAATAAACTGATTAAATTTTCCATCATCAGCCTCCTAGTCCGCAACCGTGCCGGTTATAGTACGCTGCACCCAAATGATTAGGCCCAGGAGAATAAAAGCACCTGGTGCCAGGACCATAAGACCCATATTCTGGTATCCAGCAGCATACGCAGCATCGGGAATTACCTGGAATCCAAAGAGCGACCCGGAGCCCAATAATTCTCGTCCAAATGCTACTGCTATAAGAATCATACTGTACCCAAGACCATTTCCAACACCATCAAGGAAGCTAGGCCAGGGTTTGTTTTGCAGAGCAAAGGCTTCTGCTCTACCCAACACAATACAATTGGTAATGATCAAACCCACAAAAACACTCAATTGTTTACTGATATCGTAGAGGAAGGCTTTGAGAACCTGATCAACCAGAATTACTAGAGTAGCAATAATGGCCAGCTCGACAATAATTCTGATATTTGAGGGCACCTTATTCCTCACCAAGGAGATAAGGACATTGGAAAATGAAAGTACACTGATAACTGCCAGAGACATTACGATAGCAGTCTGCAGCTGAACGGTGACTGCCAAGGCAGAACAAATGCCCAGAACTTGCGTCGAAATGGGGTTGTTATCCATGAGGGGATCTTTAAGAAATCCCATATTTTTTTTACTTAATAAGCTCATGATTTTTCTCCCCTAACTGTTTTGAAGTAGGGCTCATATTTTTCCAGGGTTCTCTTGATAAAGGCATTTAGTCCATTGGAAGTCAAGGTGGCACCACTGATACCATCGACTTTGTGCTCAGGATTCTTTTCACCTGATTGCATTTTCCCTTTGACGATGGTTATGGAAACAACTGCTCCATTTTCATCCAGGATAGTTTTTCCCTTAAAAGCATCTGTAAACCAGCTCTTATCTATTTCACCACCCAGACCAGGTGTCTCAGCATGACTATAGAAGGTGATTCCCTTCACAGTGTTCAGATCCTGTTCAAGAGCGATATATCCTTTTACCGTTGACCAGAGTGCTTTTCCCTGGGTTGGAATGCAATAGGCTACAGTGCTATCACCCTCCATTCGAACAAAAACAGGCAGCATATTTGGTTCTTTTTTAGTATCAATATCTTCTGCTTTGCGGTTGTTTACCCTTTTACCCTCATTGTCCACGACATAGGAATCAACATTCTCTTCGAAAAGTGTGAAAACTAATTCGGGTGTGATCTCTTTGTCACCTACAAGATCCAGGACTGTCAGTATATTAGTTTTGATATCCATCTGCACATTCTGATCTTGACGATCTTTGAGCAATGTGGCTGCGGATGCGAGTAGCACGCTACAGACCATGGTCACAGCAGCTGCAAAACCCAGAGTATAGGCTTTAGTTATGCGAGGCTTACTTGCCATAATTCAGCCTCCTTTTAATATTTGCTTGAATCACAAAGTGATCAATGAGTGGTGAGAAGACATTTCCAAGTAAAATGGCTAACATCATTCCCTCCGGATAAGCAGGGTTAAAGGTTCTAATAAGTATTACCATGAAACCGATGAGGAAACCGTAGATCCATTTTCCAAAGTCGGTTCCGGCGGCAGAAACTGGATCAGTTGCCATAAATACAGTTCCAAATAAAAATCCACCCATGACGAGATGATAATGAGCTGGCAGGGTTCTTATTCCGCCCACAACATCTCCACCAAAGAATTGAACCAGCAGAGCCATGCCATAGGCTCCCAGGGTAGTGGCCAGCATAATTCGCCAACTCGCTACCCCTGTTATGAGCAATAGGGCGGCTCCAATCAATATGGCAATACTGGAGGTTTCTCCAATACTGCCCGGAACAAAGCCAAAAAACATTTTATTTAGGGTAAACCCGGCAGCATTCATTGCTTCAACGGCTGATCCGCTTGCTGAGGCTGCTGCTGCTAAGGGAGTGGCACCAGTGAAACCATCAACGGCTACCCACACACTATCACCGGAAATATCACCAGGATAGGTGAAGAATAAAAAGGCGCGGGCTGTCAATGCAGGATTAAGGAGATTCATTCCTGTCCCGCCAAATACCTCTTTTCCGATCACAGTACCGAATGAAACTGCTACTGCGACCTGCCAGAGAGGTATAGTAGGTGGAAGGGTTAGAGGTAACAGAATACCAGTTACCAGAAAACCTTCATGAATGTCATGACCATTGATGTGACCAAAGATCATTTCCCAGCCTAAACCAACTGCATAAGTAACCACGATGATGGGCAGTAGTTTGAGGAAACCGAACATGAAAGCAGCGAACAAACCTTCAACACCTGCCTGTAAACCTACATTATAGGATCCCACAAGAATACTTGGTATCAACGCGAAGATCACTATTCCCATAAAGCGCTTCATATCAATTGAATCACGAATGTGCGGCCCGGTCGTGGTGCCATGTCCAGGTGTGAATAGCATGGTGTTTAGAGCACCATACATTGGACTGAAGATCTTGAAGGGACCATTTTTTATTTTTTTATCCATGTTATTCAGAAAGCGTACGAGTGATTCCATCGATTAGCCCTCCTTTTCCATGGTAATAATTCCATGTTCGATAATGTCACCAAATTCGATCTTCGAGGGACAGATATAACTACACAATGCAAAATCCTCCGGTGCGACTTCGTAGATGCCAAGTTTTTCCATTAGTTCAACATCCTCGACCAGGATAGCTTTGCACAAATGCACTGGTAAAATGTCCATGGGTACTACCTTTTCGTACTCACCCGTTGAGACAAAAGCTCTTTCCTCACCATTCATATCAGTGGTGGGCGCTAGTTTTTTCGAGGGAGTCAATTTGGACAGGAACATTGGCCAAAAACTATTGGCACTCAAGCCTAACTGAAGCCAGCCGAAGAATCTACGACCACTCAGTTCAGGGATCACCGTTATCATATCGTCGTAAAATCCCACGAATCCATTGGGTCTTGATTGCTTTCCCGTCAGCACGTTTCCAGAAATAACACGTTGGGTCTGGGCTGAGAGGGTCTCACTAACAAGGTCACTCACCAGAGCGCCCTCTGTACCTGCGATATAAAGATTGTTGGTCAGCTCAGAGCCGGTCAAAGCGTAAGTCTTGGCCCCGGGATATTCACCCTTCTTTAAAAAAGATCCGATTTGAGCTACATGTCGTGGAGATATATGCCAGACAATGTTACCGGCAACAATTCTATCGATATGGTGGATCTGAACACCCACGTTGCCCGCAGGGTGTGGTCCTGAGAATTCATGGAGTTCAACACCCTCAGTGTTGACAAAAAATTCTTTTGTACTGGCTGAAACAGATAAATTGATCTTGCCATCAGTTAATTTGGCTAACAGGTCGATCCCTAATTGAAAATCCTTTTCTCTTCCTGCGAGTATGAAATCAGATTCTGCCTGCAGAGGGGCTGAGTCGACTGCTGAAATGAAAATAGATTTGGGGGATTTATCCTGTTCAGCAATCTTATTAAAAGGACGCTGACGTAGAGCTGGCCACAAGCCGCTGTTTAAAAGTACTTCTTTCGCTTTTTCAGTAGAGAATTTTGAGATTTCATCTCTGCTGTAAGCCTTAAAACTTTCAGCTGAATCAGCAGTAGTCTCGATGATCACGCGCTGAATGACCCGACGTTCCCCACGAATAATCTCACGTACAGTTCCTGCACTTGGTGACCTAAAGACGATATTGGGTCTTCGTTTGTCCACAAAGATCAATGATCCGCGCTTTACTTTATCACCCGGTTCAACTTTAACTCCTGGCCGTAGACCACGAAAGTCGATGGGTTGGACAGCTACCGCACTGGTTTTGTGAGCCTTATCAACATGGCGTTCAGCTGCACCCTGAAGATGTATGTTGTGACCCTTCTTTAAATTAAACACTCCCATTAGAATGTGTCTCCGTGTTAATTCTTTTCATTTTATCTCCCTTGGCATCAATCTCTTGATCAACGGAAAAAAAATTGTTCCTAGTGGTTTATGTACATTTTCATAAAACGATTGTCAAGCTGTTCGTTGAAACGTTTATTACAAATACAAAATATATGCCATGAGAAATCAATCATTTTGAAAATAGCTGTTCGGGGATATCTATTCTAATACTGAAAAACTCGGCAAATCTTGAATTTTTACATGCTACATAAAATGATGAAACTCATTGCCCACCCATAGTTGCTCGTCTATCTTCCGCCGCTTTATTAGTAGCTATATATGTTTAAGTATATAGAAGTAATTGACGCTTGAGGTAAGAGGAGTAATGTTAGAGCAACTCTCACAAAATCTTGAAGGAGTTTTTAAAAAACTTCGCGGCCATGGAAAATTGTCTGAAACTAATGTTTCAGATGCCATGCGTGAGGTGCGCCGAGCTCTTCTCGAAGCAGATGTCAATTATAAAGTTGTGCGCTCTTTCGTTGATGCAATTAAAGAGAAAGCTCTTGGCTCGGAGGTCCTGCGTTCTATCACGCCTGGCCAACAAATTGTCAAGATCATCCATGAAGAACTCATCACGCTTCTGGGTGAAAAAACTGTAGGACTTGAACTCTCAGGAAATCCCGCTATCATCCTCTTGGTCGGGCTTCAGGGTTCCGGAAAAACCACGACATCGGCAAAACTTGCCCGTAATCTGAGAAAGGAGGGACGTCAGCCCCTCTTGGTTGCATGTGACGTTTATCGTCCTGCTGCTATCACTCAATTGCAGGTTCTTGGCAAACAACTGGATATTCCAGTCTATGCTGAGGAAGGTGAGCAGAATGTTGTTAAGATAGCACAAGCAGCTATCCGAGAGTCAGTACGCTTCGCAGCAAATGTTGTGATTATCGATACTGCTGGTCGCCTGCATATTGATGCTGACATGATGGATGAGGTTTCACGTCTTCAAAAGGCACTTAAACCTGCTGAAACCTTATTTGTAGCTGATGCAATGACAGGTCAGGATGCGGTAAATGCAGCTGGCACCTTTGCGGAAGCTGTTGATCTCACAGGAGTTATACTTACCAAGCTTGATGGTGATGCACGCGGCGGTGCGGCATTATCTGTTCGAGAAGTCATCGGTAAACCCATCAAATACGTGGGTGTTGGTGAACATCTGGACAAGTTGGAAATATTTCACCCTGACAGAATGGCAAGCCGAATTCTGGGCATGGGTGACATTGTTTCTCTGGTGGAAAAAGCTCAGCAAGATATTGATGTTGAAGATGCTGCAAAACTTGAAGAAAAAATGCTTAAGAATACCTTCGATCTGGAGGATTTTAAGCAACAGTTAAAGCAGCTTAAAACCATGGGACCATTGGGTGATCTGATGTCCATGATTCCCGGTGCAAAGGGAATAAAAGATGTTGATATCGATGAAAAAAGGTTGACTAGGATTGAAGCAATTATTAACTCTATGACCCTTGTCGAAAGGCGAAAACCCCAGGTTTTAAATGGGAGTCGTCGGAAAAGAATCGCCACGGGGTCTGGAACAAAAGTTCAAGATGTGAACCAGTTGATTAAGCAGTTCCAGTCAATGCGGAAAATGATGAAGAAATTTGGTAAAATGAATAAGAGGCAGCTAATGAAAAATCTGCCTATGGGATTTTAAGGAGGACACCTTTTGGCTGTCAAAATTAGACTAAAACGGTTGGGAAAAAAGAAGCAACCTTTTTATCGTATTGTTGTCGCAGATTCTCGAGCTCCACGTGATGGACGCTCAATCGAAAAATTAGGGCATTATAACCCTATTACAGACCCTGCTGAACTTGTTATTAACGAAGAGCGTTTGTTCCATTGGTTGGACGAGGGTGCTCAGCCAAGTGATACTGTATTCAGTTTATTGCGCGGTAAGGGTGTCACTCTGAAATATGAATTGAAGAGCCGCAATGCAGATGAAGCCACGATTAGCAAAGAAATGCAAAAGTGGGAATTAGCCCAGGATGAACGGGGTAAGAAGAAAGCTGCAGCAGAGTCAGCAAAAATGGCCAAAGCTGAAGCAGCAAAGGAAGCTGAAGAAGAAGCTGCCGCTGCCGAAGCTGTCGCAGAAGAAGAAGCTGTAAAAGAAACTGTTGAAGAGGAAGTAGCTGAAGAAGTCAGCGAAGCTCCAGCAGAAGAAGTCGCAGTGGAAGAAATAAGTGAAGCTCCTGCTGAACAAGCCAGTGAGGAAAAGGTAGAAGAAGTAGCTGCTGAAGAAGCAAGTGAAGCTCCTGCAGAAGAAGTCGCCGAAGCGCCTACCGAAAGTCCGGAGAAAGAAAATTCTTAAGAAGCTGAAGGGATTCCTCACTAGCAACCAGGAAGATTCCAAAACCCACGGAGGTATGACCATGAAAGAGTATGTCGAATTCGTAGCAAAAAGTCTTGTGGACAATCCAGACGAAGTTGCGGTCAATCAGGTTGATAGTGAGAGGGTGACAATCTTCGAGTTAAGGGTGGCAAAAGAGGATATTGGTAAGGTTATCGGCCGTCAGGGCCGAACCGCCAAAGCATTTCGCACCTTATTAGCTGCAATTTCGGCAAAGGCCGGTACAAACCGCGCCATGCTTGAGATTATCGAATAAAGCCCATGCCATCGATAGAGGTGAACAGAATCGCCATTGGGCAGGTTCGGAAACCTCATGGAGTACAGGGGGGACTCAAGGTAACCCTTAATAATATTGACCTTGATACGCTTCGAAAAATGGAGCAGCTTTTTGTCAAGTCGGGTAGTAATTGGAAGCAGCTTACACTGAAAAGTCTGCAAGGTTACGATGATTATGCTATCATGCGATTCAATGAAATTGCGGATCGGACAGAAGCGGAAACATTCCGCGACGAGTTGATCTACACAGATCGTGATGATTTACCTGAACAGCCAAACAATGATTTCTATGTCGATGACCTCGTTGGCTGTGAAGTGGAGGATGAAGCCAAGGTCCCCCTGGGAACAGTGGCGGAAATCCTAAACACGGGAGCTCATGATGTTCTGGTTGTACTTCAAGATGACGATGAGACACTTATACCCCTCGTAGATGAATGGGTCGCAGTGATCGATGTTGAGAAAAAGTACATTCAGGTCAGAACAGTTGAGAATATCTAATGATCATTGATGTCATCACTACTTTCCCTGATACTCTGAGAGCTTTTCAGGAGATGGGAATTGTTGGCCGAGCGTTTGAGAGTGGCTTGGCCGAACTCAAATGCTGGGATATTCGTGACTATGCAGATGATACTTATAAGCATATCGATGATGTCCCCTTTGGTGGTGGTCCAGGCATGATAATCAAACCGGATCCACTCTTCAGAGCGTTTGAGGATGTCGCAGATTTTCGTAAAGGTGAAGGTCATAGGATTTTTTTGACCCCTCAGGGAAAACCTTTTCAGCAGAATGACGCTGAGAGATTGATCTGCTATGATCATATTGTTTTACTCTGTGGCCGCTACAAGGGTATCGATCAAAGGGTTCGTGATGAACTCATTGATGAAGAGATCAGTCTGGGAGATTTTGTGCTATCAGGTGGTGAAATAGCAGCCTTTGCAGTGATCGACGCCATGATTCGACTTCTACCTGGAGCGGTCAGTGATGAGGAATCTACAAAATCGGACACTTTTCCTGTTGGATTATTGGATGCACCGTATTATACCCGCCCCTCGGACTACCGCGGTTTAAAGGTACCCGATGTGTTACTCTCTGGGCACCACGCAGAGATTGATAAATGGAGAGAACAACAACGTCTGGAGCGGACCAGAAAAAAGCGCCCAGATATGTTTGATAGATATGTGAGAGGACAGGAGAATAGCAATGAACAAAGTAAATAACCTGGTAGCTGAACAGTTGAAAACTGATCGTCCAGATTTTAAGCCAGGTGATACAGTGGCTGTTGATGTGAAAGTTATTGAGGGCCAGAAAGAAAGAATTCAGGTCTTTGAGGGAAATGTTATCGCCCGCACAGGCAAAGGCATTAACGCAACCTTTACTGTTAGAAAAATTTCAAATGGCGTCGGAGTAGAAAGAATTTTTCCCCTTCATGCCCCCACAGTTGACGGTATTAAAGTGCTACGCCGCGGAAAAGTTCGTCGTGCTAAACTTTATTATCTACGGAAATTGCGTGGTAAAAAAGCCAGAATCAAAGAGGAAAAAGAATTCTAAGATTCTATCAGTTTTGGATCATCGTGGTCCACACATTAAAAAAGCCGTCCAAGTGGACGGCTTTTTTTTATCTAATCTTTTTAGGACTTAAGTTTAAATCAATCCGAAGCTATTGCCTTGGTTTTATTTGTGGTGCATAGCCAAAGTGGTTCTGGTATTCTTCCCTGAACAGCTCTGGATCTCTAAAACCGACCTGGGTTGCTAGATCATTTAGTGAGTAAGCCTCTCCCGTATCCGCTAGAATCTTGGCATGCTCAAGTTTTACCTGCATGAAGTATTCCTCGGGAGTGATCCCCTCCAGATCATCAATGCGTTCCTTCAGCTCCTCAATGGTCGAATTTGTAGCCAACGCGATCGTTTCAATATTTATATCATATTCTGAAATATGCGCTTCAACGATATCACTCAATAAATGTAGGAATTTTTCATCATCGTCACTTAAGTGCTTATTAGCAGCTTGAAACTCAAGGGCTTTCTCACCCGAATATACCCGCCTCATTTGTTGCCGCATCATAACCAGACCAACCGTAGCACTTACTAATTCTTCTGACTCAAAAGGTTTTGTAAAGTAGAGATCCGCAAAATGGTCATAGCCGCGAATGCGGTCTTTTGTGTCACTCAGAACCGTCAGAAGAATAACACCCACCGTCTCTAGGCCGGGGGTCTGTCTGATCTTTTTAAGCATATTGATCCCAGATAAGCGCGGCATACGGACATCGGAGACGATGCAATCAGGCAGAAAGGTTCGGGCCAGATCGTAACCAGCTTGGCCATCATGGGCGATTCTGATCTCAAAGTAAGACCGGAAGAGTTCACGTAGAAATTCTGACAATGCTACATCGTCTTCGACAATCAATAGCTTTCCCAGATTTCCCATCGATTCCAACGATTAAATTCCTCTTCTTTACCTGTGTATACTTGCTTTGATACAATATAAACCGCGTACACTTTTTTGCAGTATAAACTTACAATAATGGAGGTTGAAGAACGACAGGCCAATCATAAAGCTGAAACACTCAGAATCAATTCTGAGTGAATTAAAGAAAGCAGCTAAAAAAGGGAATAATGAAATTATTATGGTATTTACACTCCCGAACTATTAAGGTGCATCCATGATAGATGATTTGAGCTTGTGGAATCTTTCAGCGGTTCTAATTATAGGTGCCAGCGCCGGTTTTATCAATGTTCTTGCCGGCGGTGGATCATTTTTAACACTGCCACTTCTGATTTTCCTTGGTCTCCCTCCCAATTTGGCGAATGGCACGAATCGCCTGGCCATCATGATGCAAAATATCTTTGCTGTTGGCCGTTTTATAAAAAAGGAAGTGAATCCAGGCAGGTTCGGGATCAAAGCAGCTATATTCACAGTGCCAGGCGGAATAATCGGTGCCTGGCTGGCCACTCAGGTAAGCAATGACCAATTTCGCGTTAGCCTGGCCCTGGTCATGATCATTATGTCACTTTTTACCCTTTTCTCAAAAAAGAAGGATAATATTGATCCAATACTTCCCGCTGAATACAATTCAAGTTGGATAGGTCCGGGCATCGCTTACTTCTTCGTCGGAATCTACGGTGGATATATACAAGCGGGTGTCGGTTTCCTCATATTAACTGTTCTCATGTGGCAAAATATTAATTTGGTCCATGGCAATGCTGTAAAACTGACCATCGTCTTATTTTTTACCAGCATCGCCCTGGCCATCTTTGCCTGGAATGATCAGGTTTACTGGGCCATGGGAATTGTGCTGGGAGTTGGAAATATGTTTGGTGCCTGGCTGGGAACCCATGTTGCCATCAAAAAAGGACATAATTTCATTAAAAGAGTGGTTACCGTTGCGGTCATCGCATTTGCGATTAAACTATTGATAGACAGTAGTAGCGGATAGTTCATTAATCCTGATATATGCGGAGAATTTGTGAGTAAACAAGCAGCTGGGAAATTGGAGCTTTCGACCTTACCAAGCGTGGATTCACTATTGAATCTAGCTCTAGATATTGAGCTGCCCCATCAAATGAAAAAAAACGAAGCTAGAGCAATCCTGAGCGCTTATCGTAGTCGGATTAGCACTGGAAAGTCGTCTGAATTGAAAACTCTAGAACAGGAATATATTCTTCGACTGCACAAGATTTCAAACTCTCTAAGACGAGTGATCAATGGAACAGGTATCGTTATTCACACAAATCTTGGTCGTTCACCCCTGAGTAAAGAGCTGATTCATTCTCTAAGCCTTTTGGAGGATGCATATATAAATCTTGAACTGGATCTTGAGAAGGGAAAGCGGGGGAGCCGACATGATCACCTTCGACCCTGGATTCAATCATTAACACTGGCTGAAGACGGCATTCTGGTGAACAATAATGCTGCTGCAGTCCTTCTCTCACTCAACTCACTCGCTGATAAAAAAGAGGTTATTATCAGCAGGGGACAATTGGTGGAGATCGGTGGCAGCTTCCGTATACCTGAGATTTTGAAGAAGGCGGGATCAAAACTTGTTGAAGTTGGAACCACAAACCGAACCCATTTATCTGACTATGAAACGGCCATCACCCCGAGAACCAAGCTCTTGTTGTGGGTCCATTCATCCAATTATAAGATCACTGGATTCACAAAAGCAGTCTCACTGGCTGATCTGGTTGGCTTAGGGAAAAAACATGATTTACCCGTTATGGCCGATCTTGGGAGTGGTGCTTTAATTTCGATCGACAGTTATGGGTTAGCAAGAGAACCCCTGGTTCCAGAAATAATTGAAGCAGGTGTGGATATTGTCACTTTTTCTGTAGATAAACTCCTCGGTGGTCCCCAGGGGGGAATCATTGCCGGAAAACAGAAATACATCCAGAAAATTGAGAAAAATCATCTCCTCAGAGCCCTGCGACCCGATAAGTCACAAATTTTATTCACCTTGCAGAGCCTGAAAGCCTTTTCAAGGGATAAAAGAATTCTGGAGCATATCCCCATATACAGAGATTTATCACAAGATATCAAAAGTCTGAGAAAAAGGGCAAAAGCCATCATCGAAAAGATGGTCAATCCACGATTAACTCTGGAGATTATTGATACTCAAGCACAGGTTGGATCCGGTGCATCCCCCTCTGAAACCATGGAATCTGTTGGGATCAGCCTCAAGCACAAGAAATTCAAAGCAAATCGTATATCCACTAGTATGAGGGCTTTTGAACCTGCTATTATGGGGCGTATCAGTGACGAAATCTATTTAATCGACCTGAAAGCTATTCGAGAATCTGAAGATATATTTATTATCAAGGCACTTAATACCCTAAGCTAATTTGTCTTCGCATCTAAACGTCAGGATATGTTCAGTATGAATTTACCAAATGTCTGGCAATCGAGGTTAAACGCATTGGGCCCAGGTCTCCTGTGGGCTGGAGCAGCCATAGGTGTCTCCCATCTGGTTCAGAGTACTAGAGCGGGAGCCAACTATGGTTTTGCTCTGCTCTGGGTGGTCATTGTAGCCAACTTATTCAAGTATACTGCTTTCGAGTTTGGACCTCGCTATGCTGCAGCCATGGGTGAAAGTCTCCTGGATGGCTATCAAAGGATCGGGAGATGGGCTCTCGTGGCCTTCTTAATTCCTACCTTTGGGACTATGTTTGTCCTCCAGGCCGCTGTCACGATTGTAACTGCGGGTTTGGCCTCCAAAATATTTGGTACTAGTATGAGTCCCCTGGCCTGGAGTGCAGTGATCCTAGCTGTTTGTGCAGGAGTACTCACCATAGGGAAATATCCCGTACTTGACAAATTAATCAAGATTATCATTGTGATTTTGAGCATCTCAACTGTTGTGGCTGTTGTGATGGCTTTTGGACACGGGAGTTCAGCGAGGGCTGATATCGTACCACCACAAGTGTGGAATGTAGCCGGTGTCTCCTTTATGGTTGCATTGATTGGGTGGATGCCTTCAGCCATTGATATCTCCGTTTGGCATTCCCTCTGGACGATTGAAAGACGCAAAGAAACTGGTTCTGCCCCCAGTCTGGCTGATTCTTTATTTGATTTTAGATTGGGATATTTTGGGACAGGCATTCTCGCTTTGGGATTTTTAAGCCTAGGTGGCCTCATCATGTATGGAAGCGGCAATTCTTTCTCACCCTCTGGTGCCAAGTTTGCTGGTCAGTTTATTAATCTCTATACCTCAACACTGGGAAGTTGGAGTTATCCTATTGTAGCGATTGCTGCGCTTACAACCATGTTCAGTACGACATTGACAGTAACGGATGCCTTCCCCAGAGTCTTGAAGCGCTCAACAGAGTTGGTATTCCCCGACAGGTATGATGGGACGGATGATAGATCCCTGTACTGGATCTGGATGGTAATTGTCCTAGGGGGGAGTTTGGTCATTATTGGTCTCTTTATGAGCGGAATGACACTCCTGGTAGATTTAGCTACTACTCTGGCTTTTTTAACAGCTCCCATTCTGGCTTATATCAATTATAGGGCGGTCACTGGAGACTGGATGCCTGCTGGCACAAAACCTGGTCCAAAAATGTTAATCCTTAATTGGGTCAGTATGGCATTTCTCGCAGGATTCGCAGCATTTTTTATTATATGGCGCTTTATCCTGAACTAAAGATTCGAAATCAATCTGAAAATACTAAGATAAATTATGCAAAAAGTTATTGGTCTGGCAGGTCACATCGACCACGGAAAAACCGCACTGGTGAAAGCACTAACCGGCGTGGATACTGATCGGCTGGAAGAAGAGAAACGCCGTGGGGTTACCATCGATATTGGCATCGCCTTTTACAGTGATGAGGTCACTTTCATTGATGTACCAGGACACGAAAAATTCATAAAGAATATGGTCACGGGTGTCAGTACAGTTGACGCTGCTCTCCTAGTGATTGCAGCCGATGATGGGGTGATGCCACAAACCAGTGAACATCTAGATATTCTACATATCCTGGGAATCAAAAAGATATTGGTCGCCCTGAATAAAACTGATCTGGTTGAACCGGAATGGCTTGAACTCATCCAAGAGGAAATAGCGATATTTATATCCAAACGGGGCTATCCAGACACAACTATCGTTCCAGTATCGGCAATCACAGGGCAGGGGTTGGATGATTTGCGATCAGCACTTGATGATCTGATTGGCACAATCCAAAGCCAGGATCAACAGGGAGTATTTCGTTTGCCAATTGATCGAGTGTTCTCTGTAAAAGGATTTGGCACAATTGTGACCGGAACCGTTCTATCCCATGAGTTAAACAAGTCACAAAATGTGGAATTATTTCCCCAGGAGACTGTGTTTCCGGTGCGTGGACTGCAATCGCACCATAAAGATGTTGAGAAAATTCGTTTTGGTGATCGAGGCGCCATTAATCTGGGCGGTGCCAGTGTTGAGGAATTGGGGAGAGGTGCTTTTCTTGGAACCCCGGGGATGTTTCAGACAGGTTCTTCATGGCTAGGTGAGATCAGCATTCTTCCACATTGGAAAAGACCAGTAAAAGAGGCCGATCGTGTTCACATTCATGTTGGAACCGGGAAGCGAGAAGCAAGAGTCCATTTATTGGAGGGGAACCAATGTGAGCCTGGAAAAAAGATGTTGGCTCAATTTTTTTTTGAAGAAACTATTTCGGCCGGTTTCAAAGAAGCGGTGGTCATTCGCTTTTTATCCCCTGAAGAAACGCTTGGGGGAGCCAGCCTCTATTGGACACTTGCGCAACGTCTAAAAAAAGTTGATCAACGCCTCCCTCAGATACAAAACCTAAGAGCTAAAAAATTGGATGAACTGCTGACCACGGTCTTTAACTTTTTTCAGAAGCCACTCTCTCGAAAGGAGTTTGCCCGCTTACTCAGTGTGGGAGAATCAAGGATTCATCCCCTGCTACAAAAAGAAGAACAATTCCTTTCATATCATGATCACTATGTCAGAACCAGCATTTATGAGAATGAATTGATTGAAATTAAATCTACACTTGGCAGTTATCATTCGGATCAACCTCTGGGCAAAGGAATGGCTCGTGATCAATTCTCCACCAAAACAAGTAAAGCGATTCAGAATTTTGTGTTGGCCAAAGCACTATCGGATGGAATATTAAAAAACCAGGGTGAGTTGTGGCAGCTCTCGGGTCACCAGGGGTTGCTGGATGAAGCAGATGAGATCCTGCGAGCCAGCATTGTTAAAATATTTGAAGCCACAGCATTTTCACCACCATCTCTCAGTGAATTGGAGGAGCAATTGGATCATCAAGCTCAGCCCATACTCAAATGGATGATCCAACACGGTGATCTTGTTCGCATGGAGAAGAACCACTATGTATTGGCCCATCAACTCGATACCTTCGTTAGTGAGTTACGTAAATGGTTCTCAGCAAATTCAGAATTGAGCATCTCTCAACTCAGGGATATTATTCCTAGCACCCGAAAATATTTGCTCCCCATGCTTAATTACGCTGAACGAAAGGGTTTGCTCATGCGCGATGGGGATGTCCGTCGCTGGGTCGGTGAGGAATTGTAAAAAAACACGGCAAACTCAAACGAGTAAATAATCTATAATCTATTGAGTGTATTGATTTTACCTTTTGTCATAGTTATCCAATAGTTCCAGTTGCATTGATCATCTGCCTATGGACTAGGAAAAAGGTGATTATAACCTACTTTTAGAAATGTTGATCTGAATTGGTTTGAATAAAGCAGTAGACGCTTTGGGGGTGAGAATAATGTTTAAAAAGGTACTGGTTCTAGTCAGCTTTTCGCTATCAATCGCACACACTTTTACAATAGTAGTACCACAAGACTACATCACCATCCAGGCTGGAATAAATGCATCAGTGAGTGGAGATACGGTGTTGGTAAGCTCTGGCATCTATGCAGAAAGTATCAATTTTACTGGTAAAAACCTTGTTGTAATGAGTGAACACGGTATGGATAGCACGATTATCAGGGGAGATAGTACCCAAAGAGTTGTGACCTTCGAATCGGGTGAAGGACCTGAGGCAATGCTCGTTGGCTTTACTATTGAGAATGGGAATGGCGGTATTCTCTGCACTGATTATTCTGATCCAACTATATACCTGTGTAAAATCCGAAATAATCATGCCACAACTTCTCCTTATTCAGATTTTCTTTTGCAGGGGGGTAGTGGGATGTTCATTTACAACTCGTCCCCACTTCTGATGAACACCATTATCATCCAAAATGGCAACCCGGAAATATTTGGAGGGGGTGTTTTGTTGCGCAATTCATCATCCAAAATCGTGAATTGTGTTATAGCGGGGAACAGGGGGCTTTACTATAATGGAATATTTTTCCTAAATAGTGCCAATAGTATTGTTCTAAATACCATAATCTGGGACAACGACTTTGGACCAATTATGGGCAATCCAATTAATGTTCTCTTCAGTGATATTCAGGGGGGCTGGCCGGGAGAGGGAAATATCGATCAGGAGCCTCAATTTGTGGATGCAGAGAATGGAGATTATCATCTTGTTCTCTCATCGCCATGTATTGATGCTGGTCAATCCAGCTTCTTTTCTAACGACGGTGATGGAACTGCCAATGATATGGGCTCATTTGGAGGATCAGGCTTCTTTATGGGAATGGGAAATATAGATGTTGGCAATATCCCAGTTCGGTCATATTTAACTTATCCGCTAAGAATATATAATCTATTGGCCAAACCAATCACGATGGTAAATATATTATTGATGAACGAGGATTTGTGTTCTGCAAGTATCAATTTTCCGCTAAATCTTTTTTCAACTACAATCATTGAAATTCCAGTCACCATTACACCGCAGATGATTGGTATTGATTCATGTCAAATAGTTTTTTCCGTTACGGATGGGATCAACACGGAGACAATTGGAACCGTGATAAAAGCTGAAGGCGTTGCATCACAAGGTGATCTTTTCTTCCGGAGAATAGGAACGCTTGACGCAGGAATGGTGGCAACACGATTCAAGAATTACGGTGAGATCATGGATTATCCCAATCAGCCAAGATGTGAATGGCCCAAGGGTAGTGGCCATGACTATTTGGATGGAATTGCTTTTATAATTCAGGCTGAAACTGAGGACAATTCGGGGAATATCATTCATCCTATGGAAACCCAATATCGAGAATTTGTAGATTCAAGTCCATGGGGTGACCCGTGGGGTTGGGAACCTCTACCGGGTTATTTTAATCCAGTGTCCAACACTATAGCAATGAGCACGACGCTGGAATCCTGGCCGACTCATTGGCCAAATAGAAGTTCTGATTGGGACGGATATTGGAATGGATTTTCTGGCAAAGGGGTGATGCAGGCTGACCAGGAAACCTATTTTGTCTTCGACGATTATCAGGATCAGGAGTGGGATTTTACTCCGTTAGACGCTGATCCAACTCGAGGGGGGCTAGGATTACAGGTTGAGGCGAGGGGCTATGCCTGGGATAATCCACAATTTGAGGACTTATTAATCTGGCACTATTCCATTCACAACCTCTCTGATCATGATTATCAGCAAGTTGTTCTTGGATTGTATCTGGATGTTGGAGTTGGTGGAGTGGTCGATGGCAGCGATGATCTAGGCGTATCTTTACCCGATGAGAACATGGTTTATTTCTATGATACCGATGGATTGGGGGGTGGTGGATGGTCCCCCGTTGGACACCTGGGAATCAGGTGTCTTGAGATGCCCGGAAATCATATAGATGGTATTGACAATGATTCTGATGGACTTATTGATGAATCACGAGATAATAATATCGATGATGATGGTGATTGGGATCCACAGACTGATGATGTTGGTAGCGATGGTGTTTTGGAAACTTACGATAGTGGCGAGGGAGATGGTATCCCAACAGATGGCGAACCTAATTTCGATAAAACAGATTCAGATGAATCCGATGATCTTGATATTAACACCGTTCGTTTCTTTCAGATTCATGACTATGAATTACGTGATGATGAAGAGAATTGGCAGGTATTTACAAGTGGTGAAATTGACAGTACCTCCGTTGCCGGACAAAATGTGGGTAGTTTTATCATCTCAGAGTCTTTCCCTCTCCTTTCTGGTGAAACAACATACTTCTCTTATGCGATTATATTGGGTGAAGACTTGGAAGATATGCTCTCAAATGCTGGATCAATTTCCCCCCTGGGAGTGGACGATGAATGGTATCTCCAACAACCTGAGGCTGCCAACTTACACCAGAATTATCCCAACCCCTTCAACCCCATAACCACTATTCAATACAGCCTGGTTGAAGCGGGTATGGTGACATTAAGAATCTTCGATATTCGGGGACGGGTGATCAGCAGTCTCCAAGATGGCGTAAAACCGCCTGGTAGCTATCAGGTGCAGTGGAACGGGATGGATGAAACAGGTCATCCAATGAGTACAGGTGTCTATTTCTGTCGATTACAGACCGGGAATTTCAGTGAAACCATTAAGATGGTTTATTTGCGATAAGGAAATTCTTCCGGTAGGTTTAGTCTACAAAGTGGCTTTTGGGTGTCTAGATTGAGTTTGGGCCACCGGAAGCCGTTTTGATTTTAGCCTGGAGGAAGCAATGTATCATACCCATCGAAGTGTCTATGATCGTAGTCTGGAAAAGACCCGTGAGCAAGTTTTCACCAACAGGCTACCCTCGCCTTACACCCCTGGCAGCTCCGTTTCGTAATTCATAATTAGTAATAAACGACTATATTGATCGAATGTCAGCAAAATCCAAAAAGCAGGACGACAATACCACACCCCTCATGCGTCAATACGATGAGATAAAATCGAAATATCCCGATGTGATCCTGCTCTACCGTATGGGTGACTTCTATGAAACTTTCGGTGAGGACGCAAAGCTTACCTCAAGGGTCTTGGGAATCACGCTGACAAGTCGCTCAAATGGCAAGGCCGCCAAGATAGCGCTGGCCGGATTTCCGTATCATGCCCTGGATGCCTATCTCTATAAATACATGCAGGCTGGCTTGCGCGTGGCAATTTGTGAACAGGTTGAAGACCCCAAGCAGGCCAAGGGTATCGTAAAACGAGAAGTAGTTGAGGTTGCAACTCCCGGTTCTGCCATGAGTGAGCAATATCTGACCGCTAAAGAATCAAATTATCTTGCCTGTGTTTTCCCACAGGGTGAAAAAATCGGTCTCTCATATCTGGAAGTCTCAACTGGTAAATTTTGCATCCTGAACCTTAGGGAAGATCAGCTTGGATCTCTATTAGCGGGCCTCTCTCCACGTGAGATCATTCTGTCTGAAGATGATATCCATACAGAATCCATCCTGGGACACGGTAAGTGGATGATAACGCGAGTCGAGAGTTGGGTTTTTAATATTGATTTTGCCAAGAGCGAGCTGACTAAAAAATTTAAAACTCGTGGGCTCAAGGGTTTTGGTGTCAGTACAAAATCTGCAGGTACATCAGCAGCAGGAGCAATCCTGTACTATCTGCAGAGTTATCAGGGTCGTGATCTGACCCATGTGAGTGGCATTCAGCAACTGAGTGCTGATGATTGGATGACCCTGGATGGTGATTCAATCAGAAACCTGGAATTATTTCATTCACTTCGTGGTGGAAATGAGGGCACTCTTATTTCCGTTCTGGATGAAACCGTTAGTTCCGGAGGTGGACGACTCCTCAGGGATTGGCTACACAAACCACTACTGGATATTAAAAGAATTGAGAAACGCCTCGATCAGGTTCAATTATTCTTCGAGGATGCTGCTCTAAGTAAAAATCTTCGCTCCATCCTAAAACAATGCTCTGACCTGGAGCGCTTACTCTCAAAACTTAGTTCCTCCAGAGGCTCCGCTCGTGATCTTGCTGGCTTAAGGACAACATTACACTTATTACCAGAGTTGGCGGGACTATTGGGATCGGATTCTTTTCATCAGAAAGGACTCCATGTCGAAAAGTTGCCGGAGCTGGGCGCACTACTTGCGGAACTTGAGAATCTGATCGTGGATGAACCACCTGTTTCAGTGAAAAATGGCGGCATGATTCGGGATGGAATCGATTCAGAGTTGGATGAAATTCGAGGCATCGCCAGAAATGCCAAAGCCTGGCTCGTGGATTTTCAAATTGCAGAGCGAAAACGACTGGGAATTCCTTCGCTAAAAATTGGGTACAACAAGGTATTCGGATACTACATCGATATAACACATACGCACAAGGACCACATTCCTGAGGATTATATCCGAAAGCAAACGCTTGTAAATTCGGAAAGATTCATCACAGAAGAGCTAAAAGAGTATGAGGAGAAGGTTCTTCATGCCGAAGAACGCTATACAGCTCGGGAGTACGAAATATTCGATGAAATCCGACTGAAAACCTTGATCGAAGCTAAAAAAATTCAAGCAATCGCCGATTTTATTGCTCGACTTGACGTCGTAAGCACATTTGCGAAAATCGCCTATGATCGCAATTATTGTAGACCCTCTCTGAACAATTCAATGGAGCTAGCTATTAAAAATGGTCGTCACCCTGTGATCGAGCGTCTGCTTCCACTGGATGAAGCCTTTATTCCCAATGACCTGCTTACCGATGCTGAAAAGGATCAGATATTATTGATAACAGGCCCAAATATGGCAGGTAAATCGACCTATTTGAGGCAGGTTGGTCTCATTGTTCTGCTGGCTCAAATCGGCTGTTATGTAGCTGCAGACGAAGCCAAAATTGGCCTGGTTGACAGAATATTTACTCGGGTAGGCGCCTCAGATAATCTAGCTGGTGGCGAGTCCACCTTCCTGGTTGAGATGAATGAAACGGCCAACATTTTAAACAATGCCACGAAACAAAGTCTGATCCTCCTGGATGAAATAGGTCGCGGGACATCTACCTATGATGGTCTAGCCATCGCCTGGTCGCTTATTGAATATTTACATGGAAACGATGAACGTGCTGCACGGACCCTATTTGCCACTCACTATCATGAGTTGACAAAACTAGAGGGGATTTTACCCCGTTTAAAAAATTACAATGTCTCGGTGCGTGAGTATGATGACAAGGTCATCTTTCTGCGGAAAATAGTCAGTGGCGGTGCCAGTAAATCGTATGGAATCCATGTAGCTCAAATGGCCGGTGTTCCTCTGCCTGTCATCCAGAGAGCAGATGAGATCCTTGCCGATCTGGATTCCGGAGTGATCAGCGTCAGATCAGAGCAAATTACTGCAGCTTCACCTACCTATGATACCAAACAATTATCGCTCTTTGGCCGACAGGAACACAAACTTCGGGAAAAACTGAAAGGGGTTAAACTTGATCAGATGACCCCCCTTGAAGCCCTGGTATTGCTTGACGAAATGACGAGAAGTCTAAATGAAAAGTAATCCTACGGAAACAAGCAGGCCATTGGAGCGTAGGTCTAAAATGAATCGTCTACTAGCATTTCTCCTCATACCGGGATTTCTCCTGGCAGAATCGGTCTCCTATGGTGAGGATCCCTTCGTCCTAGGGATGTCAATCGATGCTTATGCCCTGGGAAATATCAGAGCGCTGCCCATGGCGAATCCTAGTCCTGGTGCCAACGTGGCTCGGTTAAAATATCAGGATATCAAAATTGGGTTCCAGCATACCGAGGGATTTGGAGGGGTCTATCAAACCGACGTATTGACTGGTAACAAAGAGCAGTGGTCTTTTTTAATTTTCCGCGGCGGCGTCAGCAATATTCCTGATACAAGAAATGCTCTCCTGGATTATGGATCTGATGGGGTCTCCGGAACTGCTGACACAGACGGTTCTGAGGGGAACGGAAAAATGGACCCCGGTGAGCGTTTGAGCATTAATTCCATTACTTATTTCAGTACTCAACAATTTTTAGCTGAATTGGGGTATTCTCATCTTCTTCGGGAAAATCTAGCAGTTCATGGCACTGCCAGGCTACTCTATCATGATCTTTATGCTGAGAGTGGTCTGGGTATAGGCTTTCATGCCGGTCTTCTCTATGAACCAATCGAAAAACTCCAAATTGGTGTTGAGATCGCAGATATTTTAACCACCACCATGTTTTGGAGTAGTGGCCAAACCGAAATTTATGCTCCGCAGATATATGCAGGAGTGGACTATAGAATAGACTTTAAAGCAGTTCCCTTTGCTTTTCATCCGATCCTCCAATTGGAAGTTCCAGTAGGGGATAAGCAGACGGGGCTGAATAAGGACACCTGGGCATATTCAGGTGGTCTTGAGATTATATTTCAGGAACAGCTGTTTATCCAGTTAGGGCAGAACTCATTGAATCAATTCCAGGTGGGAGCATTGATCAGGACTCGCTACATGGACCTGCATTATGGAACTGGTTTTTCTGATCTGTCCAAGATCGCAGGTCAAACCCATCGCGTGGGTGTTGGCCTGAAATTGGATGAATTGAACCTGTTTTAAATTATTGAGTTATCACCTGGATTGGGAGGGAAAAAATGCCGGATAGACAAGCTGCATGGGACCTTTTATGCGAATATACTAGGAGTGATTCTTTAAGACGGCACGCTCTGGGTGTTGAGGCTGCTATGAGAGCCATGGCGGGAAAATATGGTGCCGACGCCAAGCTCTGGGGGCTCGCTGGCCTCCTTCACGATTTTGATTATGAAAAATTCCCAACTGCGGAAGAGCATCCCTATAAAGGTGTAGCAATACTTAAGGATCTGGGATATCCACAGGAAGTCCTGGATGCAATAATGGGCCATGCAGAATACACCGGAGTGGCCAGACAGACCTTAATGGCAAAATCCCTATTTGCAGTGGACGAACTAGTCGGCTTCATTTTCGCTGTCACTTATGTACGACCAAGCAAAGCTGTCAGGGAAGTGGCTCCTAAATCAGTCAGGAAAAAGCTAAAGCAAAAATCATTTGCGGCCAGTGTGAACAGAGATGATATCAACAACAGCATCGCTGAACTGGAACTTGATGCCAATGAACACTTTCAATTTGTGATTGATGCATTAACTGAAAAAGCAGCGGATCTAGGGTTGGAGGGTGTTCCTCAACCCTAATACATTAGAGTATTTTAGTTACCAATTCTCGGAACTCGCTAAGAATCATTCCAGTAGCTCCCCACACTTTATGTCCCTCAATACCGAAATAGGGGATTTCCCACTCTCGATTTTGGAAAAATCGAGTCTCATATTGAATTGTAGTTGATACTAATTCATCCAAGGAGACATAAAAGATCTTTTCGACCTCTCTAGGGTCAGGTCGAAAGGCAGGAATTTCTTGTAGAAATCCTACAATAGGTTGTACGATGTATTGACTTACTGGGATAGGGAGCGGACTGATTTTACCCAGGATCTCTACCTGGTCCTGTGCTAGATTAACTTCTTCCTCCGCCTCTCTCAGGGCGGTCTCGATAGCGTTTTCCGAGCCCTCTTTACGACCTCCAGGCAAGGCGATCTGCCCACTGTGGGCAAAGCCATCAACGCTTCTTTGTATGAGGGGGAAACACCACTGATTCTCTTTTGGGAAAAGGGCGATCAAAACTGCAGCAGGTTGGAGCTCATCCAGAACAGGAAACCTCAATTTGTCCCTTCCCTCAGGCATGAGTCTTTTTTGAGCCTCCCAACCGACGAGTGGTTCACTCAGGCGGGTTTTAAGTCGATCAATGATTCTAATGTCTGTCATTAGTCAGTAGACCGTATACTCTTCATGGATAAACCAAGTAGTCCAGTTAGAGAAGCGCCAATTCCTATCATCAGGAATATGGTTCTGGGTGAAACCCACTCAGCAATGACGCCAGTGAGAGCTACCGATATGGACATAACACCGATGACCGCCAGATTTATCATTGAAAAAACCCTACCCTGCATATTCCCCGGTACAATGGAATGAATGAGAGTCGTTCTGGTGACTTGTATAAAGGGAATGCCCAGCGAGTGGATAAATATAATTGAAATCGTAAGCCAGAATGGATCAATGGCTAGATGACCCACCCAAAATAAGGGAATGAAAGTAATACCATCATAGATCAAAGCGAGCATCAGCCAGGTCCCCTTTTTGTACTTGCTCGCCAGTCGATAAACCAGTACAGTCGCCAGAAGCATCCCTATCCCATAAGAGGATTCGATGAAGGCAAAATCTTGGCCACTACCATCCCAAACTTCTTTGATCAAGAGAGGGGTGCCAACAACAGCTGGTCCCATGATAAAGAAATTATTAAGAGCAGTAATAAGGATGATCCAGAATAAGCGCCGATCCTGATACATGACATATTGCAAACCCTTCTTTAATTCGGAAAGATGGCGGCTCTCAAAATTCATCGCCCGCCGTTTTGGTCGCGGATAGCTGATGAGAAAAACCATAACAAAAGAGATCAGAAAGGTTCCTGCATCCAGAAAAAACAAGTTCACCAGCCCAAGCGCATTCAACATCATGCCTGCTCCAAAGAGACCAACAAAATATGCCAGATACCCTGTGGATTGGATGAGGGCGTTAATTTTAAGCAGGTGGGTCTCCTCTTGAACCAGTTCCGGAATTATTGCATCTCTGGCTGGATTGAATAAAGTTCCGAAAGAGGCGGCTGAAAAGACGATTACCGCCAGAACCATTGGATTAAGGTGACCGGAAATATACAGGATAGGTATCAATAGGATAATAAAGAATCGAGCTGCATCACTGATCAGCATAAGGGATCGACGTCGGTAGTAATCTGCGAGGACACCGGAGAATAAACCAAACAATAAAGCTGGCACGGTGGCGGCAAAGGCAATGAATCCGGTGAGTGATGGTGATCCCGTTAAATCGAGCATGAGCCAGATGACAGCCATATGTGTGATGCTATCACCGGCTTGCGATACAAGTTGACCTAACCAAAGATAAGAAATATTTCGATTGATGAGCTGTGGACCAGTCCTTGAAAATAGCTTAATCAAAATATCGACTATATGAAATTAGCGATCGCTGGTGGATAGATTTCGAAACTCCTGGTGGATCAAAGCTCTATTTCAAGGAAGGAACGAAATCCTTTGGGATTTTATTCAGCGTCTTAGAGCTCAAAGGATTGCTGTAAACATTTACTATTTCTGGCGTTAGCATAACCAGCAATTCTGTTTTTTGTTTTTTAATCTGAGTATATTTAAATAATTCTCCAATTATAGGAATGGAGCCCAAGAGAGGAACCTTGGTGACCTGTAAAACATCTGATTCCTGCATTAAGCCGCCCAGAACAACTGTTTGCCCATTCCTCACAATAACTTCTGTTAAAGCACGTCTTGTTGCAATAATAGGTATCCCATCAGGTGTAACACCTTGTTGGAAATTGGCTTGTGGTTCTAATCTTATCGTAATTGTGGAGTCATTGTTTACATGAACTCTAATGGAAAGTTTAACTGTGGCATTCTTAAACTCGTAGGATACCTGTCCAAACTCATTGAGTTTTTGATATGGGATTTGATCACCAACCTCAATTTCAGCCTGCTTATTGTCCAGGACCATGAGATGTGGAGTAGAGAGAAGGTTCAGGTCGTTACTACTGGAAAGCATTCCAAGGACAACGTCTATATTTGAAGCGATGACCCCGAGTCCAAAACCGCTAGCGATATTTGGAAGGGCTGGTTCTACGAGAGGTGGTATTGGTGATAAGGCACGAAGACCGAAATCAGTTCCAAAAACGCTGGACTCACCGTTGGAACCCTCATGATTCGAGAACCACTGCATCCCGCGTTCATGATCAGCGGAGATTGAAACCTCAACAATGGCGCTTTTTATATGAACTTGCTGAGTGTGAACGTCAAGTTCACCCATTAATTTAATAAGCTCCGCTACCTTACTTGGGGTGTCCTGAATGATGACCATATTCGTTCTTTCGTCACCGTAAATTTTTCCAATTTCAGGCGTAAGAAATGATCCCACCGTACTCGCAAGTCCCATGGCTTCAGAAAATTGGCAAATGTAAGATGATATTTGGGTGGGAACTGCGATATCATCCTTGTTGGTCACCAGGTATTTTCCAGATGTTCCCAATTGCTGAAAGCCTAAATCATAAAGCTCAGTCATGATCGATAGGGCTTCCAGAGGAGCAGTGTCTTTAAGATCCAGTGTGATTTTTTTGGTCCTGATCTCAGGGTCTGAGATGAAGATCATCCCACTTTTTTCGCTGAGAATTCGCAGAACATTTTCGAGTTTTACCTCTTTCACAGTGATCGACACCAGATCTCTTGTCTGAGATAAACTCAATAATGGGAATAGAATTGTTCCAATCACGATTACTCTAACCATATTCTGAATTCGGTTTGTGTAAGGTTTCATATCACTCTCTCTCGATCACAATGGTATAAATATCATCATTATTTGCAAGCACGATCATGGTGTCTTGAATCGACTGCACAGTATAACCCTTGATTACGTCACCTTCACCGTAAATATCGTTATTTAAAATGGCATATGGGCTGGAAAGATCCCAGATAATACCATTGATAGTAATATTTGGCCGGACCACGCGTTTTTTTCTCTTCACAGGAGTCGATTTTTTCTTCGTAGTTGTCGGCTTTGGTTTTTTAGCCGATGGGGGTGGTGCCACATACACTTTTACAAAGGGATTCCTTAATTTATCCAGTGACTCACTTGCAGCTAATGTGTCGATTGTCTCGATAAATTGCAGTTCCTCGATCTCCTTAGAAGATACGGTTCTGATGGTGAGCTGTAATTGTTCCAAATCGAGAGCGAGTGTGTTACCAACTTGCGTATCAGCTTGTTGTGAGAATATTTTATCATACGCACCCGTGAACCAGAGAATGGCTCCAATTAAAATAACCCCACCAAGAGCTACTGCGGGCATCATTCCTTTTTTCATTTTTTTACACCATCTTTTTCAACCAGGACGGACAATGTTAGATCATAACGACCGTAATCCCCACGCTCCAGCGGTTTGATACCCATGTCCTCAATTAGGATCCACTCTTTGTTTTTTTCTAGCAGATTCAAAAACTTTAAAAAATCAGGATATCTACCAATTGTACTCAATCTTATCAAGTGGGCTTCGTATTGATTCTGAATTGTATTGAATTTGTTAACTGGTTCAAGCGTCACAACTTTGAGAAGGGAGGTGGTACAATACTTGTCAAGGATCGGAAAAATGGAGTTGACACGGGCATTCCCTAGTAGACGACCTATGAATACTCCCTCAAGGGAATCAAGCTCCTCGAGTTGAATATTAAGATTTTCGATGGCACGTTCGATATCCAGACTCACTAGGTCGACATAGGTTTCGGCTAACTGATTTTGTCTCAGTACTGCTTCATCATAGCGCTGACTTTCAGGGAGAATAAGAACCTGGAGCGAAGACCCGGTAAATGCGAAATAGATAACTATTGCCGAAACCAGGTATTTCATTTGAATGGCTTCTATCCAGAATTGAAATTTCTTTTTCATTCGTACAATCCCAGGGAAAAGACCAGCTTCAAGCGATCATCTTCTTTGTAGATTCTATTATTTTCCACTTTTATATCGCTGTATAAAGTGGAAATGGGCAGGCTGAATAGCAAGTTACTGCGAAAATTATCCACCGAGAGAATATCCCTATTACTGCCTTCAATATAAGTGAATCCTTCAATGGTGAGGTCAGGTCCCTTATCCTGCTTATTTTTCCCGGTTTTCGATCTCGAGAATATTTTAGTGATCACCAGATCTGGTGGTAGAGCGTTTGTAATATCTATCAATATCTTTCGCCAGACGCTTGGCCGAGTCTTGGGTTGCAGAAAGAGATCGGACTGTCTACGCAGCCGATTTCGAACACCGATCTTTCGTTCGAGAAAGAGCATTCTTGGCTCAACATTGGAAATTTTCCCCTCAATGTCTGTATTGAGTACTTCAAATACTTCCGACATATACAATTGACTCTGGTGAGTTCTGAATATGACAAAGAGGGTGGCAGAGAAGACAATAAGATATAGGAGAACAGAAAAGTTCTTCAGATGCTTTTTGACCCTCTGGTCAGCTGTGGAGCTTAAAAAGTTAAGTTGAAGTTCCATACTATCTCAGAGCAAGGCCTATGGCAGTTGAAAATTGAAAAGCATGTTTGGGGCTCAGCTTAAAATCAGGATAGTACACTTTTATAGGGTCCCACATTTCAGACGGTATATCCAGGATTTGCTCAGAGTTCGAAAAAACTGCATGAATGAACGGGTCATTCACCAATCCACCGGTCAAGTGTAGCCTCTCTATCTTCTGGCCAGTATTATAAAAATGACGAAAATTGTTCTTTTTAATCGTCATGGACAAGTTATTCAATATGTTCGACACTGCCCTATTTTCCATAAAGAGGTTCTGAATCAATTGATTTGAAGAGCTCTTGTCCAGCAGACCTCTCCTTAAAAACTCAACTTCCTTTAGTGGGATATCAGCAGCCTTGGCGATATGCGTATTTAAGACATTTCCGCCGAAGGGCAGGTAAAGAAACTCAGGATAATGTGCTTGATCCAAGATCGTATAGTGCGAATTACTTCCGCCTAAATGTAAGATCCCAACCGCTTCTTCAAGCTTAGGATAGATATGGTGAAATAGATCAACTGCCGGCAGTGTGGCCGTTTCCATTAAATTTAACGTCCCGGCGAAAGACTTGAACACTTTCTGTACCCATTCAATACGAGTCTTTTTGACCACTGCGAGTAAAATATTCACTTTCTTTTTTTCGGTTGGCGGGAGCATAGCAAAATCGTACTCGTAATTGTCGACGGGACCAGAGAGTAAAGGAGCCAATTCCCAGAAAAGAGCTTGCTTAATTTCGTGTGCAGCAATCTGGGGTAATTGAAGAAAGAAAATGTTCTGAAAATCTGTGCTTAGACCAACATTAATAATCGCTCGACGGTAAGGGACTTCGCTCAATAGCTCTTTTAGGGCAGTAACTATATGAGTCTCATTAACTTCCCGGATATCTGTGACAACATCTTCCTCGAGGTAGTCATACTTTAATAACACCTTAGAACTTTTTAGCTTCTTTTTCGAGGAGTATGCGGCGAGTTTGATAGAGTTAGTCCCAATATCAATCCCAATTCTTATTTTATTTGAGCTAGCCACGATATCTAAATACTTGTTTTTTTTCCGTCATTAATTGGTCAACCATCATGGTCGACTATGGCCATGAATATAGAAATGCTTGAGCGTTGATTCTATCCAAAAAAGAAACTAATTACTCCCGAAATGTGTTGCTGAATAAGATGTTTCTGATGATTTAGAGGTGTTTTTTTGAATCTTAAACGCGGCAAGTATCTCCAAGGAATTTTGTGCTATTTATTTGTTGCCCAGCGACCAATTTTTAGGATATAATAAATTGATAAAGCTGGAGAAAATCCTGACCCCAAAGGATTGAGAGCAAGCCTGCTCCAGCTAACAATTCTACAAATTGCGGAAGGGCTTCGGACTTCTTCTTTTTAAAATAGAGGATGTTTACCGCGCCGATCAATACACCGGCAAGCAAGGCGAAGAATAAGGCTATCAACCCCACCTTGATCCCAAGGAACAGGCCAAGTAGTGCACCTAATTTGACTTCCGTCAATTCGAACTGGCTGTCATCTGTTGCGAAGACCTTTGCGAGGTTGTAAAAAGCTAAGGCTGCGGTGCCCACGATCATTCCAAGAGCAGCTTCTGGAAATAGATCAGGATTGTAGGCTAAAAAGTGAATAACTGCTAGCAATCCCATAATTATCAGGAGGCTATCGTTAAGTTCACGCTTTTCCTTCGTTAAGAAAATGATGCCGATCAGCGCCATCCCAAAGAGGAGAGCAATACTTCCTTCATAGCTCCACCCGAATTTAAGTATATATAATGTTACCCACATCAGCTCAAAAATATCATTGAGAATATGTCTCATGGGAAGAGCAGCCTGGCAATAAGGGCATTTTCCCCGGGTACGAATATAGCTCACAAAGGGGAGCATGTCTTTCCAGGACAATTTTGTCGCGCATGATGGACAGTACGGGGTAGGAGGTGAATAGGTTCTTTTTTTTGGAGTTTGATCGATGGTAGTATTACTTAACACTGCAAATACGAAGCCTAGAACCAAAATGCCGAAAATTTCTACCATATCAATTCCTGAGAGTCATTGACCATTCAACAGCCAATGTATCTCCACCATCACAGAGTCTCATATTGACTTTGAGTGCTTTGCCGTTGCTCAGCGTACGTTCAGTAAAAAGCAGCCCATCGATATCACAGTCCACAGGATTATGAACCGTTGAATCAACCATCCATAAAAGGCTCCCTGAGGTAACATCAAGGTGATACACAGTAGAATCTGCATCCACAGCCCTCATTATCGGTCCTGAAGTACTGGTGATGCCGTTGCCCTCATCTGCAGCACTGGCATAGATCCTCATGGAGTCACTAATGGTAGAGGTAAGCTTGGTACGGACATACTTATCCAACAAGACCTGATCATATCCTAAAGCCACCCGCACAGAGGTATCCGTCAACTGCTGACGGGAGAACATGATCACAGAGGAAAAACCCAGTATCAATATCATACTGGCCACCATTGCAGATGTCAATTCAACCAGGGAAAACCCCCGGTTATTCCCTATTTGAAACATGTGTTTAGTAATTCCAGCTGCGTTCTGCTGAGAAGCTGCAGCTGATGCTGTCCGAAACATTGCCGGGCTGGAACCAGGCGAACTTGATCTCTACATCTAGGTAATCTGGGGTAAGGGTATCGGTTGGAGCGAGACCATCGGTGCTATCATCGATGGGTGTTACTATGGTAGTACGATATCCCTGGATCCCGTTAAGGACCAGGGATACCGAAGTTTCAGGTAAGCTATCTTGAAGCGCGTCATACCCAAGTTCTATCGCTTTCTCCATCCGTGAGGCCATATTGGCCCAGGCGAGTTGCGCCCGAATACCCTTTTCGATCTCCCAACGACTCAAAGTGAAGTACTGTACAGTACCCAGCACAATGATGGTCAGGAGTGTCGCAGAGACCATAACCTCTACAAGGGTGAATCCGGATTGAGAATGAGCGTGCATCAAGAAACCTGTACCAGAGGTTTAGCTAAGCAATCCTGCTTAGAGTCCTCCAGCCAGTACACCAGCCTGATTCAATGAACGATCTGAGGTCAAAACACCCTCATTGGCGCAGGTGATAGTATAAGTATTTGTGGTACCGCCTACACCTGTATAGGTATAAGAAGAGTCACGGAAATACTTGCCATCAAGCTCACCAGCATTGAAATCATTCCAGGTAGCTTCAAATACGTATGTACCGGTTTCAGTTGGATATTCTCCATTCTCACCATAATACACACGGAGCTGGGTTCTGATACTTCCAAGAGCTGCATCAGCTTCACTCATTTTAGCTTTCATTACGTTGTTACTATAGATCGGGACTGCCACTGCGGCGAGTACACCGATGATGACGATTACGATCATCAACTCAACTAGTGAAAAACCACTATTTCTTTTCATCTTTGTTATCCTCCT
>Ga0075113_1000025_pt1 | contig 59511 bp, 60 predicted proteins | sample AntAceMetag02UKA_FD_69788 | JGI IMG/M metagenome (GOLD analysis project Ga0075113, IMG submission 69788) | Saline lake microbial communities from Ace Lake, Antarctica - Antarctic Ace Lake Metagenome 02UKA | ecosystem: Environmental > Aquatic > Non-marine Saline and Alkaline > Saline | place...
CATAGTATAGGTGAACCTCATGTTGGTAATCTAATAATTCTTCTTTGTACCCGAAGCCTTTAATAAATTGTCTTAGGTCGTATAAGTATTCATCCCAGTACATCATCATGAATTCTGGGTGGCCAGACAACCAAATCTTTGGCTTGTGTTCTTCTAGTACACGCTTGGCTCCACCCAACACTCTCCATTCACTACCCTCAACATCAATAGATATTGCGGTGGGTGCCTTAACTCCATGTTCGTAGACTACTGAGTCAATGGTGGTCTGTCCATACTTATCTGCTTCATATTGAAGCTCTTTGAATCCATGTGCTGCCTCAATCACAGAGTTTACTTCTGGAGGCCACTCTCCATAATAAATCCTTGCTAGATCGTTGTTCTTGTCTGAAGCAAATCCAGGAATGCAAACGAGGGGGATCTCAAGGTTATTGTGTTCCCAAAGCAGTGGAAAATGAGACCATACTTTTGGATTAGGCTCAAAGAGAACTGTCTCTGCCCCCCACATTTGGCACAGAGCAGGCATCTCTCCTTCTTCGGCACCAATGTAGTACATGACATCCCCCTTGCCAAGATTTTCATGCATTGACTTAAGCCTAGGCTTTTCCCATCCACTCTCCTGATACCAGTCTGGTCTATCAGCACGGTGCTTTGGAAGTGTTATCTCAAACTCTCCATTAATTACCACTTTTACCATTTCGGTCATAGGTCCAACTCCTTTAATATATCATTCCATCTATTTACATAGGTATGATCCTTCTTTGCTCTTTCGTGTCCCGCTAAACGGATAGACTCCCTCTCTTTGTCATGACTAAGATAGTAATCAATCTTTTCCTTTAAGTCCTCTAAATTACCATGCTCGTACCAAACAATCTCTTCTTTGTCAATAAATGTGTCTTCAATGCCCTCAATCCTTGGATAAATTGTAAATCCTCCCCTACCAGTGGACTCAAACAGTCTGTCACTTGTGTAGTAGGGGTAGTTAAAGTTAAGGTTAAGGGTATCTCCAATTGCAATTTTACTTTTTGCATAGATACTATTTAAACGATTTCCTCTAAGAGTACCCGTGTCTCCGTCACCACTTACATGGGTAAACCGATCCCCATATGTTTCTCTCAAGAAATCAATTAGTTGTGGTCTGTATGGGTACTCTGGGTGATATCCCCTACTACCAACAAAAATAACGTCGTGGTCAAACTCTTTTCCATATCTTTTATCAATAAAGCATTCTTGATCATACACTCCAGGCAACATGTAGTGTCCCTTTACGCTGGTGTTTTCATTAAACCAATCTGCCATTAGTTTGTCCACTGTAAAGAAGTGTCCGATTGTTTTATAAAAGTTATCCTTCTCAAGGTCATCCTGTCTCCTTAATCCAAACCACAAATCAAGGTGGTAGGTCATGGTGGGGATTCCTGTGTTATTTATATCATTAAGAACGTCATCCATTGAAATGGTTCCCGTTGTTTGCCACCCGTGGGTATGTACCCACACAAATAGGTCAGACTTCTTTGCACAACGAAGAATCTGTTGACTTCTGGCCTGACCTTCTTGGAGCTTAATTACCGTATGACCGAGTGATTCCAGCGTCTTTGCATGGTGAGATTCGCTTGAGTAATCAACACCGAAATTTCCTAAGAATGATATGGTTGCCATTTTTTCCAATCTTTTATATTATAGTAATTATACCAGTAGCTCCCCGCTGTAGATTCGAACTACAACCCTTGGGACCAGAACCCAATGTCCTGCCAGTTAGACTAGCGGGGAACGAGAGCCCCCTATCCGATTTGAACGGATGACTTTTGCTTTACAAGAGCAACACTCTACCACTGAGCTAAGGGGGCGAAGTCTCCCTACTTAGATTCGAACTAAGGCATCCACTTTAGAAGAGTGGCGCTCTTTCCACTGAGCTATAGGGAGTTGGAGCGACATATCGGTACTGCCCCGATTACTACACCTTGGCAAGGTGCCGTGATACTAGTTCACCAATGTCGCCTAGATCCACTACCTATTGTCAAGCTTGTATGTCTCGTCTACAACTTCAAAAGCATAAGATCTAATTTTATCTTCATTCTTTAAAAAGTCATGACGACAAAACAACAGGTCTCCATTTATTCCATTCACCCAAACAAATGCACGACTACCACACCTATCACAACGATCCTTTGCATTTAGAACATCCGATACTTCTACTTCTGCTGCTACCTCTGTCATTGTGTTCATCTTGCTCCCCTCAATTTATTTGGCTTATAGGTATATTATACACGTTGCCTGTCTGCCTGTCAAGAATCTTTATTGTTTTCTTTCTTCGAGGGAGGTGTTGGGGTTGTTGGAACTCTCTTTCTTTTCATTTAACATGATAATCTGTGAATTAAGATTGGCAATCTCTGCCTCATACGATATCGCCTGGCGACCCAATCTTTCAATAGTTGAGTTCAGTGTTTTTTGCAACAGCTCTTCATTAGTCATTCCATTTTCTCCTCATGATATCTTTTTCTCTGATAAGCACTGTGCTTCCAGACTTAGTGCAATACTTAACTATCTCTTTTTGTGCCCACCTAATTGACGAAGAGCATCTAAAAAATCTGTGAACTAGCCAAATACTTTCAATGCCATCTTCTGATTTCCAAATAGTCACACAATACTTAAACACTCCCCTAGAGCTAGGAGATATTTTTGCATAAAGCTCCATTATTCCTCTATCAGGTCAAGTGGGGTTGGGGCTGTTACTTTTGTTTTGCACTCTGCACACTCTGCATTAAGTAAATATCCTGCGATTTCATAAACTTCATCAAATGTTGCTTGGATAGTGAATAAGGTTGAACCGCAGTTGGGGCAGGCTCTTGTGGCTATGCCCCTAGCATCTAGTAGTAAATTTTCCATAAACATATTGTACTACCAATCAATGGGTGTTGTCAAGTGTTTAAGTGTGTCTTCTGAAGATTGCGTCTATCTCATCAACATGGTGTTGTCCAAAGCTAGACGCTCTATTTCTCTGAACCTGCCACTAGCTATAGAAATTTCTGTTCTCTTTTTCTTGGCTTGTAACCTTTGTGAAAAATTTCTCAAACACATTTGTAAGTGTTTTCATATAAATCAACTCCCTCTGGGATACTTCAATTATACCAAAACATTGCCTATATGTCAAGCATTGTGGGTGTTACCTTCGTCACAAACCAGCTTTGCTGTGGCATGGGCATTCGCATCCGTGCGTCTCACATTGATTATGCTCACCGCCGCTGCACCAGCCACTCTTCTTAATACTTTCTAAAAAGTCCAACTCTTCTGACAATGCCGCTTTGTTTATTTTCTCTCTAATCCCCTTGTCATAAAATTCATTAAAGTTTATTCCAACCAGATCCTGATACTCAAGGTATAAGTCCTGGTCTTCTATTCCATAAATTCCTTTTTCTATTCCCCTGAGAATAAACTCTTGTATTTTTTTAGATTCCATCTCCAAGTCAACCCACCTAGTATCTCTTAGCGAGTCGTCCATTTGAGTCCAGGGTTTTGATTCGCCCCTTCTGGTATAGAAGTGCCACACAAGCATCTCGTTTGGAGCATAAATCTTCCAGCCCCTTGTGTATGCCCGAATAGCAATACAAAGCTCCTCACCCATAAAGGATATTCTTTCATCATAAGGAATTTCTTCTACAAAGCTCCCCAGAGCAAAAACATATCCAGCAAGGATACTGTGTGTTACCTGTGGCTTTGTCTTGTCTTTCATTTCTTGTCTGCATCCAGTCCAGCATCCGTGCCAGTTATTTCTAACAGCCGTCCAAGTTACCCTATCCCAAAGATCCTTACTACCCTTTATGTAGTGATCTTTTCCATCGGTATGCGGCTCGTAGGGCTCTGGGTACTGAGAAAGAATTATCTTGTTTGTATTCGCCAACCCGCTGGCCTGATTAAACATTTCTATCATCTTGGTGTCCCATGACTCAGCAAACCTTTCGTGCGAGTCGATCTGAAAGAAAAAGCTCTCACCGTCATACTTTTCCATTATCAGCTTTCTTGCCCATCCTGGACCCCTTGCTTTACGAAAATCCATCTCAATTAACTCTACATTTTTGTAATGAGAGAAGTCTTTGTGTGACCTTTTCTTGTCTTGAGAAAGAATAACAATTCTAAGCTCTTGTGGATTATCAGCATTTCTAATCAAACTATCAATAGTCTTTTCTAGTTGAACGCTGTCTCTATACGAGGCTACACTAACAAATATACTCATTACAACTTCTGACCCCCTGGAACATCATATATTGGATCTAGGGTAACACTTACTCCATAAGACTCAATTATTCCCTTTATCCTCTGAAGATAGATTATATACCTAAATCTTTCTTTTTCTGATATATGTCTCCACTGGCTTTCATAAAACCTTAGTCCAATGTAGGGTGGATGCATATCATATTCTACTATGTCCATAACAAAGTCAGAGGGGACGGGTATCTTATGAACCTCTGATTTTATTTTTGGTGTATAAATCATTTACTCCCCCATAGTTAAGGCTTGCCATGTATCAAACCAGTTTTTCTTGTCTTTGTGTAGGTTGAACTCTTTGTCTAGCTTTCCCTCTTTTAAATAGACACCACCCCAGACACCCCACTCCTTATTGGAAACTCCAACTGCAAAGCAATCCCTCTGGACTGGGCATTGACGACAAAACTTATCAATGGTGCTGGACATGGATTTATCCTCTTCGTATTTATCAAAAAATATGTTTGTGTCCATTCCCAAACACTTGGCCTTCTCTCTCCACTTAGACATGGGCATCTGTAATGGAATCTGGAAGATCCCACCCTGTGTCCGTCAAAGGAAACACAACGGACTGCTGCCACCAACCATCTTTAAACACACCATCTTTGCTAAATTGTGCAGAGTTGCTTTTTTTGTATTTAACTACATCCCAACCACTCCATTTAAGGTCTGACCTAGAATCAACAATTTTCTCCATTTTTACTAAATCACTAACTAACATATTGTTTTCCTTACTGTGTTGTGTTTGTTTTGTATTTTTATTACGAATCCTAATAACGAAAAAGTCCAACCTCAATACCGCTTAGCTCTGCGGAAGAAACCAGCTTAGATGGTTTCTGATTTGGGGTAGACAGGAATACAACATAGTCTACAGTATCCATACGCTCCTCTACAAAGGATTGGGGGACACGATAAAACTTTGTCTTAATTCCTCTTTTCCTAAGACCATTTTCTGACATGTTGCAGAACTCAGCAGTAAAGGAGTTTATCTGTGCAGGTCCAACTGAGTAGACGTTGAACTCTTCATCTTTAATTTCAGACAGGGCTACCCCCATTGCTCGCATAAAAATATTATAGTCTGAAAACTCTTTTGTCCCTTGAACAACAATGTTCATGTCTATTCTCTGTGTTCTAGGTTATCTAAGATGAAGAGCATTTTTGCAACATCCCCATTTGACATTTTAAAAGCATCTATTGGACGAGAAGTTTCTTTATCAACTTCTCCATCAACTACGTCTGCCTGATAGAAGGTATTGTTAAGAACCCAGTAGGCTTTTCCTTCAATTAGTGCGATGGTTACTTCTTCGTACTTTTCTTCCATTTCTTTTTCCGCCTCTTCTGTTATACCTAAAAATGACCTGTCTGTTTTGCTTACTCTCAAGTAGCTAAATAGGTCTAAACCCATTGATATTAAGAGACTGATTGATGGATTAAGTGAAATTAAAAAAACACTAAACACACAATCATCTCCTTTTTAGTAAAGTTTATCAACAAAAATGCTTCTTGTCAAACCCTCACTAAAATTATACCACTTTTACCACCCATCTATTGTTATGGTTATTTCCTCTGTTGGTGCGCCAAACTCTAGCTGAACCTGATTCATTACCGTTCTTACCGCACAACCAGGTCTTGGTTCTACAGACGAGGCATACTGCTCATCATCGATAAACAGTGTTGCAGAAAATCTTTTTCTTTCCAACTCCCTTACCACTATCCTCATGGAATTATTATATCAGCCATTGGCGTATTGATTAAAAATCAAAGAAACGTTCCAAACAAACATTGATGTATAGATGACTAGTCCCACAACTGATGATGTTTTTTTGTCTGAAAAGTCACCCGCTATATATACTGAATTACTTAGAGCTGATAGTGCAAAGAGTATCGCAGTGATAATTAAAAATGTAGTCATCATAATAGTTCCCTCTTCTTTCTAGTTAAACTAATCCCATTTTTGATAAAAATTCATAAACTTCCTTGGGTGGTTCTGGTGGTTCGATCAAGTTCTCTGCCTTTTCTTTTTCCACCCTCTCTTTGTTCATGGAGCTGTAAGAATGAATAGATATTTCTTGATTAAGATTTCTTTTGGTGTGTGCAATTGCATTGTATACTGCCCCTGTAACGGCATCTGAGAGGTCTTTGGAATTATGAACAAAGATACCTGATGTTAGTGCAAAATTTCTGTAGATGGGCACTGATAGGTCATATACGGGCACCGCAGAAGCAAGATTCACATGATCCACACTGCGTACCCTGTGATTATCTCCTGCAGGGGCTACAAAATCTTCCCAAGTGCTATAGCCAGACTCTCTGAGCACTCTGACAACAACTTTTCTATCGCAATCTAATATCTTAGCTGCCATGTTTGCGTTATTTGCATCTTCATCACCTCTTAACTCAATTAGTTTGTCTATCGTTACATCTGAACGGTAGGCAGGTCTTAAGGTTGCCCTTCTTATATGCTCTTCTGAGCTTATAAGCTTTGCACTTGCACTTCTCATCTCTCTGGTGCTGTCAGTTTGGTTAAACTTAACCATTCCTTCCAACATTGCTTGACGCTGGTGGTCGTTGACTTCTGAACCATGGTGTGCTGCATGTTCTTTCTTCGTCATCACCTCAAGGTTATCAGGTCTGTTGTCTATTTTGTTCTCATTCTTATGATGGACTATATTTTCAGTGTTGAGCACGTTTCCATAGATGTATTCGGCTACCACTCTGTGGGTTGGTGTCTTCCTGCCGTCCTTCCAAGATATGCCTTCATACCCACCGTTCATGGGAAAGTGCCTGCCTAGGGGCATCAGCCTATCTATACCTGGACGTAGGTGCTGAGCTTCCTTGTATGAGCCAGACCTAAGCAGGAGTAGGTGATCGGGTGTGCATTGAACTGCTGCACCACTATCAAGTACTATTCTAACTAAATTTTGTGTGTCCCAAGTCTTGCTAACTGTGCCTTTTGCAGGGACAACCGTGTCAGTCTCCAAGTCATAGGAGTACACCCAGACTTCAGATCCGTCAAGGCTCTCTATTGTCTGATCTGTACCGTCAAGGAGGGGTATGAGCGTGTCACCTGTAAAGCAGCCTTTACGAGGGTGATCTACTTTTTTATCGCTCACAATGCGTAACTGGCTCATTTCTTCTAACAGGATGTCTATGTGTGGCATCAGCACACGATCTTCATAAACAAGCATTGCGAGGTCTTCATAGTGTTTTTTTCCAACAGAGAGTGTGTCTGTTTTAATTCCAACACTCTTAAGTTCCTGTTGAATATCAAATGATTGCCACCTGTCAAATGTAACCAGTCCAATTTGGTATCCGTCACGCCTAAAGTTAATAATCCAATTCTTTACTTCTGATAGGTCTACTGGTCCTTCCTTATGAGGTTCCCACCAAACAATAGCGTCAACAATTACAAATGGGTGAATTTGAGTATAGTCATTAAATGTTCTCACCTGTACCCACTTGTCTACATGGGCAATGGCTATCGCACACTTATCATGTTTTTGAGCAAGGTCAGCATGAAGGAAATACCTAACGTCCTCCTCTGGTTGAAAGGCTGCCTCTAGTCTTTTAAAGTTGTCTACTGGATTATGAAGGGCCATTGCTCTCTCCAGCTTATCCTTTTGCTTAAAGAAAGCATCTGAAACAAATGACGGTACACAGGCAAACCTTTGCATAGCGTCTGAATAGTCTGTCATAAAGGCAATCTTAAAGTCATCAATACTTCTTGTTGGATTTGCCTCCCATGTGGGTCTCTTAATGGCAAACACTCCTGGATACTTGTATGAGATTATATGGTCTTCCTCCCACTCAATGGTAAAGTTATTGTCTGGGTCATCTGGTGGAAAATCATCATTAATAATAAAAGTATGTTTCTTGTGTTCTACTTCTTTTTCAGAGACAACATCATCGTACCTCTTGGAGATAAAGTCCCCTGGATATCTTGGGAATGACAGAAGAACCACCTTGCCAAAGTCTGGGAATCGTGAATCAACTGAGGCACGGAATGCCTTGTAGATGGCATCACCAGTCTTTGCATTTTCATTTCCAGTTGCGGATTCTTGAGCAAACCCAGAGATCTCATCAAGGATTGCAAGGATTAAGTTTAGTCCCTCATGCCCCTCTCTCTCAGAGTGACCTGAGTAAACTGTCACAGCCTTGTCAAACTCAATATTGTTTACCTTGGGGTCATACCTTCCTGCAAACCACGGGGATCTTGAAATCTTATTCTTAAACCCCTTAAAAAAAACATTCTTTGCCTGCTCACTGTTAACTGCTATATTAATGATATCAATGGCATCACCTGGAGGCTTACCAAAGTAATTGGCTGGATCTTTTAGACAAAGTAGTTTGTATACTAGATAGGCACAGCCAATGGTAGAGGTGTGGTCTTTTCCACTCCCTTTTCCTAGTTGCAGTAGAACTTCTGCCTTTGTATATTTTTTGTAATGCTTCCTGCCATCTTCCTCACCCATAAATCTTTGAAGGTCTTCCATCTTAAATATTTGACTCATTGCCTCAACGAGATCCCTCTGGATATCAGAGAGCACGGGCTGAAGCAAATACCCCTCCCCATAAACAAATGTTTCAAAGTCTACTGGAATCTCTTCAAATGGATCATCATCAAGGACTCCAAGAAAATCATTAAAGTTTACACTCATACAGTGACTGCCTCTCCAGAACCCCCGTAATTGGCCAATCTCCGTGCTACCTCAGACTTACATGTGCTACATGTGCCAACAACGTCTTTTAGTATTCCCAACAGAATCTCCTGCTTTCTTTCTTGTTCTAGTAGCTGATCTGCAAGCTCTTTGTTTTCTAAGAGTCCCGCCTTCTGTAGCATCTCCATTCTTCTATTCTCAATGTCAAGAATTAGTTTAATGGCATTGGTCTTTGCTCCAAGATTTTGCAGTTGCTCTGCGTCCTCAATAACCTCATAAGATCTTTTTATTAGTCCTGAGTAATGTTGGTCTGCACTAGCAAGTGCCTCCCTTGCTCTTGCACGGATTGCCTCGTTATTCGACACCATGCTGCGCCACTCGTTTAAAAGACTAACCACTCTATTCCTGGGAATGCTCAGGGTTTTTGATATTGTTGACTCATCATTACCCTTGATATACTCAGAGGCAACCTTGTTTACTTCCTCTATGTGTAAGACAATCTCATCCATGTATCATTCCTTTTGTGTTATTGGTCATTATATCAGCTTCTTAGCAATTTGAGCTATAGGCTGTCTGCGACCAATGCGCCCTACCATTGCCACCATCCCAAACGATCCAGAACCCCATGTCCTGATAGTACGGTGCCCATTTGTTAATCGTGTTGTCTCTTAACTTTTGGCCTATCCATAGTGCCTGCTTCTTGGGTGTGCCAGTGGCGCGGAGTTCTTTTTGGATCATCCAACCCATACCCACAGCCATGTCTAGATCTGCTTGATATGCGCCGCGATACTTTCCCGACCCATTGTTAGCACCGTAGGAGTGGAGCGACTCCCTGTGCCTTATGCAGTATCTAAGAGAGTTGTCCCTCTCCATGTAGTACCTGCCCTGATAAAGAGACACCGTTGATTTATAAAGTTTTTGTCCCTTGACGATAACGTTTCTCCCCTTATTGTTCCCACTCGCCTTGTATTTGATATTGCTATCTGCTAGTGCTGGAACCGCTGTGCTAAGAGTAATTATCACCCCTAGAATTCCTGCTAAAACCCTTATCTTTGTCATTTATTTTCCTCCCTTGCGAATGCAATATATCTATCCTATCACATTTGGGGTGCAGAATCAATGTTTTTTAATGAATTTTGGTTAATACTTGCCCTATCGTTCTTTCTAAGATAAGTTCTGGTACGGTGACAGTTGGAACATATAATGTCACACTTTGCTACCTCTTTCATTATGTCTTCAATACTAAAATAATCTAACATTTGTCCGATATTTGCAACTTTATGTCCACGGGTGTGATCAAAATCAAGAACATAGAATGGATACTTATTTTTACAATCTAGGCATCCACTCTTTTCTTTCATTTTTCCAAGCATATTTTGAACCTCTCTTTTTCTAGAGGCAGTTCGTTTTTGTGGTTTTTCTTTTTTATTTTTTTCTCTGTCAAAGAATTCAGGTTGTTCATAATTTTTTAAATTATTTCTTGGCACAGTAATATTATACAGCCTTCTTCTTATTACGTCTTCTTCTAACGGGTATTACTTTTATTCTCTCCGCCCTAAAAGATCTCCAACCTGATGGGGTACCCTTTTGCAACTCAAAACAGTCTATCCATTCTATTCCAGAATCCATGCGGGTAACGTGTGAGTGAAACCTAAACCTAACGCCATGCTCCCCAGATATCTTTATTACCTGGCCCTTTTCAACAACTTTTCCGTCAGGAAGTATATATGAGTCCTCCCTTTTGAATAGGTGGGAATTAGGACTGGTGAATGTTTTTTTCTTCATTGCTTATCTCCCTGTTTAAATACCAAGCAGCTTTTTTAAGGTCCTCTAGTTTGTTTCCCTTGTATTCTGCCCTCAGAACATACTTTATCACATTTCCAAGGCAGAAATTCATGTGTTCAGTTATCTGAATAGTTTCAATCCCACTTGGGTGAGATATATAGTGTTCTGGGTGGTTAACAGCATCCTTCATCTCTTTAGACCAAATTTCTTTAATTGTCGGTATATTAATTGTACACTAACCCCACACTCCCCAGCAATCTCTTCTGGAGTTTTCTTATCCATAACGTATCTTTTTCTTAGAAAAGCTTCTGATAGATGTAGGCCTATGCTTCTCATGGCTTTATCACCTTGTCCCAATTTTCAATAGAAAACATTCCAATACCAATAGCATCAGCAATGTCGTTGTCCGTTATGTTAATGTTATATTTAAAGCTAACTATATCTATTGTTCTTTCTTTTCTAATGCTTCTTTCTTTTGTTTTATACCAAGCTTTTGACATACCTGGATTATTTTTCTTTATTTTTTCTTTTTCTTCTTTTTTAATCAATGGATTTCCAATGTATGACTGCCAAGATATCGGGGCCACAGAATGAACATGGCTTACTCCAGACATGGACGCTCCTGCAATTAATGCCCCCTGGCTTAGGGCTAGATTTACCGCGACCATTGGACTATTTGCAAATATTGTCTTTTCGATTACCATATACTCCGTGGGCATTTCTTTAAACACCGATTGTGTTTTCTTTGCCGTGTCTACAATTTTTTCATATATTCCAGATCCAGAAAACAACACCTTCCCATATTTTTCTAGCTTAGAGTCGATGAAGAAGGCAAAGGCTATGCTTGCTGTGGAGGCATCAACGGAGCAAAAGGACTTTGGCACACTACTCTTGCTCATAGTCAAACAGCCCCTTAAGATCTTTTATCATCTTATCTACCTTTTTTTTGTTTACCATACATACGTTACAAAATGTGTTATCGTTGTAGACTGACAGGATGGTTCCACAGCCTCCAGAACACACCCTGTCTCTTGTAGATCTATCCCTTATCTTATTTTTCTTGTATCGGTCATATATCTTTTTCCTAGTTGCCAGCTCTCTACATGCGGGGGTGCAGTAAATTTGATAACTTACATTTGGGCTAAACCCAAGGGAGCACCAGTCGCAGATTTTCATGCAAGGTATTCCAATGGTTCAATCTTTAGAGTACCCACTGGTGCGGCTGCACATGCATCTCTTACTGGGCAACCCTTACATACCTTAGAGTTTGACCTATATGTCTTCTTTGAAATTTCTCCAGACTCCCATTGGGCTCGTACCTTTTTCATCCATTCAAATGCGTACTCTGCCCAATTCTTGTATTCTTCTTTTGCTTCAACGGTGATTGCATGAAGTTCGTGAGAGTTTTTGTTTTCGTAAAGAAGTACCCCCATCCTGCGACCAAGCACCTTCATGTAAATAATAAGTTGCATAAGGTGATAGTTGGGTGGCTTAGCATGTTTGCGGTAGGCAAATGATTCTTCCCTCATTGTTTTAATTTCCAGAATCAATTGTTCCTCTCCCCACTGAACTACCCCATCAGCAAATCCAAAGATTGGTGGGTCTTGAGCAACAACTCTTTTTTCCTTTTCCACCAGGAGGCCTTCAACATTGCCCATTGCTGTTTGAATTCTTTCGTGACCGTCAATACCACTTATCATATTTGCTGAGGCATACGCATCCACATCATCTTGAAAGTCTGCTCCAGAGAATGCTAGGAACCAGTATCTTGGGCAAGCTCCGCTTCCATATACTAGGGTTGATGGACTAAATGATTTCTTAGTCTTAAACTCAGTCTTTCTGTTTACGGTATACCCCGATTCAATTTTTTCTATAAATGCCTTTGTATCTATTAAGCTGTCTGGTTGTTTGTCAATCACTTGCTTTAAAAAGTTTTTAGCCATTTTTATTTTCCTGTCGTTTTAGGTAATAATTATATCACTTGAGTATAAATTTTAGTGCTGCAACAATCTTGTCTAGTTCTGCTGCTGTTGTAAAATAAATATTCTTTCTTGGTCTATCCGACTTATCAACATTGGCCATCCACGTTGCCCTCATCTGCATCTTAGCAGCAATGGATTGTAGTCTAACAATTTCTAACGTTGCCACCTGTGGTGGAATGTCTGGCTTAAGAATTATCTTAGCAATAAATTCTAATGCCTGGGATAGCTCTTTATCGTTCATGTATTCTGATATCTCGTACAAGCCATCAACCATGTCAATCGTTGTTTGACTCGTCATTATCTACTAACCTTTCAAACTCAGACCACTCAATTATGGCAAGACGGGTTTTTCCGTCAAGGATTAATGATATCACGGGGGACTTGCTTCTGTCAACCTTTAGAGTATCTGTTACCACTTTGGCCCAAACATTTTGGGTAATACTAAATGATTTTGTAAACTCCTTAAAGTCCAGCACATAATTTCTCCATGTGGCATCCCCCTTTTTAAACTTTCCTCTTCCAGAGTTTGGTTGTAGTTTTGCCCCTATCCTTAAGGACTCTCCCTTTTCACTCATCTTCACCTATCTTCTGTCTTTGACGACATAGAGTAATGGTTTAAATCAGAATTGTTTTTACAGTCTTCCTCTAGGATGCGCCTTCACAAATGCAGTTATCTCGTTGCGAGTTTTCACAGTCTTGCGCCGGTTCCTGCGAGCAATCCCAATAACTTCGTGCCACCAATCGAGGTCTTGCTTAACGTCGGGCTTACGGGAAGTCCAGTCTCTGTGTCGAATGACCCTGGAAACAGTGAGGCTACGCCACCCGCGACGCATCGCGTTAAGTAATGCCGCGCTAAGAATCGCGGTGCTGATGACCTGCTCAAGGCTCATGCCTTCCAGCGATCCATCAATCTTAGACGATGACCCCAGCGATTCAATCTCAATCCCGTACAAGTGCCGGTTGCCGAGATCCCTAGGGATCGTTGGGCCATTGGGGAAACGCCAAGGGCCACCCTTGCCGGCGTGGTATGCGCCGACGCCTGAGACAACGTTTACGGTTCCATCTTTATCAACAAGAAAATGACAAGCCCTCACTGGTGCGTATGGATTTGAATTAACAACCCAGTTTAATGAGTTTGTTCCTGCGGTATGGTGTAACAACACCCCCCAGAAGTTTGATTTTCCGTTGTAGGGATCTATCTTAGATGAATCCCAACCATCGATGTACTTGGTGTTAACCCCGTACTGCTTAAGTTTATATTCTAGTCGTTTTGTTTTAACTCTCATGCGACAATTGTATCATATGGTGTTCGTTCACTTATAGCTCTTTGCTGCCAAGGAGACCCTTGAGGTGTGCCTTGACTCACAGAACCAGGTTAGATCTAGGGTGTCATTCCAAAGCCTTAGCTTGTCCACTGTGGCCCCGCACCGCTGACATATAAACTCTCCACCACAAACTGTAAATTTATTCATTGTTTACCTTCTTTGTTAGGGTTTCTTGTAGTCCTAGATCTTCTTTAACTCCAAGAACCAGCTTTTCTCTTCCCTGATATCTCTCTCCTTCAACGGTATACCATGCGCCAGCCCTCTCAATGAGTCCCATAGACTCTGCGGTATCCACAAGGTCTGCAACTGCATCTACCCCAACCTCGTCACCCCTAAAGTAAAAGTCATACTCTCCAGTTTGGAAGGCAGGGCTTGTTTTAGAAAACTGTACATCCCAACGAACCTTTCTACCAACCTTTTCTTCAATAATCTTGTCACCAACATAGATCTTCCCCTTGATGGCTTGATTGTCTGATTCTGATGAGAATAGCTTAATTATGGTGGATGAGTAGAACTTGGTTGCCATTCCTCCTGTTGGTTGCTGACTGACGTACATAGCACCAATATTATTTCTTGCCTGACTAATAAGGATAAGTAGAGTAGGCTTCTCCTGATTATTGGCATAGTTAAGCATCTTAACTGCATTGGTCATGTCTCTGGCTTCTGCGCCAATTTGCTTAGTATTCTCTAACTGCTTAAGATCCTTAGAATCTTTTTCAAAATAAATAGCAGGCAGAAGTGCAGAGATGCTATCTACAACTATAAGATCAATTCCCGCCTTCATAAGGTCTGTACCCACATCTACCATGTCGTTCATTGTTCTGGCAGTGGAAACTATAAGAGATTCTGTGTCTACCCCTAGTTTTTGCGCCCAGTCTGGAGAAAAGCTCATTTCTGCATCTATCCATGCACACACCTTTCCTTCTTTTTGTGCGTCTGCTATTAGTTGAAGGCAGAACGATGACTTTCCGCTTGACTTGTTTCCCCATACCAATACCTGTCTACCGTATGGAAAACCACCATTTAGTGCTCTGTTTAGTCCAAACGAGGGACTTTTTGCAAACTGTGTGTCTGCTATCTCACTTCCAAGGGTTATGCTTTTCCTTAGTTTTGGGTTTAGTCCCGCGAGGACTTCTTCTACTGATGTCACGCCAGAACCTCATGCATGGCTGGGCGTGTCAAATTAAAAACATTCTTTCCTGTCATCATTTCGTCCAAGGATAGCTCTGTATATCCGTCTGCCACAAGACCCTGATAAAGATCTAATGTACGAATTATTATGTCTGCCAGTTCGGTTACTACTTCGCGGTCACCCTTTTCTTTTCTGATTGCTTCCAAGGCTTCGGAACACTCAGAGTGAATCATTGCAATCTGCTTGAGATAAAAGATTGTGTGATTTTCTTCTGTGTTTGGTTCCCAAAACCCCTTAGCTACCGCGTTGTGATGAATCATCTTAGACATACTATCTAATGTTGTCATGCTATAACTACCTCCTGAAATACTAGATCTTCATCTTTACTTATACTGTACTCAATCTTATAGGCAGAACCTTCTTGTATCCCCATGTAGGCTTTTGCAAAGCTGCTAGGAAAGACAATCAAGGACAGTAGCCCTCTGTCTGAGTTGGCTACAACAATCGATCCCATCCTTTTGTTTGATTTTGTCATTCTCTTTTTAAAAGCCATAACAAAGTACTCCTCCTGTCCATACGGCAACTGTTTGTAGTTTAGGAACCGTACCAACGCTGATTTACTTTCTCGTATCTCCTCCACAGGTATCGCCTCAACGATCCTGTTAGACCCAACAAGAATAATATAAGTGCGGCCTGCTTCGATTGTTGTTTCCTCTTCATCAAATACTCCCATCGATCCTGTAGAGTCAAGGATGTCAACCCTGCTCCACCCCTTACCTCTTTTAATGCTTCTGACTACCCCCATCAATATGTATGCGCCCTTTTCTTCAAACTCATCCACAGAGCTTATGTAGGCGTGAAAGTGCTGGGGGACTTGAATATTAAACTCTGGAAGATTAAGATACTCATACATACTCTCCTTAATCTTTTCATCGTCCCTTGGGTTATCTGGAAACGTCAGGGCTCCCACAACATTCATTGAAGCTAGTGCCCGACTGTTGACACCATTACCCTTGGTAAAAGTAAACTCTTCTACATCTTTGTATGATGTAAATGGCCCACCCTCAATATAACGAGATGCTATCTTATCTGATATAAACTTAATACTTGATAGGCCAAACCTAATCCCCTTGCCCTCAATCTTAAAATCCATTCCAGAGTCGTTAACGTGTGGAAGTCTCATGGGAATCCCCATGCGCTTTGCCTCAATTAGATATTCTGTTCGGGCCTCTTTATCTTTTTCATTTTTAAGAAGGGCAAACATAAACTCTAGTGGGAAATAATACTTTAACCACGCCGTCCAGTACGATACGGTTGAGTAAGCAACAGCATGAGACTTATTAAACGAGTATCCTGCGTGTGCTTCAAAGTCATTCCACATCTTTTCAGCACCTGGCCCACCCAACGCCCCAGTAGCATTCCGAACAAATAGCTCCTTGAACTCATCAAAATCCTTAGCCTCTCCCTTTTTTCCAATAATTTTTCGAACCTTGTTTGCTTCCCCCATACTCATACCGCCAAGGTTGGTGCAAGCAAGCATAACTTGCTCCTGATAAAGAATTGTACCGTAAGTATCCTCAGTAAAATCTTTCATCAATGGACTTGCATATGTTATTCCCTGTTTTCCATGTTTACGAGCAATGTAGTCCTTGCCGATTGTATTCATGGCTCCTGGCCTTACAAGAGCGTTAGAGGCAACGAGTTCGTTAAACTTACTTACCCCCATCTTAACAAGAAGGTTAGTGTATGGCGTTGCCTCGCACTGAAACACCCCCTTCGTGTGTCCGTCAGAAAGCATGTCGTAGATGTTCTTATCTTCCATGTCCACCTTATGGAGGTCTAGCTTCTTACCTGTTCGATCCTTGACGATGTTCAGCGTGTCATGGATAACGGTCAGGGTTTTAAGTCCAAGGACATCGATCTTAATCAGACCGATGTCTGCTGCCTCTTCCATGTCGACTGCCACAACCGGAATCCTTTTATCGCTACCAGCAACGCTGCGAGTTTCCATTGGAGCGACGCGACTAATCGGAATCTTTGAGGTTACAACCCCTGCTGCGTGAACTCCCGTACCTCGAATTCTTCCACGGAGTTGTCCAGCGTACACCTCTACCTCTGGATATTTATCACGGAACCACAAGGTGTTCTTTGAGAATACAAATTCCTCCCAAGTATCAACTGTCTTGAGGGCTCTGTTAACATCAGCCAATGGTACGTTAAAGCAACGAGCAACGTCTCTAACAACCCCTTTATCCTTAAACTGTAGAAAGGTTGCAATCGATGCAACGTGCTTGTATTGGTCCTCAAGGTAGATCTTAACCTCTTCACGACGAGTGTCCATGATGTCGCTGTCAATGTCGGGTAGATCTGAACGGGCATCATCGATAAATCTAAAAAATAGCAATCCATGCTTTATTGGATCAATCTCTGTGATTCCTAGTGCGAAGCACAGCAGAGACCCTGCCGATGAACCACGGCCTGGTCCCACCATGATGTCATTCTTCTTTGCCCAATTGAGCATATTTTGAACAACGAGAAAGTATGATGCAAACTTCTTATCTCGAACAACATCCAGCTCTTCCTTGAGACGATCAACATATTCTTGATTCGTATCCAAACCCCTTTCCTTTAGGAAGGCTTCTGCGTATTTTTTGATCTGTGCATCAGGGTTCTTGTGCTCAACAGGAAGAAGATTGAGATTGCGATGGATGGTATATTCCTCAACCTTGTCTGCAACCTCAAAAGTATTCTTGAAGTATTCCTCAACGTCGATGCCCTGCTTGCTCATTGCCTCACGCATTTCATCACCAGAAAGCAGATGAATGTCAAACTTGTTAAACGACATCTGGCGATCTTTTCCATATAAGTAGTCAAGTCTATCCATCATGTCGGAGTGCTTTAGCGATTCTTTGTGCGATACCCCTTTCTCAAACTTGGCGTGGGTGGCCGTGATGAGCATGATTTCTTGAATTACCTTTTGATCTACCGTTGCGTGGTGGCAATCTGGTGTCACTATAACCTTGTTTCCAAATGCTTCTGCAAGGTCAATGAGTGCTTTGTTTATTTCAGGCTTGTTGTGATTCATAATCTCTATGTAAAAGTCTTCTCCAAATCTATCTTGGAACCACTGAAGATGTCTTTTTGCAACAGCATAATTGTCTTCCTCAATCGCCTTCGCAATCAAGCCCTGGATACAGGAAGAGCTTACAATCAAGCCCTCCTTGTATTTTTCCAAAATCTCAAAGTCAATTCGTGGCTTACGGTAAAATCCTTCATTCCAGGCAATCTCATTCATACGATTTAAATTTTCAAGACCCTTATCATTTTTAGCAAGAATTATTATGTGATTGTATACAAGGTCGAGGGGATCAGTTCTTTCTTTTTTATCTCGTTGATCGAAGCGGTCTTGGGTTATATATCCCTCAATTCCAAGGATTGGCTTGATCCCACGAGCAGTCATTGTTCGGTGAAAATCTCTATGCCCCGACAGCGTTCCATGGTTTGTTTGGGCAATCGCAGACAATCCAAGATCTACACATCTGTCTGCATAGTCCTCTGGTCTTGCAGTCCCATCCATTAATGAGAAATGATCATGTACGTGTAGCGGAATAAAGTTCACTATATTTCCATTCTGATAGGGTTCTTGCGCCTTTGCTTGAATTACAGCTCTTACATAGTGTTAGGAGGTTTCCTATTCCGTGAACACCTCCGCGAGAAAGTGGAATTCGGTGATCCATTGATTGATTTTCGTTTGATCCGCAGGCGAAGCAACTGTCTCTGTATATCTTTGCAATCTCTTTTTTAGTTATGAAAAATGTTTCTGCTGACATCTCTCTTGCCTTACGCCTTTGGTTTGCCTCAAAAGACTTTTGTTTATTGTCGTGATAATACTTTTTCTGGGCTTCATTTATTTTGTTCTTATTTTCTTCAACAGCCCTGTACTCTAATCTATACTTTTGCTTTTTATCTTTGTTTATTTGACGATATTTTTTTTGCTTTTGCTTTTGCTCTACCCTATTTGCAATGTGGTAATTGTGGCTGTATTTATTTCTACTCTCTTTGTTTTTTGCGTAGTAATTTCTAGACCTTTCCGCATTGCAGGACTTGCATTCGGCTCCCCGCCCCGACTTTGAGTTACATTTTTTAAAGTCATCAACGTCTTTCTCTATTCCGCATATCTTGCACACCTTCATTTACCCAGTGTACATCATTTCTATATTTTTTGTCAAATGGATTAAGGTAGGAGGGCAACTTCTATACTGGATTTCAACCTCGCTTTGCCGATTAACTATAACCACCCTAGGGGTTGCGAGAATTCAGCACGATGGAGTATACCCTCCTACCAGCCTAATTACCAATCAATGTTGGTGGTATTACCTGTTGTTGGAGCATCAAATCCTAGATAAAAGGACTCCTGCTCTGCGTATACTACTTCACGAACAACCTTTTCTAGATCAAAAGGCTCCACGCCCGTCCAGTCATGCTTCTCTGTATCGGGATCTCCTGGAAGTAGGATATAGGTTGTATCCGTTCCACTACCCTGGCGTTTCATGCGCCATACACGGTTAGAGATAGATCCAGTTTCAATAGCGTACTCTTTAAGAGTGTTAAATGCAGACTGCTTTCCCACTCCTTGTGACCATACAGCCACATAGGGGTCTTCAAGCCCATCGTCTACCAATAGATTGGTATAGAATCGGAACCGCGCTCTCCAACCACTCTTTGGCTCCTTACGAGCCATTTCACATCCGAAGCACCGTCCTTCGCTTTCTACGGTACAAACAGCCTTACGTTTGTAATCCTTTGGATTGGTATGCTCAGATACAACAATTGCAAGATTACGTTCTGCGTCAAAGTTTGGTGAATCTTCATCCAGTTCATTAACAAAACGAACTTTGGCACTTTGACCATCGTCTAGCTTAAGCCAGCGATTTCTGGCACCGCCTTCACCAGACACTGATGGACGCTCTAAAGCCTTTTCCATCTCCTTCAATCCCCTCAATACTGTCATTTGTGTTTCTCCTCATTGTTTTAGTTTCCCCTATAAATGGGGTATAGCACTTTTTAATACATTGCCAGCAACGGATCACTGGTCTTTATGGTTAACTGCATTATATCAGCATCTGTCATGTCGCCAATATCCTTGAATCTATCTGGTAGTCCGAAAGCTGCTGCTCTTGGCCCTACGTTGTCTATGATCTTGTCTGCCATATTTCTGCCAGCATCATCATTGTCAGGTATAACTATAACAGAGTTAAAGCTCTTTGTCAACAGCCCTATCTGAAACTTTGAAACATTAGACCCCAGGGTGGCTACCGCTGCTAACCCACACTGATCCATCCGTATGGCATCAAAAGACGACTCTACCACATAAACCACATCATACCTTTTTGCTCTATGAAGGTTGAACAATATCTTAGACTTTGGTAGTCCTGGAGTATTCTTAAAATCTTTCCCCTCTATACTTCGTGCGACAAAGCCAATAAACATAGATCCGTTGGGTGTTTGCATTGGTATTGTTATCATGTCTTGATTTTCACTATACCCCAAAGAAAACTTAACCATAGAGTCTTTTGTTATTCTTCTTCCCTCGAAGTATCGTACTGCTCTGGGAGACTCCAATGCTTGATTGTTTAATCTCTTAATCTGAACCTCATCATAAGAAACATACTCCACCTTGTCTTTAAGTATTAGGTCTAGGCTGCTAACAATGTCTGTCTCTGTCTTGGCAGAATCCACAACCCTTGATGCCTCAAAGTATGACTTCCTTGTTGTATACATAACTAGATCAATAAGAGATCTTGATTCGTGGCAGGAGAAACAAAAAAATGTTCCCTTTTCTTTACTCACTTCCCCCGCAGGAGTACGATAGTTGTTATGGTATGGACAAAATATTAAATAGTCAGAGTCTACTTCTGATTCGACTTCGATTCCTGATCCTGTAAGGACTCTTCTAATTTGCTCACCTGAGTATATATTGGTCGATTCTTGTCTAGACCGTCTATACATTCCGCACTCCTTTTTCCGATATATGAACCATATAAGCTTAACACAAAATCATAATAATTACCACTATAGGATATAGACCAGTCTGGATCTATGTCATATCTTTGAACGTACCCACTATCCCTCATTGATTCAGAAAGGAGCCTGATATATTCCTGCCTCATTCTTGGAATAAAGGAGTCGTCAAGTATTTGACCCGATAACTCAAACCTCTTTATTCTTTTGTGAAGGTAGTTCATGGATTAAATTATACAGCATTTTACTCAAACTCCTTGTTTACAAACCTTCCACTATCAAAGTCTGCTTGAACCAGGAAGTCTCCTAGCGGTCCATTTCTTGACTTACGGAAGACGCATTCGATTACATCACTGTTCTGTGCCCTGCCTAAAGCCAAGAGCCAATCAGCATCATAGGCAATCTGGCGTGACCAAGATGTTTGACCAAGAGTGGGAACGGTATTCATATTCGTCACATCATCTGGCGTGGCAGACGAGATGGCAACAATAGGAACATTCGCACTAATGGCTAACAACTTAAGTTCACGGCTAAGGTTTTTCATCTTAACCACCTCGTTGTCAGTCCTCTGATTACTTGTCATTAGGTTGAGGTAGTCTAGGAAAACAATATCAGGCTTATACTGGTCAATCTTACCCTTAACCACACTGGGTGAAACTTCCCCCATACCGTCGCTGGAGATGATATGTATCGGTGGCTTCCCTTCAAATGTTTCCGTTGCCCACTTCTTAAACATATCTATTTCTACTTGTCCAGAACCAAGCCTTCTATGAGACCACATACTATTACCAATTATTGTTAGAATTCTGTTTCTTACTTCGGATTCGGTCATTTCAAGGCTAATGATGAGGGGTGTCTTTCCACTTTTCCATGCCGCAACAGCAATGTATTGGGCCATCCAGCTCTTACCTATTGCAGGGTACGCTAGAAGGACACCTAGCTGCCCAGGAACAATACCAGAGGGCATAAACTTGTCAAAACCCTTGATTCCAGTGTAGATCCCGTGATTGCCACTCTCCTTCATCTTTCGTATATGCTCAAAATATGCAATAGTTTCATCAACATTTGTCACATCAAGATCTCGTACCGTTGAAGTAACACGCTTAATATCCGATGTTTCTGTTATAAGTCTGTCAAGGGCATCTGATGCATGTCCATCTTGTAGGTCTGTAGCGGCAGACCTAAGCATCATCTTTACGTTGTCAACAAGATAGTCCTGGCGCAACTCTTCTAGGTGATGTTTGGTTGCCCCAGTATCAGGAGAGTAATCAAAGTCTGGAAACTCTTGCTTAACAATGTTTATTGGGGGGACTGATTGATTCTGATCATAGTAGTTACGAGTGAACTCCCAGATGTCATTATGAGTTCTCAATAACGTATCAACGTTTGCTTGTAGCAGCACATGAACTTGCTTGTCATTAAGCACTGCTGACAATGTTCTTGCCTCTAAATTAGCCATCAAGCCACTCCTTAGTCTTCACTCGCATCTCTTTTCTAAACCTATCATCTTCTTCTTGTGTCTTTATGGATTGTAGGAGACGATCAACATTTCTAGCAAATCCCTTCCATGTGGGGCTGGCGCTTATAGTAAAATAATAAGACATTGCAGAAATGACATCCTTGTATTCAAAAGACTCTAGTATCGCATCGGCTGCCCACTGTTCAACATATTTGTTGATTGCTGGCCTTGTGATCTGGTTAAGCTTACAGTGCTGTTCAAATTTACTTATTAGAGCAAATCTATCCTTGCGATCAGACACTAGAACCCCACTATAGATAGTGTTGCTGTAACGCAGAACTCCCCGTCTTCGTCATATGAGGAGTTTAATCCAAGAACTAAGACATCTGGATTCTCTTTTACCAGATCGTCAATCAATTTTCCCACCTTTTTTAGGGCAGATCCATGGGTATTTCCATATCCACAGACAATGAATGCATCTTCCCCATGAGCTATGTAAACATTTGAGTTTTTTTCTTTATTGTTCATCCTATTTCTTCCTTTACCTCGTTTAATTTTTCTGAAAGTTGATTTTCTACAAACTTATATACCCTGTCAGATGCCTCTTTTGCTGTTTCGTCTTCATGCTTATAATCTGTAACTTGACAGTCAAGACGCAGGGATTGAAAATTGCCCGTATTAAGCGTGTATCCAATGCCCCATTGTACTTTTGTTGGCTCCATTAAAAACCTTTCCGTTGCTGTATGAACTCAGGATATCAGGTAAACGTTACAATGTCAACACTATATGGTTTCAGAAAATATTGGAGTAAATCTTCCAGTTTCATCTTTTGTATATAGTAGCATTCCGTCCCCCATAGCGTATCTCAACTCTTGTTCTGTGGGGGTTTTGTTATTTGTAATTAATCCATCTTTTCTTTTTGCCCCGTGATGTATCTGAGACATTGCCCTTCTCGCTTCCATTATAACTTCTTCTGAGTAATATGACAAGTAGTGAAAAGCTCTTTCCCCGCCTGGAAGTTCACCCGTAGGATTTGGAATCATCCCCCTCAAAACAAGTCTTGGGATGTGTTTTCTGTGACAATTCAAAAGAATAGACGTTTCCTTTACGGTAAAGGCTCTTTTTCTTTTTTTCTTAAACTCTACAATGGTTGTGATTTCTTTTTTATCTTTTGTAAGATTATATAATGTAACAATTCCAGCAGCCCTGCTTATGTGTTCAATTCTAACAAGATCACTATTCAAAAACCACACTTTTCTCCTTGGCCTTCTTATAACGGTGATATTGTTGTTTTGGACTTCTTCTTCTCCGTATCCAATAGCCACTGTGCCTCCTTGTTATCTGGACCCCAATTATGATAGAACTTTCTTTTCCCACAAATAATGCAAAAGGTTTCTATATGTGTTTCAGAACTGAACATTCTGTCAACAAAAACCTTACCCTTGCATCTTTTACAGCATAACATGGTGGCAAGTATATCACATTACGCAGGAATCCCAATTGCAACGATATTAATTGAAGTTGATACTTGACCAGAGGAGTTAAATCTGACAATCCCCTCTACTCTAGTTGTGGAGACTGAGGTAATTACCGCAGAGACATCATTACCAATAGTGCTTGTACCAATATTTACTGGGGTTGCAGTTACTACGGGAGTGTATTTAAAATCTGATGCAAAGTCAATGGCCCAGGGCTTTGTTGTGTTTGCTGTGACAGTTTCTTCAGTTACGATGTCTTTGTATCCCGCGTAAAACTTGGCATTATTATTTTTCATGTCTTGTCTTCCAACAGCTCTAGTATCAACGGTTGTGTAGTTATAGGATGCTGTAGAAATTGTATCTGATATATCATTAACTGCATTTGCAATTTGATAAAGATAGGTTACGTCAAGTGGTTGACCACGATCTGGTAAAGGAACTTTAGCCATTCTTACTCCCTGCTTCTGTCATTTAACAATTATACCACTATAGGGTAGTTATTAGAGCATCATACATTCTTAGAGGGAACCCAGTAAACGATCCAGTTCCAGTGGGCGTTCCCGTTAAACTGATTTTGTTGGTATTGTCCAACGAGTCCTGCACTGTGGGGAACAGGGCAATTGTTGTGTAGTCTATCGTTCTTGTGTAGTATGTGGTATTGTTCGTTAGCCCGCCGATGGGGGTAGACGAAAGATACAGCTCTGGAGTTCCTGTGCTATACCCGTGCCCCCTTCCAAAATTGATATAGTCGTTCGTAGTGTCTACTGTCGTGATGCTTTGAACAAACTCATAAACCTGTTCGTATCTAATTATTGGTCTGCCTGGCCTGTATACCTCTGCATACATATACTTAATGCTATTTCTAGTGGTACCCGTAGCATCAATGTATTGACTTGGAATGTTAATGTTGGTGGAGGTGCTACTGGTTCTTTCAACATAGATCCAATCGCTTGGATTTACTCCTGCAGTCCCTGCCCACCTAATCCATAGATCATACATTTCCACTGTTGAAAGATAACTAAACTCTTCAGAAACCATCTTATATCTTGATACGGAGTCCCAGGTCACCCCCACAAAGGTTAATCCTACTTTTTCTAAATACATATACCCAGGAATCTCCAGCGTACCCCTCTGAAAGATAATCTCTGGATCTACTTCATAAATTGGTGACCAGTAGGAGAAGTTGTTCTTGTTATCCGATATCAGTCTATATCTTACGTTGTACTTCTGAGTATAAACATCTATCTCTTGAAAAAGACTTTCTGAAATTGATACTTGTGGCATCTATCCCACACCCAGGTTAAACCTAAACTCAACATAGTTGTTTGTGTTTTGATACTTGTATAGTGGCTCTCCGCTGTCTGTCCGTACAACGGAATACCCCACCATCCCATAAATGGGGTTTACTGTGGTGTCGTTTTCAATTCTTAATCCCTCTAGTTCAACGTAGTGGTTTGAGGATGTAGATGTTTCTCCGCTGTCTGTATCTACTACCGATGCAAAAACTCTTGCAACCCTTACCTGCTGGGAGCTAAAGTCTGGGCTGGTAACTAAACTAGAAATGGGTATGTTTACTACCTTATACCTATCGTTAGTAAAATCTGCCCCAGCCACATATATTTCTGCCTTTGCAAAGCCAGTGGTAATTGATGTTTCATTTCTGTAAAACTCAATAAGTATCTTTACATAGTCGGGGACTCCGTTTCCCACATTGTCTTTATCTATTAGGCTAAATGCCAGGGATATGTTGTCAGAGGGGGAGTTTCTGGAAATATCAAAGTTAATGGCATTAAGGTGAATGTGTGTTGATCCTGAAAACAATACGGTACCCGTTGCAGAAGTAGATGCTACGGTTCCAGCCAAAGCATAACCAATTGTTGTATCGGTTCTTGCAGTAACCACATGAACTCCGTCAAAATCTACATCGGAAATGTCTACGGTTATGCTGTCTCCAACACTAATAAGATGAGTCCCCGCTGTTAAGGTTGCCGTTCCTCCAGTTTTTTCTTTATTTGTTACCGTATATGTTGGGTTTTCCCCCTTCCAAGATCCATTAGATCCTTGGATTATTGAAGAGTCCCCCCTTAAAAGAATTTTTGAATCAAGGAATCGTGGCCCCTCCCTTCTGTTTTTACGAGCAATTCCAGAGAACACACTGTCACTACTCAAAGCCCTAAATTGTCTTAGGAGTGTTGTAATGTCCCCCGTTAACCCTAGTGGGCTTGGGGTTGTTAGGGTAGAGATGGATGTACTGTGGGACTGCCAGTCTTCTGAAAAGTTAAACACAACCCTACTGCCAAAACCTTCTGCAAGGCTGTTGCTTCCAGACGACCACAATCCTATTTCTGTGATGTCATATCTATTCTCTTTTGGAAGCTCTGCCGTAAATGCAACCTTTGTAGTCCCATTATCATCAACAAATCCTTTGGAGGATATGGGTACTCGGATCATCTCAAAATCCATCTTTGTTTTTGCTGCCAGTACACTGGAGCTTGGGGCAGCGTCGTTTGCATCTAGCGGTACTGCTCCGCAACCAATAGATATGTGGCTTGCATACCCTGGGACTTGCCCCAAAAGGTACTTGGATATAATTTCTTTTCCTGAGTCTGTAATCATAATATAATCCTTGTCAATGTTCCGCTTTGAGAAATTTCAACCTCAATATTTTCCTCTAACCTAATTATATCAACTTTTGCAATTAAATTTCCCTCATCATCAAAATATGGCTTACTCATTCCCCTTGAAACCAAATCTATACTTGATTTTGCAAATTCATTGTCTGATATTGCGTCAGTAGCAATGATGTTGTTTGGATTAAACCTTTGCCTCAGTCTTGATAGATTTGCTATAGGGCTGTAAGAAACACCTATTCCATCAATTAGATCATGTCTAGATAGGTTAATCAGCTCTGTTCCGCCAAGTTCTTCAAAAAATCTTTCAGTGATATAATCTCCAGATGTGACTATATCTGGGTCTAAAACAATATCTGGATCTGCTTGTTTTATTCCAGTTGGTGCTATATAAGAACTTGTTGTTACCCATGGATTCGGGGGTGTTGGTGCTGGGGCTGGCGGGGAGTTCGCTGGGGTTGGCGAGGAGGCTACGGGGGAAGATGTGGCAGGAGTTGAAATACGAGAAAGTTCTGCTTGAAACTGATTAATAATCTGTTGGGCTTGAGGAGCCTCTGGTGTGCCAGCGTCTACCTGTCTTTGGTGCTGAGCAATAGAAGCCTCAAGATTTTCACGGTACCCCATCCTTACACCTCCACCAAGTATAACGTAGTTGATAGACCCGATTGGTCTTTTTTATATTCCATATTATACACCACAAACCTTGTGGTAGTTGGAGAAATTACGCTAATTCCAGCACCCTGATTGTCCTTATAGTCAATTGCCAAAATGTCTCCAAGTTGCAAGTTTGTTGTTGCAAATGTGTTAATTCCCACAGTCTTTTTGGGAGACTTGACTTTACCAATAACCCATCCAAAAACACTTTCTGCAACGTCTGTACTCTGAATGTATGGGCTATTTATTGCTGCAAATTGCTTCACCCCATACTTAATCCTAGAGTTTTTAATCTCATTATATTCATCCAAAACCCTAAACGGGTTGTGCAGTGTTGATGATGTCCCTATTTCTGTGTTTTTAAGAATAGACATTTTTTTATAATAGTCATCTACTGTTAAGGTATAGGTTGTGTCTTGGGTGAAAGCTATTCCCTGAATCCTAAGATAGTTACCAGAAGTGTCGTCAAGGTTCAGATTGAAATCGGTACAGTTAAATATCAAGAAGTCTGCTCCATAAGAACCAGCATAGAATCCTGATACCGAATACCCCTGAACTCTGTTCATTATCTTCATGAGTCTTGCATATAATGCTGGATATGCCTTGTCATATTTGATATTGAAATGAGAAGCTTCTCTTAAGATAGTTCCGAATTCCTCAAAATAAATCTTATACTTTGGGGGCTCGCTTGCACTAATTCCAGACAGGTATGTTTTTTGAATCATACCGCTGACGGCATACTTTCTCAACGCCTCTGTTGCATCTACTTCCTGGTCTCCAAATATCTTTGAAATACAAGCATCTATCGTAAAGGTGGTATTTTCTGAATAGTTGTTTGCCAATGCATACACATTCTCAAACATACACCTAGAAGACCCCCTAGCAAATATAGCCATATTGTTGTATTCTGGTAGAGGATCTGTATCATCAACGGTTGCCACCTGTTTTCCGTTTAAGTATAAGAAAAATCTTCTTGATGCTCCGACATTTATATACTCTGCCGCTAGATCATATACTGTTTGATTGGCCTCACCCGCAAGTCTATTTTGTCCAACAAAATTTCCATCATCAACATTTATCTGACCCAATCCAGACCAAAGCTTTACTGGTATTGCATTTCCGCTTCCATCAGAAAGAATTTTGTAGAAGTATATGTTTGCTATGTTTGTCGATTGTGCTAGGGACTGTGAGGCGGTGCCACCAGTAGATGCGGTGGTAGTTAGTGGTGGTGAGGAAGTTATTACATACTTAAAAGATTTTTTACTTGTATTTATTTCGGTGATTGCATACTCTCCATTTAGAAGAGTCCTTGTATTTGTTGGATCGTTAGAATCAACTAGGCCAACTATGTTTACCGACTCCCCCACCTGAAAATCAAACTGGTTTTCAGTGTGAACCGTAACAGTATTGCTTGTACAACTTGCGGCTGGGCTACTTAAGATGTTTGCAATCTTTACCCCAGCACTGTTGTCCGTTATGTAGTCTTCAACGTTGTCTGCTGTGAGGGCAACAATTTCAAAAAAGTAGCCGTTGTTGGTTGCCTTGTTTATTCCAAATCCAACACCGCCCGAACCTCCATAAATTTTAACCTGGTGGTCAGCAGCGGTTTGAGATAGCGCCCCTGATGATTCCGCCAATGTGTCCCCCGCAGATCCCTCAAACATGGGAAAGCCGCCACTTGGTGTTTGAGAGCTATTCGTTCCAGCCTCTACCTTTCCCACAATTCTCATTCTAGTTCCAAAGTGCTTATAGGGTACAGCTTCACCTGATGAATCAACAAAGTCTTTATATACATAAGAAACAAAAGATGATGGTGGGACGCTATCGGTAAACTTTGGACCATTAAGAATAAGGGCAGAGGTTTGAATGGTTCCTGGGCCAGTTGTTTTATAGTAGTTTATTTCTTTTTCAGTGGCATACCTTTCTGCAAGAAAGTTTTTAATTATTCCATTTCTTGTTGAAGACTGTGCAAGAATATCTGAGTCTATGTATGGGCTACTTTGAATCTTACCCGCTATCCCTTGAGAAAGTCCGTCTGGATAATCTATATACGATCCAGTTGTAAATAGATACTTTGATGCATCCATAATACACCCATTGACATAGTTATTGTTTGTCCAGTAGTTGTCATTGCTTAATCCAGCAGAGTGAGAAACTACAGTGGTCCCAAACTGCCCCCTACCATGATCAACAACATCCCCATCCTTTATGTTGGTGACACCATCGATGACTTCATAATCTAGCTTTGTGTAAATTCTTACATTTCCTGTCGGATACATCTTTCCATTAAAAGTAAGAGCAGACATATAATTTTGATATTCTTGATTGTTTGTTATCCATACTGGGTTTGCCTGGCCAGCAACAGAGTACTCAACAGCATCATATCTAATGACCTCCCCATTGGCATAAAAATATCCTGAATAGGACGGAATCCAGTAGACATTTTCTCCAACGTCAATAATGTTATTATACAAAACATTTGTTAAGGCATAGGGAAGGTCTTCAGATAGGTCTGAGTTTATGGGAACCGCCCCTAAGGTATACCCTGCATTCTGTGCCCCGATCTGGTTGATTGTTTGCCTTGACTCTCTTCCTGGAACTTCCCACAAAAGAACTGGCCTGTATATAAACTGCTTATACTCGTCAAGCCTCTGCGCCGTCTGGGTAGATCCAATTGATCTTTGAATATACCTTGTTGTGTAGTCAACCTGTCCATCATTATAGATCAACTTATCTTGCGAAGAAAGGTTAATAATGTTTGGCAGGGTAGTTCCTTCCACCTGACCATAAAGCGTGTTGTCTGTTGCTCTCTCGTCCACACTGTTCGGCAACAGATATTCCTTTGACATGATGATTAGGTTATTGTATTCATCAAAAAACATTGCTGACTGACTGGCTACCGCTAACTTTTGTAATATTTCTGCGATATTTTGATTTGGCTCAACAAAGAAAAAGGGAATGATTATTTCTGGATAATTCAATATTCTTCTAAAGCTATAATTGGAAAACCCAGCATAGTCAAGCAAAACTGTTATTGCCCAACTTAAAGATATGTCTGTAAGCAATATCTCTGGGGCAGGCATTGATTCTAGCAAAAAGAACAAGTCTCTCAGTTGAACATCAACAGTTGATGCTGCACCTGTAACTTGAGGAAAAGATTCTGAGTACATTGTCTTTACTGGAATGAAGTAATCAATTCCACCAACATTACTCGTTATGTCATAAAACAAAAACTTTATTGGCATGTTTAAGTATCCAGCAAGGATGCTTCCCGTGTTTGCATCAAAACTAAATGTATTGTTTTCGTTAAAAGAAAAGTCAACATCAAATATTTGTGCTGAACCAGTTGAGACAGATAGTCCACTTACCGGCAAGGAGCTATTCCCCAGATCTGACATTGTTTTTGTAATGGAAAAAGATGAAACTGATTCACTAATGTCAACCGTCAGCCTTGGAGAAAACTCAATAAGATCGAATGTAGAATTGTTCTTGTTCATGGTTTGAACAACAACTCTGATCCCATTGATCCATTCAAACTCTCTAAACTTTGCTAATCCATTTGTATCATAAAAGTAGTCTGGGTCCGAAGCCTTTGTCACAAACTTGCTATTATAGTTAATTACATCATCTGATACCCCCCAAGAGTAGTCTGGGGAAAATGATTCCCATGAGGAGTTGGTATATATGTACATGGTTCCCAAAACATGGTCGGTCTCTTTTACTAGGTATGAATAACCCTCTGGGGCTGTCTCTGGAAGAAGTGTAGCACTTGAAATAGTCTCTGCAAATATAAAAATATCTGAATATTCTTCTGGTATATTGAGTCCATAGGATATTTCTACATTCCCATCTGATCCAATTATTGCTGTACCGTCGGCTCTTAAAGAATTTTGGTCAAAACTTTCTAGTTCTTCCCAGCTATTATCCTGATTCAGCTTTTCTATTCTCCACATTACGGGAGTAGTTTTATTTACATTTCCGTACATTGGATCTGCAATTGAATCATTTCCATACCTCAAATTTCCAAGGTCTACGTCTCCGACATTTGTTTGCATCTTTATGACTATCTTATTTGTTGGTACCTGTTCGTTATACACAACGAATGGCACTGCATCTTCTATGTAGTTCGTGCTGTTGAGGATAAAGGAAACTCCCCTCTCTACCTGCCTTAAAACCCCATCATCGGTGTCTCCTGGTCTTGGAGTGGGTAGCCCGTATTCTGTTCTATAGGATGTCCAGTATTTAAAAAGATCATCTCTGTGTGACATGTAGTATCTGGGCCTTCTCACGATGTAAGGCTGAGCTACTGTCTGTGCCCCAGTCTCCTTGTCTATTGGAGATGGGTTGGTGATGTATTGAGATGTTGTGTATGACGTACCACCACTTCCAAGATATATTGGTTTATTTATTCCAGACCTTGGTCTGTGTGGCTTTACACACTCTTCGAGAGAATACAAAAGTTTCATTTTTTCTTTTCGTGCAATAAAAAGTGTTGGCTGGTCTAGATCATCAAACCCACTATCAATAGCAATGTCTGCATCTGTAGCCCCAGTATAATAATTACCGATGTCTGCTGAGTCATAGCTCATTGGCAGAAGGTAGTACTGTGATGATGTGTAGGTTGGCCTATACCTATAGTTACCTAGCAGGGCAATGTTTCCTGGCTGATTCATATTCCATTCAGCATATACCGCCGACTCTGTTTGAATGGTGTCAGATGTTTTTAAATGATTAGACAACGCTTCTGATTGAAACATTAAACTTCTTCCAGAGACAGGCTAATATTCCAAAAGTCAAATCCAGTACTTGTTCCCCCGCTTGACCATGCGTTGCCTCTTTTTTCAATGGTGTAGTCAAATGAAGAGATGTACATCTTTAGTACCTGATTGTACGAACCAAGCCTATCAAAATTTTCCACTCCATCAATTCTAAATTTGTCATATGCAAGGAAAACCCAAAATGGTCCAGTGTGATCTTCATACCAAGAGAGGATATCCATTCCTCCTGCACCGCCGTCAACGGTATACATAGAATAGGTTCCTTCACTGTTAGAAATTAAACCAGTGGTTGTATTAAAAGTAACATCTTCAGAAAATGCTCTAGAGGGTATCTTTGACCAGGATGTGGATAGGGTTAGCTTGTCTGCCGTCCAATATGACCTCATGTTTCCATTGACCATTCTTTGTTTTGATTCAATTCTTTGCTTAGCCATTGATATTTCTCCCCGATTTCCATCAGTAAGTATGATAAAGTCCGTTCCCTCAACCCCATTTGGAATGTACTGCCCACTTTGAAGTGTTCCGGCATTATCTGAAAGAAGTATCGCCTGTGGTCTGCCAGCACCTCTCAGGTACCCCTTCCTTCCAGACATATATGCACTAGTTGCCACGACTACTCCTTACCTGCATGTTCTGCATCTGCTTAATTTTCATTACTGCCGCTGTTGCGATCTCGTCAGGGTTAGCATTTGTTGTTGCGCTGACATTGACACTATAGTTATTATACATGGGTGCAGAGATGTTTGCACTGTTGTTATTGACAGAGCCAATCTCTATGCCCTGTTGAGCACCGCCAGTGTCATACTTAGGCATCTTGAATGATCCTTGGTTTATTGCCCCAAGCATTGGAATTCCATATTTGTTTACCATTGACTTACGAACAACAAACTCCCCTGGAGTTAATCTTGCTGGAACTGAATCCCTGCTTCCTTCACCATTAATCATTCCTCCAGAACTCTTACCTAGCTCTCCCATTGACTTAATTCCCGAAGCTTTTGCATTGTCTATAGACGCTTGCCAAACTTCTTTTATTTTACCAATCTTGTTTTTCCATTTTTCAACCCTTGCTTTATAATCCTCTGTCGAATCCGTGGGGAGTCGGTTGGGCTTTAATCCAGCATTAGTTTTTTTGGTTTCCATTAGAGTATTTGCAGTAGCAATTTGCTTATTAACCTCATGCCATGATGTTGCAAGATCATCCACCTTTTTCCTCTGAGCATCAGTCATTTCTGCATTATCAATTTGAATCTCCAGGGCTTCCACATTTGCGTCAAGAATGTTTTCCATTTCTGTTCTTTGCGTTGTCAATCCATTTAAAATTTCCTGCTGTGGTTCAAGCCTTTTTCTAGTTATTTCTAGTATTTGGGTCTCTCTACCATAAATTATATCTTCAAGATCTCTGATTTCCATATTTATTCCAGCAATTTTGCTCTTTAGAGGAATAATGTCAAGATTTCTTTGGTAAACTCTATCCTCAATGTCTCTAACTAGAAGGCCTGTTTGATAATTTTGCTCTGTGATGTCTTTCATTTGTTTTTCTGCTTCTAGCCTTGTGAGACCCCCAGAGGTTCTTAGGGAGTCAACCTGATTTTCCATTCCCTTTTGTAAAGCATTTCTTGTATTGTCCATGGCATACTGGGCATTACCTGCACGAATCTCTTGTACGGATTGAGTAGCAGCATAAATATCTCCTTGACTTAGTGCTTGAGCTAATCCAAGCTGCCCCTTTTGCTGTTCAAGAATCCTCTTGTTTACTGACTCAACCTTCTCAAGTGATTCTAATCTCTTATCATATGCATCTTTAATTTCAGTTTCTGCATCACCCATAACTTGAAGATCGTGAGAAATTGCTGACGACACCCTACTTCTAATTTCAGAATTTCTTTTTAGCTTGTCTGAGCTTTCTTTATCTGCTTTATTGAGTTTTTCTTTAGCCTCAACTTGTCTATTGATCATTTCAATGTCACGTTGTTTTGATCTTATGCTATCGTTCTCTACATCGTTAAGTTTTTCTATTGCTCCTATTTCATCTTCAATGGAATCAATAAGATCTTCTTGCTTTTCTATTTTGTCATCAAGTGGCTTGATCCCCTCTTCAAAGGACTTGTTGAGGTTATCGATTGCATCTCTATACTTGTCTGTTGGATCTTTTGCTTCGTCTGTAGATGTTCTTAGTGCACCAAAAAATTCTTTCCATGTCTTTCCTGCTTTTTTGGGGAGGTTGGCGATGTCTGTCATAAGATCTTCATCTTGCAACATCTCTTTTATTTCTTTTTCTGAAAATCCTTCTTTGGTTAGTCTTTTTTCAGCCTTTGTCTTATTTGTAGCCCTAACAGCATCTCCACCCAAATTAAAGGTTCTCTCCTGTATTCTTCCAATAGAATCCAACTTGCTTAGTCTTTTTGCCTGACTCTTCCTTTCATCTTTTGTTTTTCCAAGATTTTTAATAAGCTTACTTGCTTCCTTTGGACCCTTAGAGATTATATCTGCAATCATTTGCTCATTTATTCCCCAGTCCCTTAGCTTTTGTGCAAGACTTCCCTTTGTAGTCATCTGACCAAGGAATTTTCCAAATTTTTTCTTTGAATCTGCGAGCTTTTTCCCAAGTTTGGTTAGATTTCCATATATAGCTAATCTGTCTGTGATGGTTTTCTTTAAGTCTTTTAGTGGTGTTGTTGCTTTGCTGCTGCCGCCGCCGCCAGACTTATCTTTTGTGTCATCATCCAACTCCTTTCCCATTGGTACATCTGGGGACAATCCTAGGACAATATCGTATGCCTTTACTGCCGCAACATGTTCGGCAGTGATTACCTGACTACTACCGGCTGCGAAGCTTGTCCCCGGTGCACCGACATAAGTTCCCCCCTCTCCCAACCCACCCCTAATTGCATCCTGTGCCCCTGGAGACAGTCCAGCCAAAGCGGTCAGCATTTCTGGATTCATCAAGGATAGAATTATTGGCAGCGTGGCTGGCGGAAGATTTTTGGGGAATGCAGCTTTTAATGTTTTTGCCAACCCATCTGCATCTACACCCTTTCCAAATAGCTGTGTGACAATCTCTGTATTTATCTTTATGTTTCCAAATTCATCAAGATTTGTTTTTGACAACCCCTTTATTTTTTGTGTTGCGGTTGATACAGCGGAAACAACTTTTCCTGGAATACTGTCTAACTCTTCCCCTGATTCCATTAAAGCATTTGTGATTGCTTGTGCGTCTAGTGCCGCAGAACCAAATATTTTCTTGTTTAACTTTATATCCGATATTTCTTTTATAGACTTTTTAATTTTTCTTGATATTCGAAGTGCGCCTATCCCCTCTTCTTTCATTGCCTTGAAAGCGTTTTCTTTTTCTATTCCGTTAAGCCCTTCAAGTTCAACCAGTAAAATTGAAAATTCTTTTAGATCCTCAGTACTTCCAACTATATCTTTAAAAAGTTTTTTATCTCCAAGTTCGACAAGAGATGAAATCAATTCATTTGTTGTTACACCAAGTGCGTCCAGGTCTAATTCTTTGATGTTTTTGGCAGCATCTTCACCAACATTTGTTCGGGGGTCAAGGTGATCGGGTTGGCTGGATTCTGTGCCATCATAAAGGATGTCGTTTACGGCTTGAGCAATTGATAAGTTTTCTGATTTTTTTTGAAAATCACTAAGGCTGAGTCCATCCATCGCAGCACCCTGAAGGTCTTCACCCATTTTTTTGTATATTGTTTCCACTTTAGCAATTTTTTCTGCAGCATTTTCTGGAGTTAATCCACTAAAAATGTCTGCAATTGCCGTATTTACAAATTCTTTTTCTTGTGGAATGAGATCTTTAAAATCTTTCCCATTAAACATTTTGTTAGCCATAACATCTTTATCTGTTGCGTCAGCAACGACATCAGCAATATCTTTTTCAAACCCCCCTAAAACCAAAGAACTAGAAATTGCAGTCTTTCCTGCACCCACATCAACCTGGGCCTTGATAGATTTCGATAGTATTTCAGATTGAACATCTTTTATTTTATTTAGTTCTGCCTGTCTTTTTGCCCCCTCTTTAACAGTTATCAACCCTGACCGCCTCTCTTCTGTTAAAAGTGCTTCGGCATTGTCCACCTCTTTAAGAATCTGTATGGTTGATCCCAGACCGGCAGCGACGGCGCGGTTATTTTTGTCTAGCTGACCAAAATCGTCCACTACGCCAGCGGTGGCAGCGGCCACCCCCACGATTGTGCCAACGATGGCTCCTGGAACCGCCCCCACGCCTGCCCCAACAGATCCAACTGCGGCACCAGAAGCCGCGCCAATGCCCACAGTTAGGGCCGCCTTGCCCAGAATATCCACAGCTGTGTTCGTTGTTCCAACCATATCTGCAAGTCCTCTGGTTAAGAAGTTTACCCCCTCATACATGGGGTTCATGGCTGATTCGACTGCCCGCTTTGAGAAATCAGCATTGTCTCTCCAGTCTGCACTGGGAATTTTCGAGCTCTCCCCCTGCCTTTTTTCAATCAACTCAACCATTGCTTTACTTCCAGACCCCATTGTTCCGTTTTTAAAGTCTGACATTATTTTAGAATTAAGCAGCGAGTCTTCTATTTCATAGGCTATGCCTTGGGCAAACGATTTTGCTCTTTCTGGGTCCAACCCGTCTGCTATTGCAAATGAAATTTGAGAAGATATCTTTGAGTATCTTTCTTCAGATGTTGAATCTTTTAGATCTTTTAGGAATTTTTTTCCAGATTCTGAACCAAAGTAATTGTCAAACTCTGACTGACCCTTCTTATCCTTTTCTGTAAAACTAAAACTTCTATCCTTAACTCTATCCTTTGCAAAGTCATATCCAAAAGCTTCTCCGACTGACTCCATCCTGTTCGCAGCGCCGCCAAACCCAGCAGCTGCGCGGGCAGCCTCTTTTGCCGAATCATCAAGGGTTTTTCTCATCCATATAAAAGATCCAACCAGTGCGGTAATTGCAATAATAGCAAGTCCGATGGGGTTGGTAAGCATTGGAATTACCATCTGAAGACTCATCAATCCCATGGATACAGGCATAATCTTTTGAGCCATCTCTCCAATTTCCCCGCTCGCCATTGATGCTGCCATGGAAAGTCCCATTATCCCCATCATGGCACCTTGGCCGCCGGATTTCATCCTAGCCAGTCTTGAATTTCCCATATTTCCGTCAGCATCAAGCTTTCCAGTATTCATAAATACTCGTAACCTGCTGGCCGCTGTTTTTATGCTGGTGGCAAGAACCACCCCAGCCTCTGTAATAAGTGTTCCAACGAGTTTCCCAGATCTCATAACTGCAGATCCAATATTCCTAAAGGATTGTGTGATGTCCGTTCTAGCGGTGGATGCTGCCAATTTTATACCAACCCCCGCACCTATAATTGATTTCTTGATGTTGGATGATCTAAGAACCTGAACAACCCTGTCCCACTCTGTTTTTACTTTAAAAGCTACCTTTTCTGCTGCTTCAACAAGAGACACTCCGCCTAACAGCATTGACTCATATAAATTGGCTCCGCCTGACTTGATTAACGCAGAAAGGGTAGAAAGTGCTCTAGGGACTCTTTCTATTCCTTCAATAATCTTCACTGCCCCCCAAAGCATTGACTCATATACCCTAACCCCTCCATCTCTGACTGATGCGGCTGCATTAAAAAACGCTTGCTTTGTTTTATCAACCGCTACTGTTATTGCTATTGCTCTACCCAGTGGGTCCATCATCAACTGGGTAAACTTAGAAATTGTAGAATATGCATTAGTTAGTGCAGTTCCCATTGGGGCTAGTTTGCTTTTTACAAGATCCATTCCTGAACTAAGATTACCCATTATCTTCTTTGTTGTTACAGATACCACCACTGCCCTACCCAATGGGTCAGCCAGTAGCTGAACCACACCAGAAATTTTAACTGCTCCCTTAGATATTGATTGGCTGAGCCTAGACAGGGAGTCTTTAACTGGCTTCACGGCGTTGCCCAAAGACTCTTTTCCAGACTTCATAACCATTGCAGTAGCCAAAGATCTTGGGACCTTATTCCCCAAAACCCCCGCTGTTTTTGATGCAAAGTCTTTTATTGGCCTAAGTCTTTCTTTCATCCTTCCAGCAACATCTTGTCCACCATAGAATGCCTTATTCTTTAACCTTTCTCCCATTTTTTTAAAGTCTATGCTTTGTACTGTGTTGATTATGCGTTGGGGTAGGCGTTTTACTGAATCAAGGGCATATAGGGTTTTAAGCATTCCCGTCTCATATGCACCACTAACCCTTGATGGAAGTGCCTTCACCTTCTCCCACGCAAGCATTGTATTAAACATTACATTTTCATAGGCTGACTTTGCTCTTTGTGCAGCCACACTCTTTACGCCCATCCAAGTATAGGATATTTGAGTAAAGAAGTGTTTTATGGCTCCCACTGCTTCTAGTAATCCTGGATTTAGTTCAAGGAATGCCCTTCCTATGCTGGAGAATACTGGCTTTATAACTCTAATAGACTCTGCAGCAAATTTAGGTATAGTCCTAAATATTGAAGACACTTCTTTGAATACTGTTGAAATTTCTTTAGATGTCTGCTTAGCAAAACCAACAGATGGCTGCAACCCCAAAGCTTGTTGGGCTTGTGGAGAATAGCTTATTTTTGGTTTGGTGCCTACCAATCCGCTTCCAATAGTTGAACCAATTTGTTTTGACTTGTCTGCTGAAAGCATTGTTTTTGCTGCTGAAGAAACCTTTGCTGCAGTTTCTTTTGCTTCAGATACCGGAATGCTGGAAGACTCTTCTAGGCCAATAGCTAGCCCCCTGTTCCAATCAACACCAAACTTCTTGGCAATTGTTGATGCACTTCTCTCTCCAAGTCCACTCTTTGTTTCTGCCGCAATTCTCCCCGTAGTTCTTTTTACTATCTTTGACGAATCCCCCATTGTCTTATCTAAAAGTGCCCTTTGTTGAGATGCGGTAGCAACTGCGAGACCTCCATTAATTGGAATGTTTGTGGCAGGTCTTTTTCCCATGTCTCTTGCGACCTGAACACCACCCCTTGTTTCTACAGATCTTCCTCTTTGAACAAACTTTCCTGAAGATACACCCTCTCTCACATCAGAAACTGGTGCTTGGATTCTCAACTGACCTATTGATGATCCCGCCTGAGTAAGAGCTTTTGTGGCTCTTTGGGAGGAGGCACTAAGTCCCTGATACTTTTTGATTACTTCTTCCGTTGCCTGCACCATGTGTTTATCTTGAACCCCTTGTGCCCCCGTTTGTCTTGCAATTGCTTCCGCCCTTCTTCCAATTGCTCTTTCCATACTCTGTAAAGCCTTTGCAGATTTTTCATCTGCCAGGATGGTTTTGTCCATCATCTGTGCTGAATTAAATAGCTTGTCGCTCCCACCCTGAGCATACTTTTGTTTAAATGTATCTAAGTTTGCACCAGAATTAGTCCTTAACTGCTGGTTTAAAAGTGCTGGAAGCGTGGCTGTTAGCTTGCTTGTACCTTTAACGTAAGACGGATTTTCTTGAGCAAACTTCTGAAATTCTGGACTTTGTTGAGATACTGTCTGCTGAACTCTTGGATCTGACATTGAAATGTCTGGAGTTAAGTGGGAGGCAGATAAAGTTCTAGAAGAACGTGTAAGCCCCTCTTCTTGAAATATTTTTTTTGCTTTTTCTCCCGTAATATTTTCGCCTGTAGCGGCAAACTTGGTTAATACTTTAGTAACACGGTCGAGAGCCCTACCCATACTCACACCATCGTCTACTAGATCAGAAATCACTTTTTCAGTTCTGATTTGAACAGTTTTCGAAGTTGAAGCTCTCCTCATTGACATTGATACCTTATTACCCAGGATGTCCACGGCCCCTTCGGCAAATCCTTGGATTGTCCCAGCATTCATTGCTTCAATAATTGGAGCATATTTCTTAGTAGCCTTTTTTGTAATAACAGACTCTCCAGGGGTTAAAAGTGCTGGGACTGTATCTTTGTTCCCCACTCCTGGTACCGATGCAACCCCGCCTGCATACTTCCTTGGAAATCCAGCAGGGGAGAATCTAAACCCACCCGTGGCTTTTGGAGCAACAGCAGCAGCGGCACCTGCGGCCATTCCTCCAGTGGGGGCCATAGCCAACGGTGCAGCCGCTCCCGCAAGCACCATTGATTCAGCATATCTGTTAAAAAGACCTATAAGGGTAGTTACAGCCTCTTGCTGAAGAACAAGATTAGACGTAAGCTTTTTTGTTTGTCCTTCTAGGCTGATTGCGGCGGCGGAGGCATCTTGTTCTGCAATGGTTAGATGCTTAAATGCACTTGTGTCCCCTTTTAGCCTTGCCAACCCCTTTCTTAAGAGTTGAATAAATTTAACAATGTTTGCAATACCGTTGGCAAATAGACCCACCAACATCAGGACAACTGGGCCAATTCCTGCAACCAATCCTATTGCTATTGCAACTGCGTTTTTGATGTTGTCTGGTAAATTATTAAACTTTTCTATAATTTTAGAAACAAATCCAATTATGGGGAGTAGCGCCTTCATGAAAGCCTCTCCAACTGGAGCTATTGATATCTTAAGTCTTTCCATCGATGCCGCGAACTTTGTACTTGTTGCTTCTTCAATTTTGGAAAGCTCTTTATCTGATATGCTGGCAAGATCTTCAATGCTCATGTTTGTTAGTTCGATTGACCTGTTTGCTTGGCTTGCATCATTAGACAGGTTCTTAAACAAAGCCCCCAACCTTGCGTACTGGTATTTACCAAAAACTTTTTCTAATGACTGCTGTTGCTCAAATTCTCCCAAGGTCGATAGGGCAGCCCCAAATTCCTGGACAGTCGCCATGATGTCGCCCTTGTTGGAGTTGACTATTGCGTCAATACTTATACCATATTTATCAAGTTGCTCTCTTGCTGCTTTTGTTGGGTTGATCATTCTTGCCAAACCAGACTTTAGAGCGTTTGCCCCCTGTTCAGCAGTTACCCCACCCTCGCGCATAGCGGTCATAAACACTGCAAGGTCTTGTACGTCTCCACCAAGACCCCTGATGACCGGAGCAACACGGGGGATGGCGGCTGCCATGTCTTCCATAGTCAAAATTGTTTCATTCTCAACAACGTTTAGAAAGTCAATTGTGGTAGCGAGGTCTTCATTACTTACCCCAAAGGCGGTTTGCAGAGCAATCGTTGCGTCAAGAGCTTGGTCATACTCCATCATGCCCAGCGTTGCGAGCCTTAAGGTTTGTTCTGTGGCAGCAAGAAGTCCCTCATTTTGCGCTCCTGTTGCTGCTACTCTAGCCGACAAGTCAATTGTTTCAGAAAGGGCTAGTCCATACTTTGTATATTCTTTCCCAAGATCTTTTATTGCTGCTAGGTTGGATTCCATCTCTGAAGTTGTTGTTGATAGATCTCCATAAACTCTTTTAAACGATACCTCAGCTTTATCAATTTCCTTGAATGCCTTAGCAGCAGCCTTGCCCATTAAGGCTAGTGGTAAGGTCAGACCAACCATAAGCTGTCTACCAGCCCACTGAGTATTCTTACCCCAGTTAAGCAGTTTAGTGCTTCCAAGATCTATAGCCCTATTAAACAACACTTGTTTTTGTGTTGCTATGGCTGAATGGGCTGCTTGGGCGTTAAGGGCTGTGGGAGCGAATGCCATAGCCATTTGTGCTTTCCCTGCAGATCTTCCAAGGGCTAGGTACTGAGTCTGCATCCTTTTTACATTTGCCGTGGCTGCGCCACTCATCAATCCGAACTCGCGCTTAAATATTCTACTCATCCCAGGAAGTTGGGAAACTGCTGCCTTGCTATACTGCCCCAGGGAAAGGGTTCCTTTGTCCATACCAGTGGAAAACTGATTAAGGGAGCTGTTCATTGGAACTAGGCTGGCGTTCCATGCCCTGCTAGAGTTTGCACCATCCATTAGTGCTTTATTTAATGCGGATTGCTGAGCATGTGCAGAAGCACTAGCCCCCAACACCCCTTTATTTAGGGCAGATATTTGGGTTTGTAGTGCACGAAGCTGGCCAATGGCTTGCTGAGAGTTAACCGATATATTTATATTCGCATTTACATTAGTCATAGATTAACACCTCTAGTAAATTATACCATTACCCCATTGGATTTTTAGAGGAATTTAGAGATGTGTATTCTAATCCTTGACCAATTCCAAATCCTGCAGATGCAGCATTTTGTCCCTGAAGAGATACGATGTCGCTAGAGTCTGTTGATGATCCACCACTAAAGACTCTTGCCTTCATATCTTCCCATTCTTTTTGACCTCTTTGACCCCCACCACTTTCTTTGTCAAGGTCTACCCCTTGCATTGCCGCAAGGAACTTTTTATCTTGATAATCACTATCTCTCTTAGAAGAAAGAATGCTTGTTAATTCGGGCATACAAATACTATCTTCTAGTTCTTGATAGTTTTTCCACATTCCCAAGAGAAATATTTCAGATTCTAAACCGGCGAGGTCTAGCTCGTTCCAGGTGTCCCCGCCGTCAGTACGTTTCCCTGGGAATCCAGCTTAATGCCTGCGGCTGCTTCAATTACCTTGTAGACACTGGGAAGGTCAATATTTTCTTCTAGCTCTGCTCTGTCTAGAGCATACTTCTCATTATACTGCTTCATTGCAATCTGAACGCAATCCATTAGAAGGTCCATTGATTCGTCATTGCTTTCTGCAACATCTACAATTCCCTCAAACTTCTTCATAAACTCTCTCAGTAGTGAGATCTTTAAGGGACGCATACTTACTTTGGTTCCGTCCATCATTTCAATTTCTGTTGTTTCATATACGCTTGTTGCCATTTTTTACCCTTTCTAGGAGTTAATGAATAAATTATATCACGACAACAGCCCCCGTGCAAATGCACTAGGGGCTGCTGACTATTAAGTTGTTTTGTGTTTCTATTAGGTAGTTGTATTGACTGTTCGGTCAACAATCTTACCGTAGGAACCACTGTTTGCGGGGAGCAAACGGAACGAAACCTCAAACATTGAAGCCTCGTCGCGCTTTGCTGATACCGTTACGCTATCAATAGATAGAGCACGATAAGCAACATAAATGCGCTCAATGTAGTCTGCCGTGTCACAGTCTCCTGTGCCTGGGCCAACCGCAACGAGTCCTCTTTCTACTGGACATTCTCCAATAGAACCTGATGTAAGATCAAGTGTCTTTGCACTAGAAACCGTACCAGCATCAATTGGGTTGTCAAGGGTAGCACTAGCATTGTAGTCTGCTGATGGTGCTGCAATAGCAACAAGAAGGTTCTGTAGGCTAGCCTCTGCAAAAGCAGTATTTAGGTTAACTTGCATTCCTTGCTTGAAAAGCTTTGCAACGTCAAGAAGCTGATCTACTTGTACCTCGCCAAAATCTGGCTGGAACTGTAGCTCAAGACCGTTAGTAGTGTAACCAATGTTACGAACTAGGGCTTGGCCTTCTGCTGAATCTGTTAGAGTTTCCGTGTATTTTACATCCTCAACGAAGTCTGGAAAGACTACTGTTGCGGGGTCCCAGTCTGCACTGGTTGAAACGAACATTGCGGCTGCACCGACAATGATGTTCTTTGAATCTCCGCGTGTATATGCCATATTATTTCACCTCTTTTTCTATATTTTTTATGTATAGGGGGCGTTTCCTCAATACTTATTATACAGGAGTTTTATAGATAGTCTTCTAAGGACTTTGTGTAGTGATATTTCATATCAATAATAAATTCACTTATGTAGTATGGCCTTGAACTGAGGTCTCTTACGTTTCCAGGGTCCGTAGGCATGGACTCAGACAACTGAAAAACCCTTAAGCTGTGAAAATAAATAGGATACTTTACACTTCCACCATTGTTCCTTATCCAATTATTAACATCTTTTCCAACATCGTCCTGTCTATCAAGGATCTGTTGTATTGCTGAGCCCCAAATAAAAGAATCCTGTTCTTTTGCCTTTAGGTGGTACTTAATCTCCTCGCATTTTATTGGATAAAATGGATCTTTCATTGCCTTAAACATTCTATCGTAAATAACGTATGATTTATTTTCCCACCCCTTTTTACCCGAATTCGAGTCACCTAGTGGAAAAAATGGAATAGTTGTCCCATAGTTTTTTGATTGTGTGAGTGTTGGCTCTATTAGTTTCATGACACTCCACAAGTAATTGTTTACTATAATAGGAGCTATACCAAAATCAGAAAGACCCATTACATTTCAGCCCCTTTAACCCTAAAGTATCTTCTTCCAGCAGCAACGCCAATAGATCTTCCATTAGACCTTGCTCCCTGTGGAAAGAAAATTGCAAATTCTGAAGGAGTGCTTAAGTCTTTTAGTATTTTTTCAAAAATAGACGCTGTGAAGTATTGCTGGAAGAACTCATCAACGACTGATCCAAAGCTTCCTGCAACTGCATCTCCGCCTGGATTTGCAATATATATAGACTTTGTTGTAAAAATGACCTCTCCCTCATCTTCAAACCTTAACACTGAGGAGTTTTTTGGACTTACTATAACGGATATCTTATTCTCCATTACGTTTGCCTTATCATAAAAAATACTATTTGATCCTGGTGGTGTAGATTTTGATGACAGGAACCCCCCATCAAAAGATATAAAAGTTTTTCCCGCATTTACAGAAAACTTAAACAGCCTTGCACTCTTATCTCCAACCCTTTCCCACTCATAAACATGATGCAGTGTTCCTGGATTCATTCTTGCTTTTTGGTCTATGTACTCTCCAAGGGCCTCTGCTGTTATACCCCCCAGTATTCTGTTGAAGTTTATTCTTTCTATCTCCACCCCCTCTAAAAATCCATTACTGTATGCAATGGTATTTCTTAAGGTTTTTTGAAGCATTAGGCTATCGATCCTTACATTAATCACCGTTTATCTCCTGTTGATCTGACCTAGTAAGATATACCTTATAGTATTCTATATCATTCCAAGGGTTTACATATGGATTTACAGACATAATGTCAAAGACTGTGGGATCTCCAGACCTTACGCCAGAAGATTCGGTATAAAAGATAGTCCCAGTTTTTGCATCTCTAATGTTTGTCAACAGAATGCTTGTTATAGGATAATCTATCCCCTCTATTGATCTTCTTGGATCTACCATCGTTCTCCCGATAAGCTTGTCCTCATATTCAAAAAATGTTCCAGGATGTAGGGAGTCTTTATTTGCTGCCCCAATTGTTTCCATGTACCCCAAAAGTGTTTGGTTTAGTTGCCAATCTTTAACCTCTGCACCAAACGAATCCTGGGTCTCTGTAGAATAATAAACATCTATGTTCATAGAGTAAAATATTCCTGGATCACAAGTCAACTAGAGCACTCCCATCCTAGAGATTGGAATAGAATACCTCTGTATTATCTTGTCCACAATGAGGTTTCCAGAACCACTTGATGCGAGATCTCCATACTTTACTCTAAACTGATCTGTTTCATATTCCGTTACATACCTTTTGACATAATCAAGTCTCCCACACTTAATGTCATCAATAAGAAGCCTAGCTGCCTCTTTTATTTCTTGTGGGACAACTGCGTACCCCCATTCTCCGTAAATGGTATAGTTAACCCCTTTACTAAAAAATGAACTTCCTCTAAGTTCGGTTAGTGCTAAAACCTGGTCGTAGTTGTCTCCATAAAGCATAAAGGAGTCTGAGGGTGCGACGGGTAGGCTGACAGGTTTAGAGACTGCTTTGTTGTACTCACCAGTTATGCTGACAGTCAAAGCTGTTTTGTCTGGACTAAGAAGATAGGTATACTGTCCAGTAATTGGGGTCAGTCTATCATATATCTTAACGTTGTTCTGATAAACATAGTTTACCCTATTTGCTCTTTTTGGCAGAGGAAGATAGTCTGCTCCAAGACCTGATATCTCAACTGGCCCCAGCTCGTAGTAGAATCCACCAACAAGTGTGTCAATAATGAACCTTGCTGTTTTTTCTAATTCAGCATATTCTGCTGTGTCACAGTCTGTGCCCTCAGCAAGGGTTATGGGGTTGATGTATGGCCTATAAACGTAAAGTGTATCTATTACTACCGTTTCGTCTGCCAACCCCTCTGCGTCTATTGTGTAGATGTACAGTGGATATGTCTCGTCATATTTTTGAAATGCTGCTGGCAGCGTATAGGAAATTACCCCGCTTGCGCTAGAAGCAATCACGCTAGAGTAAAGGGTTTCACCAGAACCGCTATATATCTCTAGCATATAATTTGTTGAAGCACTGAGCTCTTTATAGCTTAATGAAAAAATAAATGGTGTTTGACGTAGTAGATCCATGGCTTACATGCCGTAATGCGTTGCTAATTCTTCGGGATCTGCTTTTCTAATTCCCTTTCGGGTTAGCCACATTTCGGCTTCCTCCTTTTTTACAATGTTATATCCTTTAGAAATTCTACCAATTCCCTGCCAATTCATATTCTTATCTGAGTGAATTGCAGTATCTTTATCCCCTGGTTTTGGCGTGGTTGATTCTGGATTAAACACTTTATCTTTAAAGTTGTCTGCCGTTGCAGTGGAAATAATTCCACTTTCATCTGTCTTGCTGGCAGACTTTGGAGGTTCTCTATTTGGATTGACTTTATCTGATCCGATCACACTCATTTGAGCATCAACTCCAAGCAGGGCTGAAACAATTTTTGTTTTTGTTTTTGCTCCACTAAGATCAATACCATTTTCTTTGGCATAGCTTTTAAGTTCAACAACAGTCATTTTATTAAATTCCGACATTTTTTACACCTTTCCTTAACCCAATTATATCAGAGTCCAGTTGCGACAATACGTTATTTAGAACTACTATAGCATATTAAATGCAAAAGGAGGTGGCGTTAGCCACCCCCCTGCATTTATTATTGTGGTTAGATTAAGACGAAACGTCTCCTTGAGCATCAGCGAATGCTACTGCATCAAGCTCTTCCCATGTAATACCAAGACGAACGAATACTGTGTATTCGATTGTGTCTTTTTTAGCCTTGTATTCACGGTTTACTGTGATATCTCTTTGGAATCCCCATACACGGTTCTGTGGGAATGTCAAATCGACATAATCAACAGGGTAGTAAGGAACTTCCATGACATCGATACCGAGAACGCGGGTAACGCCAGCGTTACCAACAGTCTGTCCTACTCCGCTTAGGTAGTCATCACGGCGAGCAGGGGTACCAGCAACTCTTGGATCAAATGCTGCTGCGATTGCATCAGCTAGAGTTCCGTTGTTTGCAACGATTCCTGCGAACGAGTCTGTACCTGCATAGAACTTAAGATTGCTCTTAACTGCACGATACTTACGCGGCAAAGCATAAATGATTTGCTGCATTTTCTCTGGGGTCCATGCATTAGCTGCGACAGAAATTACTGCCTCATGAGCATCTCCACTTGTAGTAACCTGGTTTACAAATCCATCCATAATTCCTAGGAATGGGTCTGCACCACCGTCACCATTAATTGCCAAGTCTTCGATGTCGTTTGCAAAAGCACTTGTCATCATTCGAACTAGATGATCTTCAAGAGCTCCACCTTCGATATTATCTTCCAGTGACTCTGTTGAAACTTCCCAATCCAGACGGATCTTCTTTGTCGTTAGCTCAACCTTTGTGAAAGTTGCTCCAGCGTTAGTGTACGTTCCCAATGCCTGAGATGCTGCGCGAATTACGCGCTCTCCAACGTTAACCTTTTCGATTTCCATCGTATTGGCTCTCATTGTGACCCTGCGGCCATCCTTGGCAAGAACTGTTGCGTCCCAGACGTAATCAATAAATCGATTAGCTTGTTCTGGGTTAAGAATTCCACCAGCGACTCCTGTTGGGTTTACGGCGTTGGGACCTGTAGTTACTCCATAGCTAGCGAGGGGGATATTTCCCACTGCACCTGCTGCTGGATCAGTTACTCCTCCAATTCCACCCGATGCTACTGAACCTTGACCCTGGTAAAGACCGGGGTTGTCGTGTCCATATTGACCAGATCCGCTTGGTTGATTCTTTTCGATTGTAGTGTCTTCATTTTCTTCTGACATTGTTTTTCACCTCCATTATTTCTTTTATTTTTAGTTAAATAGGTCGGACTTCGTGAGGAAACGACCGCCCCATAGGGCTTTCTGAGCCTTTTCAAAAATTGGCTCCTGCACGACCTCTCCAAGGTCGCCAGACTTGCGGAAAGCAGTATCTTTTTCTACTGCATCTACTCGCTTTCCAAAATCATTTTTTACTGATTCAACATCACTTCTGACACCAGTTACTGTCTTATTGAGTTCTTCTACCTTCTCATTAAGAGACTTGATCGTGTCAGCAAGCAGGTTGAATGTAGAGTGGATTTCATCAACAAGTGCCTTTGTTGGCTCCAACTTATCGTCATCGCCTTCTTCAGAACTCACTTCTTCTTCCTCGTCAGTAGAATTCTTTTCCATTTCCTCTGAGACCTTTTCAGTGTCCTCTTCAGGCACCTCATCCTCAACTATTGATTTTTCAACTTCAGATTCATGGGACTCTTCTACTTCTGATTCAATAGATTTTTCCACAACAACTTCTGCTGCTGCTTCTTCTGCATCTTCTGTTTTAATTTCATCGTTATTCATTTTGCTTACCTCCTTTGCATCTTTTTTGACAGTAGAAAGAATAGACTTCACTACTTCTGCCTTTTGTGCGTCATTAGTCTCAACGAAACCAATATTACTCATATTCTTATCGCATCTAGGACAGTCTGATGAATTTTCAGAGCTTAGCTGAACTACATTATCATCGTTACACCAAAATACGTTTTCAATGAGAGCTTTTAAGAGATACCCCCCTGTATTATTCTTTTCAATACTAATTACATTAGCGTATTGATTAGCGGGATTGTCTACAAGAGAAAGTTCAAAGAGATCATACTCTTTAATTGTCCTTACGGACTTATCCATTTCCTCGTTGTAGTTATCTTCATAGTCTTTTACTTTCCCCCCGATTGAGAAGCCTGTAAGGGTTCCATCCAACACCTTTTCCCATGTGTCCTGGGCACCCTTGCTAACATATGTAGAAACAAATATTCCGTTATAAGATTTATCTGTTTCTGGGTCATAAAAGGTATCCTGCTTGAATGAAATAAGCTTTCCTACAGCCTTTTTTTCATCATGCATCTCCCTGATATTATTCCTAAAACCGCTAAATGCTCCAGCAGATGCCTCTGCTGTTACTATGTCCCCTTGACGATCTATGGAATCCATGGTTGCCCAGCCAGATACCGTTCTTTTTTCTATATCTATCTTTGTAAAGGGCATAGACATCTTAAGATCTCTATTCTCAACATTAAAGTTAGCTTTATTTATTGTAGACATATTATTTATATTATAACAGTATTTTTATAAAACTGTTATAATCCCTTCCTTCCTTCTCCCTGAGCGTTTCTACCAGTTGTTGTGGTAACGCTGTCAGAGTTATTACTTGTTCTTTCAGAATCTCTTTCTCTGTTTTGAGCAGTGTTCGCTCTTTCATCTGAAGCCTGCCTTGCAGATAGCTCAAGGGGCTTGCCGCCAGTACCGTCTGGTCTTGATGGCATATTGATCTTTTCCCTTGCCTCGTCTGGTAGAAGTATCTGAGTTTTAACAAATCTTTCAAGAATCTGAGACTGGGCCATTTCGTCAGTAAGGGTGAGTTCGTTAAACTTAAGGTCAATCAGATCAGTCTTAGTTTTTATAATCTTTGACACTATCTTCTCAACGTATCTTTGTGCTGGACGAGTTACTTGCTCCTTGAATGTTCGATCTTGTGCCATTGCTGCTGCCAGTCCACCAGAGTCTACCCCTCCCAGTTTGGATAGGGGCACTTGGTGAGCCATTAAAATATCATTACGATTCTTTTCACGGTATGAATCAAATGATGCCTCTTGCACGTTTGCTTCAATGGGCATCATCTCAAACTCTATCTTATTTCCTTCTTGATCTGGAGGAAGTGGAACATAGAGAGTTCTGTGATTTTGTCCTTTTAGTCCCGTTTGCAGGAACCTAAACAGTCTATCTTCTGATTCTGCATCTAGTCTAGCCCCCTTCACAACAACAATGTATCTTGGAACAGCCTTGTTCTCAAAGTAGTCAATGTTGTATTGTGATGCCAACTGGTCTCCCTTAAGAGACAGGTATGCAGAAATAATATCTGGTACCCCGTAAAAAGTGTTTAGTGGAGAGTATGACTTAAAATGAATAACTTCGTTTGGGCGGGGGTCGACTGTAATTGGATTTGGATTTATTGCATTAAAGTTACGGAAGTAAACAACCTTACCGCTAATAATTTGAGTAAACCCATCTCTTAGTCTACGAACCCTCATTGTTGTTGCTGGAATGTGTCCAATGTAACCAATTTCTCCCGTTACGGATCTTCCAACTTCCAGGTATGCATTACCAACTGATTCTAAGTCAATGTCAATCTTTTCCATTGTTGTAATAAAGCTGTCGTCATCATTAAGGCTTTCAGTCCACTCCATTGCATCCCCCTTGATGCGCTCTAGTCTTTTCTTGGCCTTAAGTCTGGCACTTTCGCTCTCTATATTCTCCATACGAAGAATAACGTCTTTCGCTGTTTCGAATCTGTACCCAAGACCGACCGTATTTGATACCTTTGCATCAATTGCGGCATGGTTGGCGAAGTTGGTATCATAAAAATTTGCAAGTTCATACAAGTTGTATGGAGGGGTGATTACGTCAAAAAGTCCGTACCCATTTCTAAAAACTTCTCCTGGATTTAGTTGTTTTGATTCTGCATCGTCTATTCCTCTTGCCCTTACTCCAGCAGTATTTGCATAGGGGTCGGCCACACGACCATCGGCGGCAATAGGAATGTTTATAGATTTTTCAAGTTTGTTTTCTACTCTAGTTGTTCTTCTTTTAAAATTTGTGTTTAGTCCATCAAGAACTTTTAGTTCGTCCCACGACTTGTTGAAAATATCCTTTTCTGAGAAGGTTGTGTCCATCTCAACCTCGTCGGAGTATTTAATGACAATTCTTTGCTCTTCCATTACCCTTGATCTCCATGTCTCTTTAAAGTTTGTTGTGCATCATATACCGCACCCATATCGTTTACATTTGGAATTAATCCACTTTTCATCCTGTTCATCTGTTCTTCATATTCGTCTTCTGTGGCCCTTTTGATTCCTGCATAGAACCAAGGACTTCCTTCTGGCTGGCCGTAATGTTCTGCAGACTTTCTGAGTTCTGAGATTTTTGAAATATCATTCCTCATTGAGGGGATGTTCAACATGTTTCCTTCGCCATCAGCAAACAGGTGTCCTGTGGGAAGTCTCCAAAAATACAGCCCCCAATCATATGCCTTATCAATTACGGTGGCCTTAGATTTGCCAATTTGTGATTTTTTTGTATTACTCATGGTTAGATTATACCAGACTATGCTGGTTTATTGACCAAGCTTAACCACGTTTGATCAGCAAACACGGAAAAGTTGTCACTAATAAATGAAATTCCAGTGTTGTCGTCTATTGTGACAATGTTTGTTCCCATATAAGTCTTATATATTTCTTTTGGGGTAATATTAAACTCTTGGCTCTCTCCAGATACATAGATGTCTTTCCACTTATTTGGGCTGATTAGAGTTCCATTCTGATCATACCAATACTCCCAATCAACAATGTTCGATGGAATATGATCCTGACCCCCATATAGAATTTCCTGCCAAGTTCTTGGAATTATTACGGTGGCCTGATTAAGTCCAGTTGACTTGAAGAAGGATACGTTGTTGTATGTACACCCAGACAACAAGTTTAGTGACCCCGTATATCCACCTATGTCTGCGGGGGTATCAAACAGAACGGCTACGGAACTCCATTCATTTTTAGATAGGTATGGATTTATTGTTTTAATTCCATTTTGGTAGAATGTTATTCCAGAATATTCAATCTTTGTTGCTTGGTCTCTTGCCAATAACTTAAACCTTGTCGCCGTTTCGTCTGGATCTACAACAAACTCCACAACCACATCCTGGTACAGTAAATTAAATATAGCCTGAGATGTTTCTATTGCTTGAAATTGATCATACTTTAAGAATAGTTGAAATGCGCCCAACAGATAGTTTTCTGATTTAGAGTTATTTATCGGTACCGAAACCCCATACTCTTTTTCTGGGCTCCTTTCGAGAACCCTGATGCCACTATTTTCTGTAATGTATAAGTATGGAAGGTTGTCCTTGTTTATCATTACTGGGTTTTTTGATTTTCCACTATAATAAATTCCACTCTTTACATATGGATACACGGGGGTTCCCGTTTTTGTTCCGATTGGAGTTAGTCCGTTTTCATCAAGTGCTCTAGAAGTAATCTCTAGATTTTTAACCTTTAGGGGGTTGCTAAGAATACCCTCCTGTTGGACCGTCAAGTGAACAACCATTGCTACGGTTTTAAAGTTAATATTCTTTGGGGGGTATATGATGGTTCCATCAATTATTCCAAATTTTGTCTTATAGGCTTTATATGGATCTAGGTTTGTATTTTGCTCATTAGCATAAACAGTATAAGAGTCTGTTAGGTTCTTTGAATAAGTAAAGTTTTCTAGAGGTTCGTTGGCTCCCTCTGCAAGCAACTGAAAGGTTGCATACGCATCAAGAGATGATTGCGTTGTATCAATCTGATACTCTGTTGTGATATTTGATGCTAAATCTGAATAAATTACATATCCACTTAAGACAGCATTGTCTAATATGTCATAGCTTCTCTGAACTGGACTGTTATATGCATCAAACAGTTCTTGGTACGTCCAGTCGGGGTTGTCGGTAGTTACTGCTACAACTTCTATTAAAGATGGGTATCCGAAGTTAAACTGTAGATAATCTAAGTCATAGGCTTTTGACCCATCCCTTTGTGTAATATATGAGGCAAAGTATGACAGGGGGAAATACTCTTCCCAACTAGAGGATACGGAGATATCTAGGAAATATGTTCCATATCTAGAAAGTGGGGCGAGCGTGTATGATGCATAGTGTTGCTCTACTAGATCTGGGTCTGCGTTATCTGCAATTCCATTTGATTGGAAATGCTCAGATATCTGAGAGAAGTTTTGCTGATCTGTAAATCCAATCCTATATATCTTCCCCTCAAAGGTGGTGGTTCCGTTCCCACCAATAAACATGCTGAGAACTTTTGGTGCCCCGAAAAATGATGAAAGTTCATAGTTAAAGCTATCGGAAAGGGTTGGGATGTTGAATCCCGCAATAAAGTGATCGTTTGCAACAGTAAAACCTGTTCCAGGTAGTTCCTGTCCATCAAAATGATATGTTACGTCGTAACCAGTTATATTAATTTCAAATCTTTTTCCGTTTAGGGTGTTTTCTATGTGAATCAGTGGTCTCGTTCCTGCTACCTCATAATCCACCTCAAATACTCCATATATTGTGCTCAGTGGGCTTGCTAGGAAAGTGAGATTTTGAAAGTTTAAATAGCACTGCTCTGTCCAGTTTGTCCCACTTACTGGCTCCCAGATGGAACTTTCAATGTTTGGCCTAAAGGTAAAGAATAATGAATGGTGGGGGGGATACAGAAGAGTGTTTAGGCTTTTGTTGTCTTCGTACCACTCGTCTACCCCCCTACCACCAAGATATATTTCTGGTAGTGCATAGTCTGGAACAGAAAGGGAGTTTGTCGTTGCAGTCATGTTGTTGTAGTTTCCTGCGTCCCACCTCTCCATGTCTGGATAAACTCTGTTGGCGGTATAGTTTGAGTTTGAGAAGTTTACGATTGCCTCTTCGCCATCAAAGGCATTGTTTATTATTTCTAGTGGGTCTACGCCCTGCCCCCAGACAAACCTTTTTCTGGAAAGTTGAAGCGGTATCGCGTATGGAAAAATAGAAACACAATCTATTTCCATCATATCTATATCTGAATAACTATATACCCCTATCCAGCTTCCCGTAGAAAGACTTATGGTTTCCTTATCAATAACTATCTGACCAACCTGCTCCCCATTGATCAGCATAGATATCGTGTCGTTCTTTATAGAGATGTGAACAACCATTGGCCTATACCAATTAGAAACGTTATGAGAAACAAATTTATTATCTACTACCAGGGTTATGAATCCTTCTGTGACATAGAGACCGTCGGTTGTGTTTGTTGGGCCAAGAATTCTTCTTGATTCCTTTGTTGATGGTCTAATTTTTAGCCAAAGCTCAAGGGTGTAGTTCTTGTGCCTTCCATTTTCTGTAAACATCGTCTTATTTGGGAAAATAAGAGAAGGCGTTCCGTCTGAAGATGGGAAAATCTTAGTCACATTCTCAGATCCAAAGATCATGGGAATTCCCTCATTTTTTGCCAGAAGCTTGCCAGACTCAACAACGTAGTAGGCATTGTCCGAAAGAACTCCATATTGATCTGCAGGAACAACAGAATTTGATAATCCAGAGGAGACTGGTGCGGCCTGTTTTGTTGCTCCTAGGCTTTCTGAAGATGTTGTTTCTGACCATTGACCTACCGTTATTCCGTTTAATATAAAGTTATAGTCTCCAGAAGATCCTCCGGTGTTTACTTTAGATCTAAAAAATACATGGCAGTAGTCTGCGTCAAACTCTTGAATTAAAAACGTATCCTGTAGATGAATCCATCCCTTTTGAGGTAGTGCGGCTATTGTGCTAAATACTTCAACCCAAGAAGAGGTTCCGTCATCATAATATTCATATCCGAAATCATACTCTGTTGCATAGATGGTCTCTTGGTATACATACATTCCTATAGAAAAAGTTTTTAATGTTTGGCTGGTGTCGCTAAATAAAAATAAATCTGGGCTTTTTGATTGAATTACTGTTCCGTTGGATGCTGGGACACTTCCCTGAATTCCCGCATAAATACTACTGCTAAAGGGCGATCCAAGATCTGGCAGGGTTAAGCTATCATCTGCCGTTCCATTTGTAACTGTCCACCCTACATAAGGAGCGTCGGCCTCAAATCTTCTTTGCGCGTCGGTTATTAGGGAGACATAGGAAACATCATCGTCTAATGGCCAAATGGCTAGGGGGTGTTCTGAATAAACCCTTGCTGCATACAAATTAGATATTACGCTCATTTACACTCCTTAGCTAATTATAGCAAAGAGTGTGCCAGATTCTTGTTGCCAATATAACATAGGTAGAGCGAGGTAGCCTCAAACACTACCCCGCCCATTATACCAACCTATTTAAGCAGAAACTAGGTCAACCACATCACACGAAGCAGCACCCGCTGAACATGCAAGCTCTTGCGAGCCAGTTGTGGTATCTTCTAGCTCATATAATGGCAAAGATCCCCAAGGAATTTCCTTTGGCATCTTAGATGATAAAACCTTGTATTCTTCTTGTGTAATCTCCTGATATGGTGCTTGCTTGTACGAATGCTCTGATGCTGGTAGAAAAGATACCCCACCAATAGAATCAAAGTTTTTGAATACCCAAGCACCAACATCTAGCCACTCATCTTCTTTTACGTTGATAGTTACAGAAGGATTGTGCTCTGTCCAGTGAGTCCTATATACCTTCCAAATTTCAAGATGGTCTATTGCTGAAATGTCTTTTGTGACTACTGCATTTTTTGGAGCCTTGATGGGGAAAGAAAAAATAGTAGTCATGTCTGGTTTCATTACGTCTGGTTCATTTGGAATGCCAAAATCCTTAAGAAATACAGTTAGTGGGTCTTTGTTGTCTGCCCGAACTGTACGAATGTAATACTCTGAATACCAGGGGTGAATTCCACTGGATACGCCCGCCAACTGCGAAACAGTTCCTGATGGCTTTACTGTGGTAATCGCAACAGATGGATTTATATTAAGAGCCTCTGCCTCTTTCCTATTAGACTCAACCGATGATTCACGAAGTCTGTCAAGCATCTCTGCAAGACCTTTGTGGACGGTACCAGTTAATGGATTACCAAAAATTCCTGTAAGAGACACGCCTAGGAGTCTTTCTTCTTCACAGTTGTCTTTCCACGACTTACGAATATACTTAAAGTTTGTTAGACTAGACTGCCAAGTTCCAATAATGGTGGCAATATTAATCTTTTCCTTTAGTGTTTCTTCTGTATCGTTTGCATCAACAACAACCTCTGTTAGGTTGCAGAATTCATTTGCACGAAGGAGGATTTCTCCACATCGTCTCATAGTGATTCCATTTGCACAAAGAATTCTTCTTTCATCTTCTTTAAGGCAGAAAACATCCTCATTTCCATCTGGATTTACACTTTTTACCGTTGCGTATGTGTTTTGCTTCCTTGATCTTGTAAAGATTTTTTCAGCAAGTTCTTGTTTATATCCACCAAGGAATCCAACATGTTGAGAAAATTCATATGCATTTGCCATAACTACCAATTCAAAATTTTCTTTTGTAAAATACTTCTTTCCCCCCCCTTTACCGTCTGGCATCATTGTACTTTTTGCTGGACGGCGAGAATATACACTTGAATTAATTCCATTAGCTAACAGTATTAGCTGAACATCAGATAACATTTTTTTATTGCTTTGATTTATTCGTGCAGAACAAGAACCAACCTTATTATATTTATTTACTGTTCCATCGCAAAACGCTAATGCTGCAACATAAAACCTTGCTTTTCGTGAAGCAGCATATTGAATAAAATGATTAGGAACGGTATGCTTTGACTCTGCATTGAATCCATATTTTTTTTCTAAATGTGCAGACAAAAAAGTGCTTCTAATTTCTACTTTGTCCTTGAAGGGAATGTTAAGAATGTGAGAGTTGGAGAACGGTTTACTTCCTAAAGGCTTAATGTCTAGTTCATTTATGTCTTGAATATCTTGAATCCATCCAACAACCTCTTCTGCAATCCACTTATCTTTTCCCCATAAAACTATGTGACTTACATCTCTTTTTGTTTTATGTTTTGTAAATGTTCCATCTCCAGCAATAAGCCCCATAAGGATTGCTTCTTTTTCTTCAAGAGTTTCTGGAATTCCCAATGACTCTTCTGGTAAATAGCCACGGGTAATAAAAATTTTATCTCCTGGATTTAACTTTTCCGCTTCAATCATACCATTTTTTGTCATAACTAAATGATCTGGAGTTAGTCGAACTGAATATCCACTCGTTGTCTCAATTTTTACAACATCTGCATTTTTTTGAGTAAGGAATACCTCTGAAGCTTGCATTGTTTGGGGACTATATTTATTTTTTTTATCTAATATCCAATTACCTGCAAGCTCTTCTTCTCCTTTTGAAGAATCATAAGAAACTCTCCCATCAACAACAATATTATTTTTTTTACCATTCCTATAAGCCTCGTTAAAGCTAATCCATCCATTTTCTGTTAATAACATAGAATCTCCCGTAAGGCAAGGATTCGTTCCCTGTATCTTACTAGAGTCTCTTCTTCCAAACTTATCAGTATGTTTACGAACAGAATCCATATTGTAAATACCGCGTTCGCCAGATTTTGACTCATATAGGTTGCGCCATTCACGAAGAAATTGAGCAGTGTTTGGCTTTGCATTATAAACTGCAGAGTTGTTTGCAAGTGCTCTCTGTCCTTCTGTTTCCCACCATTGACCAGACTTAGCCTTTGCCATTTCAAAGTCGTCTAGATTTGAAAGGGAAATTAAGGCACTTCTACGGACTCCGCCAACTACTACTACTTCTCCCACCTTACACATGATATCGTGGGCCTCAATAGGCTTTAATCTTCTTCCCTTGGCAATCCTAAACTGCTCTACGGTAAACTTGAATAAATCATTAAGTGGTTCTGGGCCTGATGCCCTTCCTCCAAAAGTTTTTAGCCTTGCCCCTGCTGGTCTAACCTTTGACATGTCCCAGTTTGGAATTTGTCCAGTAACCAAAAGACCAATCAGCTCTTTATACGATTTTGCCCAACCCAGCTTTGAATCTTCAACAACAATTGTAGTATTTGTCGGAAATAGCTCTTCTGCAATCACTGGAAGGATGTCTATGTGCTTCTGTTCAACAGAAAAACCAACACCTGTTCCATTCATAAGAATATACATGGCTTCATCAAATGATCTAAGACTATCTACCGCAATAAAGGCGCAATTGTAAGCTGAGATATGATCTCTATCTAGTGCTGGTCCTGCTGTCATAAGGGAGCGCATTGATGGCATCACCTTGTGATTTAGGATTGCATCTTTAACTTGAGAAAACTTAATGTCATTTTTTTTATAGTTGTAATTCTTTACAAGATGATCTTTCATAAAATCAATATACCTGTCTACTGTTTCAGACCAGGATTCCCTTCTACCTTTTTCTTCTATCCATTTGCTATAACGACTTATTGCAATAAAGTTGCGGTATGGATCTGAAATTGATCCATCTGAGTCAATGAATGACATATAAATACTCTCCTCTAGTAAAGCTTTATGATTGTTTAGTATAGCACCAATGTGGGTTTTTTCATAATTGAAATAGGTGTGTTTTTAATAAGAATATTGGTAATAAAGGGTTTGTTGTTTATAACAGTTTGATTACATTCCTGCAAACATCAAAACAGATTCTAATCCTGATTCAGGTATGACTGGTGTGGCATTATCTACATATTGTTTTGTGGCAAAATCACCATTAGATACCGGAGTTATTCCAGAAACAAGACCTGAAAAGTTTGCAGAGGTACCATTAAGCGCTCCTATAAAGTTTGCGGCTACACCATTTATGGTTCCTGTAAACGTTCCACCAGCCTTAAGCATAAAATCATTTGAACTAAAAGCCGACAACACTTCATCACTGTCTACCCATACATCGCCAACAGCGGGGGAGGCGGGGGCAGTTGTTTGGTAAGCCACGCCCGCAGCTACGCCAGACATTGCATCAGCAACAAAAGCAGTCGTAGCTATCCTTGTTGAATCATTCCCATTGGTTTGTGTTGGGGCTGTGGGAGTACCCGTCAGGGACGGGGAAGCTAGTGGTGCCTTTAAATCTAGGGCAGACTGTAATGAATCAACATTGCTAATTATATGAGTATGTCCATCATCTATAACACTTATACTTAGGGTTCCTGCAGAATCATCATAAACTGTACTTATTCCATAATTTGTACCCCCAGTAATCATGGAAGACGAAGCGTCTTCAATAATTTCTGATAGGTCAGTATCCAAGGCAGTAGCTAATCCTTGAATATCACTTGCAACGTTTACGGGGTCTGTTGATAGAGGAAAGGGAAAAGAGTAGTTTGTGGTTGTTCCAGTAGCCATAGTTTAATTATATCATTTATACATGCTAATAGTTTTTATTATGCAGTAAACGTAGTCTGCGATGCAGTAGCAGTAAACCTAAATACTGTAAGAAACGCTTGAGGCTGTCCACCAATCGGAAACCATGTATCTAGCACAGAATCATAAACAAAAGCGGGTTTCGGGATATTACTGATAACTGGCATGATTTATTCTCCTATAATTATTGTAATTACCTTTTCCACTAGATGTTATATTCATTAGATAATCC